>WNGB01019614.1_pt1 | contig 12537 bp, 11 predicted proteins | sample 5400681 | NCBI WGS metagenome assembly WNGB01 (sample SAMN13153367, study PRJNA577476) | soil metagenome | isolation source: 115 cm soil or saprolite under grassland replicate 2 | place: USA:California | collected 2016-06-15 | reverse complement strand
AAACGCTTTCTCTGTGCCTCTGAGTCTCGGTGGCCCGTACGTGGCGTTCACTAGTGGCGCTACAGCCCGAAGAACAGTAACGGTAGCCACTCGTCCATCTTGCTCAAGTACGGCTTGACCAGCTCGCGATTACGCGGCGGGACGTTCGCGAGCGGTGTCTTCGGCACCTCGATGCTGTTGATGCCCGTTCCGTTCCGGATCGTCTCGGCGATCTTTTGAAAATCCACGACGCTCGTCGCTTCGACGCCGGCGGCTTGATACACGCGCTGGCGGACCCAGATGTACTCGTCTGACGAGAAGCGTTCCTGGTTCAGCGCGTCCACTCGGAAGCGACGCGATTCGGTCGCGACGCTGCCCAACTCGACAAAAGCGCTGACGACCTCGGAGAGGGAAGGCGGATGCGAAGCGACTTCTTTGGGTTGCAGGTTTCGATACTTCGCGTCGAGCTCCTTGAACCTGCCGCCGAGCGCGTCGCGGATGTGCTGCTGGACGCGCGCAAATCGTTCGACTTCATCTTTCGTGAGCTCGCCGTTTGCAGGAGGAGTGAAGGGCGCGCTGTTGGCAACGCGCTGATCGATGTCGCCAAGCTGCCGCACACGCTCGACATAGTCGCGCGCGTTCTGAACGACCGGCCTGGCCGCGCGATACAAGTAAAACGCGCCAACCGCCAGCGCTGCACCGGCGAGAACCAGGATGACGAGGCAGCCAACCGCGAGCTTCTTCATCGCCACGAAACCACGCAAGATCGCAAAAACACGAGCGCGGACGCCTGACTACTTCGCGGTTTCCGAGCTGTTACGCTCGACCGGCAGTCCTTCCGTCTCCCACGCGCTCAGACCTCCGGCCATGTTGCTCACGTCGTTGAACCCGGCACGACGCAGCACGCTTGCCGCAATCGACGACCGATTGCCTGACTGACACTGGGTCACGAGTAGCTGCTGCTTCGGGAGCTCGGCAGCCCGCTCCTCGAGCTGACCGAGCGGTATGTGCAGGGCGCCGGGGAGATGCTCTTCTTTCCACTCGATGTCGCTGCGCACGTCGAGAATCGTCAGGTGTGCGGCATCGATTCGCTGTGCGGCATCGCGCGGCGAGAGCTGCGGAATTCGCGCGAGATCGCTCGCCGGCACGCGTCTGAGCGCGCTGGAAGAAAAGTAGCCGGCTATCCGATCGAGCCCGATGAGCGCGAGCGCGCGCACCGCTTCGTCGAGCCGCGACTCGGCCCCTTCACCGAGCAGCAGATAAGAATCCTGCGTGTAGGGAACGAACCATCCGGCCCACGTGACGAACGAATTGTTGAGGGGAATGTTCAGTGTGCCGGGCACATAGCCCGCCGCATAGTCGGAAGCCGATCTCACATCGATCACGAGCGCGCCGCCCGCGACGACGGAGCCGAGTGCCTCATCGTCCAGGCGACGCGGTGTACAAAGACAACCGAGTACCCGTGGGCCTTCCTTGTTGAGACGCTTCATCATGACGAAGTACTTCGGAGGATCGGGCTGCCCCTCGAGCACCTTCGAGACGAAGTCGTCTTCGTCGCGCGTCTTGAACGCCCAGTTGAAGCGCCGCTCGTACCCGAGCGTGCTGTACGGCACTGCGCTGATGCCCTTGCCGCACGCAGAGCCGGCGCCGTGCCCCGGCCAGATCTGCAGCCACGGTTCGTGCCGGTTGAAGGACTGCAAGCTGCGATAGAGCACACGCGCACTCTTCTCCATCGTGCCTGTGATGTTGGCGGCCCTCTCGAGAAGGTCGGGACGTCCAACGTCGCCGACAAAGATGAAATCGCCGGTCAACGCGGCAATCGGCTCATTGGCAACTGCGCCGTCCGTGACAAGGAAGGTGACGTGCTCCGGTGTGTGTCCCGGCGTGTGAACGACATCGATAACGACGTTGCCTACCTTGATTCGGTCGCCGTTCCGAATCAGCCGACCTTCATCGGCAAATGCGTACTTCCAACCGGCATCCCCTTCATCGGAAAGAAGCATCGTTGCTTTCGTGCGCGCGGCGAGCTCGCGTGTGCCGGACAAGTAGTCCGCGTGAATATGCGATTCCGTCACATACGAGATCTTCAGATTGTCTTCTGCCGCCGCGCGCAGATAGACGTCCGCGTCGCGATGCGGGTCGATGACAATCGCGTCGTGTGACACGCCGCAGCCAATCAGGTAACTGGCTTGCGCGAGAAGAGGTTCGAAGAATCGTTTGACGATCATGTAGCCGGCGGGGAAAGGCCGCGCAGTCCGCGGGGCTGAAGCCCCGTCACTACGCACTCATCATACAGCGCGGTCATCCCGTAATGGCGGGGCTTTAGCCCCCGCCCGCTATCGCAAATTGTCGATCCGCACCGGCTCCACGCGATCGGCAATGGGAAACTTGAACACCGCGCCGTAGAAATACAGCTCCGCCTCCAGGCTGCGCACGATGTTTTCCGCCTTGCGGAACCCGTGCTGCTCACCGGGGAACGCGACGTACGCGACAGGCAGACCTTTCCGCCGGACGGCATCCGCCATCATCTCCGACTGGTTGGGGGGAACCACCTTGTCCTCGAGTCCCTGGAACAGAATCAACGCGCAGGCTAGGCGGTCCGTATGGTGAATCGGCGAACGCTCGACGTAAAGACGCTTCGCGGCCGGGTAGGGACCGATGAGTGAATCGAGATAACGCGACTCGAACTTGTGCGTATCGTGCGCCAGCACTTCGATGTCGCTGATGCCGTAATAGCTTGCACCTGCCTTGAAGACGTCGCGAAACGTGAGCGCGGCGAGCGTGGTGTAGCCGCCGGCGCTGCCGCCGCGAATGATCAGGCGGTTGGGATCGGCTTTGCCGCCGTCGACAAGATACTTCGCGCCGTTCACGCAGTCGTTGACGTCGTCCAGAACTGAACGCGCGGATCGAGGTTGTCAGTTGCGGCATCCGTCGGTCCGCCGTGACTGATCACGAGCAGCGGCGGACGCTCCTCCGGCGCCGCCGCATACTCCGGATTGACCGGCGCATAGTGGAACGCATGGACGTCGACGCCCTGTGATTTGAAGGTGATGGCTTCAGGAACCGAGATCCACGCCGGATCGATTCGGTCGGTGCTCGCCGAACGCAGGATTTCAGGTTCAACTGATGCCAGGGGGACGCGCACCACTGCGCGCGGCTCGGTTGGCGAGCCGCCGATAAAATACACCCCGCGTGTGTCGGCGCGAATGACGTCCGTCGGCTCGAATCGAACGTCGAATGGCTCGAACTTCCGCGGATCCGTTTCAACGAGCGCCATCTTCCATCGCCCGCCTTCGGTATAGGTGACAACCATCCGGTTTGCCGTGATGAAGGCATAGCTCGATGCGCTGAAGGTCCACTGCGGCTTCCCAAAATCCGCGGCCATCGGCTGAATCGGTTCAACGCCGCCGCCGACGCCCGCGCGATACAGATTCCAGAAGCCAGTCCGATCGGACACGAAGTACAGCCGTCCGTCAGGTGACCACTCCGGCTGGAAGATCGACTCGTCCTCTCCGCCGGCAATTCTCTTCCGGACATCGAGCGACCCATCGGGTTTGAAGTCTGCGACCCAGAGCTCGGTGCCATCCCACGGCATATTCGGATGACGCCATTCGAGCCAGGCGAACCGCCGTCCATCGGGACTGACAATTGGATCTGAATAGAAGTCTGCGCCAGACGCGATCACCAAGCCGGCTTGCGCCGATACGTTGGCATGCGCGCTCCCGATGTCTACCGCGACGATCGTGTTGATCGGTTCGTGGCCGGCCTTCGTGTGATCCTCGCGCACGCAGAGCAGGCGTGATCTCGGCGCGTCGACGACGCAATCTGCATAGAAATATCCGGGCGATGTGAGGGCGAGAGGTGGCGCGCCCGGCGCATGGCGATACAACCGTTGATCGTCGAAGTTGGAGAAAAACGTGACGCCGCGATGCACGATGTACGGGGCGCCACCGTATTCGTGCACACGCGATCTCGCATTGAATCCGGGGGGCGTGATGTCGCTGAGGCGCCCGTCTGGCGTTCGCCGGACGATGACGTTACGCCCACCCTCGGAGGCTCGACCCTCGAGCCAATAGACGTCATCGCCATCGAGCACGATGTAATCGAAGCGCAGAGCCCCGGCTGTCGCGCGCTCCGCGGTCAGAGGAGACTTCCACGTGCCGTATTTCGCGGCGCGCTTCAGGGCAGTGACCCGTGGATCTTGCGAGCAACCCATAACGAACAGCCAGCCCGTCAGCACCGTCAGTACTTTCGCCACCTGGCGGCCTCTCGGCACCTATATAATCACGACATCGTGCCTCTGCCCCTCGGAACACAGCTTGCAGTGCGAGGACGCATCATGCGTTCTCATGTTGACAGGTTTTATGAAAACGAGACGCAAGAGCTCGACGGGCGAGCGCTTGTCCCCAGTGTCGCCGTTCTGGATAACTGGGCTCACTTCGACTGGACTGACGGCTGCCAAGTCGATGAACTGCAGGCGTTTCAGCCGCTGACTGTCGTCACCCGAAACCACGTTTACGAAATCGTTGTCCTCGACGGCGCCAGCGGCCGCGTCCGCGTGCGCGGCGGCCAGTTCTTTCCTGATTGGCGAGAGGCCCATCTTGCCGGATGCTCGCTCGGCGGCAGTTTCCTGAAGCTTCGCGGGATTTACGCCGGGTTTGGGATGGAGCTGCACATCGAGGGAGACGTCATCGTCACCAGTCCCGTGCAACGCCTGACGCTGTCGCATTTCGACGTCACCAGCACTCATTAGGGTCGAGAGACGAGGCGGGTCGTCAGACCCTGCTTCCCACCGTCGCGCTCGTCTGCGCCGTAACGCGCAAAGTTACACATTCGTTACCTTTCCGAAACATCGCCTGCCCTACCCCTCCGTCCAATTCCGGTAGGAAGACGGAGGATTTGAAAGATGCAACTGACAGAGAGACGCGTAGGGCCGGTGACCATCCTGGATCTGGACGGCAAGATGACCCTGCTGAACCATCCCGGCCGCGTCAAGGATACGGTCACAAGGCTGATCTTCCGAGGTCGCAAGAACATCGTTCTCAACCTTGAGAACGTGACTTATGTCGATAGTTGCGGTTTGGGCGAGTTGGTCTCGTGTTACACGACCGCGTCGGGACACTCGGCGACGGTAAAGCTCGCGAATGCGGAGCGCCGCATTCAGGACCTTCTCGTGCTCACGCGGCTGCTGACGATCTTCGACTGCTACGAGTCGGAGGCCGACGCGATCGCGAGCTTCGCTGTAGCCGCGTGAGAGAGCACCGCCAGGGGGTGGTGCTGGTGCATCCAGGTGCCAGTGCCTCAGTGCCACGTGCTGGAGTGCAGCCGGCGGGCAACGGGGGCACCGGCTTCCACTCCGCATGCGGCACTGAGCACTGGCACCTGGCGGACGGGGGACTTCCTCCTCCCCCGTCGTGCAATCCATTGGACCCAATCACCCGGAGCTGACGCGACGTAAGATACGGACCCTACCGGCGATCCGATGCACACGAACGCACAACGCGTGCAGACAGCTCTACGCGCGCAAGGATCATCCGCGCAAGTCGTTCACATGCCCGACAGCACGCGTACGGCGGCCGAAGCCGCAGCGGCTCTCGGAACCACCGTCGGACAAATCGTCAAGAGCCTGGTGTTCATCGCCGACGATGGTCCAGTGCTCGTGTTGACGTCAGGATCGGAGCGCGTATCCCTGGAAAAGTTGCGGGCGATCGTTGGCGGCAGCGTGATGCGCGCGGACGCCGACACCGTGAAGCGACTCACCGGCTACGCCATCGGCGGTGTTCCTCCGCTCGCACACAGCACTCCCGCACGTGTGCTGATGGATCCTCACCTTCACACGTTCGACATCGTCTGGGCGGCTGCCGGAACACCACACGATGTCTTTGGCATTGCTCCAGCGGACCTGCAGAAGGTTGCGGCGGCGGAAGTCGCCGACGTGACGGAGTGAGCGTCCGTACGATCAGTTCGCCGGTTTTGTGCGCAACGCGCCAAGTTGCACGAGCATATTCGTCACGTCGTAGACGCGGCGATCGTGCGAGATTTGCCCCGCATCATCGAGGATGTAGAGCCACGCGCCAGTGATGTTGATCTTGCGACCGGTGGGCGGCAGACCTCCAAACGTGGCGGCTTGTGTGCCTGTCAGGGTGAAGAATCGCACCACGCGATTGCCGTCGATGATGAGCTCGTCGGTTTTCATCGTGAGATCCGGAAATGCGGTGAACCACTTTTCGTAGATTTCGCGGATCGAATCACGCCCCACGAGCTTGCCGGACATGGGGCTCTCGCCGATTGCATCGGGCGCATGAGACGATGACAGCGCAGCGGCGTCATGCCGACGCCAGGCCTCGTCTCGGCGAGTGAAAAGCGCGACGATTTCCTCTCGCGACATATCCGGCTCCGTCCTGATGCGCCGAGTGTCTCAGGTACGTTCAGGATCTCGGGTGCGATGCGAAGGGAGAGAGTATACGCCGGTTGACCGGCGCTCAAAATCGCGCCGAACTGATGAGTGTGCAACCCGTCATTTTCGTTCGGTATCGGTCGAAGGCGTGCTCGTGGATCGCGCTTTGAACCCGGTGCCCTTGAGCGCTTTGCCGGGTCGGGCGCCGGTGTGCTGGCCCTTGTCAATCACGAGAACACCATTGACGAGCACGTACGGCACGCCCTCGGCGTAGGACTTGGGCTTCTCGAACGAGTTGGTCTCGCGCACGCGAGCGGCGTCGAAGACGGCGAGGTCGGCGACGTAGCCTTCCTTGATCTGCCCGCGATCCTTCAGGCCGAGAATCTGCGCAGGGAGAGACGTCATCTTCCGCACCGCCTCGGGCAGCGTCAGCACGTGTTCGTCACGCACGTAGTGGCCCAGCACGCGGACGTTCGTCGAATAGTTGCGTGGATGCGGAACGCCGGGGGCGTCGAGATTGATCGCGGAGCCATCGCTCGCAAACGAGACCCACGGCAGTTTCATGACAGTGCGGACGTCCTGCTCTGCCATCGTGTGGAAGATGCCGCTGATGTTGCCGCCTTCTTCGGCCATCAGGGTGATGCAGGTGTCCATGGGATCTTCTTCGCCGCGCATGCGCGCGATCTGCGCGATGCGCATGCCTTCGTACTGGCGGTTCTTCTCCGTCCGCGCGCGGGCCAGCACGATGCCATCCCACCAGCCGTGTTCCTTCGCCCACGTGATGAAGTCCGGATCCTTCTTCAGCTTTTCGCGAATCGCCGGATCCTTCAATCGCTCGGCGAACTTCTCGGGGCCCCCTTCGCGGATCCACACGGGGAAAAACGCGCTCCAGCCGTGGAACATGGCCGTGTAGGGGTACTGATTGGCGGTGATGTTCAAGCCACGCGCGCGGGCATCTTCGATCTGCTTGATGTACTTGCCAATCGTGCCCCAGTTGTCCTTCGCCCGGATCTTGAAGTGGAAGATGTGCACGGGAATCTTCGCTTCTTCCGCCACGCGGATCGCGAAGTTGATCTCTTTCGTCTGCGCGAAGCCTTCGCTGCCGATATGCGACGTGTAGTTGCCGCCATATCGCGCGACGACCTTTGCCATCTCGATGATCTCGTTCGGATGTTCGGGTCCGCCGCTCTCGAAGCGCGTGACGAGGCCCCAGGCGCCTTCTTCCATCGATCGCGCGACAAGCTGTTTCATCCGCTCGATCTCCTGTGGATTCGCGTCGCGCGCCTCGTAGCCCATCACCACCCGGCGCACTTGATCGGAAGCGACGTGCGAGATCACGTTCATCGAGATGCCCTGACGCGCCAGCCGATCGAAGTAGCCGGTGAACGTTGTCCAATCGGCCGTCACACCGTCAGCGCCGGCGTCCTTCAGACCGTCGCGCGGTGCGACCGAGGATCCTTCGCCGATGACGTCCAGCGTCACGCCTTGCCGCACCTTGCTTTGCGCCGCGCCGTCGGCCACGAGCGGCAGGTCGGAGTGCGTGTGGAGGTCGATAAAGCCCGGCGCGATGGTGAGGCCTCGCGCATCGATCGTGCGCCGCGCGGAACGGTTCGCGAGCTGGCCGACCGCGGCGATACGGTCGCCACGGATGCCGACATCGGCGCGAATCGCCGCGGCGCCGGTGCCGTCGAGCACCTGCCCGTCGCGAATCAGAATGTCGAAATCAGGCTGCTGAGTCGCCGCGGGCGTGCCGAGCGCCACCGCGACCACTAGAACGAGCAATGATGCGCGACGCATGGGACAGTCTCCTTGACAGTTAGGACTTGGGATTGAGCGCCGCAATCATATCGCCTGTGGAACGTCAGTTGCACTACTACACCTGCGGTAGGCCTTTGGCAGGCCCATCGGTGGGCCGCTCATGGGGGTGCAGCATGACGTTACCGAGTCGCGCATCTTCGCCGCTCGTTCGTAGGTCTTCGTTTCTCGCTCTTGTTCTCGTTCTTGGTTCTTCGTTCTTGGTTTTGAGTTCGTCCGCCTGCGCGGCGCTTCAAGGCCTCAGCGCATTGATTCAGCCGCCGCACTTCGAGCAGGACGATCAGCAGCGGAGCTCGATTCGTCTCAACGGCACGAGTGGCGCCGCCGTTCGCCTCTGGACGCGCGTGTCGAACCCCAACGGGTTCGGCCTCACGCTCGGCACGCTTCGCGGCACGCTGCACCTCGAAGGCTCTCGCGCGGCGACCGTGGACTTTCCGTTAGGCCTTCCGCTCCAGGCGCACGGCGAAGAAGTGGTGCCGATTGATTTCTCGGTCGACTTCCGCGACCTGCCCGCACTCGGACAAACTATCGCCCGTGCCATCGCACGTCAGCCCATTCAGTACGAGCTCGAAGGCACCATCGGCGTGAGCGCGGGTCGTTTGGGCGAGCAGACGCTCGGGCCGATGACGTTTTTGCGTGGTGAGCTGACGCGGTAGCGGCGAGGCCTGATAGCATTAGGGGTTCCTTTACACCTCTGGGAAACCTCTATGCAACGGATGCACCCGCGACTCCGCTCCACATCGTCCGCCATTCTGTCGCTCGCGCTCTTCGTCTCCGCCGCACCGTCGGCGCAATCGCAGGCGACCAGGGTCACCACACCGCAACAGTTCTTCGGACATGAGATCGGCGCCGATTACGTGCTGCCGAACTACACGAAATTCACCGAGTACGTTCGGCTGCTCGACAAAGAGTCGGATCGCATGCAGGTGCAGAGCATCGGCAAGACCGCCGAAGGCCGCGATCAGCTGATGGCCATCATCACCGCGCCTGAGAATTTCAAGAACCTCGGGCGCTACAAGGACATCGCACGCAAACTCGCGCTGGCGGAAGGACTGACCGACGATCAGGCGCGCGCGCTGGCGAAAGACGGCAAGGCCATCGTCTGGATCGACGGCGGTCTTCACGCCAGCGAGGTTCTTGGCGCGGAACAGCTCATCGAGACGATTTACCAGTTCGCCAGCAAGACCGATGAAGAAACGCTCCGCATCCTGCGCGACGTGATCATCCTGGCCGCGCACGCCAACCCGGACGGCATGGAGCTCGTCTCCGACTGGTACATGCGCACTTCGGATCCGAAAGCGCGCAGCACCGCGAATCTGCCCCGCCTGTATCAGAAGTACGTCGGCCACGACAACAACCGCGACTTCTACATGATGAATCAGCCGGAATCGGTGAACATCAACCGCATGCTCTATCGCGAGTGGTTCCCGCAAATCGTGTACAACCATCATCAGACGGGACCCACGGGCACGGTGATGTTCTCACCGCCGTTTCGCGACCCATTCAACTATCTGTACGATCCCACGGTCGTCAACGAGCTCGATCAGGTCGGCGCCGCCATGCACGCGCGCTTCGACGCGGAAGGCAAGCCCGGCGTGACCACGCGATCGGGGTCGAATTACTCGACATGGTGGAACGGCGGTCTGCGCACCATGCCGTACTTCCACAATCAGATTGGGCTGCTGACGGAAACCATTGGCAATCCGACACCCGAAGAAATCGGCTTCGTGCCGGATCGAATGCTCCCGAAGAACGACTACCCACTCCCGATTCCACCCGGCGTCTGGCACTTCCGTCAATCCGTCGACTACTCCCTGACGGCGAATTACGCCGTGCTCGATTTCGCGCAGCGCTACCGCGAGACGCTGCTCTACAACTTCTACGTGATGGGCCGCAATTCGATCCGACGCGGCAGCTCGGACACCTGGACGATGTACCCGCGGCGTGTCGCCGAAGTGAAAGCGGAGATCGAGAAAGACCAGAAGATCGACTCGAGCGACCCGCGCGCCACGCGCGGCGGCCGTGTCGCCACCGTCGACACGAAATACTACGACTCACTCCGTCGTCCCGAATGGCGCGACGCCCGCGGCTACATCCTGCCTGCCGATCAGGGCGATTTCCTCACCGCGACGAAGTTCGTCAACATCCTGATCAAATCCGGAGTGACGGTGGAACGTGCGACCGCGGCTTTCTCCATCGCGGGGAAGCAGTACCCGGCGGGCTCGTACGTTGTTCGCGCGGCGCAGGCATTTCGTCCGCATGTGCTCGACATGTTCGAGCCGCAGGATCACCCGAACGATCTTCAGTATCCCGGCGGCCCGCCGATTCCGCCGTACGACAACGCAGGCTGGACGGTTGCGTACCTGATGGGACTCACGTTCGATCGGGTATTCGACGCCTTTCAGACGCCGACCGAACGCCTGACCGACGTGATCAAGCCTCCGGCTGGCGCCGTGCGTGAGACCGCCAACGCGGTTGGTTACGTGGTGTCGCATCAGATCAACGACGCGACCATCGCGGTGAATCGATTACTGAAAGCCGGCGAAGAAGTGTTTTGGCTTCGTGACCGCAACTGGCAATCGCCCAACGGCACCGGCGTCATCTTCATTCCTGCACGGCCATCCACGCTGCCGATTTTGAAAACCGCCGCCGCTGAACTCGGCCTCACGTTTGTCGGTGTGAGCGCGCGGCCAACATCGCCGATGCTGCGCCTGCAGCCGGTGCGCATTGGACTCTGGGATCAATACGGAGGCTCGATGCCGTCAGGCCACGTGCGCTGGCTGCTCGAACAGTTCGAGTTCCCGTTCGAAGTCGTCTATCCGCAGACGCTCGACGCCGGCAATCTCAAAGCAAAGTACGACGTGCTGCTCTTCCCCGATGGCGGCATTCCGGAAGACGAAGGGCGCGGCGGCGGGCAGCCGAAGGCCGAAGATATTCCGGCAGAGTATCGCTCGCACCTTGGCCGCGTGACGGTGAAAACGACGGTCCCGCAGCTCAAGAAATTCCTCGAGGACGGCGGCACGGTTGTCGCCTTCGGTGGGTCGGCGGCGCTCGGGCATCATCTCGGGTTGCCGGTGAGCAATCACCTCGCGGAGAGGCAGCCGGACGGCACGGAACGGGCGCTGCCGTCGACGAAGTTCTACATTCCGGGTTCGATTCTTCGCGTGGCCGTGGACAACTCGAACCCGCTCGCGTATGGATTCGAAAAGCAGGTGGACGTGTTCTACGACAACAGTCCGGTACTCGCGATCAAACCTGACGCGACACTGCGCGGCGTGAAAACTGTCGCGTGGTTCGATTCGATGGGCTTGGGGACAGCAGTACCTCGAAGGGGGTGGGGCCGCGATTGAAGCGTCGCTCGGCAAAGGCAAGGTGCTGCTATTCGGTCCGGAAATCACGTTCCGCGCGCAGCCGCACGGCACGTTCAAGTTTCTCTTCAACAGCATCTTCTACGCGGGCGCGCAATCGGTGGGCGCCGCCGGACGCGAGACGTCGGCGGGCCCGCGCTGAAACAGGCCACGGAAGCGCGGAGACACCGAGAAAAGAGCCACAGAAGCGCCGAATCACGGAGTTTTTTGGCCCCGACACACCGCAACAACGGACCGATGCAGAACTTTTGGCCGCTGGTTTCGGCGGGGAACACAGAACACGAAATAGATCTTCTTTCCGTGCTTCCGTGGTTCCATGGTTCCGTGGCCTTGCTCCGATTTGCGCTCGGCCAGCGTTTCGTGAAGACTGGTCACCTCTCACAACGATTCAAATGACGGAGGAGCGGATGAAGAAACTGATATTCGGTGCGCTGTCGCTGGCGCTCGTCGCAGGACTCGCCTACGCGCAGGCGCCCAATCGTGCCGCGATCGAGAAGACTCTCATCGAACGCGAGAACGCGATCAACACGGCATTCGCGACGAACGACGTCGCAGGATTCAAGAAATACCTCGCGCCCGATGCGTATGGAATCGACCCCGGCGGTCTCAATAGCGTGGCCGAGTTCGAAAAGCAGATGTCGCAGGTCAAGGTCGAGAGCTGGAAGATCGACAACACGAAAGTGATTTGGGTGAACGACGACACCGCAGTCCTCACCTACACCTGGACGGGCAAAGGCACGATGATGGGCCAGCCGTTCCCAAGCCCCACCTACGCCTCGACGATCTACACGAACCGAAATGGCAACTGGGTCGCAGTGTTCCATCAGGAGACCGCTGCTGCCCCACCGATGAAGAAGTAATGCCGGGCCTCTGGGCCGATGACGTAGTGGCGGGCCTGTGGGCCGATGACGGAGTGGCGGGCCTGTGGGCCGATGACGGAGTGGCGGGCCTGTGGGCCGATGACGGAGTGGCGGGCCT
>WNGB01010882.1_pt1 | contig 12537 bp, 15 predicted proteins | sample 5400681 | NCBI WGS metagenome assembly WNGB01 (sample SAMN13153367, study PRJNA577476) | soil metagenome | isolation source: 115 cm soil or saprolite under grassland replicate 2 | place: USA:California | collected 2016-06-15 | reverse complement strand
CGCTTCTTCGAGCGAGCGCTCGACCGGACCCGGGTCTCACCCGTGGAGGTCACTACCGACCGGTACCGGGTCTACCCCCGGGTCCTCGACGAGATCCTCCCGGCCGCATTCCATGACACCGAGGTCCACGCCAACAACCCGTTGGAGACCGACCACGGACGCCTGAAGGCACGGCTCAGGCCGATGAGAGGGCTGAAGCGAGACCGTACCGCCAGAGTCATCGTCGCCGGCCATGCCTTCATCCAAAACCTTCGCCGTGGTTTCTACGACCTCGGCACCGATGTACCTCCGGCTGCTCGACTTGCCGAAGCCTTCGCCGAACTCGCCCTGGTGATCTGACCGGACACCCCCCGACCCCGGGACCGACACGACCTGACTTCGGTCAACGCAACAGTGCCGAGTTGGCCATCGGGCTGGCCCCATTCGCAGGAGAACCGTTAAGCGACGGCTGACGAGTGCGGCTAAAGACGCGGGTGGTCTCGTCGCCAGCTTAAGCCGTCTCGTCCACCACTACTTCGAACCGCTCCACGCTCACGATGTCCGCGCCACCGGCACCAGCGGCGCCGCTTCGAAGCTGGTTCGCGGCTTCGTCGCTCGCCTGCAGGTCATCTTCGCTCTCCCAGAGGGTGACCCCGATCATCCTGCCGGACGAGCGGTCGGCAAGTGCCAGCATCCCCTTGAACCCCTTCATCTGCCTCGCGGCAGGGATGACTTGCTCCTGGACAGCCTTGATCCCGTCGTCGACCCGATCTGAAGGGCCTCGCAGGGTGGTAACTCGTGCGAACATGATCAACCTCCTCGAAGAGACCGCTGGCGTGTCGACTGTACCCTCCTCCCTGCCTTACGGACAAACGAACGGAGGTTGAGGGGAGGCGAGCCGCACAGGTTCAATCGTCGACTTTCGTCGCAGACGTCTCGTTCGCCCACACAAGGGGGTCCCGATTGAGCCGCGTCCCGGACTTGGTCGGGGGCTCGAATCGTCGTTCCCCCTGAACCAGAGACCCTGATAACTGGACTGGCGCCGAGCCCTGGCCGCCGCCGCTTAGGTCGAGCGGGGCTGCGGAACCGGCTCCCGGGTCGAGGCGTAAGAAGGGCATGGACACGCGCCGAGTCCTTCCGATCCCCGCAGCGCTCCTGCTGCTGGCCGCCTGCTCCGGTGGCTCGGCACCGCACCGTCCTCACCCAACGGTGAGGCCGAGCGCATCTCCATCCACCACGGATCGACATCGGATCCCTGGAGGGACGGATCGTGCTCTCCGACGAGACGAACGACATCTGGTCGATGAGGGCGGACGCGACCCACGTTCGGCGGCTGACGTCGTCGCCCGCCATGGAGTTCGACCCGACGTGGTCGCCGGATGGCTCGCGGATCGCGTACCGACACTGGCCACACAACGGGACGTCCCGGATCTTCGTGATGAAGGCCGATGGGTCGGATCAGCGGAACCTGACCCGCAAAGACGTGTGGGGGCCGGACTGATCTCCCGATGGCCGGAGGATCGCCTTCAACTCTGTGGTCGGCACGGGCGGGTTCGATGTCTACGGCTACGTGGTGGTCCCGGACGGCTCGGGTCTTCGTCGCATCTCCCGCCACTACGTCGAGTACCCGGAGTGGTCGCCCGACGGCTCCCGGATCGCCTTCATGGCCCCGGAGCCCGGCGCCACCGGGAGCAACCCCGACTACAACATCTTCGTGATAGACGCAGACGGGAGCCACGTCCGCCGCTTGACGACCGCGCCGGGCGAGGACGGGTGGCCGGCGTGGTCGCCCGACGGCACGCGGATCGTGTTCTCGTCCGCCAGGGACGACTGCTCCATCTCCGATGCGGCCGATTGCCGAAGCACCGGGGACATCGGGCCGTGGGAAGACGTGTGGATCATCAACGCGGACGGCACGGGCCAGCGAAGGGTCACTTCGGAGTTCGGGCAGTTCTTCGCTTGGTCGCCGGACGGCTCGGCCATCCTCGTCGCGGGCGCCGCGGAGATGTACCTGATCCGCCCCGACGGCTCCGGCCGAACGCCCTTCCCGGTCGAAGGGGTCGCGAACCCGCTGTTCCCCGACTGGATCGTCTGAAGTCCTCCCGTGTAGTGGCGGCACCCGACCAAGCCCGGTTCGCGCCGAGCCCGCGCACTCCGGCGACGGATCGCGGCCCGGATCGCCGAACTAGAGGAAGCAGTGGAGGATCGCCGCCACCGCACGGCGGCGCTTGCTCAGGAAGTCGCCGATGGCGGGAGTGCTGTTGCCCGGCGCGCTCGGCGGCGGCGGCGCGCCTCCACCGAGCCCAGCCGACGCCGTTGCGGGTTTCGCCGCGAACGCCGCCCAGCTCGGCACGGTGGTGATCGTCGTCGTGGCGGCGGCGAGTCTCGCCATCGACGCCCGGCCGGGGCTCGCGGCGTTCTACCGCAGCAGGGTGCGTCGCCCTTCCATCTTGGTCGTCCCTCGCTATGTAGCGACCTCTCTGGTGGCAACGATCGCGCTCGGGCTGGGGGTCCTGTGTGCCTTGTACGAGACTTCCGTGCTCATCGGCCCGATGCGCCCCGGCGCGCTCGCCGCCGGGTACGGGCTCGGGTCCTGTGGGTCTGCTTCTGCGAAGGCGTCGTCGCTGCCTGGGCGAGCGTCGCTCGCGGTGTGCCTGCCTTCGCCGGGGCGAGCCTCGCCAGCATCCTGGTCCTCGTATTCCTGAGCGGCATCCACGCGCTCTCGTCCTGGCTACCCTCGAAGCTGGCCGCTAGCCTGGCGGACCTCGTGCGGCCCCAACATCCCGATGTCCCCTGGCACGCCGTGGCCATCACCATAGTGGGAACCTTGGTCCTCGTGGCCATCTCGGCCTGGCGCCTCGCGCGGCGTGGCAGCTAGGAGGGCTCGCAGAACGGGCCGGAGGTCCGGCTCAGCGAGAGGAGGCTTCCGACGGAATCTCGATCGGCCAGACCGCCGCCAGCATGCTGATGGACAGACCTGCCGAACTCTCACGTCGCAGGTACGACTCCCGTGCCCCCGGGGGGAGTCGGACCAGACCTGCGACGGCTGGTTCGGCTTCGGCAGCGGCTGCGCCTGCGTTTGAAGCGCTCACCCTGACACCGGGATCCGGTACCTGGCCTCGTGCGTGCCGCCAAGTGGCAAGCTGGGCGCCGGGTTGCAAAGCGCGCTCCGAAAGGACATTCAGCCCCTCGCAGAGGTGACGGTCGCGATCAGGATCTCGCGTGCTGCCAGGTCAGGCGTAGCGGGACGGAGTGAGTAGGACAGCGCCGCGTCGCCCTTCGCCCGTTGCACTTTCGGCAACCACTTGGTTCGGGACGGTGGCTTCGGACTGGCCGGCACCGTCTGGGAACGGTCAGGTGAGGTCTCGTCGCAGGGTGACGGCCGACGCGAGCAGGCCGATGACGGTGGCGTAGGTAAGAAGGACCAGACCGCCCGCCCACGCCGGCAGGAGATCGCCGTGGGTCGTCGCCTCGCGGCCGAGCTGGAGCAGCCCCGCAGTCGCACCACCCGGCGTCCATCGGCCGATGCTAGGTAACAGGGCGACCAGCAGCTGTTCGGCGACGAGCAGCCAGACCAGGGTCCCGACGACGGCTGCGATCTGGTTGCGGACAAGAGCGCCGACGGCGACGCCGATTGGTCCAGACAGCGCCATCACCAGCAGCGCGGCTGCGAGCACTTCGGCAACCTCTGCCGACCAGGTGAGGTTGCCCCCGCGGGCGATGATCAGGACGACGCTGAGGACGACGTCGAGGGTGATGGTCGCCCCGGCGAACACCAGTCCGGCCGCGGCGAGGGCGAGGCCCTTCGCGACGAGCACGCGGCCGCGAACGGGGGTGACCAGGAATGTCGGGGTCGCTGTGCCGAAGCGAAGCTCCTGCGTGAACGCCAGGATCCCAAGTACAAGCATGACCACCCAGCCGCCCCCCGCGCCCACCCCGAGCGTGCGCGCGAGCAGGTCGTGGTCGTGCAGAGACAGCGTGCTCCCGACGGCGTTTCCGGTGGGGACCGTGACCAGGACCAACAACATCACGAGGCCGAGCGCCGTCAGCAGCAGCCAGATCGGCATCCGAACGCTCCGCAGTTTGGCGAGCTCGGCTCGCACCAGGCTCGTCACCGCTCCACCGCCGCGGTGAGCCGGAAGAACACCTCTTCGAGATTCCCGGTCTCGAACAGCCGGTGCAGGACGATCTGGTGCGTGGCGGCAAGCTCACCGACGAGCTCCGGCGTACCGTCCACGACCAGCTCGTCCCCAGCGAGCCGCCAAGCGCCGTACCCGGCTTCGTCGAGCAAGCTGTACAGACGCTCGATCTCGGGGCTGCGTACACAGGTGCGAAGGCCGGCCTCCGCTCGGAGCTCGGCCAGGCTGGCCGAACGGATGAGGCGCCCGTGGGCGATCACGAGCACATCGTCGGCCGTCTGCTCGACCTCGGCCAGCACGTGGCTCGACACGAGCACCGTGCGACCCTCGTCTGCGAGCCCTCGGAGGTAGCCGCGAAGCCAACGGATGCCCTCCGGGTCGAGACCGTTGGTCGGCTCGTCCAGGAGGAGCACGGGCGGGTCGCCCAGCATAGCTGCGGCGAGGCCAAGCCGCTGCCGCATCCCGAGGGAGAAGGTACCCACCCTCCGATCGCCATCCGCCGACAGACCCACCCGGGCGAGCACCCGATCCGGCGCATCCCGCGGTAGCCGAGCCGCGAGGGCCAGTGTGCGCAAGTGGTCGAACGCTGTTCGGCCGGGGTGGAACCCCGAGGCTTCGAGCAGGGCACCGACCTGGCGCGCCGGCTCCCGGAGCTCGCTGTACCGTCGCCCATCGATGGTCGCGGTGCCGGAGGTCGGCGTGACCAGGCCGAGCAGCATGCGCAGGGTGGTCGTCTTGCCGGCACCGTTCGGGCCAAGGAACGCGGTGACCGAACCGGGCATGACGCCTGCCGAGAGATCGTCGACGGCCACCCTTGCCCCGAATCGCTTGGTAAGCCGCCGGAGCTCGATCGTCTTCGTCATCTCAGCTTCATCATCGAGATCGCCACGCTCGCTCCACCAGCGCCGTTGGGGGGAGCTGCGCGGCCTGAGGAGTGTCGACTGGGCGCGAGCCAATCAGCCCGACGAGCGCGATCCCCGTGACCGAGGCGGCGATAACGGGTGCGACCATGAGGTCCAGCCCCTCGACGAAGTACGCGGCGGCGTCTCCGGCCGCCGCCCCCGCCGCCCAGCCGGCGATGCTCGCAGCGACCCACCACCGCGCTCCTGGGAGCCGAGTCCTGAGCACCCGCCACTGCACCGTCCCGATAGCGGTCCCAGCCAACGCACCCGCCACCGCGCCCTGCGTGATCTGTGCCCCGAGACCGGGCGTCTCGCCCAGTCCCATCGCCACCGCGAGCGCCATGCCGGCGCCGAGTCCGACCCCCGTTGCCAGGGCCCAGCGCCTGGCATCACCGAGCGTTTGCCGGAGAACGCGCTGCTGGAACGATCCGATGGCCAGGCCGAACCCGATCATGAGGACGGGGAAGAGCGAATCCCCGGGATCCCCGGTGATCGAGAAGATGACGACGAACGCCGCGAATGCCAGCACCACGCCGAGGGCTGTCGCGCCTACCCACCGGAGCCAGAGCCGCGACCCGGACCACCGTTCCGCCCTCTTCGTGCCTGCACCGTCCATCACCTCGCCACCTCCTTCGCGCGCTCCGCGCGTCGCTGATGACGGCAGGATGGCCGGCGGTGTTCGGGTGGGGTTAAGGTTCGGCTCGGGTTTCGAGCTCAGGCCGGGCCGCCGACGGGGAAGGGCGCCACCGGCACCCCGATCTCCTTCATCCGGGACGCGTAGGCCGTGTACCGCCTCCTTGCTTCGCCATGCCGCCCGGCGCGCTCCATGGTCCCGACCAGGGCGAGGTGGGCGCCCTCGTCCCACGGATCCATCTCCAGGATCCTGAGGTAGCGCCGGACCGCATCGTCGGGTTGCCCGGATGCCTCCGCCAGCGCGGCCAGGGCGCGAAGGAGCGAGATGTAGGTCGTCCGCGCCTCTTCACGCAGCGGCGTGGCCCAGTCCTCGTACCTGTCCTCCTCCAGGAAGTCCCCCTCGTAGGCGCGCTCCGCGGCGGCAAGCTGGACCTCCGCTTCGCCTGCGTCGCCCTCGCCGTATCGCGCGAGACCATCGGCGGCCGCGGCCAGGAACGCCTCGACGTCCACCGGGAGAGCCGCGAGCTCCAATCGGATGGCGTCCTTGTCACCGATCACGAAGTGGTCAGGAGGGTGGGTCTTCTCCGGGTCCAGGACGGCCCGCACCGTTGCGAGGGCTACGGAGAGGCGCCGCGCGACCACCCCTGGGTTCTCCTGCGGCCAGAGCGCCTCCATCAGATAGTCGCGGGTGGTCGAGCGCCCCCTGCGGGCCACGAGGATCTTCAGCAGCGTGCGCGCCTTCTTCGACTGCCACGCCGTGAGCGGTACCAGGTCACCGCCGCGGAACACCCGGAACGCCCCCAGCGAGCGGATGGCCAGACCGGCCTTCTGCTCCGCCAGGGTCGGGGCACCGAAGACGAACCGACGGGCCACCCGGTGGAGACGGTCCCGAACCGGCTGGAAGGCCACGGCCACCAGGGCGGTGGCCACGACGGCCAGGGCCACGTTCGAACCGGCTCGCCGACCGACGGCGGCTCCGACCCCGACGACCACGGCCACGTAGACGACGGTGATGAACGCCGCCAAACCGCCGAACATCACGGTCTTGCTGATGACGACGTCGATGTCGTAGAGGTGATACCGGAGGATCGCGATACCCACCGCGATCGGGATCGCCAGCAGGGAAGGGGGTCCGATGTACCCGGCCAGGCCGGAGAGCCCGATCGCCCCGAGAATGTCGTAGGCCGTAAACGCCACCGCTACCAGGCACGCCGCGAGGGCGAGCCACTTCAGCTGATGCCTCTCCACACCCCCGGCTCGACGGAACCGGAAGACCAGAGACAAGACGAACGCCGTCGCGGCCACCGAGACCATGAGGTTGCCCATCGCCTGGGCCGCGTGGAGGGAACCCTCCCAACCGTGGAGCGCGAAGGGGTTCGATACCGGTGCGGCGTTGCTCATCGTTCCGGGTGCGAGCATGTTGGCGTCGAGGGAGAGCACGAGACCAAGGGCGAGGAGCCACACAACGGGCCGCCACCGACGAGATGGCAGCCGCCCGTCGGGGAACAGGAGGAAGAGCAGCACCGCGGCGCCGATCGCGGGGACGTAGAGCCAGTTCAGCGCCCAAGCCGCGACGGCACCCCCGGCCAGGAAGCCTGGTCTGGCGAACAGGACGTAGTTCGCGTACCCGGCCAAGGCCCCCGAGAGCTCCCAGCACAGGCCCTGGATCAGCAGCAGCCAGCCGACTGGGTTACGTGGGAGGCGGGCGGCGACGAGGGCGCCGACCAGGCTGAATCCGAGGAACGCGGCGGGGAACGTGACCCCGTAGTCGAGGTCCGGCCTCGTCGGATGGCCAACGATGTTCAGAAGCGCCCCGACCAGCGCCAAGGCCGTCGAGACGCCAAAGAGCGACCAGGCGAGCCATCGAGCAGGTTGACCGCCCACCGGGCCATTGTGCATCGGCGGGCGCGCACGGGAATGCCCGCCTACGGGCCAAAATAGCCGCCTAAGGGCGATGGTCGCCCATACAGCTCGCAGCGTCCATGCTCCCTTCGGCGGCGCCCCTACGGTAGTGAGGACGAGGGTTGCTGCCGGCTCCATGCCCGCGAGCACGCTACCCGGACCCATCGGGCACCGGGACCGTTTTGCGGCGCATGGGGACAAAGACCCTCGCGCTCACTGCGAAGACCCAGGCCAGCCATCCCACGAATCCACGCGACGACGAGGGATGTCGCAGGTTCGACTTCCGTGCCCCGGGGGGAGTCCGACCAGACCTCCGACGCCTGGTGCGACTGCGCCAGCGGCTCCGGATGCGTTTGAAGCGTTCGAACTGACCCGCATCGTCTGAAGGTCGACTACGCCGATTCCATCAGGATCCCATCAAGCCTGATGGAATCCGCCTACAAGGGCCCTAGACCTCTGGGGAGCGAGGCGTCCATCCAGCAGGAGATCCTCATGAGGTCAAGCCCCTCGACGGTACCGATGCCGCGAGCGACACCCCTCTGTGTCAACCTCCAGTGAGGCAGATCGGACTGCCAATTCATTGAGCTGAGAGGGCGGGTGAGGAGTTTCCCGATGACCACCACGATCCACCACTCCCTGGACTCGCGCGCCGATGCTGGCGCCGTGAACGACACGGACCCCGAGGTCCCCGAGCGGGCGAAGCGGCGCACCTACAGCGCTCGCTACAAGCTCGACGTCGTGACGACATACGACGCTGCCGACCGCGCCGGAAGAGGTGCTCTCCTGCGACGCGAAGGCCTCTACACCTCGCACATCGCCGAGTGGCGCAAGCAGCGTGACCGGGGCGCGTTCGAAGCCCTCTCGCAGAAGAAGCGTGGCCGGCCCGGCACCGACCCTCGCAAGCGTGAGGTGGCCCAGCTGCAGCGCAAGGTCGAGCGCCTCGAGGGAGACCTGTCCAAGGCTCGCAAGGTCATCGAGGTCCAGGGGAAGTTGTCGGCGCTCTTGGAGGAGCTCGCGAGCGAGAGCGCGAATCACGACAGCGAGCAGCGGCGATGATCGAAGACGCGGTGGCCGAGCTCGTCCCCGTCGTGGGTGTACGTGACGCCTGTGGAGCGGTAGGCCGAGCGCGCTCCACTCACTACCGCCATCACCGCCGCTCGAAGGCTCCAGCTCGGCTGGAGCCGACCCCGGCGCGCCCCCAGCCCAGGGCCCTCGACGAGGTCGAGCGCAAGGAGCTGCTTCGGGTCCTTCATTCCGATGAGCACGTGGACGAGGCGCCGGCAACTGTGTACGCCAAGCTCCTTGACGAGGGCATCTACCTGGCGTCGGTGCCGACGATGTACCGGCTCCTGCGAGCAGACGGCGAGGTGCGCGAGCGCCGGCGCCAGGCCGTGCACCCCGCCAGGGTCAAGCCCGAGCTGGTGGCCACCAAGGCGAACCAATGCTGGTCATGGGACATCACGAAGCTCCCCGGACCGGCCAAGTGGACCTACTACTACCTCTATGTGATCCTCGACATCTACAGCCGTTACGTGCCGGGCTGGATGCTCGCCACCCGCGAGCTCGTCACCCTCGCAGAGCGCCTGCTTGCCGACACCATCGCCAAGCAGGGCGTCGAGCGTGATCAGCTCACCATCCACGCGGATCGCGGGTCGTCGATGGCGTCCAAACCCGTCGCCCTGCTGCTCGCGGATCTCGGGGTGACCAAGAGCCACTCGCGTCCGCACGTGTCCAACGACAACCCGTATTCCGAAAGCCAGTTCAAGACCATGAAGTACCGCCCCGAGTTCCCCGAGCGCTTCGGCTCACCGGAGGACGCCCGGGCGTTCTGCCAGACGTTCTTCACCTGGTACAACGAGGACCACCGCCACTCGGGCATCGGCTTCCACCCTCCCGCGGATGTCCACTACGGACGCGCAGAGCTCGTGCGCGAGCAGCGTGGCCAGGTGCTGTCCTCCGTCTACGCCGCGCACCCCGAGCGCTTCGTGCGCAGACCGGTGCCGCCTGAGCTCCCGGGCGCGGTGTGGATCAACAAGCCGGGTACGACGACAGACGAGGAGGGAACAACGACTCAGGACCTGAGCGGATATAGGCGGTCGGGCAGACTGGGGCGTCATGGATCGACTGTCTAGTGAGCTGCTGGGTTTCGCGCCTGACGCACGGGTGCTGATCGTCAACTGTGACGACTTCGGCATGCACGACGCGGTCAACGCTGCCGTGGTGGAGTCGATCGAGAACGGCATCGCGAGCTCCTGCAGCCTGATGGTCCCGTGCCCTGCGGCGGCGAACGCGATGCGGCTGCTCCGCGAACGCCCGCATATCCCGTTCGGCATCCATCTCGCGCTCATCCGCGACTCGCCCGAGTACCGCTGGGGCCCGGTCGCCGCCAAGGCCGACGTGCCCTCGTTGCTCGACCCCGACACCGGCGAGCTCTACGTCGACACGCCGGCCCAGCGCACCGCGCTCCTCGCAGAGGCCAAGCTGGCCGAGATCGAACGCGAGCTGCGCGCACAGATCAACGCAGTGGTCGGCGTAGGACTGGCACCCACGCACCTCGACTGGCACTGCCTCGCCGACGGCGGCCGTGCCGATATCTTCGACTTGGCGATGGCGCTCGCCAAGGAGTACGGCCTCGCCGCACGGGTCTGGCTCGACGACGGCCGCCGCAAAGCTCGCGAGCAGGGCAAACCGGTCGTCGATAACGCCTTCCTGGACAGCTACTCCATCAGCCTCCACGACAAGGCGGAAACGTACGCGCGCATGCTCCGCGACCTACCGCCAGGCCTCAACGAATGGGCCATCCATCCCGCGCACGGCACCGAACAATGGCAGACGATCGAGCCGACCGGCTGGCAAATCCGGCAAAGCGACCACGCGTTCCTCACCTCACCACAAGCACGCGAGATCCTCGATCATGAAAGCATCACCGTCATCGACTACCGGCCACTGCAACAGGCCTGGAACGCCTAGCCGCGTGTCCCCTACAGTAATTTCTTGAGAAATGTGCCTCATTGGGGTTGACACGCTCGGCACCGATGACCCGGCCGCCTACGTCACGTGAAGGGTGGCTGCGGAGAGGCAGCGCAGCCCTGCCGGTCGTCCGCGGACCCTCTCGCCGGCGGGGCGGGACCGATCAGAGCGTGCCGGGCCCAGTACGGGTCGGCTGTCTATGAGGAGTCCCTGGCGTGCGAGGCGAGGAACCGCCAGATGACCGCGGTCGCGTCGAAGGTTCGGCTGGTCCTCCCGAAGAGGACGCGAGGAAGCGCCAGCTGAGCGCCGGGCCAGGTGTGGCCCGCGCCGTCCACCCGGTAGAACACGACCTCGGCGGCGGGCGAGGCGCCGCGCCGTCGACGGATGGTGGTGTCGGGGGGGAAGATGCTCGACCTCGGTTCGTCGTTCGCGCCGTTCGCCTTCACCCACAGGCCGGCCGGATGGCGGATCATCAGGCGAGCTCGGATCCCCCCGCCGGTTGCCCCCGCGTATGGCGCCACCCGATCCGCGGAGCCGTGGATCTGCCGGATGGGAACCGGCGCTGGCGGACGAGCGCGCGCGCCAAGCTCGGCAGAGACCATCCCGGCCACCTGGGCGAAGGCCGCGATGCGCGGACATACCTAAACTCTCAGCGGTGACGCAGAATCTGGCTATCCAAGCGGGCCGACGTTTTCTTGGAACAGACCAGGAGGGCCACTATGTCCGACGTGACAGACCTCGTGGACGCTCAGATCGCTGCCTATCGGAACCGAGACCTGGAACGCTTCCTCGGTTTCTACGCGCCAGATGTTGCAGTCAAGGACTTTGACGGCAATGTGTTGATGGACGGAACGGAGTCGATGCGCGAGCAGTACGCCCAGTTGTTCCGCGACAGTCCCAACCTCACGGTGGACATTTCCAGCCGGACGATCATCGGGGACTTCGTGGTCGATGAGGAGCAGATCGGCGGCTTCACGCTTCCCGGATTCCCGACATCATTCCGCGCCGTCGTGATCTATCGGGTGAAGGCTGGGAAGATCCGGGACGTTCTCTTCCTGAGCTAGAGGCCAAGATCGAACCACACCTGCGCGCCGGCTCTCCTCGCGGAGGCGGCCAACCGTACTGAGGCTACGGACGCCAGTCATCAGCCCAAGGTGGCGCTCTCCCAGCCCGACAGCGGCCTGCGACCTCGGCGAGGCCGTCATGGGTCGGAAACCGGAGTTTCGGTCGGATACAGGTGCCGGAGCCACTGTCGCCCAGGACCCGGAGCCGGGTCGGAGAGTGAGACACACCTACCGGAGCCCGATGTGGGACAGAGGTGCCGAACTTTCACACGTCGCAGGTACGACTCCCGTGCCCCCGGCAGGAATCGAACCTGCGACACGCGGTTTAGGAAACGCCGTGCGGCGATTTTGCGCCGCGGCACGCTGGTTCGAAGGGAGCGGCCAAAAGGGCCTCTGAGCAGAGCAAACGGACGCCTTCCGCGAACCGGAGGGCGGGAAGCGGCGGCGGCGCGAAACTCAGGAGGTGGGCTTCTCCAGTCGGCCGACCGGGCGAATCTCGGTCGAACCGTACCCGGTCAACCCTGGCTCGAATAGTCGCGAATTGCATCGGAACTACGTCGGGATCTATCTACGACCTGGTTGATGCTTCTCGACCGAGCGATATCGATATGCCGGACCGACTCCGATTGCGTTGGCGATGGCTATTGCCGCACTAGATCGACGGGGTAGAGCGAAGCCGCTGCCGGAAGCGGGGGCCGGGCTCAGCCTGCGCCCTGCCTCTGCGGCCCTTTGTGAGGAACCCTAGCTCCCGAGCGCGATGGACCCAGTCGCGGGCGGTGGCGACCGAGACGCGGCGCTGCCCTTTAGCCGCCGGTGTTTGTGAACACGTCGGTCGGGTTGGGGTTCGGAAACTGGTCGCTGGGCCCAGGGCTGGGCACCGTGAACAGCGGCCGGAACACCGAACCCTGGGAGTCCAGGCCCTGGTAATCCCCGACAAAGTACCCCCGG
>WNGB01010881.1_pt1 | contig 12537 bp, 8 predicted proteins | sample 5400681 | NCBI WGS metagenome assembly WNGB01 (sample SAMN13153367, study PRJNA577476) | soil metagenome | isolation source: 115 cm soil or saprolite under grassland replicate 2 | place: USA:California | collected 2016-06-15 | reverse complement strand
GCTCCCTCGACCATCCGGACGCTGTCCCCGACCTCGCCCTCACCCCAGCACGGTACACCCATGCCTGCCACACGCCTCGCCGCTCTGCTCGCGGTCCTGCTCCTGACCAGTCCGCTGCCGGCCCAGGAGGATCTGACGGTCCTTCCCGGGGACAAGAATGCCCTGCCTCGCAAGATGCTCGCGCGTTACCTGCTGGCCGAGACGCAAAAGCATTTCGACGTCCGCCGGCAGGCGGTCGATACGTTGAAGACCCCTCAGGATGTCCAGCGACGACAACAGGAGTTGAAACAACGGCTCATCCAGGCGCTCGGCGGGTTCCCTGCGAAAACCCCGCTGAACGCCCGCGTTATCGGCGTCGAGAAGCGCGACGGCTATCGCGTGGAGCGCGTGATCTACGAAAGCCGGCCGGATCATCATGTCACGGCGAACCTGTATCTCCCGGATGGCAAGGGACCGTTTCCCGGCGTCCTCATGCCGATCGGCCACAGCAACAATGGTAAGGCCGCCAGTTACGCCCAGCGCGGCAGTATCCTCCTGGCGAAGAACGGCCTGGCCGTGCTCGCCTATGACCCTATCGGCCAGGGGGAGCGACGCCAACTCCTCGACGCGACCGGCAAACCCGCCATTCCGAGCAGCACCAACGAGCACACTCTCATCGGCGTCGGTGCTCTGCTGGTCGGAAGCAACACCGCCACTTATCGCATCTGGGACGGCATCCGCAGCCTGGACTACCTCGCCAGCCGCCCCGAGATCGACTCTAAACGCCTCGGCTGTACCGGCTCCTCCGGCGGCGGCACGCTCACCTCTTACCTGATGGCCCTCGACGAACGCATCCTTGCTGCAGCCCCCTCGTGCTACATTACCTCTCTGGAAAGGCTATTTGCGACCATTGGCCCGCAGGACGCGGAGCAGAACGTCACCGGACAGGTTGCCCTCGGCATCGAGCACGCGGACTATCTGACGATGCGGGCCCCACGGCCGACGCTGCTCTGTGCTGCCACGCGCGACTTTTTCGACATCCAGGGAACCTGGACGACGTTCCGCGAGGCGACCCGGCTATACGGCGTCCTGGGCCATCCGGAGCGCGTCGCCCTCGTCGAATTCGACACGCAGCACGGCTACCCGAAGCCGCAGCGCGAGTCGGTCGCACGCTGGATGCGCCGCTGGCTGCTGGAGAAGGATGATGCTGTCGTCGAAGGCGATTTCCCGATCCCGAAGGATCAGGATCTCCAGTGTACGCGCAGCGGTCAGGTATTGGAGGACTTCAAGGGCCGGTCGGCCTTCCACCTCACCGCCCGTCGTGCCGAGGAACTGGCCCGGGAGCGGGCGAAGGCTGGCCGGAGTCAAGCCGAGTTGCTTCGTGAGGTCAGGCGCCTGCTCGCCGTGCCGGAAAGAATCCCTGGAGCGAGTGTTCGTGAAGTGGGACAGGTGCAGCGGCCCGGATACCAGATTCGCAAGGTGGTATTCGAGACTGAGCCGGGCGTTCAAGTGCCGGCACTCTGGTTCACGCCTGGAGCGCCTCCGGTCAAGAAAGCACTCACCCTGTACGTCCACGGCGACGGCAAGGCGGCGGAAGCTGGCCCCGGCGGAGCACTGGAACGGCTCGTCAAGGCCGGTGAGGAGGTCATTGCGCTGGATCTGCGCGGCCTGGGAGAAACGGCCCCGAGCCCGCCGCCGAAGAAGCCCGGTTACTTCGGGACCGACTTCAAGGAGACGTACCTGGCCCTGCACCTGAACCGGCCGCTCCTTGGGCAGCGCACTTACGACCTGTTGGCGGTGGTCGGATATCTGACCGGCGACAAGGCGACCGAAGGACGGCCTCTCCATGTTGTCGGAGTTGGCACCGCCGGCCCAATCGTGCTGCACGCGGCGGCACTCGACCCACGGCTCAAGGCGGTGACGCTGGAGCGGTCCTTGATTTCCTGGTCGGCCGTGGCCCGGACGCCGATCACCTTGAATCAGTTGACCAACGTGGTCCCCGGTGCTCTGGCGGTCTACGATCTGCCTGACCTGGCGGCAGCGGTCGCACCGCGGCCGTTGACCATTCGTGCCGGCGCCAGCCCCAGACAGGAGCCGGTCACCCGGGCCGCACTGGAGGATGCCTACGTCCCTTGTCGGCAGGCGTACCAGAGACAGAAGGCAACTGACCGTCTCAGCCTGGAGACCACTCCCTGAATCAGCGACTCAGGAGGATGTGGCATTCCTGGTCAACGGCCCAGCAAGTCGATCAGCGTCTTGAGATGGTCTGCGCCGACACGGCCTACCAACTCCTTGAGGGTCTGGATATCCTTGAGCGGAATGCCACCTGTGGCGGCCTTCGGGGCCGCGAGTGCCGCAGCTGGCTTGGGAGCAGGCGCGGCGGCCTTGGCGGGCGCCTTGGCCTTGGCTTTCTTCGCCCGTTTGGCCAGGGTCTTCTTGTAGTTGGAGGCCACGTCGGTACTGATGTCGAGACCGAACTCCTTTTTCAGGTACTCTTTGATGGCAAGGGGCTTGGCCTTCTGTCCGAGTTTCGCGAGGGCCGCCTTCACCCCATCAATCTTGGTGATGCCATTGCTCTTGGCCGAGGGCTTGGAAGTGGCCGCCGGTTGCTGGGTACTCGTCGTTTCCGCCATAGCGGTGAACTCCTGACCGGGGAATGGGTGGGCGACATATTCAATTTACCCCATCTGCCCAACTTGACAATTGGTGTCGGTGCTTGGGAGGTGGTTTCGCCGGAACCTCACGGTCTCCCAGTCCACCTCACCAGACCAAACGGAACGACCACCGCGGTTCACAACCATCTTTCTCACATGGAGGTGTCCCATGACCACAGCCAATGACAGCGACTCCGGTTCGGTATCTCCCCGAAGCCTTCTCCCGTCACCAAGCACGACCCGAGTGCCGGCTCAATCCAAGGATCCTGTTGCCTGGTATCAGGATTTCCTGGAACGGCACGACCGGTTGATCGCCCGGATCGAAGGGAAGGAGGTGTTCAGCACAGCGGAGGTGGCTCTCCTGGTCAAGGTGGCCCCGCGAACTGTGAACAAGTGGTTCGACTCTGGGAGGCTGGGTGGCGAGCGCGTGGGTCGGAGCCGGAGGCGGCAGGTTTCACGGGCCGAATTGGTTCGCTTTCTTCGGGAGCATGGCATGCCTGTTCCCGAATTGCTGGGCGAGGTGGGACAGGCCACAACCAACGAGCGCGAGGACGCTGATTTCGATGAGTGAGTTTTCCCTCCCGAAAGGGCCTGAGCCGTGGCAGGATCCACCGCGCCGACCCGGAGGATGCAGGGCGGAGGGACGTGAGACATGAATGAGACATGGAGGTTCTGGCTGACGCTGGTCTGCTTTGCGCTGACCTACGTCGGTCTGGCGGTGGGCAAGTTGCCGCGGTTGCTGATCGACCGCGCCGGCATCGCGCTGGTGGGGGCGGCGCTCATCCTGACGACCGGCGTGCTGTCCTTCGACGAGGCGGCGAGCCGTGAGTGCATCGACTTCAAGACGATTGCCCTGCTTCTGGGCATGATGATCGTGGTCGCGTACCTGCGCCTGGCGGGGTTCTTCGATCGCCTGGCCGGCTGGGCACTGGCCAGGGTGAGCCAGCCGCGCGGTCTGCTGGCGGCGACGATGCTCCTCTCGGGCATGCTGTCGGCCCTACTGGTCAATGACGTTGTCTGCCTGGCACTGGCGCCGCTGGTGTTGCACCTGGCGCGACGGCTGCGGTTCGATCCCAAACCCCATCTGATCGGGTTGGCGCTGGCGGCCAACATCGGCTCGACCGCGACGCTGACGGGCAACCCGCAGAACATGATCATCGGCAATTTTTCGCACATTTCCTATCTGCGTTTTGCCGCCCGGCTGGGGCCAATCGCCGCTGTCGCGCTGATTGTCGGCTTTGTCGTGATCGCCTGGATTTACCGGGCCGCTCTCCGCCCGATCAACGATCCCAATGGCGACCAGGCTGAGACACCGGACGAGACGCCCGAGCGGCCGCCGTCGCGGGCGCACAGCGACCTGCTGCGCAAGAGCCTGATCGTGACGCTCGGAGCGGTGGCCTGTTTCTTCGCGGGCTACCCGATGGAGGTGGTGGCACTGGCGGCCGCGGCAGTGCTGCTCCTCGACCGGATCCATCCGCGCAAGATTTATCATCGCGTCGATTGGAGCTTGCTCGTCATGTTTACCGGCCTGTTCGTGGTGGTGCATGCTTTCGAGGTCCATGTGGTGCGGCACTGGGGCGTCGGGGAATGGTCGATCCTGCAGGACGATCCCGTCGGACTGTTAAGCGTGGTGTCGGTGGGCCTGTCGAACCTGGTGAGCAACGTGCCGGCGGTGCTGCTGTTCAAGCCGGTCATCCCGGCGATGGCTCCCGAGGTGCAGGAAACGGCCTGGCTGGCGCTGGCGATGTCGAGCACCCTGGCGGGGAACCTGACGGTGCTGGGCTCGGTGGCCAACCTGATCGTCGTCGAGAGCGCCCGGCGGGAGGGCGTCAACGTGACCTTCTGGGAGTACGCCCGGGCGGACATTCCGGTCACCGTGTTGACGCTGGTGGTGGGGATCGCCTGGCTGCGGTTCGTGGCCTATTGAACAGATGTCACGGTGGCGTCAATCCCGGCAGATGTGCTACAGCACGTGGGGTTTCCCGGGGCTATCCAGAATGCCCGACCCTCCTGTTGCTTCGTCGGCCGCTCCGAATGGCGTTCGAATTGGGCCGCAACGCTATCCTTCACCACGCCCGCGGCTGTACTGAGCCTCTATCGGGCGTCAGGCGATGCCCGGGATCGATTCACTCGCTCACCTTGCGGAGGTCAACATGTCGCGAGTTTGGTGCGCGTCGGTTGGTGTGGCGTTGTTGTTGGCGGCTACGGTTGTTGCCGGTGGCGCCGCCACGCCGGAAGCTGCGTTCAAGGATTTCCAGGCAGCCGTCAAGGCCAAGGATGGCAACAAAACCTGGGCCTTGCTGGCCAAGGACTCCCAGGCCAAGATGGAACTGATGGCAGGCCTCATGAAGGAGCAGTTCAAGAAGTTGGCAGACCTCCCGGAAGAACAACGGAAGGCCATCGAGGAACAGCTCACCAAGGCGTTCGGCATGACGCTTGCTGAAATCCAGAAGATGGACGGCAAGGCTATGCTTACCTTCGGCCTCAGGAACGCCGCGAAGTTCGGCAAGGGCGACCCGTTCGCCGACGTCGCCGAGTCCACCCTGGAAGACGTCAAGGTGGACGGTGACAAGGCGACCGCGAAAGTCAAGACCAAGACAAAAACCGAGCCGCTCGAGTTCCGCAAGGAAGGCGGCTCCTGGAAAATCCAGATGCCGGACAACAAGAAGTGAGCCAGGAGAGCGTGGAAAAAATTCGCTTGTTTCGGCGAAAAAAAGCGCGGTTCGCTGCGAACTTCTTTTTGGGCTCGGCGTCTAAAGAAGTGTACGCACGAGAGACGGTGAGACGACAACCTCACCCGAACACATAACAGTGGAGGGCATCATGGCGGTTCTTGCGGCGAGTCTGGATCACGGTTGGAGGCACGATCTAAGTCGTGCCGATCAGCTGGTCCTCCGCGCCCGGATCGCTGCCGTCCCTCAGGACGTGTATCCCTTGCTGTTGTGACGCTTGGTTTTTCTTGCGAGCTTTGAGTTGCAAGGCCAGGTGTCACAAGACCCCTGGCCTTTTTCTTTTGGCTGGCGGGTCGGCTCTTTGACAAGGCGGTGAGCGGAATAATAGCACCTATGATGTAGCGGTAGCCTTCCTGCTTGCCCTGCAGGATGTGCGGGTTCAACTCCCGCTGGGTGCTCTGGCAACCGTACCCGACGGCATGAGCGTACAAACATTTGGTGAAAAGCCGAGTTGCGTTGGAATGCTTGTGCGACTTGTACGGGGCCTCAATTGTGTCGGCTGGGCATTGGCGAGCCCAGGTGGCTGTAACCCACCCGCAAACGCTGTGCAGGTTCGACTCCTGCCCGACGCACTGACAGCAAGAGTAGGTCCGGCGAGCCGAGCCGGACCGGAGTGCCGCTCGGCTCGCGGCACCTACTCGTGCTGACATGGCCAGGTGGTGGAATGGCAGACACGCAGCGCTCAGAACGCTGTGCCCACCGGGCGTGAGGGTTCAACTCCCTCCCTGGTCACTGACTCTTTCCGGGGTCGTCTAACGGTAGGACGGCAGGCTCTGAACCTGTCAGGTGTTGGTTCGACTCCAGCCCCCGGAACTGGCAACCGTGCCCGACGCGCGCAGCGTACAAACTTGCTGATTAAGTTCAGCGCCAGTTTTCCAAATCTGGAGCACCGGTTCACACCCGGTAATTCGTGGCTGCGACAACTTGCACGGGAGCCAATTGACAGGGACGTGCTCCTGGGAGAGCAGTGCGCTTCCAACCCGCATCGAGAGGGTTCGACTCCTTCCGTCCTTGCTGACTGCCCTGTGAAGAGGCTGGAGTGCATCGATCCGGCTGTCTACCGGATAAGACGGGTTCGATTCCCGTACAGGGCGCTGTTTGTTTTCGGGCCGGGACCGAGCGGTGAGGTAACCGTCTGATACGCGGTTTGAGGCAGGTTCGACTCCTGCCGGCCCGACTATAGTTCCGTGGAGCAGCCTGGAGTGCTCGCCACGCTCACATCGTGGAGGTCGCTGGTTCAAATCCAGCCGGGACTACTCCGATCTCCCCTCTCCCCTGTACTCGGGGGAGAGGGGAGAAGAAATACTCCCGTGGCCCAGCGGCAACGGCACCTCCCTGACGTGGAGTGGATCGCAGGTTCGAGTCCTGCCGGGAGTACTGGATATTGCAGAGGGCTGCTGGTCCAATAGTAGGACGCCGCCATCGCAAGGCGGAGGTTGGGGTGCGATTCCCCGGCGGTCCACTTCGGTCGCTTGCGGGTTAGCGGTTATCGCTAAGCCGCGAGCGGTCAGATAAACAGGGGCCCGTGGTCCAACGGGAAGACGTCGGCCTGGCGTGCCGGCAATGCGGGTTCAACTCCCGCCGGGTCCACTCAACAACGGAGGGACAGCCGGATAAGGCTTGCCGGGCCGGTTTGCTAAACCGTGCGGCCGCAAGGTCGTGAGGGTTCGAGTCCCTCGCCTTCCGCTTCTTACCCTGGTGATGAACCCGTTCTCAGCCATTAACCACCCTGAGTGGGGACGTGGCTGGCAGGGAGTGTGGTCCGGGACTATCATGCACCTCATCACTCATTCTGAGGAGATGGGACATGAGCCACCGCACAAAGGACAAGGCCAACATCGCCACCATGAAGGCCATGCTGGATCTCACCCAGAAAGGGTATGAGTCGTCATGAAAGGGCGTACACCCTAACCTATGAAAATGGGTTCACTGCTTGTCGGACGATCAGCTGTTCGTGAACCCATTTTCGTAGGAGTCGTCATGAAAGGATTTCACCCTGACCGATGAAATAGCGTTCACTCGTAAGCGAACGATCACCGGTTGAGGAACCCTATTTCGTAGGAGATCCTGACGCCTTTCAGCGATCACCTGACTTTCGATTTTGCTGCCTACCGGGATGGCCGCTTCATCCGCTTGCAGGCGAAGTACGCTGCGAACGGGACTCTTGACTCCACGACCGGATGGGCAAACAGCCGATGCAAACACCGGCGCCGGTACACCACGGATGACTTTGATTACTACGCGGCCTATTTGCCGGAGGTTGACCGTGTGGTCTATCCCTCCGTTACTTTCGCAGGTTGCTCCATCGCGCAGCGCGTGCCTCGGAGTGGCGTGCGCTTCTACTGGTACGAAGACTTTCTCGATTTCACGGACCACGCCGTCAAGCGGACTTACCGTGACTTCGGGGCAACCCAACCCGGCTGTCTGCCGCCGACGGCCCGCAAAGTTGTCTGGCCAACTCGGGAGGAACTGGCCGAACTGCTCTGGACGATGCCGCTGACGAAGATCGCAGCACAATTCGGCGTCTCCCGCGGCTACTGGCTGAAGAAAATGAAAACAAGCCCTCTGAGTGTGGCGGAAGCACCGGAGCCTCCTAAGCTCCAGGAAGAGGTTCGACTCCTCTAGGGGGTACTGACGCTTGCTTCGATGGTGAAACGGACATCATACGGCCCCGCGAAGGCCGCGTTCCTGGTTCAAATCCAGGTCGAAGCACTGTGGCCGAACCCAGGTGGATCGGGGACCTGGTTGTGAGCCAGCAATTTGTGGGTTCAACTCCCACCGGCCACCCTCTGCCAGAGACGCCCGGGGAGCGGGCGAAGGAACCTTCCTTCGCCCGCTCTCCGGGCGTTCGCATTTCCGGTGGCGTGAAACCCCTCCCCCAGCCCCCTCCCCGCAGCGGAGAGGGGGAGAAGAAGAGACGTGTCTGGCTTGCTCCCCCTCTCCTTGCAGGGGAGGGGGCTGGGGGGAGGGGTTCTGCGCTCGCCGTCCGCGAAAGCGACGGATCGCTGGACCGCGGCGCCGCGTAATCTACAATGAAGAGGCGAACTACAAAGGTTGAGAGCAGACGGCTGGCTCCCCCGTGCGGCGCGGCCGCCCTTTGGGGCAGGCCAGATGCCCCGCAGGTCCGCGGACCGACCGCCGGCTCTTTTGTGGTCGCCCAATGCGACCCTTTTGTTGAAGGCGTAGTCTTTTGTGGGAGGTGCATGCCGTGGAGACGACCAAGCAGATCACCGTGTTTCTGGAGAACAAGCCCGGCCGGTTGGCCAACGTGTTGTCGGCCCTTGCCCACGAGAAGGTGAATATCATCGCCCTGTCGGTCATGGACAAGCACGAGCACAGCGTCCTGCGCATGGTCACCGACAACGCGACCAAGACCGTGCAGGTGATCCAGGAGTTGAACACGCCGTTTACCGAGGCCGACGTGCTGGTGGTGGACCTGCGCAACCAGCCCGGCGCCCTCGCCCACGTCTGCGAAACGCTCGCCGCCGAGCACGTCAACATCGATTATGCCTACTGCAGCAGCGGCGGCCGCAACGGCCGGGTTGTGGGCATTTTCAGGGTGTCGAACTCCGAGAAGGCCGTCCGCGTGTTGACCCAGGCAGGCAATAACTCCGCGCGCAAGGTGGAGCGACGGCCGCTGCGCGATCAGCGCGCCTACAAGCCCAGCGGCAACGCCACCAAGCGCTGACGGAGAATCGAGGATCGAGGATCGAGGATTGAAAGAAGCCGATCCTCGATCCGCGATCCGCGATCCTCGATCATGCGGAAAATTCCCTGTCCTCACAACGATCTCGCTCGGCTGTTTCGCCACGGCGATCGCGCCGCGGCACCTGGGCTGCTCGATTTCAGCGTCACGGTCAATCCGCTCGGCCCGCCGGCGTCCGTGCTGCGCGCCCTGCAAAGCGGTCTCGCCACCGTCGGCCGTTACCCTGACCCCGACTGTCGCCTGCTCACCGAACGCCTGGCGGCTTATCATGGCTGTCTCCCGTCCGAGGTGATCGTCGGCAATGGAGCCAACGATCTGATCTACGCGATCACCCGCGCGGTGCGGCCGCGCCAGGTCGCCATTGCCGAGCCGACCTATACGGAATATCTGCGGGCTGCCCTCCAGGTCGGCGCCACGGTAAGCCACTGGCTGGCCGAGGGCGACGACTTCCAGCCGGCGCCGTTCGACCCCGAGGCCGCCGAACTGCTCTGGCTGTGCAACCCGAATAACCCGACCGGCCGCCTATGGCCGTCGCCGGTCGAACTGTCTGCCTGGATCGCGGCACACCCGCAAACCCTGTTCGTCATCGACGAGGCTTTCCTGCCACTGCTCGTATCCGATGAAGACGGTCCGAAAAGGAGTATGATTTCGTGGATCGGCAAACTGTCGAACGTCGTCGTCCTGCGTAGCCTGACCAAGCAGTACGCCCTGCCGGGGCTGCGCCTGGGATACGCTGTTGCGATGGCGGAATGGGCGCAGCGCATTCGCGCGGAAGTCGTGCCGTGGTCGGTCAATGCACTGGCGCAGCTGGCGGGGGTCGCCGCGCTCGCAGATGCCGAGTATCACCAGAGGACACGCGCTTGGCTCGCGAACGAGGTGCCGTCCTTCATGAAGTGTTTGGCCGGCATCTCGGAACGATTGCAGCCGGTGCCGTCGGCGACGAGTTTCGTCCTGGTCCGCCTGAAGGAGTTGACGGCCGCAGCGGTCGCTGCATTCCTGGGGCGACACGGCGTGGCGGTGCGTGAGGCGTCCAACTTCGTCGGCCTCGACGGGCGCTATCTCCGCCTGGCCGTGCGGACGGCGGAGTGCAACGAGCGATTGCTGAAACTGCTGAGGGAGATCCTGCTTGCGGGTGCGCCCTGAACGTTCAGCGCGCACCCGCGAGCGCGACGAAGGCCGTGCGTAGCGCTCTAACTTGACCCGCTGTTGACGCGGCGCGTGGGAACCGCGACAATCGATGGAGAACGCCCTCGATTGCTTTCCCCGAGATACCCACCCATGCGACGCCTCCCTCTCGTGAGTTGTGCGCTGCTGATCCTGACCGCCACACACCTGCACGCCGATGAGCCGCGACCGAACGTCCGACCGGTCGAGTTCAACCGTGATATCCGACCGATTATCTCCGATAATTGCTACACCTGTCACGGCCCGGCGAAGTCTGCACGCAAGGCCGACCTGCGCCTGGATACGCAGGATGGCCTGTTCGCTGACCTCGGCGGCTATCGCGCCGTGGTGCCCGGCAAACCGGAGCAGAGCCACCTGTGGCAGCGTGTCTCCAGTGTCGATGCTGCCAAACGCATGCCGCCGTCGAAGTCCGGGCGGCAGCTGACGCCGCAACAACTCGATCTGCTCCGGCGCTGGATCGAGCAGGGAGCGAAGTGGCAAAATCACTGGTCGTTCATCCCGCCGCAGCGACCGCCCCTGCCCGCTGTCAAGGATGTGTCCTGGCCGCGCAACCCCCTCGACCATTTCATCCGCGCGCGTCTGGAGGGCGGCAAGTTCAAGCCGGCGCCGGAGGCCAGCCGCGAAACCCTCATCCGCCGCGTCACGCTCGACCTGACGGGGCTGCCGCCGACCCTCGCCGAGATCGACGCCTTCCTCGCCGACACCTCGCCGAACGCTTACGAGAAGGTGGTGGACCGGCTGCTGGCGTCGCCGCGTTACGGCGAGCGCATGGTGCTGGAATGGCTCGATGCAGCGCGCTACGCCGACAGCAACGGCTACCAAACCGACGGCACGCGGCCCATGTGGCCCTGGCGCGACTGGGTCATCGACGCCCTGAATGCGAACATGCCGTTCGATCAGTTCACCCTCGAAATGCTCGCGGGCGACATGCTGCCCGGCGCCACCCTTCCGCAGAAGATCGCGACCGGGTTCAATCGCAACCACATGCTCAACGGCGAGGGCGGCCGCATCGCCGAGGAGTCGCGCGTCGATTATGTCGTTGATCGCGTCGAGACGACCGCGACGGTCTGGCTTGGCCTGACCGCCGGCTGTGGCCGCTGTCACGACCATAAGTACGATCCCATCTCTCAAAAGGAGTTTTATCGCCTGTACGCCTACTTCAACAACGTCGCCGAGAGCGGCAGCGTGGACCGCCGCAGCAGCACCGCGGCGCCCGTCCTGGAACTCCCGACGGCGGAGGAGAACGCCCGTATCGCCGCGAAGACGAAGGCGATTGCGAGTCTCGAAGCGGACCTGCGCTCGCTCGGCAGCAAGTTGCTGGCGGGACCGTGGGAGAAAATGCTCAAAACGGATCGCATGACGGCCGAACTCGTCGCCATCCTCCGCACGCCGAAGGAGGAACGCTCGCCTCGACAGGCGAAGGCGCTCGCTGACCATTACCTGACCGTGGCGCCGGAGCGGCAAGCGCTGCAAGCTCGCCGGGAGAAAGAGCGCAAAGCCCTGGACACGTTGAAGAAATCGGTCCTGATCACGATGGTGATGGAGGAGCGCCCGCAGCCGCGCGACACCTTCGTGCTGCTCCGCGGCGCCTACGACAAGTACGGTGAGAAGGTCGGTCCCGGGGTGCCGGCCTGTCTGCCGCCACTGCCGAAGGAAGTACCGAACAACCGCCTGGGCCTGGCAAAGTGGCTCGTCGATCGCAGCAACCCACTGACGGCGCGCGTCACGGTGAACCGGCTGTGGCAGATGCACTTCGGCACGGGCCTGGTCAAGACGACCGAGGATTTCGGCTCACAGGGCGAATCGCCGAGTCATCCTGAACTGCTCGACTGGCTGGCGACAGAGTTCGCGCGGGGATGGGACGTCAAGGCGCTCCAGCGGCTGATTGTCACGAGCGCGACCTACCGCCAGGCGTCGCGCGTCACACCCGACCTGCTGGAGCGCGACCCCGACAACCGCCTGCTGACGCGCGGGCCGCGGCAGCGCCTCAATGCGTTCGTCCTGCGCGATCAGGCGCTGGCGCTGAGCGGATTGCTCGTCGAACGGCGCGGCGGCCCGCCGGTGCGGCCCTATCAACCCCCCGGCATCTGGGAGGAGATGAGCTTCGGCTTTATCAAGTATGTTCAGGATAAAGGCGAGGGTCTTTATCGTCGTAGTTTGTACACGTTCTGGCGCCGCTCGGTCGGCCCGACGAACCTGTTCGACACCGCGCCGCGGCAGGTCTGCACTGTCCGCCTGCCGCGCACCAACACGCCCTTGCATGCCCTGGTGCTGATGAACG
>WNGB01010879.1_pt1 | contig 12538 bp, 9 predicted proteins | sample 5400681 | NCBI WGS metagenome assembly WNGB01 (sample SAMN13153367, study PRJNA577476) | soil metagenome | isolation source: 115 cm soil or saprolite under grassland replicate 2 | place: USA:California | collected 2016-06-15 | reverse complement strand
GATCGCGTTACGCCCGTCGAGATACATACGATAGGCGATGACATCGGACTCCCACCCGGGCCCCTCGAACTCGGGGTGAACGACTGCGTGCGCTCGCTTGGGAAACCGACTGGGCGCCTTGTGCTCGAGCCGCAGCGATTTGTGCTCCTTCGAGGCGAGGTTCACCTGGAAGGCGAGCACGTCCGGCACTCCGTCGGTGTCGACATCGTCCACCTGCAGCGGCAGCTCGCTGGCACCATCGAAGAGGGCGAGCTCCAGAGGATCCACTTCGCCGAGCGTGGCCAGGGAGACGGCGACATTGGCAGCGGGACGAGCCCCGTCCGACGGGTTCTCCACCTCGAGCGTGATGGAAGGGCGTGACGCCCCTCCGTGCGCGCGACACGCCGACATCAGCAAGAAGACGCCCATCCAGGAATAGCGCACGGGCTCACCTCATCCAGAAAGGTCAGGGACACCACCGGCGCGTGCACTTTACACAGCGAAAAGCCTCCGAGCAAGCAATCGTCAGATTCGCGTGGCCGACCGATATCGCGTCAAGGTGCACTCATTGCAGAATGACATCGAGGTCCTTCAACCAGTGAGCTCAGTTGCCACGAAGTCCTGCCATTGATTCAGGATGACCTCAAGGCGTCCCGATGCGTCAGTAACACTCGGCTGCAAGCTTTCCAACCACGCCATCGCTCAACTCGAAAGCAGTTGACGCTTCCGTGAAGGCCGCGTAGTTCGGCGGCCCCGCGGGGTGACGTCACGACACTATTTTCCGAAGCGCACCTCTTGCCGAACGCCAGGCCAAAGGCATTGGAGACCACGTGAACCATCGAAGCCTCATTTTTGGCGCCGTTACCGTGGCCTTCGCCGCCATGTCGACGACGGCGTGGGGACAGCGAAAGCCTTATGACGCACAGTCCACGCCGGACAAGACGGAGGGCGCGGCCACGGAGGCTCAGGCAGGGCCGCCCAAGTCCACGGCGGCGACCAAGACCAATCCGGCCACTGGGGAGCCGGCGGCGCCGGAGGAACCCGCGGCGGCGGAAAAGCGACCGGAAAAGTATGACCCAGAGACCGGAGCGGTTGAGGGGACGAAGTTCGTGTTCACTCCTTACGGCCTCGGGCAGGCACAAGTAACGCACGATTCGACGCAATCGTTCCAGCACGGGCAGGGCAACAACCCGATCGCCCGGTCGGGGGCGCCGACCTTCTCGCAGGCAGGTCAAGCGTACAACGGGCAGCACGGCCGCCTCACGATGAGTGCACGCAATACGATTCTCGGTTTCCGTGTGAAGGCGCCCACGTGGCATTCGGTCACGGCTTCGGCGCGGTTCGAGGGGGACTTCGAGGGCGCCCCGCCGGCGAATCCGCCGGGCAGCAGCGAGAGCGGCTTCCTCTCGGGCGGCCCGTTTCGCATGCGCCAGGCCTACGTTCTGCTCGAATCGCCGGTCATCGATCTTCTGGTCGGCCAGACACAACAGCTCTTCGGTTGGGGTCCGATCTTCTATCCGAGTACCGTCAACAACCTTGGGATACCCGGCATGGCCTTCGGGCGCGAGGCCCAGGTTAAGCTCTCGCATGTGTTCAAGTCGTCGGCCTTCAGCCTCGAGCTGGCTGCGGGCGCCTTCCGACCGGCGCAGCGGGACTCGGAGGTCCCCGACGCACAAGCCGGCATTCGCCTCGCCATCAACGGATGGAAGGGAATTCAGAACGGCAACAAGCTCGTCCCGATGCAGATCGCCGCGGCGGGCACGCGTCGCTGGTTCCGCGTACAGGGGATCAACCCCGTGACGACCAACGCGCTCGAACCCCGGGAAGACCGCGCGTATACCGCGAACGGAGCCGGCATCTCGATCGATGCCCTCATCCCGATCATCCCGCGGAGCGACCTCGAGCATCCCGGCAACACGTTGACCGTGGTGGGCGAATTCACGAAAGGTTACGGAATCAGCGACCTCTACCAAAGCCTGAGCTTCGGGCTGCCGATCCAAGCCGTCGGCAATGCGGTCAACTACAACAGCACAGACGTCGACACCGGCATCGTCGTGTTCGACCAGCCCGTCGATGCGACAGGCGCCCTTCAGGAAGGCCATCTGCGCCCCGTCAACGTGCAGTCGTTCCTCATCAACGTCCAGTACACCCTTCCGTGGCTGGACTTTGTGAGCCTTGCCGGGATTTACTCGTATTTGGCCTCCGACAACGTCGACAAGCTCGCTATCCCTATAGAGGTCATGCCGGGGTCGTGGAGCAAGACCTTCGTGAAGCAGCGATACGTGGAAGGGTCACTGCACATCCTCGTCACGCCGGTGGTTCGCTTTTCGTTCGGGTACGGCAACACGCTCCAAACGTTCGTCGACGGCGGCCACGAGACCAACCATCGCTTCGTCTTCAAGGCCAACTACGCATTTTGAAAGTTGGGTGAAGTATCGTCGCAGAATCTTCGTGGCTGCGGATCGAGAGTAGCTTGATGAAAATATCGTTGCATCGTCAGGTTGTGTTCGCGGTCTCGGCTGGGCTCATCTTTTGCGGTCTGCTCCCGCTTGGGGGCTGCAACAAGGACAAGGTCGCTGCCGTCAGCGCAGCCGACGCAGCGGCCCTGGCGGCGACCGCGGCTGACGGTCTCGTGAGCGGCCGGTCTTCGCCGGCCGACGGTCTTGTTGGCGGCCGGTCTTCGCCGGCCGACGGGGGCGTTGCGTGCGTCTTCGGCGACGCGCCGCAGCGCACCCTGAGCGACGCCATCACTCCAGACGCGATCATGCAGGCGATGACGCTTGTCGCCGATTGGCAGCTCGCGAACCCCGCCAAATGGTCCACCAACCTCTGGCACTACGCCGCCTTCTGGGTCGGCATGACGAAGTTGGCTCCGCTCGCCGAGAGCCCCAAGTACTACGACGCCATCAAGAAGAACGGCGACGCCAACGAATGGAAGCCGGCTGCGCGCCCCGGTCACTCCGACGACCAGGCGATTACCTCGAGCTACTTCTACGTGTACTCCATCGAACGCGATCCCAAGATGATCGAACCGTCGCTGGCGCGCTTCGACGAGATGACCAAGAGGACGTTCAACGATCCCCTCACTTGGGACGAGGCGGCCGAGACTCCCGGGAAGAACGCATCGGGTGCCCCCGCCATCCATACCCGCGAATGGGCATGGTGCGACGCCCTGTTCATGGCGGCACCGGCAATGGCCCAAGCCACCACGAGCACCGGCGACATGAAGTACCTCAATCTTGCCAACAAGCTCTGGTGGAAGACGACGGACTTCCTGTACGAAAAGGACGAGCACCTCTATTATCGCGACTCCCGTTTCTTCGAGAAAAAGGAGCCGAACGGAAAAAAGGTCTTCTGGAGCCGCGGCAACGGCTGGGTGCTGGCCGGCACGGCGCGCATGCTGCAAAACATGCCCGAGCAGGTCTCCGATCGCGGGCGTTACATCACGATCTTCCGCGACATGGCGTCGAGGATCGCTGCGCTGCAAGGCAAGGATGGCTTTTGGCGCGCGAGTTTGCTCGATCCGGACAGCGTTCCCCGCCCAGAGAGCAGCGGTACCGCCTTTTTCACGTACGCGCTCGCGTGGGGGATCAACCAGGGCATCCTCGATCGCGCGACGTTCGAACCGGTCGTGCACAAGGGCTGGTCGGCACTCACCGGAGCGGTCCTGCCGAGCGGGAAGCTGGGGTGGGTTCAGGAGGTGGGGTTCAAGCCAGGCGATACGTGTTGGGATCGCACCGAGGTGTACGGCGTCGGCGCCTTTCTCCTGGCCGGCAGCGAGCTCTATCGGACCGCCCTGCTCAGAGACAGCCCGCGGATCACGCGCTCGCTCAAGAACCCCAAGGCGAATGCCCGCTTCGACGAGGTGATCGACGTTCCCTTGCAGGCCGAGGAGATGAAAGCAGTCGCCTCGGGATCGAAACTCATCGCCGTTGACGGCCGCTCGGGCGAGTTTCTCCCCACCCAGCTCAGAGATCGCGCCGGCGACTCGTTGCTCGTGCACGTCGGCAGTCTCGGTCCGTCCGAGGAACGACGGGTGCACATTTACCGGATTTCTCCGGCGACGAAGCTGCCGCCGTCGAGGCCCACCCCATTCGGCACGCAAGCGCCTCGCAAGAAGCAAGGGATTGTCGTAGTCGAGGTCGTCGGCGGCTGAGCGATGGCCAGCAGAGCGCGAAAATCGCAGTCACAGCAGTACCGGCAGGTCCGTCGAGTACCTTTGGTGGTCCTTTTAGGGGGCCTCGAGGTACTAGTGACCTTGTGGCAGAGATCACCCCGGTCGTTGGGCGATCATATGGCCCCATGATTGTGCCGATCGGTGGAAAAGAATAGATCAATAGCGCTGCGATCCTTCAACTCCTTCGCGCGGCTGGGAATCGTGTTGACCGGGGCATGCGCGATGATTGCGCCCTCGGTCGCCTGCGATACGAGCTTCGTGCCTCCCAACCCGGCGTCGGAGACTGGCGGCACCAGCGGAGCCACGACCGACGGTTCGTCGAGTGGCAGCAACTCGAGCTCCAGCGGATCCGGCAGCGGGGGCTCATCGGTCGATAGCTCATCGAGCGGCAGCTCATCAGGCGGCAGCTCGTCCGGCGGTAGCTCATCCGGCGGCAGCTCGTCGGGAGGCAGCAGTGGCGGGGACTCGGGACCCACAAGTGGCGGAACGCCGCCGACGAACATCGCCTGCCCCGCCGGCAAGAACCTGGCCTATTATCTCAATTTCACCGACCCGAACTGGAAGAGTGGCCTCGACTGGACGTTCGGCATCGGCCTAGGAAAGCCGTACAAAAACAACGGGAGCACCGACAACAACGTTTCCGTCATCGACGACCCCTCCAAGGGCAAAGCGCTGAAAGTCCTCTATCGGAAGGGCTCGGGTCCCAATAGCTGCTGGACGTGTATTGCCGACGGCAACGTCGCGCCCTCCTGCACGTGCGAGACCTCCGGAGGGGCCGAGTTTTACGCGGATTTCGCTAAGGGCAAGATCCTCGAGTACGCCTTCCTCTCGTACTGGGTGCGCTTGGGAGACGTCGGCGCGCCTTTCGATTGGGGCCGGGCCGGCAAGATGCCGGGACTGTCCGGCGGCATCCCGGTACACGGTCTCAATATCGTCAACGGCAGCGGGTTTACCGCCCGCGAGATGTGGCGCCCGAACGTCTGCGGGGGAAAAACCGCGGAGCTCTACTGGTACGGTCTTCCGGTGGGCAGTTCGAACACGGACCAATGCGGGACAGGGCCGTCCTGGAATTGGCAAAACGACGCCAAGTGGCACCAGGTGCAAATGCAGCTGAAGATGAGCACCGGGACGAGCTACAACGGATCCATCCAGCTCTGGTACGACCAGCCCATCACCAATACGCCCAACATGAATGTCCAGGGCCTGGGCATGCTCGACCGAACGAAATTCCCGATGAACAGCGTGAGCCAATTCATGTTCTCGACGTTCTTCGGCGGCCACGACAACACGTGGGGGCCGCTCATGGACGTGTACGCCTACTTCGCGGACATTCAGGTCTGCGACTGAGTCGAGCGGGCGGATGATGCGGGCGCGTTCGATCACGGCGGTTCTTTCTTTCGGGTTGCTCACCTGCGCCGGAGCGTGCTCCGAGGACGCCCCCGCGGGAGACGCGACGAGCGATAGCGGGTCGGGCGGCATCGGATCCGATGCCGCAATGCCTCGACCGCCTCACGACGGCGGGGCCGCGGGGACAGACGCCGCGCCAAACCCCCCGGTGTCGGACGCGACGACGCCGTTCGACAGCGGCGGCGGCGAGGATGCGCCCGCGATCCCCGCACCCGACAGCGGCGGCGGATCACCGTGGTACGACGCCGGCGTTGTGCTCGGCTGCGCGGGTAACCCAAACCCGCCGAATCCAACCGCGGGCTGGACCGAGTTCGCCGACACGTACCCTCCGGCGGCCGGCGTGGAGTTCCCCAACCTCGAGTACCCGTACAACCTCGGCCCGCAAGACAACTGCATGACGAGCCTCCCCATCGGCGACATGGCTTCGCCCTGCCGCTTCCGCCGCCAGGGCAGCCTCATGACGTTCTGGATTTTCGAGAACGATAAGTCGCATCTTGCGCCGGACTCGGGCGTCGCCTCTACCGACCCGCGCATCGAGATGCATTGGTCGACCTTCACGGCGAAGTACGCGCACCCGCGGCGCATGTGGACGGGCGACATGGCCGTGCTCGGAGACGCCAACGGCGCTCCGCCGGCGCACAACACGGTCCTTCAGGTCCACGCGGAAACCACCGGCGCGGGGCCTGTCTACCTGCGCGTCGAAGGCGGAAAGCTCTTCCAGCTCGGTGGACCGACGTATTTCAGCCCGAAGATCGGGATTTGGTTCAATCTCAAAGTTGCTTACGACGCGACGACGCTCGCGTCGACCGTCTGGGTCAACAACTGCCAGGTGGGAACCTATGACGGGAGCAGCTTTGGCGGCGCGAACCGCCCCGGCGGCGACGTCTTCTATTTCAAGAATGGCTCTTACGGTTGCACGACGGGTGAGTGCATCATCAAGGTCGCGAACATTCGCTTCTACGAGAAGTAGCCAGTTCTCGCCGCCGAGAGCGGGCTCATGTTGATCTCGTACAAACGGTGGGGTCGTTGTTTCGCAGTTCTCGCGCTAGGTGCGTGTGGAAAGCCGACCGCCACGCTGTCCAGCGCCGCACCCATCACTCGGGTCGAAACCAGTCCGTCCAGGAAGATCGTGGTCTACGCGGGCGAAGGGCATTCGCTCGTCACGTTCGCGCTCGATCCGGACACCGGAGCGCTCGCGCGGCAGGGGAGCATCGACGTCGAGGAGGCCGTCCAATTCGGCGCCATTACGAATGATGCACGCCATCTCTACGTATCGCTCAGCGACAATGCGAAGCGCCACTTCGTGCAAGCGTTCCAGATCGCGCCCACGACCGGAATGCTCGCCCGGCACGGCGATCGCGTCTCGATGCCGAATGGGCGCGCGATTCATCTCACGCTCGACGGCACCACCACGCACCTCGTCATGGCGCACAATGCGACGGGCCTCCTCGACGCCATGGAGCTCTGGCCGGACGGAGGGCTCGGCAGCATCGTCCTCACCGCCGATGCGATCGACGCAGGCAACTTCGTGCATCAGGTGCGCGTCCACCCTTCGAACCGGTTCGTTTTCGCGTGCGCTCGGGGGACGGATGCGACGCCGACGGCTCCCGAGCAGCTCGGCCAGATCGGCATCTGGAAATACGATGCCGGCCGCCTCACCGCTCTCTCCAAGGTGGAGCTCGAACCGGGGGTCGGCGCTCGCCACCTGGATTTTCGTGGAGAGCACGACGTTTACGTCGCGGCGGAGCGCGGAAACCTTCTCCTGACCTACGGATTCGACGGCAACCGCTTGGTTCCGCGCTTCCGCTCGAGCACGCTGTCGGACCCAACGATGCCGAATCAGCGCGTCGGGGCGATCCGCGTTCACCCGAACGGAGCTTGGGTATACGTCTCGAATCGCAACAACACCACGCAGGATCGTTCGATCCAAGGTGCATCGAGAGCAGTGTTCGCCGGCGGGGTGAACGAGATCGTTCTCTTTCGTATCGACGCCCGGACGGGGGAACCGAAACGGGTCGCAGGCTTCGAGACGCACGGGTTCGAACCACGAACGTTCACCATCGATCCGACCCGGCGATGGGCGATCGTAGCCAACCAGAAGGCGATGTCGTTCGAGCAGCAAGGCAGCCTCGTGACGGCTCGACCCAACTTGTCGGTCTTTCACATCGAGTCCGACGGCGCGCTCACGTTCCGCGGAACGTACCAGCTCGGAGGGGACACGCTTTGGGTCGATGCAGCCGAGATCGCGGTGCGCGCGCCCTCGCGGCCCGAGTAGAGGCAGGAAGGCGAACGGTGATCACTTTGGATCGACTGTGCTGACCGTATTTCAGCCCGAAGATCGGGACCTGAGCAGAACGACCGCTACTCGGTCCACATGCGCAGCGACGACGGCGCGACGCGCGTCGAAGTCGAAGCCGCCCTCGCGCGCGACCTTCCAGCGAATTATCCGTCGAAGAGGCATCGCGCTTCTTCGAGGGTGGATCGGTGGGCTACTCGACCACGTTCTCCCCTCGCCGCTTCGACGGGCTCGAGTTGCGCGCTTTCGGATGGCGCGTCGCGCCGCTGGCCGTCGGCCACGTATCGTCCAGCTTTTTCGAAGACCGCGTCCGCTTTCCCGCCGGTAGCGTCGTGTTCGACAGCGCGCTGCTCATGCGAGACATCGATCACGAGTGGCACGCGCGGGAGGGTCTTGTACTGGCAGCATGACGGGCGTCGGATCCGGTCATCGTGCGTCGCTCGAGCAAGCCTCAGAATGTACCGGAAGCACTCACGCCCGGAATGAGCGCGGTTCGCATGCCATCGCTCATCATCGTGGGGGTGATGGAGATGCGGGGATGCGACCAGTCCGGGGCGACGGAGGGTTTCGGTTCGTCCGTTGGTGCCGATGATGGTTCGCCGGGTCGAGTGCTTTTCGGGGGTTCGGTGATGAGAGTTCCGATACCGTGCCCAGTGAGAGCGCCCATCCAGCCGACGTAGAAGGCGGGCGCGATGATGTTGTTGTCGCGGGGCATTTGGGCGACGATCAAGGCGCCGATGGCGAACTGCGGTGCTGCAACGGCGACCTCGGCCACGGCCATTCCCTTGCTGGCTCGCTCTTCCTGGACGGCCTGGACGAGATCGTAGCCGGTGAACACCACGTCGGCCGCCGCGAGACCGACACCCACCCCCACGACCACGAGGCCGGCCGCCAGGAGAGCACCGCCTCCACCGCCGCTGCCGCATGCCTCGGCCCCGCGCGGAGCCCAAGAGATCACCGCGGCGACCGCGACCGCGAGGAGCAAAGCATATATTTTCGAGGGGGATCGTTGCATGATCGTTCTCCTGGCAAGTATCGGCGGAACGCCGCCGACGCCGGCTTGAGCAACAGTCGGGCCAGGTACATTCCGGCGCTCCCGGCATCCAACCACGCGATGCACTTCGAAAACACCCGAGCGGCACCACACCCGCGGCACCGCGACTGTGCCACGCCGGCCACACCTACCGACGAGCTTTACGCACGCTGTCGGGAATTCGACGGATCGTACGGTGGCGGTCGCGATGGATCCACTCCGCGATCGCGCTCCCCCGTCGCTATTTCGGATAGACGAGCTGCACGATGTGCGATCGCAGCGCGGCGGCGTAGTACATCTCGAGGGTCTGCTCGTAGGCAGGTGCCTTGTACGCGATGCCGGCTCGCCGAAGGAGCGGAATGAGCAGCGTGCGGTCGTCCATCACCAGCTGCGGGTACGGCCAGACCTTGTTGGCATCGGCGTAGGGAGCCAGAAAGTCGAGGGCTTTGCGTAGACTGCGTCCGTCCACCACCTCCTGGATGCGTCGCCTGCGTCACCTCGGAGCTGCACGCGGCATCCATCGCCAGCAAGAGCCCCCCGAACATCCAACGAGCCCGCATCAGCATGGAAAGACCAGCAGTGCGCCCCTCATGCTTGGATCGCTGCCATCCAACGAACGATGCAATATTGGGAGTCGATTTCACAGCGGAGCCGCTTGGTGGGGGGAACGGCCCGTTTCGATCACTCGAGCGCCACGAGATGACTACTTCTCGCCCATGCGAACCCGTCTCGACCGGGGCGCCTAGGGCCTCCCATAACGCTCGGCAGGTCAGCGGTCAGCGCACGAGCGAAGGCGGAGGGCAGCGGCACGAGGTTTGGAGTCACGCGGCCGAGCCCAAAATGATAGTATCAAGTGATACTATGGTGTCGTGATGGACAATGGGGGCACCGTTCAGCCTCCATAGACTCAGAAACGAAAGTGAACCGCGGCCACGGCGGAGAGCGCGAGCCGACCGCCAAACGGCCTGTTCCTCAGGCGTGGGCTGGCTCATGGCCGAGCGAGGTGGTCGCGCAAAAACGTCGCAGTGCGAATCCACAGCGCCTCGAGCTGACCTGGGTCGGTCACCATGTGCGTCGAGCCGAGCAACGGCATCAGCTCGAATGGGCGGCCGCCTCGCTCGAGCGCGTCGACGAGCTTGAGTGAGTGAACGAAAAAGACATTGTCGTCGGCCGTGCCATGGATGACGAGCAAGGGACGGCTTGGGTGCGAGCTGTCCGGCTTGCGCAAAGCATACGTGAGCAGAGATGCCGTCTCGTAAGACGCGGATTCCTCCTCGGGACTACCGAGGAACCGTTCTGTGGCAGCCGAATCGTAGTCGCGCTGGTCGGCGGTCGGCGCACCTGCAACCGCGACCTTGTACACGTCCGGACGGGTCAGCACGGCGAGCGCCGCGAAGTATCCGCCGCCTGACCAGCCGTACACACCTACTCTCGACGAATCGAACTCGGGATGAAGGCGCGAGAGCGCCGCGATTGTCTCGACATGGCCCTCGACGGCAACGATGCCAAATCGCTTCTTCATGGCGCGTTCCCAATCTCGTCCGCGGTGCGACGTCCCGCGCGAGTCGATGCTGACCACGACGCTGTCGGTCACGTCGGCAATCCACTGCGCTCTCAGGTATCCGCGCAAGCGATTCGTAGCGAGATTGACGCCTGGAAAGCCATAGGCACTATCGATGATGGGGTACCTCTTCGCACCGTCGAACTTTCGCGGCCGCACGATGGCAACACGCACATTGTCGCGGCCAACGCGCGCGAGCTCGACCTTAGGCAGAAACGGGAGCGTCTGCGCTTCGCTTGGGAGCTCCCGTGCGACGGGTCGATCGACCGAACGAACCATGAGCCGATCATCTTTCGTTAGCGACGCCTCCGAAGCCACGAAGACCTCGTGCGACTTTCCGAACCAGGCAGAGATGTATCGACCAGGGCCTCCCAGAACGATATCTGCTCGGCCATCGTCAATCGAGATGCCCACGAGGGTTTGCTCGGTCGGGTCCGAAGATGCGAGCACGTAAGCAACGCGCCGCGCGGGGTCGAAAGTCAGGAACTCTCGATAGCCGACTTGCGGCGCCGTGAGCTCACGGACCCAATTTCCCTTTCGGTCACGGAGCTCGAGACGCAGATCGCCTCGCCGATCGCTCATCCAGAAAAATCCTTCGCCATTCGGCAGCCATCGCGGCATGACAGGCTCACGCTGACTTCGCGCGAGCGCATAGGCCTCCAAGTTGACCCAGGTATCGTCCTGCTCTTCGAGGAGCGTTGTCGTTTTGCCGGTTTTCGGATCGGCCGCCAACAGCGTTCCACGAGTCTGGGCACGATTGAGAACGAACAGCGTGGGCGGCGCATTCGGTTGCCAGCCGACCGTTGCCACGTATGGGAAACGTGCTCTGTCCCACACGATCCAAGTCGTGGGCCCGCCGCCCACGCTCGTAAAACCGAACCGCGTATCGGCATTCGTTCGCCCCGGGCGCGGATAGCGCACGCGTGCTGGCTCTTTGTCCGGATGTGCAGGGTCGGCAATCGAGAGCTCGTCGACCTTCGTGTTATCGACTTCTTCGTAGAGCAGGACCGAACCGTCCGGTGACCACCAGTAGCCTCGGCTTCGGCCGAACTCCTCTTGTGCAATGAACTCCGCCACGCCGTGCGGGCGGAGCTCCGTACCGCCGTGGGTGAGTGCGATTTCCGCCCCGCTCGCCGTCCCCACCATGTACACGTCCGCGCCGCGCACGTACCCAACCCTGGTGCCGTCAGGTGAGAAGTGAGGATCGGTACATTCGTGCCCGGTCGGTAGCTCACGCACGTTACCGCTGTCGCGCGTGAGCACGAAGAGCCGCCCGCCAAGGCTCAGAAGCACGTTTCGACCATCGTTGCTGAGTTCGAACGAGGTGAAGCCCGCCCCGGCAATGCGCATACGTTCGCGTCGCGCCAACTCCGTCGGGGAGAGAACTTCGGCGGACTTGGTGACGTTCTCTGGCGAGAGAAGCTCGCGCACGATTCCGGTTGCGCGGTTGAGCTCGTAGACCGATTGCCGCGCATCGCGTGGGCTCGCGCGCAGAAACAGCACGGCTTTGCCATCTGGTGCGGGTGTGGGGGCAACGGGTCGCCCCAGTGAGAATCCACGAGTTTCGATGAACGTACGTAGGAACGCCAGGTCGCTTTCCGCGATCGGTGCACCTTCACAGGCGACTCCAGCTGCCGACGATGCTAGGCCCTTTGCCGTTCGCATTGACGTGCCGTCGCATGGGGACAACTTCCGCTGCCCTCCGCAATTCAACAGGAGACCTCCCGCAATTAGAACGAGAAGCGGTCGCATGTTCTGGGACTCTACCAGAGATGGTTTCCGGTCGGGGGCCGCGACGGGATCTAGCTTGTTTGCATTGATGCGCACCTGCGACCTGCACATGCACTCGAACTCGAGAAGGATCGTCCTCGGTATGCAAATGCCTGCAACGGCGAAGGCGCACCGACGCACGCGCGTCGGACCCCATCGCGAGGGCGTGAAGAGCAACGCGCCCGGCGAGCGCCACGAAGCGTCGCACGCGCAGAGCTGAGAAGAACGCCAGCGAGTCAGGATTGGCCTCCCAACCGTCGGCCGGCGCGGGCGTGCGCATTGCGACGTCGCACGACACAAAAATAGATAGTAATT
>WNGB01024727.1_pt1 | contig 12539 bp, 15 predicted proteins | sample 5400681 | NCBI WGS metagenome assembly WNGB01 (sample SAMN13153367, study PRJNA577476) | soil metagenome | isolation source: 115 cm soil or saprolite under grassland replicate 2 | place: USA:California | collected 2016-06-15 | reverse complement strand
CTGATGCTGCGCCGGGTCCGCGAAGGACTCGAGCTCGACTACATGCCTGTCCTGACGGCCCTGCGTCACGGCCCTCGTCCTCCGAAGCTTCCGAGACTCCGGTGAAGCCTCGCCGCCCAGCCACCCGCGACCACCACCCGGCCACGCAGCGGCAGGGCCGGGCGCCCCTCACCCCGCCCCTCTCCCGCCGGGAGAGGGAGACGCTCCAGCTTCCGCGCGACGCTCCCGAGGTCGAGATCCGCCTCGCAGGCCGCTCGGTCCGCCTCACGAACTTGAAGAAGCTCTTCTGGCCCGAGCATGGCCTGACCAAGCGCGACCTGCTCCAGTACTACGCCGACGTCTCTCCCTGGCTCCTGCCGCACTTGCGCGATCGCGCGATGGTCATGAAGCGCTATCCCCACGGCGCCTCGGGCGAGTTCTTCTTCATGAAGCGCGCCCCTTCTCCGCGTCCTGGCTGGATCGAGATCTGCTCGATCACACACGCCTCGGGCAACGTCATCGACTTCCCGATGATCCAGGACCTGGCCTCGCTCCTCTGGGTCGTCAACCTCGGCTGCATCGACCTGAACCAGTGGTACGCCCGGTGCGACGATGTGGACCGCCCCGATTACCTGCATTTCGATCTGGACCCGGTGCCGGGCGCGACGTTCGAGAAGGTCCGTGAGACGGCTCTCCTCGTTCGCGAGTCGCTGGACGCTTTGAAGATGCCCAACTATGCCAAGACGACCGGCTCGAAAGGGATCCATGTCTATGTCCCGATCATCCGCGGTCCGACGCAGAAACAGGTCTGGACATTCGCCAAGAAGTTCGCGCAGGCCATGGAGTCCCGGGACCCGAAGCTCGTGACCGCCGAGTACAAGATCGCCAAACGCCCCGAGGGCCGCGTCCTCGTGGACTACAACCAGAACGCCTGGGGCCGCACCCTGGCCTCCATCTACTCCGTCCGCCCCAAGCCCCGCGCCACCGTCTCGACACCTGTCACCTGGAAGGAAATCGAGAAAGGCGTGGCGATCGAGGACTTTCGCATGGACAACGTACCGGCGCGGGTCGCGAAGCAGGGCGACCTCTGGAAGCCTCTGCTTTCCTCTGAGAAGAGATTCCGCCTGGAAACTTTCTTTTGACCATTGAGGTCCCCGGGGCATCGTCCCGGACCAGCGCAGAGGCGAGGCCGGCTTGACTCCGGAGGTGCTGCCATATATAGTTGCCATATTAAATGCAGAAGACGACGGTCTATCTGGATGAAAGCGATTACCGCCGGCTCAAGGCGATCGGCCGGGAGATCAGGCGATCTCCTGCCGCACTCGTGCGGGAAGCGGTGTCGGAGTTTGCACGCAAGCATGGCCGCCGCAGAAAGGCCTTGAGCCCGGGTATAGGCCATAGCGGCCGAGGGGATGTCGCCGAGCGCGCGGAGGAACTGCTGAAGGGCATGGGGGAAGAGAAGAGGCCGCTCCAAGCCAGAAGACGTTCTCGAACCGGCGGCCGCGGGTGATTGTCGCCGACACGGGGGCGGTCATCGCGCTGATCGACGCCGATGACCGTCACCATGGTCCTCTGCGAGCGCTCTTCGAATCGGATCCGGATGCCTGGGTCCTGCCGTGGGCGATTCTTCCGGAGGTCGATTACCTCCTTTCGGTCCATGTGGGGGCGCGAGCGCAGGAAGCTTTCTTTGCGGACCTTGCCGGCGGGACTCTCTCCGTCGAGTGGGGAGATGAGCCGGACCTGGCCAACGCGCATCGCATCTGCCGCCGCCACAAAGGCCTGAGAATAGGACTCGTGGACGCGGTCGTCATCGCGATCGCCGAGAGGCTCCGTCCGGCGGCGATCGCGACTCTGGACCTGCTACACTTCGGAGCGGTTCCGATCCGCGGAAATCCCAGACTCTTTCCGCGCGATCTCCGCTGATCGCCGTGCGCCTTCCGCTCACACCGCCGTACCCGCCGATGGAAGCTCTCCTCGTGGAAGGATCCCGGAGGGGGATCACTGGGCGAGCCCAAGTCGAGGACAAGAGCAAAGCCTCTGCTCTCTCGTTGATGGAGCAAGAGCAGAGCGGCGGCCCCGCTCCCGGTCAGGGCTGAGTAATGAAGGACTTGCCTTCCGGCCAGACTCGTTCGAAGTCAGCAGAATTCAACGTCAGGACCCGTTCAGCGCCTGACTTCTCAGCCGCTCGAGCGATCAGGGCATCGTAGATAGCGCCTCCGGGCAGACCCAACCCGGCCAGGCGTTCGACCGTCGCCTCGTAGTCGGATATCGAGAGGGCGACGATCCTGGCGATCTTACGGACGTTCTCCAGGATCAAACGGAACGCCGTGTCGGGGGTGATGCGCGGACGGACGGGGAGGGTGGTCAGGACCGCGTAGAGCTCGGCTATCGTGTGGCTTGCCGCCAGCATCTCCAGCTCTCCTGCCTTTGCGCGCTTCAGCCACACAAAGGCGCGCTCGTGCATGGGATGCGGCTCGACCGACGCGGCGACGAGAACCGAGGTATCGAAGAGAACTCTCAACTTCTCCTACGGAAACCGGCCACGCGCTTGGCGCGTTCATCACGGTGCCTTTTAACGGCGCTCAGAAGATCTCCTGCGGGTTCGCCTGCAAAGACCAGCACGCCTCCCTTGACACGGGTCGGCGGACTATCCCGCAACGGCGTGAGGCGAATCTCGTCCTCCCGCTCCTCCACGCGAAGCACCGATCCCGCTTCGATGCCAAGATCTTCGCGAATCTCCTTGGGGATGACGATCCGCCCGAACCGGTCCAGAGTAGTTTCCATATCGACTCCAATGGCAGAAGATTATGGCAAAAGCCGGCCCAAAATGGCAAGCATCTGATCTCGACACCTGAGCCGAAACTCTTCACGGTTCGGACCGTATCTGGGTGCGGAGGAACAACCATGCGACTCGTGCGTCCAGTTGGCGATTCCGTTCTCTGGGTGGCAATGGCCGCGATGGCCTTCGATCTGGCCTGCTCCACGGGGGCTACCGTGCCGCCGAGCGCCGCTGCGCCTGTCCGTCCTCACGCTACGGCGCCGGAGGGCCCGGGCGCCGCGGCAACGCGAGGACTGGATCCGGGAGACATGGACCCGAACGCGTCCCCGTGCGGCGACTTCTACCGGTACGCCGACGGCGGGTGGCTCAAGAAGAACCCGATCCCCGCCGACTACCCGAGCTGGGGCGCGTTCAACGAACTGGACGAGAGGAACCGCGAGATCCTGCACCAGGCCCTGGAGAAGCTGGCGGTGGGACAGCCGGCTGCCTCGGGTTCCGAGGAGAGAAAGCTCGCGGACTTCTACGCGAGCTGCATGGACGAGCCCGCGATCGAAGCGGCCGGGATCGCGCCGCTCCAGGAAGAGCTCGACCGGATCGCCGCGATTGCCGACCGGGCCTCGCTTCAGGAGGAGATCGCGCGCCTGCAGGAGCGGGGAGTCAACGCCCTCTTCCAGTTCGGCTCGGAGGAGGACCGGAAGAACTCGAGCCAGGTCATCGCGGCGGCGCTCCAGGGCGGCCTGGGTCTTCCCGACCGCGACTACTACACGAAAACCGACGAGGAATCGAAGCAACTTCGGGCGAAATACGTGGCGCACGTCGCGAAGATGCTGGAGCTCGCCGGCGACGTGTCCGTGAAGGCCGCCGAAGAGGCGAAGACGATCCTCGACTTCGAGACGAAGCTCGCCATACCCGCGATGACTCGCGTCGAGCGGCGCAACCCCGACAACACCTACCACCCGCATCGTGGCGAGGATCTGGCGCGGCTGACGCCGCGGTTCTCCTGGACGGCCTACCTGCGCGGGGAAGGCGTCCCCGAAGGGATCACGGTCAACGTCTGGCAGCCGAAGTTCTTCGAGGCGGTCAACGGTCTCCTCGACTCCGAGCCCCTCCCGGTCTGGAAGGCCTATCTGCGCTGGCAGCTCCTCCACGCCGCGGCTCCGTCGCTCTCGAAGAAATTCGTGGACGAGGACTTCAACTTCAACCAGAGAACCCTCCAGGGAACCGAGGAGAACCTCCCGCGCTGGAAGCGCTGCGTCGCCGCGACCGACCAGGCCCTCGGGATGGCGCTCGGCAAGATCTACGTCCGCGATCATTTCCCACCGCAAGCCAAGGAGCGCGCCGACCGAATGGTCAAGAACCTGGTCGCCGCCTTGCGGGAGGACCTCCAGAGTCTGCCTTGGATGGGCGCGGAGACGAGGAAGGCGGCGCTCGCGAAGCTCGACGCCTTCGCGCAGAAGATCGGATACCCGGACAAGTGGCGCGACTACTCGCGGCTTACCGTCTCCCGCGGCCCCTACGCGGCCAACGTCCTCGCCGCCTCGGTCTTCGACTTCCGCCGAGATCTCGCCAAGGTCGGAAAGCCGGTGGACCGAACGGACTGGGAGATGAGTCCGCCCACGGTCAACGCCTATTACCAGTCCGCCCGAAACGAGATCGTCTTTCCCGCGGGAATCCTGCAACCCCCCTTCTTCAACGCGGCCGCCGACGACGCGGTCAACTACGGCGGCATCGGCGCGGTGATCGGCCACGAGATGACGCACGGCTTCGACGACACTGGGCGAAAGTTCGACGCGCAGGGGAACCAGCGCGACTGGTGGACGCCCGAGGACCTGAAGAACTACGAGTCCCGGGCGCGCTGTGTCGAGAAGCAGTTTGACGCGTATGTCGTTGAAGGAGACCTCCACGAGAACGGCAAGCTCGTACTCGGCGAGTCCATCGCCGATCTCGGGGGCGTCGCGATCGCCCACCGCGCCTTCGTGAAGAGCCTCGAGGGGAAGCCCGCGCCGCCGCCGATCGACAGGCTGACGGCCGACCAGCGTTTCTTCCTGTCCTGGGCGCGGATCTGGGCCACCAACGACCGCCCGGAGTTCGCCCGTTTGATCGTCAACACCAACCCGCACCCGCTCGGCCGCTTCCGCGCGATCGGCCCTCCCTCCAATCTGCAGGAGTTCGCCCGAGCCTTCACCTGCAAGCCCGGCGACCCGATGATCCGCGCCGACCTCTGCGAGATCTGGTGACCACGGGCTGCTAAGCCAGAGGTTCGGAGAAAGGCCCTTCGGGCAAGCCGCCCTGTTCGGTGTCGTTCCGAAGAGCGAAGCGACGAGGGATTGCTCCTCGATTTTCGGAAAGGACGAGAGGAGACAGAGGGCTAGGGCTCAGACGCGGGCTCTGATCGTTCGCGGGCGATGGCGGCGGACTCGTGCTTGCCGAGGGCGGCGAAGGCTTCGGCGGCGCGACGGAAGCAGGTCCGCGCTTGCTGCGCGCGCTCGAGGTTTTCGAGAGTGAGGCCCAGATGGAAGAGGGAAAGAGCGTGGCCTTCGGCGAGCCCGTGGCGGGTCCGGATACCAGCCGCTTCCTCGAGCGCGGCGGCGCTTTGCGCAAGGCGCTCCCTCGCGCCTTCGGCATCGAGCCGCGCGAGCTTCCGGAGCGCAATTCCCAAGTTGTGGAGAGTCACGCCGCGGGCGATCTCGCGCTCAAGTGTGCGCCATTCCAGAGCCTGCTCGAAAAGCGCAACCGATTCGGCCAGGTCCTCGGCCGTTTCTCCGAGGTTGGAGAGGGACGTTGCGAGGTTGTGCAGGGCTCGGGCGTGCCAGCCGCTCTCCTCGTGCGCACGGAAATGTGCCAGGGCGACGGAGAAGCATTTCCTGGCGCGCGCCAGATCCGCGGCCGGCCCCGGGCTTCCGAAGAAGACCGCCACGTTGTGGAAGAAGCGCGCTCGCTCTTCCTCTCCAGCAAACGACAAGTCGCGGAGAAATGCCCAGAGGTCTTCGGCGAGCGCGCGGGAGGTCTCCGGATCTTCCCGCTCGCGCAACTCCTCCTGGAGTCGGAACCAGTCGCGATAGGCGCTGGCCGGATTGGTCCGGAAGGCTGCGCGGAAATGCGCTCGCGTATTCTCGAGGCCGCTCTCCACGGCCCTCATTCTCCTAGAATCGCGCTAACGCTACCGGTGTTTAACTGGAGGCGTTACGGTGGGAGTCCAGGTCACGGCGAGGCGGAAGGGGACGTCCTCGCCCTCGTAGTAGGCGCCCGGCTTGCGAGTCGGCGTGGGCCGGGCGGAGACAGTCCGGGTGGGTGTCGAGGTCGCCGTCGAGGTCGCGGTCGGAGTGACTCGGGTTTCCGTCGGCGGCACGGACGTTGCCGTCGCGGCAACTGGCGTCGCGGTGGAGACCGGACGTGTCGCCGTCGCGGCGGGGCGAGCCGGCGTGGATGTGGAGCGCGCGGCAGGCGCGGCCTCCTTGACGGCGGCGGTCGCCGGCGGACGCGCGGTTGCCGTCGGGCGAACTGGCGTGGCGGTCGGGGGCACAGCCTCGCGGGGCCGGGGAGTGACTGTCGCCGTCGGGAGGGGCGAAGACTTCTCCTCATACAGCACGCCGGGCGTACGGTCGTAGCGTGAAGCGGAAGGCGCCGTCACGACGGGCATCGGAGTGATCGTCGGGGGAGGCACTGCGGCCGGCCTGGCGAGAACGGGAGTCGGAGTCGGTGTGGCGAGCCTGGCGACGGTCACCCGTGTCGTGCGGCAGCTCGAGACGGCGAGAAGGACCATCATGGCTGCGAGCGCTCTCTTCATGATGCCCTCGCGCAGCATATACCGTGGTCCGTCTCCTGGGGCGTAGAGTCTGTCCGCTTGAGAAGACTCGAAAGAATCCGGCAGACACTGGCGCTGCGCTTCTGGGCGTTTGCGAAGATCCGGCTGATCTCCTATGTGCGGCCGCGGGTCCTCGATCTGACCGACGAACGCTGCGAGATCGTCGTGCCGCTCTCCTGGCGCACGCGCAATCACCTGCGCTCGATGTACTTCGGCGCGCTCTGCACTGGAGCCGATGCCGCTGCCGCGTTGATCGCATTGAAGGCGTCGCGCAAGGCCGGCGGCAGGATCGCCGTCATCTTCAAGGACATGCGGGCGGAGTTCGTCAAGCGCGCCGAGGACGACGTCCACTTCGTTGTCCATCAGGGTCGCGAGATCCTGGATCTCGTCGAGAAGGCCGTCATCTCGGGCGAGCGGGAGAATTTGCCGGTCCAGGTCATCGCGGCGGTGCCCAGGCTCCTCGGCTCCGAGCCCGTGGCCCGCTTCACGCTGACCCTCTCGGTGAAACGCCGATGAGCACGTCGGCGAGCCGGCGCCTCGCCTCCACGGCGCGGGCCTCCCCCCTCGGTGACTTCGGCTTCTCCCGCCGCGACCGGGGCTGGAAAGCGATTACCTTGACCGCCTTGTGTCTCGAGTTACAAGTTCACGTACAGATTCTTCCTGTCATCCCGAGCGAAGCGAGGGATCTGCCCTTGTTCTTCAAGCCTGTGTGGAGCAGATCCTTCGTCGCTTCGCTCCTCAGGATGACAGGCAACGCCGCGGCGTTCGCAGAATTCTTCGGCGAAGCTCTGACTCAGGGCACTAGCGAAGATCAGTCGAGAAAGAGCTCGTCGACTCTCGCGGAGAGGTCGCCGAAGGGAGGGGCGATAAGGGATTGATCGATCTCGATCTCTGGACCGGGAACCATTCGGCCGCGCTCATTGGAAAAAGTCTCGATCGCCCTCTCATCGACATCGATCAGCCAGAGCCAGCCGATGCCCATGAGGCCGTACGCGTCCTTCTTCGGGCCGCGGTCGAAGGTGGCAGTCCCGGGTGAGAGAACTTCTGCCGCCCACTCCGGCGGAATCTCGATCGGGTTGATTTCGGTGTCCGGCCATCCGCCGGCTGAACGGCGCCATCCCGCGATGTCGGGAATCAACCGAGAGAATGCGGTCTCGCTCCGAATCTCCGGTTCGGGCAGGAAGAGCCAGTCGGGCGGTTCGCCGTCGCGGCCTTTCCCAAGTCTCTCGTGGAAGAGCGCCACGAGTCGGCCCTGTGTGGCGAGGTGCCGTACCGTTGGCCGCGGGGACATCATGAAGACACCGCGAGCGATCTCGGCGTTCACTCCCTCTCCGTAGGATTCGACAAGCGTCTCCATCGCGGCAAAGTCAGCGGCAAGGTCCGGTTGCGAGGACATGTGAAGAGTCTAACTCCCTTCCATCATAATGACGGAAAAGAGAGGGCTGACATGGTCGCCAAGAAAATCGCGGTGATCGGGGCGGGGAACATGGGGACGGCTCTTCTGCGGGGAATCCTCGCCTCGGGGTGGGGGACGAAGGAGAACCTGATCGCGTCGCACCCGAAGCGCGAGAAGTGCGCGTCGCTCGGGGCGGAGCTCGGCATCGCGGTCACCGAAAGCAACTTCAGCGCCGCACGGGAGGCGCAGATCGTCATTCTCGCGGTGAAGCCCCAGATCCTGGAATCCGTGCTCCAGGAGATCCGGCCCGCCCTCCGCCGGGACGCACTCTTGATCTCGATCGCTGCGGGCTTTCCGACCTCCCGCATCGAGGCGGCTCTCGCAGGCTCGGTCCCGGTCGTCCGAGCCATGCCGAACGTGGCCGCGGTTGTGCGGGCAAGCGCGACCGTCCTTTGCGCGGGCCGAAACGCAAGAGCCGAGCACCTCGCCGACGCGCGCCGCATATTCGAGTCGATCGGCCTCGTCGTAGAGCTGCCCGAATACCAGTTGGACGCAGTGACGGGCCTGAGCGGATCGGGCCCGATGTATGTCTTCCAGATCATCGAGGGATTGTCGGACGCGGGAGTGCGCGTGGGGCTTTCCCGCGACGTGTCAACGGCCCTGACGATTCAAACGCTGGTCGGGGCGGCGAGGATGGCCGAGGAGCTGAAAACCCATCCCGGCGTCCTCAAAGACTTCGTCACGTCGCCTGGAGGAACGGCGATCGCCGCCTTGCACAGCCTGGAGAGGAACCGCCTGCGAGCTATCCTGATGGACGCGGTCGAAGTCGCGACCGCTCGCTCGAAGGAGCTGGGGCAGGCGGCCGCGACGGCCCTTGCCGCCGCGCCCCGGAAGAGATCCTCGCGGAAACACTGAAGCCCTCCTGGCTGCGGCGTAGAATGTCTCTCGTGACGCAGCATCGGTACACGGTGATCCTCGAACGCGAGAACGACGGCGGTTTTCACGCTTTTGTTCCGGCCTTGAGGGGCTGTCACACGCAAGGAGACACGGTAGACGAGGCTCTCGCGAACGCGCAGGAAGCCATCGCCGCGTACCTGGAGAGCATGGTGGCCCACGGTGAGTCGATTCCAACCGAAGAGCTGCTGATCCGGCCCGTCGAAGTCGGCGTTTGAGTCCACGACTCCCGGTCGTCGAGGCAAAGGACCTCATTCGCGTCGTGCGGAAGCTGGGTTTCGTTCTGGATCGCCAGAAAGGAAGTCATGCCGTCTACCTTCGCGAGGCGGACGGCGCCCGAATAGTGATCCCGATGCATTCGGGCCGAGTGATCCGACCGGGGACGCTCCTCGGCATCCTCGAGGATATGGCGCTCACGGTAGAGCAGTTCCGCGAGCTGCTCTGATAAACCGATCGCCCTCGTCAGAAAAAGAAAACCGCTACAGGCTCCGGACGTAGTGCGTGGCGTCTTGCTTCCAGACGACGACGCCGCAGAAGCGGTCCCCCTCGGGACAGACCGGACGGACCTCGGCGAGGTGACGGAGAGTGCAAGGGGGAAGGAGCCACGGGCCGATCCGAGGGTTGACCTCGCGGATCTGGAGCGCTTCGTCGAGCGAGGCGCGCCAGATCTCCTCCTGCGCGTTGTAGCAGAGACGCATCGCGAACTTGTGGTGGAGGTTCAAGAGATCCGCCGACTCGGTGAAGCGGAGGGCGACGGCATTGGGCAGGAGATATGCCGCGTACTCGTCGGCCACGCCGCGCGAGCGTAGCTCGTTGATCGCGTCCCAGGTCTGTCGCATCGTCTCCTGGTAAAGATCCGCGGCCTCGGGCACGTCTGCGACGAGCATCGGGACGATGTAGTCGGGCTCCTCCGAAAGGTATGCAGGAAGGGCGGGCCGGGAAGCGGGCGTCATCCGGTGCCGCTGGTCCTGGCTGTCCGCAGTGTGCGAGAGCTTCTTGCGAAACGTGTAGGACGGATGGAAGAGCGCGCGGGAGAGCTTCCCGTGCGTCGTCAGCGTGAGCGTCTCGCCGAGCAGCCGGTTCTTCGAAGGGTCGAGCACGAGCCGGATCGCCTCGTCGTCGGAGAGCGCGGCGCGGGCGAGGCCCAGGATCTCCCGGACGGAGGACGCGAGGATCTCCTCGTTGTTGGCCTTCCAGTCCACCAGTCGCGACACGCGGCCGGCCAGCTCCCGGTCGAATTCGCGCCGGAACTCCCCGTCCACCGGCCGCGCACTCGCAAGCGACTGGAAGACCGCGTACTCGGGAGTCTCTTCGAGAGGCAGCGGGTCCTGGAGCACAGCCTCGTAGAGCGGGTCGTGGCGGAGAACCTCTTCCACCATGAGACCGACCACCTCGCGTTGCTCCGTCGGCGCGTCGAAGGACTCGCAAAGCCGCCAGTAGCGGAAGAGCGTGATGCCGGAGACCGTATGGTAGAGATACGCGAACGTCGCGACCGGCAGGACGTAGCGCGCGATCTCCTGCGCCCGCTTCTGGACCGCCCCGCCGAATTTCTTTCGCCCGTCTCCCCGCGTGCGCCCCGGGAAAATGCCGAAGTAGCGCTCGCCCGCGAGCGGCGTCAGAAGCTGCGTCAGCCTCTGATAGGCATTCTGCTGGCGGAGTGCCGTCGCTTCAAAGAGGTCCCGCTCGGCCGGTCCCATGGGCGGCACGGCGTAGTTACCCCCCTTGACCTCGACGTACCGCTGCGAGACCTGCTCGGAGTTGTAGAAGGGATGGCTGTGGAGGAAGCTCCAGAGGAACTGCCGCGACACGTTCTCCAACGCGAACTGGAAGTGCGCGTGCTGGAACGTCGTGTGGTGCCCCGCCGCGTAGATGGACTTTGCCAGTGCGTCTCGCCGCTCGGGCTTCGCCGAAGCCTGGTCCTCCGTGACGATCCCTTTGGCCGAGTAGCAAGTCCGCGCCGTCGCCACCACGTTCTCGAACGGTCTCTCGAACGCGTGGACGAGCCGGACGCGCGGAGGTGGCGACGAGAAGTTAAAGATGTCACCAGAAGCGACGCTGCTCACAACTTCTCCAGCTTTCCGGATGGGGTGATCCGTCTGAGGAAAGGAGGCTTCTCACGCTTGACGAGTCTCTGGATCCGTGGGAGCGCCGCCCGAAATGAACTGATCATCTGTGCACTGGTCATGTCCCCAGCCGCAAAAAACAACGCGCGCACTCGAGCCTTCCGGAGTGCGTCCAGCTCAGGCGGGCGTCGTCGAATGGCGCGGTCCTTTGTCAAGAGAATCCAGCCACGCTCACCGACCTTCGGGAGCCACACTTCGTCTTCCACTCCCTGCCCGAAAACCTCGCGGCTCAGGTGGACCGCGAGTCCATCCTTTCGAAGCGCCTCCGAAAGCTCTTTTCCACCGACGTTTTCGTCCAGGAGGAAGGGGGGAAGATCAAGCGATGCTTTCTTGCTGCTCAAAGAGTATGGCGTCCGTGACCTTCTGCGTCGTGAGATCGAAGTCCTCTGCGACTTTCTGAACGCTGTCTCCGGCGTTTACGCGGCCGGCGATCTCCGCGGTGGTGATACGGGTGTTCGCGATCACGGGCCTTCCGAAAGCGACTCTTGGGGACACGGAAACGGTTCTGGCGCCGGCGACGTCCTCCGAACGGATGAAGGGGAAGAACCGAACGGGTCCTTCGATGCCCTTTCGATCGATTCTCTTCAAGTGAGCGATGAAGGTTTCTCGCATCGCGATCTGCCCGGCGCGGTTGAGATTGATGAGCTCTCCGAATCTTTCAACAAATAGGTCAGCACCGTCGGTCAGGAAGTCCTCGAACGCGAGCGGATGGAGCGGAGGCTCGTGCTCGCCAAGTTCTCTCAAGGCAGTCTTTACGTGGTGCATCGTAAACTCGTGCTTGGTGCGAAGGCCGCGAAGTACGTGAGCTTCGATGAGGTTTATGAAGGACAGCAGTCTCCGCTCGCGATCGGCGATGCGGAACATCGGTGGTGTGTGCCTCTGGCCGGATGCGGTCGGGTAAGTTCGCCCAAGCGCCCAGACCCGGAGAGTTGCAACCGGCAGCCGAACGCAAATCGTCGCCTCGCCGAAAGCGTAGGCAGGGGAGAAGCGAGAATCTTGAGCCTGGCTTGCTACCGTCGGCATTTCCGAGACGCTACTCTTTGATATCTCTCGAAGCAAGGATGTCCAGCCCGGTGCTCTCGCGGGGTGTGATTTCGTAGACCTTCAGGACCTCATCGCCGTAGTGGTTGATCACCTTGATGGCGATCTTGCCGGTGGCGGGGGGGTCGAAGGGGCGGCTCACCGTGGAGTAGAGGGTGGACCAGGCGGCTTCGTTGATTTCGGCGCGGAGGGCACGCTTTAGCTTTTCGTAGGGGTCGCCGGCGCCGGTGAAGTAGGCGTGGCGGACGAAGAAGCTCTCCTCGTTGTAGTTGGTGTCGAGGAACCAGCAGGCGATGTCGTCGGTGGAGGAGCTGCGGATCACGCCGGTCGTGGGGTCGTAAACGTCCACGCCCTTGATCTGCACGACGAGCTTGCCCTCCGAGTAGCCGGACCCTTTGAGAAAGAATGGCGTCGCGGAGAGGTCGTAGATAGCGCGGATGCCGAGCTTCTTCTGGATCGCCT
>WNGB01018015.1_pt1 | contig 12541 bp, 10 predicted proteins | sample 5400681 | NCBI WGS metagenome assembly WNGB01 (sample SAMN13153367, study PRJNA577476) | soil metagenome | isolation source: 115 cm soil or saprolite under grassland replicate 2 | place: USA:California | collected 2016-06-15 | reverse complement strand
ACTTGAAGAGCCACTGCGCCGAGAACTTGCCCAGGCCGACGAGCACCTTCGGCCGGATGAGCGCGATCTGCTTCTCCAGGAAGGGCTGGCAGGACAGGATCTCGTCCGGTTCCGGGTTGCGGTTCTGGGGGGGCCGGCATTTGAGCACGTTCGCGATGAACACGTCCGTGCGCGGGATCTTCAGGCCCTTCTCGATGATGTCGGTGAGGAGCTGGCCCGCGCGGCCCACGAAGGCGAGGCCCTGTTCGTCTTCATCGGCCCCAGGCGCTTCACCGACGAACATCAGCGCGGCCTGCGGGTTGCCCTGGCCGAACACGATCGTCTTGCGACCGCCCGCGAGCTTGCAGCGCTGGCAGTCGCCGATCCAGGCCCGGACCGCTTCCAGATCGCGGAGCTCGGCACCTTCCGGCGTGAGGACTGGCGCCGCCGGCGCGCGCTGCGGTTTCGGCGCGGACGGAGACGCGATGCGCGACGCTCCGCCGGCGGGCGCGGCCGTCGCCACCGCGGGCGCGGCCAGCGCGCTCCGCGGGACGCCGACATCCGTCAGCTCCGCGAAGTACCGCGCCCGCTCGCGCAGGTCGAGCCGGACGTCGTCCGGAACCTTCGTCACTTCCGGCGGGCGGGACGCGCGGCGCGCTTGGCCAGGGCCTTTGGCGAGGGCCGCGCGCGCAGGGCCAGCACCCGATCCCAGATGCGGTCGGCCAGCGCGCGCTTGCTCATGAGCGGCAGCTCCGTCTCCGCCTCGGCGTCGATGAGCACGGCGGCGTTGTCGTCGGACGCGAACCCGCCGTCGGGACGGCTCACGTCGTTCGCGACCAGGAGGTCGGCGTTCTTGGCCGCCCGCTTGGCGCGCGCGTTCTCGAGAACGCGGTCGGTCTCGGCGGCGAAACCGATGACGAAGCGCCGGCCCTTGGACTTGCCCAGGGTGGCGAGGATGTCCGGAGTCCGCGTGAGGACGAGCATGCCCTCCCCGGGCGTCTTCTTGAGCTTCGACGGTGCGCGCTCGGCCGGGCGGTAGTCGGAGACGGCCGCGGCCATGGCCACGATGGTGGCGGGGCCGACGCGGTCTCCGACCGCGCGTGCCATCTCTTCCGCCGAACGCACCTGGACGACGTCCACCCCGGCCGGCGGCTCGATGGACGTGGGCCCGGCGACCAGGACCACGCGCGCGCCCCGATCTCGCGCCGTCTCCGCCAGCGCGAAACCCATCCGTCCCGTCGAGCGGTTCGAGAGGAAGCGCACGGGGTCGAGGTCCTCGACCGTCGGACCCGCCGTCACGAGGACGGTCTCCCCGGCCAGGTCCCCGGAGGCCGTGAGGCCCAGCGCATCCATGGCCGCGGACACGATGTCCGCCGGCTCGGCCAGACGGCCGCGGCCGAGCCACCCGCACGCGAGGTACCCGGACCCCGGCTCCACGATGCGCACGCCGCGGGCGCGCAGGATGTCGAGGTTCTCGCGCACCGCCGGATGGTCGAACATGTTGACGTTCATGGCCGGCGCCACCACCACCTTGGCCCTGGTGGCCAGGTACAGCGTGGTCAGCGCATCGTCGGCGATGCCGCGCGCGAACTTGCCCAGGATGTTGGCGGTGGCGGGAGCGACGAGCAGGAGCTGGGCGGCGTCGGCCAGGCTGATGTGGCGGATGTCGCCCTCCGCCCCCAGCGCGAACTGGTCGAGGAACACGGGATGGCGCGAGAGCGCCTCGAACGTCATCGCGGAGACGAACTCGGTGGCGTGCTTCGTCATCACCACGTGCACGTCCACGCCGCGGCGCTGCAACTCGCGCAGCACCTCGCAGGCCTTGTAGGCCCCGATGCAACCCGTGACGCCGAGGACGACCGTGGGCATGGCCGGTCCGCGACTCCTAGCGGGCGGCTTCGTTGGCGGCGGCGATCGCGGCGCTGGCGGCGGCGGCCATCTCCTTCTCGTCCCGGATCTCCCAGGACACGGCCTCGGCCAGCACTTCCTGCATGGCGATGCGCGTGGGCTTGCGGCTCCGCGCTTCCACTCGCGGCTTGGCGCCGTTCTGGAGCTGCTTGGCCCTCTGCGCGGCCACGGTGATGAAACGGAACTTGCTGTCGACGTTCTTCGGAAGAATGAGGTGCGTCACGTCAGCTCTCCTTGCTCGGGGGAAAAGTCCCCAGGATCTTCTGCGCCAGCGGCTCCACGCGGCTGGTGCGGCAGCGGGCGGCCCGGATGATGCACTTGAGGTGCTCGACGCTGCGGTCGAGGTCGTCGTTGATGATCGCGTACGCGTACTGCCGGTACAGGAGCAGCTCCTCGCCCGCGGCCTGCAGCCGCCGGTGGAAGTTGCCCTCGTTCTCCGCCCCCCGCCCGCGCAGCCGGCGTTCGAGGTCGGTGTAGGACGGAGGAAGGATGAAGACGCTCACGGCGTCCGGGAAGGCCTCGCGGACCTGGGCCGCGCCCTGCACGTCGAGGTCGAGGAGCAGGTCCACGCCCTCCGCGGAGGCGCGGTCGTACTCCACGCGCGAGGTGCCGTAGAGCTGGCCGTGGACTTCCGCCGACTCCAGGAAGAGCTTCCGGTTCCGCATGCCCTCGAAGGTGTGGCGATCCACGAAGTGATAGTGCACGCCCTCCGTCTCCCCCTCGCGCGCCGCGCGCGTGGTGTGCGAGACCGAGAAGCGCAGGTTCCGCATCTCCTCGAGCACACGGGCGAGGATCGTCGACTTGCCGGCCCCCGAGGGTCCGGACACCACGACCAGGCTGGGCAGGCGCTCACTCAACGTTCTGCACCTGCTCGCGCAGCCGTTCGATCTCGGTCTTGAGGGCCACCACGTCCTGGACCACCTCCGCGGATACGGCCTTGCTCCCGATGGTGTTCGCTTCCCGCGCCATCTCCTGGGCCAGGAAATCGAGGCGCTTGCCCGACGGTCCCTGCGCCTGGAGGGCCTGCCCGGCCTGGGCGACGTGGCTGCGCAGCCGCTGGAGCTCCTCCATCACGTCGTGGCGATCCACGAGGCGCACGACTTCCTGGTAGAGACGCAAATCGTCGAGGGGCAGGTCCTGACAGGCGGTGCGGACTTTCTCGACCAGCGCATCGCGCCGCGAGGCCTTCCCCGCCTCCGCGTCTTCCGCGATGCGCCGGGCCGCGCCGTCGATGGCAGCCAGGGCGCCGTGAAGGTCCTGCTGCAGATGCGCGCCCTCGGTGTCGCGCATGCCCTGGAGCCCGTCCAGGGCCCGCGTCACGCACGCGAGGAGCTCGCGGCGGCGGTCCTCGTCGAGGCCCTCCGGGCCCTCCAGCACCTCCAGCGCGCCCGGGAACCGCGCCACGTCCGCGACCGCGACCTCGCCCGCGAGGGCGTGCTCCGACTTGATCTGACGCAGCGCGCGCACGAGAGCCGCCACGATGGGGCGCGGCGCCACCACGACCCCTTCCTCGTCGCGCAGGACGGCCGCCTGCACCGCCAGCTCGACCCGGCCGCGGCTGATCCGTTCCTGCACGACCCGCTTGATGTCCATCTCCAGGGCCTGCAGGCGCCGCGGGAGGTGGACGCTGACGTCGAGGTAGCGGTGATTGAGGCTGCGCACCGTCACCGCGGCCTTGAGGGTCTCCGACTCCGCGGCCGCGGTGCCGTAGCCCGTCATCGAGCGGATGCTCACAGGGCCGGATCTTCCGGCGTGAACTGCAGCTCGTAGAGCCGGCTGTAGAGGCCGCTCGGGCGCTTGAGCAACTCTTCGTGCGTGCCCGTCTCCTTCACCTCGCCCCCGTCGAGCACCACGATGCGGTCGGCCCTGCGGACGGTGGCCAGGCGGTGAGCGATCACCAGCGTCGTGCGGCCCTTCATCAGGTTCGAGAGGGCCTGCTGGACCAGCTGCTCCGACTGCGCGTCCAGGGCGGACGTGGCCTCGTCCAGGATGAGGATGGGCGGGTCCTTGAGGAGCGCGCGCGCGATCGCGATGCGCTGGCGCTGGCCGCCGGAGAGCCGGCTGCCCCGCTCCCCGATCATGGTGTCGTAGCGCCGGGGCAGGTCGAGGATGAAGTCGTGCGCAAAGGCGGCGCGCGCCGCGGACTCGATGCGCGCCTCGTCGACGTCCTCGAGCCCGTAGGCGATGTTCGCGCTCACCGTGTCGTTGAAGAGCACCGTCTCCTGGGTGACGAGGCCGATCTGTTCGCGCAGGCTCTTCAGCGTGACCTCGCGGACGTCCACGCCGTCGATAGTGATGGTGCCGTCGGTGACGTCGTAGAACCGCGGAAGCAGGTTCATGAGCGTGGTCTTGCCCGCGCCGCTCGTGCCCACGATGGCGACCACTTCGCCCGCGCGCGCGGTGAAGGAGACCGAGCGCAGCACGTTGGCGCCGTGCCCGTCTGCGTACTGGAAGCCCACCTGCCGATACTCGATCTCGCCCTGAGGGCGCAGCAGCGGACGCGACCCCTCCGCCTCGCGCACCTCGAGGTGCGTGTCGAGCACCTCGAAGATGCGGCCGCTCGCCGCCATCGCGCCTTGCAGGGTGGCGTTGAGCCGGGAAAGGCGCTTGATCGGCGTGTACATCGCGAACAGCGCGGCCAGGAACGACGTGAAGGCGCCCGGGGTGAGCCGGCCCGACCGGATCGCGTAGCTTCCGTAGAACAGCGCGCCCACCAGAGCCACGCCACCCACCGCCTCCATGAGCGGCGGCAGCACGGCGGTGGCGCGCGTGATCCGCATGTTCACGTGGAACAGGCGTGCCGCCGCCCGGCGGAAGCGCGAGGTCTCGAATCCCTCCATGCCGAACGCCTTCACCACCCGGAAGCCGGAGATCGTCTCCTGCAGGATCTCGGAGATGTCGCGCCACCGGCGCAGCGACGTCTCGCTGCTCGCGCGCACGTGCCGGCCCAGGCGCACCAGGGGATAGAAGGCGAGGGGCATTCCCACGAGCGAGAGGAGCGCGAGCCGCCAGTCCTTGATGAAGAGGACAAGCACCAGGCCGAGGACGGTGAGGCCTTCCTTGAGCAGGTCCCCCGCCATCTCGGAGACCGCGTTCTGGATCTTCTCCACGTCGGTCGTGATGTGGCTCATCAGCGAGCCCGTGCTGTTGCGGGAGAGGAACGTGAACGACTGGCTCAGCACGTGCTCGTAGAGGCGGTTGCGCAGATCGGTGACGGCGCGCTGGCCGGCGGCGGCGACGAGGGTGGTGGAGAGGAACGAGCACACGCCCTTCACGATGTAGAGGACCAGGATGGTTGCCGCCACTGGCCAGACCCGCAGGCTGTTGATGAGGACGTCGTCGAAGATCGGCTCGACCATGTGGACGAGCCCAGCGCTGCTCGCGGCGTAGCCGGCGGTCGCGATCCAGGACAGGAAGAGGAGACCCCGGTAGGGCCGGGTGAACGCGAAGAGCCTTCGGAACTGGCCGAACTCCTCCCGCAGCTCCGCCACCGCCGCCATCAGCCGATGAGCCCATGCGGAACTTTTCGACGGCCGACTTCGGCTGGCGCGCGGAGGGACGGCGGACGGCGTGGCGGGGAGGGCTATAGCGTCATCTCCTTACTGGCGTGTCTTTTAGATGCCGTGCGGACCCCGCATCATATCAGCCCGGGCGACGCGATGGCAACCTCTCAGCTCGGCGCAACCTTTCCGGGCTGGCCGGCGTCATATACTCCGTCGGCGTATTTGGGAGCGGAGGGATATGGGCGCGAGCCTGCTCGAGTTTCACGTGCTGCTGGCCCTCGCGAGCGGGGCCCTCCACGGGTACGCGATCGCCGAGCGGGTCGCGGCCGAATCAGGGGGCACGCTGCTGCCGCGGGCCGGGTCGCTCTATCGCGTCATCGCGCGGCTCATCAGCGAGGGGCTCGTCGCCGAGAGCGAGGGCGAGGCCGAGATCCCTCATCCCGGGCTGGCCCGACGGTATTACGCGCTGACCGCCACCGGCCGTCGCACGCTGGGCGAGGAGGCGCGTCGGCTGAAGCAGGCCGCCGCCGTCGCCGAGAAGCGGCTCGGGCTCGCGCGAGGGCGTTCGTGAGGATCCTTCTTCGCCTCCTGGTGCGGCTTTTTCCCCCGTCGTTCCGTTCGCGCTTCGGCGCCGCGATCGTCGAGCACGCCGCACTCGACTGCGAGCGCGACCTTTCGCGCGGGCGCCTGGCCGCTCTTCGCTCGTTCCTCCTGACCGCGTTCGACATCGGCCGCTCCGCTCTCTCCGAGCGGCTTCGTCCTTCCTGGGCGGGCGCCCCACTCGAGAAAGAAGGAACCGCCATGAGATCGAGCTTCAACCTGGACGGCTGGGGCGCGGAGCTGCGCCACGCGCTGCGCACGCTGAGGCGGACGCCGGGGTTCACGGCCACCGTGGTCGGGACGCTGGCCCTCGCGATCGGGACGATTGCCGCCGTGTTCACCGTCCTCGACCGCGTGGTGATTTCGCCGCTGCCGTACGCCCACCCCGAGAGGCTCGTCTTCGTCGCCGCCGAGGCGCCGGGCTCGGAGATGACGGGCGAGTTCGGCCCCGCCGCCGAGTTCTACCTCCAATACAAGGAAGCGTCGCGCCTGCTCGAGGACGTCGCGATCTTCGCCACCTTCACGAACTCTCTCCGGGTCGGCGACCGCGTCGAGCGGGTGCGGATGGCGGCGGTCACGAATTCCCTGTACTCGACGCTCGGCGCGACGCCCGCGCTCGGGCGGCTGCCCGTGGCTTCGGACGAGGAGCGCGTCGCCGTGATCAGCGACGCCCTTTGGCGCTCGTGGTTCGGCGCCGATCCCTCCGTGCTCGGGCGCAGCTACGAGATGGCGGGCGCGAGCCGGACCATCGTCGGCGTGATGCGCCCGGAGTTCCAGTTCCCGAACGACGGCGCGCTGTTGTGGATCGTGGCCCAAGTACGCGCCGAGGGCCTACGGCCGGGACGGTTCGGCTACAACCTGGTGGGGCGGATGGCGCCCGCCACCGGACGCGAAGCCGTGGCCGCGGAGCTCACCGCGCTGGCCCGCGGGCTGCCGGAGCGCTTCGGGGGATCGCCGGGCTACGCGCGGCTGATCGAGCGGCACCGCGCCGTGGTGCGCCCGTTGCTCGACCAGATGCTGGGTCCGGCGGCCCGGTCGCTGTGGATCCTCTTCGCGGCCGCCGCCATCGTGCTGCTGATCGCCTGCGTCAACGTGGCGAACCTCTTCATGGTCCGCGTCGAGGCGCGCCACCGCGACCTCGCCGTGCGCCGCGCGATCGGGGCCTCGCGCGCGCAGCTCGTGCGGCTGCAGATGGCGGAGGCGCTGGTGGCGGCGCTCCTGGGCGGCACGCTCGCAGTGGCGCTGGCCGGGCTGAGCCTGCCCGTCCTCCTGCGCGCCGCCCCCGCCGGCATCCCGCGACTGGCCCAGGTCTCCCTGAGCGGCCGCACGCTGCTCTTCACCCTGCTGGCCGCGCTCGTCTCTGGCGTCCTGTGCGGGGGGGCGGCCGCGCTGCGCGCGGCGTCGCCGAACCTCGCGCGCCTGCGCGAGGGCGGCCGCGGCTCGACCCGGCGCCGGCGCTTCGGGCGCGACGGGCTGGTGGCGACCCAGACCGCGATGGCGCTCGTGCTGCTGATCGGCGCGGGACTGCTGATGCGCAGCTTCCTCGCCCTGCGATCCGTCGACCCCGGCTACGACACGCGCGACGTCTTCACGTTCCAGTTCGCACCGGAACAGCCCACGCTCAAGGACGGCCCGAGCTGGGCGCGCTTCCACCTCGCCTTCCTCGATCGGCTGGCGGCACTGCCGGGGGTGACTTCGGTGGGGATCGTCGAGAACGTGCCTCTCGACGAAGGCACGCGCGGCGATCGCTTCCGCAGCGAGGACATGCCGGAGGGCCCGGACGCCGGCCGGCCGCTCACCTGGACGTTCGCCGCGGGCGACTACTTCCGGACGATGGCGATCGACGTGCTCGACGGCCGGCCGTTCGAGACCACCGACCACCTGTCGGTGCACGGGAACGTGGTGATCAGCCGCTCGGCGGCGAAGCTGCTCTTCCCCGGACAGCGCGCCGTCGGCCGCCGCCTGCAGCAGCAGGGACAGGCGGCCTGGCACACCGTCGTGGGCGTCGTGGAAGACGTGATGCAGTACGGTTTCCGCGACAAGCCCCAGGCCCTCGTCTACTACCCGCTGGTGGGCCCGACGCCCACCTCGTGGTCCATCACGACGCCCGCCTACGTGATCAAGACCGCACGCGCCGAGGTCATCGCGCCCGAGGTCCGCTCACTGATCCGGCAGGTCGCGCCCGAGGCGCCGATGTACCGCGCCTACACGATGGCAGGCCTCGCCGCGAGGTCGATGGTCGCGCTTTCGTTCACCCTGCTCACGCTGGGCGTGGTGTCGGCGCTCGCGCTCTTCCTCGGCGCGCTGGGTCTGTATGGCGTGCTGTCGGTCGTGGTGGCCGAGCGCACACGGGAGATCGGCGTGCGCATGGCCCTCGGCGCCACCGCCGCCGCGGTGCGGCGGATGGTCGTCGCACAGGGCGCGCGTGTGGTGGCGTTCGGCGTCGCCATCGGGCTCCTGACCGCCTTCGCCGCCACGCGGGCGCTCTCCGGGCTGCTCTTCGGCGTCGCCGCCTTCGATGCCCCGACCTTCGCGGCGATGGCTTCGCTAATGCTCGTGATCGGCGGTCTCGCCGCCTACGTGCCCGCGCACCGGGCCTCGCGCGTCGATCCCTGCGAATCGCTGCGCAGCGACTGACCCTAGTCGACGAACCGGTACTTCACGAGCGTCCACAGCGCCGGAAACCCATCCCGCCACGTGATCTTCTTGCCTTCCGAGTAGTCCCGTCCCTCGTACGTGATCGGGACCTCATACACGCGGGCGCCGCGCTTGAAGAGCTTGGCCGTGATCTCGGGCTCGATGCCGAACCGCTCGCTGCGCAGGGGCAGCGACTTCAGGAGGTCGCTCCGGATCGCCTTCAGGCACGTCTCCATGTCCGTCATGGTCGTGTTGTAGAGGACGTTGGTGACCAGGTTCAGGAAGAGGTTGGCCAGGTAGTGCGTGAACAGGAAGCAGCGGTGGCGTCCGATGAAGCGGCTGCCGAAGACGGCGTCCGCCTTGCCCTTGACGATCAGGTCGAGCAGGTCCGGGTATTCCTCGGGGCTGTACTCGAGGTCCGCGTCCTGGACCACGATGACGTCGCCCGTCGCTTCCGCGATCCCGCGCCGCACCGCCGCGCCCCGGCCAGGCCGGCTACGAGGTCGCGGCTGCCGTCGGTGGAGGCGTCGTCGACGGCGATCAGCTCGACCCGCACCGGCACGGAAAGAACGCGGCCGATGATCTCCTCGACCGTACTCCTCTCGTTGTAGATCGGCATGACCACGCTCAGGAGCGGATCGACGAGCGGCGTCGGCCGGCCGCGGCTCATTGCCGGCCGCCGTAGCCGTGCGGATGGTCGCGGCGCCAGCGGGCGGCCGTCTCGACGATCGCCTCCAGATCGAGCCAGCGCGGCGCGAAACCCGTGGCCTCGCGCACACGGTCGGCCTGCGCGACCAGCATGGGCGGATCGCCGGGGCGGCGCGGCCCTGACGTGACCGCGACCGGGCGGCCGGTCACGCGCTCGACGGCGGTGACGACCTCCCGCACGGACCGGCCGCGGCCCGTCCCGAGGTTGAAGGCCTGGAAGGGCTCGCCTCCCTCGAGAGAGAGCGCGGCCACGTGCGCGCGGGCGAGGTCCTGCACGTGGATGTAGTCGCGGATGCAGGTGCCGTCGGGCGTGTCGTAGTCGTCGCCGTGGATGGTCAGCCCGGCCCCGCGGCCGAGCGCGGCATCCACGGCCAGGGGGATGAGGTGCACCTCCGGCGCGTGGTCCTCGCCGAGCGAGCCGTCGGGATGGCACCCGGCCGCGTTGAAGTAGCGCAGCGCCACCGCACGCAGCAGGCCCGCCCGCGCGTAGTCGATCAGCACCCGCTCGAACGCACGTTTGGTCGCGCCGTAGGCGTTGATCGGATCCTGGGGGTGGTCCTCGTCGATGGGGACGCGCACGGGGACTCCGTAGACCGCGCAGGTCGAGCTGAAGACGATCCGCCGCACGCCCGCCGCGATCATCGCGTCCAGGAGGGCAAGGCCCTTCACGACGTTGGCCCGGTAGTAGGACGCGGGGTCGCGCACGGACTCCGCGACGCTGAGAAGGCCCGCGAAATGGATGACCGCGTCCGCGCCCTCGAGGCCTCGCCGCAGCGCGGAGGCGTCGGCCAGGTCGGCGTCGATCAGGGGGACGTCGCCCGGTACCGCTTCACGGTGGCCGTAGGAGAGGTCGTCCAGGACGGCCACCTGGTGCCCGGCCTCCCGCAGCTCCCGGACGCCGTGGCTCCCGATGTAGCCCGCTCCCCCGGTGACGAGCACTCTCACCGGCGCCCGATGCCCTCGTAATGGAAGCCCATCTCGCGCAGGACTTGCGGGTTGTAGATGTTGCGGCCGTCGAACACGGCCGGGTGCCGCATGAGCGCCTTCACGCGGGCGAAGTCCGGCTCCCGGAACTCGTTCCACTCGGTGGCCACGATCAGCGCGTCCGCGCCTTCGACGGCCTCGTAGCTGCGCTTGCAGAAGTGCAGGCGCTCTCCGTAGACGCGGCGCGCGACGTCCATGGCCTTGGGGTCGTACGCGCGTACGGCGGCCCCGGCCGCGAGCAAGCCGTCGATGACCGCGGCCGCGGGCGCCTCGCGCATGTCGTCGGTGCGCGGCTTGAACGCGAGCCCCCAGACCGCGATGACCTTGCCCTTCAGGGTGCCGAGGTGGGCGGCGATCCGGGGGACGAGGACCCGCCGCTGCGCCTCGTTGGCGGCGTCGACGGCCTTGACCACGCGCAACTCCAGACCGGCCTCTTCCGCCGTCTTGATCAGGGCCTTGACGTCCTTCGGGAAGCAGGACCCGCCGTACCCGATCCCCGGGAAGAGGAAGGAGGAGCCGATGCGCGAGTCGGTGCCGATGCCGCGCCGGACCTGGCCGACGTCCGCGCCCATGCGGTCGCACAGGTTCGCGATCTCGTTCATGAACGAGATGCGGCTGGCCAGCATGGCGTTGGCCGCGTACTTCGTGAGCTCCGCGGACGCGCAGTCCATGACCAGGACGGGGTTGCCGGTGCGCACGAAGGGCGCGTAGAGCTCGGACATGACCGACCGCGCACGCTCGTCGTCGACGCCGATGATGACGCGATCGGGCTTGAGGAAGTCCTCGACCGCGGTGCCTTCCTTCAGGAACTCGGGGTTCGAGACCACCGCGAAGGGATGGGTGCTGACCGCCGAGACGGCCCTCCGCACCTTCTCCGTGGTCCCCACCGGCACCGTGGACTTGTTGACGATGACCCTGAAGCCGTTCATGGCCCGGCCGATGCCGTCCGCGACGGCCAGGACGTGGCGCAGGTCCGCGGAGCCGTCCTCGTCCTGCGGGGTCCCTACGGCAATGAAGATGATCTCGCTCTGCTGGACGGCCGCGGCCAGGTCGGTGGTGAAGCGCAGGCGCTCCTCGGCGACGTTGCGCGGGATCATCTCGGCCAGTCCCGGCTCGTAGATGGGGATCTCGCCGCGGCGGAGGGCCTCGACCTTCCCCTCGTCGTTGTCGACGCAGACGACGCTGTTGCCGTTCTCGGCGAGGCAGACGCCCACCACGAGGCCGACGTAGCCGGTCCCCACCACCGCGATCTTCAAGCAGCCCTCCTGTCGGGCACGCACGCTCCGGGGCGACCGGGGAATCTAACACGAACCCCGGGCCTGCTATCATCTCCCGATCCCGCATGAACTTCGGCCTCGACATCCGACCGTCGCTCTCGAAGCCGACGGGGGTGGGCTCGTACGTCATGGCCCTGGCCCTGCGGCTGCCGGAGCTGGCCCCCGACGACCGGTTCTTCCTCTTCTCCGCCTCGCTGAAGGAGCGCTACCCGCAACGGACCTGGCCCGCGAACGCGACCCTCGTGGACCGCCACCTCCCCGTCCGCGCGCTCAACTACGCGTGGAACCGTCTGGAGTGGCCGCCGATGGACCGCATCGTCGGCGCCCCCCTCGACCTCGTCCACTCCCCGCATCCGCTGCTCATCCCGGCCAAGAAGGCCAAGCACATCGTCACCCTGCACGACCTCTTCTTCCTGAAGCATCCGGACATGACGGAGGCCGAGATCCGGCGCGACTACGCGCCGCTCGTGCGCGACCACGTGCGCCGCGCGGACGGCGTCATCTGCGTCTCCGAGCACACCGCCTCCGAGGCGCGGCTGCTCCTCGACGTGCCCCCGGGCAAGATCGCGGTCATCCCGAACGGGATCGACCCCGCCTATCGGCTGCCGATCTCGGACGAAGCGGCGGCCGCGGTGCTGGCGCGCCGGGGGCTGCCGCGCGGCGCCATCCTCTATATCGGGACGGACGAGAAGCGGAAGAACCTCGTCAACCTCGCCATGGCGTACATCGGGCTGGCCGGGCGCCGGCCCCGTCTTCCGCCTCTCGTCCTCGTGGGACCGGGTCCGGAATGGGCGCAGGGGGGGACGATCAGCGGACCGCAGATCCGGGCCACGGGCTATCTGGAGACACGGGAGATCCGGGCCCTCATGGCCACGTCCGCCGCCCTCGTCCTGCCCTCTCTCGAGGAAGGATTCGGCCTGCCCGTGGTCGAGGCCATGGCCGCCG
>WNGB01010878.1_pt1 | contig 12541 bp, 10 predicted proteins | sample 5400681 | NCBI WGS metagenome assembly WNGB01 (sample SAMN13153367, study PRJNA577476) | soil metagenome | isolation source: 115 cm soil or saprolite under grassland replicate 2 | place: USA:California | collected 2016-06-15 | reverse complement strand
TTCTGGATGCGGCAAGTGATCGCGGGCATCCCGGACGAACTGCTGGAGGCCGGCCGGCTCGACGGGTGCTCCGCGTTCTCGCTGTACCGGCGGATCGTCCTGCCGGTGATCCGGCCGGGCCTGGCCGCGCTCGCGGTGCTCACCTTCCTCGGTGTCTACAACGACTTCCTCTGGCCGGTCGTCGTGATGAACGACCAGAGCAAACAGACCTTGCAGGTCGTGCTGTCGAACCTGTCGCAGGCGATCTCCGGCGCGCAGGTCGACCTGAACCCGGCGAGTGTCTGGGGGCAGCTGCTCGCGGCCACGACCGTGGCCACCATTCCGGTCGTCATCGTCTTCGTCCTGCTGCAACGCCACTTCGTCCGCGGCATCCTCGCCGGCAGCACCAAGTGACCTCGATCCCGGGAGAACCATGCCCAAGGCAACGATCGCGCTGCATCCCGCCCTACGGGTGGGCGAGGTGCCGGCCCGGCTGTTCGGCTCGTTCGTCGAGCACATGGGCCGCTGCCTGTACACCGGGATCTACGAGCCCGGCCACCCGACGGCCGACGAGGACGGCTTCCGTGGCGATGTCCTCGCGCTGACCCGGGAGCTGGGGGTGACCACCATCCGCTATCCCGGTGGCAACTTCGTCTCCGGTTACCGCTGGGAGGACGGTGTCGGCCCGGTCGGCGCGCGCCCGACGCGACTGGAGCTCGCCTGGCACAGCATCGAGACCAACGAGGTCGGCCTGAACGAGTTCATGCGCTGGGTGGCCAAGGCCGGTGTCGAGCCGATGATGGCCGTCAACCTCGGCACCCGGGGCGTCGAGGACGCCGTACGGCTGCTGGAGTACACCAACCACCCGGGCGGTACCGAACTCTCGGAACTGCGGCGCAGCCACGGCGCGGACCGGCCGTACGACGTCCGGATGTGGTGCCTCGGCAACGAGATGGACGGTCCCTGGCAGATCGGTCACAAGACCGCGGCCGAGTACGCCCGCCTGGCCGCCGAGACCGCGCGGGCGATGCGGATGTTGGACCCGGGCCTGGAGCTGGTCGTCTGCGGCAGTTCGAGCGCGTCGATGCCGACGTTCGGCGAGTGGGAGTCGGAGGTCCTCGAGCACACCGTCGATCTCGTCGACCACGTCTCGCTGCACGCGTACTACGAACCCTTCGGCGACGACGTGGACAGCTTCCTCGCCTCCGGTGCCGCGATGGACCGCTTCATCGAGGACGTCGCCGCGATCGCCGACGCCGTGGCGGCCCGGCGTGGCGTTCGCAAGCGCATCGGCCTCTCGTTCGACGAGTGGAACGTGTGGAAGGAGAAGAGCAAGCGCGCGCCCGGGCCGCCGGCCGAGTGGGTGCGGGCGCCCGCCTTCGCCGAGGAGGAGTACGACGTCACCGACGCCGTCGTCGTGGGCGGTCTGCTGATCAGCCTGTTGCGGCACGTCGACCGGGTGTCCGCCGCCTGCCTGTCGCTGCTGACCAATGTCAGCGCGCCGATCCGCACGGTGGCCGGTGGTCCCGCCTGGCGGCAGACCATCTTCCATCCGTTCGCGCTCGCCGCCGCCCATGCCCGCGGAACCGTCCTGCGGGTGGCTGCCGACGCACCGGCCATGGCAACGCAACGTCACGGCGAGGTGCCGGTGATCGACGCCGTCGCGACCACGACCGGTGACGAGCTGGCCCTGTTCGTGGTCAACCGGCACCGCAGGGAGGCGGTGGACGTCCACGCCGACCTCGCCGCGTTCGGCGTGGAGGGTCTGCTCGACGCCCGGTCGGTGTACGACGACGACCCGTCGGCCGTGAACACCGCCGAGCAGCCGGACCGCGTCGTACCGCGGCAGCTGAAGGCCGGCGTCGAGGCCGGCGTACTGCGGGCGACCGTGCCGCCGGAGTCCTTCTCCGTACTGCGGCTGGCCGCGTCCTGAACCGATTCCATCGACGACTGGAGACCTTCGTTGCGCACTGCATCCCTGACCATCGACCCGGCGTTCACGGTCGCGCCGGTGAACCGCCGTACCTTCGGCTCGTTCGTGGAGCACCTCGGGCGCTGCGTGTACACGGGTGTCTACGAGCCCGGCCACGCCACCGCCGACGAGGACGGGTTCCGCAAGGACGTCCTCGAGCTCGTCCGGGAGCTCGGCGTGGCGCTGGTGCGGTACCCCGGCGGCAACTTCGTGTCCGGCTACCGATGGGAGGACGGTGTCGGGCCGGTCGAGCAGCGTCCGCGCCGGCTGGATCTCGCCTGGCACAGCCTGGAGACGAACGAGTTCGGCCTCGGTGAGTTCATGCGCTGGGCCGACAAGGCCGCGGTGGAGCCGCTGATGGCGGTCAACCTCGGTACTCGCGGGGTGCAGGAGGCCGTTGACCTGCTGGAGTACACCAATGTTGCCTCCGGCACCCGTCTCGCCGAGCTGCGGCGGTCCCACGGAGCGGACGCGCCGTACGGGATCCGGGCCTGGTGCCTCGGCAACGAGATGGACGGCCCCTGGCAGATCGGGCACAAGACGGCTCGGGAGTACGGTCGGCTGGCCGCGGAGACCGCGCGCGCGATGCGGATGGTCCAGCCGGACCTGGAGCTGGTGGCCTGCGGCTCGTCCAGCTCGTCGATGCCGACCTTCGGCAACTGGGAGCGCGAGGTGCTGCAGGAGTGCTACGACCTGGTGGACCACGTCTCGTGCCACGCCTACTACGAGGAGACCGACGGCGACGTCGCGTCGTTCCTGGCGTCCGGGGTGGACATGGACCACTTCATCGACACGGTGACCGCCACGGCGGACGCGGTCGGCGCGGCGCTGGGCAACCGCAAGCGGATCACCATCTCCTTCGACGAGTGGAACGTCTGGTACCAGAGCCGGTTCAACGCGGAGGGAACGCCGCGGGACTGGCCGTTCGCGCCGCGGCTCCTCGAGGACGTGTACAACGTGACCGACGCCGTCGTGGTCGGCGGCCTGCTGATCTCGCTCCTGCGGCACAGTGACCGCGTCGCCGTCGCCTGCCAGGCGCAGCTGGTCAACGTCATCGGTCCGATCATGACCGAGCCGGGCGGTACGGCCTGGCGGCAGACGATCTTCCACCCGTTCGCCCTCACCTCGCGGCTGGCCGCCGGGGAGGTGCTCCAGGTCGAGACCACCGCGCCCGAGGTCGAGACGGCGCGATTCGGTCCGGTGCCCGCCGTCGACGCGGTCGCGACGTACGACGCGGACGCGAGCCGCCTGGCTCTCTTCCTGGTGAACCGGTCGGTCGACGGGCCGGTCGAGGTGACGGTCGATCTCCGCAGCCTGAGCCCTGAGGCGGTGGCCGAGTCGGTCAGCGTGTACGACGCCGACCGGCACGCCGTCAACACCGCGGACCAGCCCGACCGGGTGCACCCCGAGCACGACGACAGCGTGCGGCTCGACGGCGGCACGGCAACCCTCACGCTGCCGCCGATCTCGTGGACCGCCGTGCAATTCGTTACCCGCTGATGCGGCGGCAGCAACTTCGGACCCGACTTGAACGGAGGAGTGCGATGCACCTGCTTCGCCGCAGCGCCGCCGTCGTTCTCATGGCCGCGCTAGCCCTCGCAGCGGCCGCGCTGGCGGGCTGCGCCCACGCCCCGGTGCAGGACCCGGCCGACGCCCCGGTTCAGGACCCGCCGTCCGCGGCGCTCCCTCAGGCTGTCCACGACCCGACCCTGTTCAAGGACGGCAAGACCTTCTACGTGTTCTCCACCGGCATACGGAATCCGGAGCACCCGGGCGGCATCTTCGCCCACCGGTCGAGGGGCAGCCTCGCCGGTCCGTGGGAGTCGCTCGGGTCCGTTCCGCTGCCGAAGTGGACCCGTGGATACGACGTCGCACACCTGTGGGCACCGCACGTGGTCGAGTCCGATGGCACGTTCTACCTCTACTACGCCGCCTCCTCGTTCGGCACGAACCGGTCCGCGATCGGTATGGCCACCACGAAGACGCCCGGCGACCTAGGTAGCTGGGTCGACCACGGCCCGATCCTCACGTCGAAGGACGGCGACGACTACAACGCGATCGACCCGCAGGTGTTCCCGGCCGGCGGGCGGTGGTACATCGCGTACGGCTCGTTCTGGACCGGGATCAAGCTGCAGCGGCTGGCCGGCATGCGCACCGTGGTCGGTCCCCGCATCGCCGTGGCCAGCAACACCACCGATCCCGCGAACCCGATCGAGAACGCGCAGGTCTTCCAGCACGGCAGCTACTGGTACCTCGCGGCGTCGTGGGACTACTGCTGCCGCGGGGTGGACAGCACCTACAAGGTCGTCGTCGGACGGTCCACGAGCCCGACCGGGCCGTTCGTCGACGCTGACGGCGTGCCGATGACCGATGGCGGCGGAACGATCCTGCTGGATCGCCGCGGCGACCAGATCGGTCCGGGCGCGCTCGACGTGCTCGACCACGACGGCCGGTTGTACGCCGTCCACCACTACTACGACGCGGCGGCCGGCGGCACGATCCGCATGCAGATCCGCGAGGTGGAGTGGCGCGACGGCTGGCCGTACTTCTCGTACGGACCAGGAGACGGGGAGCCGCCGAGCTGATCGGCCGGTTCCGCGGTGCCGCGACCTCGTGGCCGGTCAGGGGGTGAAGGACTGGAGTGCGTCCGGTGGCAGCGTGGCCGTGCCGGTGAAGGGACGGCGGGCTGTGAGCTCGGCGGCGGCCTGGGCGGGCAGGCCGGCGTGGGTCACCAGGACCCGTACGGCGTGCTCGCTCGGGAGCAGGTCGAGCCAGCGCAGGACGGCCGAGCGGTGCGCGTCGGCGAGCAGCTCGCCGTGCACCCGGAGCCGGGCGAGCCCGCCGTCGGGGAAGACGTCCAGCCGGACATGGGACACCGACCCCGCATGCGCGGAGCGGTAGAAGTGCCGGGTGTCCGGCTGCAGGCGGGTCTTCGGCACGATGTCGAGCCAGGGGCCGTCGTCCGCGACGTCGTTGCTTGCGGCATCGATCCCGCGGAGCGATGCCCAGCCGGCCGCGTTGCCGATGAAGTACGACGTGTCGATCTCGACTCGCCGGACCCGGCCGCGGGCGGCCAGCCGGACGGTGACGTGGTCGTTGCCGGCGTCACGGCGCCGCGCGTTCTCCCAGCCGTCGCTGATGGTCCGGGCCCGGCCGGGCATCAGGATCTGCACCGGCGACGAGTAGAACATGTCCGAGCAGTCGACGACGTCGGCGCCGTTCTCGAGTGCGGCGAGGTCCACGGTGCCGTCCAGGAAGCGCGGATCCGGCACCGGCTCGCCGTGCACCCTGAACCGGGCCACCCCGCCGTCGGGGTAGATCGTCAGCCGGACGTGGGTCCAGCGCCGCCCGTCGCCGACCTCGAACGGGTTCTCGCTGTCGCCCTTGATGGCGACCTTCGGCACGATCGTCTCCCAGGCCGCCCGCTCCAGCTCGCCGGGAGCCGCGGCACCCTCGACGCTGGTCGCCTCCACGGAGGCGTACGGCGGATAGTTCCCCTTGAACCAGGCGGTGTCGATCACCACGCCGTGTACCACCCCGGGTACGCAGAGCCGCACCACCGCGTAGTCCTGCCCGGGCTCACGCCAGCGGCGGGTCTCCCAGCCGTCGTACACCTTGCCCTTGTGGCCGAAGGCCTCGGCCGAGAAGACGGCGGGCCCGGGCTTGATCAGGTTCTCCCGCTCCGCGAACAGCTCGTCGTTGGCATAGACCACGCTGCCGGCCAGCGCACGTGAGGCCAGGTCGGGGAGCCGGGTGAAATCGGACGCGGTCATGCCGTTCCTCTGCTCAGGAGCCGGCCTCGCGGCTCGTCGTCGACGTCGATCCGCTCGCCCCGCAGCCAGGTGCCGCGGACCAGGCCGGCCAGCCGGCGGCCGGCGTACGGCGTGACCGGGTTCTTGTGGTGCAGCCGCTCGACATCGACCACGAAGGTCTCGTCCGGGGCGAAGACGCAGAAGTCGGCGGCGTACCCGGGGGCGATCCGGCCCTTGTGCCGCAGTCCCGCCAGCCGGGCCGGGCGTTCGGCCATCCAGCGCACCACGTCGGTCACTGCGTGGCCACGCCGCGCCGCCTCGGTCCAGGCCGCCGGCAGGCCCAGCTGGAGCGAGGAGATGCCGCCCCAGGCGACGCCGAAGTCGCCGGTGTCGAAGCGTTTCAGATCCGGCGTACAGGGCGAGTGGTCCGACACCACGCAGTCGATCGTGCCGTCGGCCAGGCCCTGCCAGAGCAGCTCGCGGTTCTCCGCCTCGCGGATGGGCGGGCAGCACTTGTACTCGGTCGCGCCATCGGCGATCTCCTCGGCGTCGAAGGTGAGGTAGTGCGGGCAGGTCTCCACCGTCAGCCGCACACCGTCACGTCGTGCGGACCGGATCATCGGCAGCGCGTCCGAGCTCGACAGGTGCAGGATGTGCACCCGGCAACCCGTCCAGCGAGCGAGCTCGATCAACCGCGCGACCGCGAGGTTCTCGGCACCGCGGGGGCGGGAGGCGAGGAAGTGCCGATAGCTCGCGCGGTGCGCGGCGGGCGCGTGGTCGATCGCGTGCGAGTCCTCCGCGTGCACGATCATCAGCGCCCCCAACGAACGCACCTCGCGCAGTGCCTGCCGCAGTTCGTCCGGCTCGAGGTGGGGGAAGTCGTCCACCCCCGAGGGCAGCAGGAAGCACTTGAAGCCGAAGACCCCGGCCTCGTGCAGGCCGCGGAGGTCCGGCAGATTGCCCGGCACGGCGCCGCCCCAGAAGCCGACGTCGACGAACGCCTGCCCGGTCGCGGTCTTCCGCTTGACCGCCAGCGCCGCGACGTCCGTCGTCGGCGGGATGCTGTTCAGCGGCATGTCGATGACGGTGGTGATACCGCCCGCCGCCGCGGCCCGGGTCGCGCTGGCGAAGTCCTCCCAGTCGCTGCGGCCGGGGTCGTTCACGTGCACGTGGGTGTCCACCAGGCCCGGGAGCAGCAGCTCGTCATCGCCGAGCGCGACCACCCGCGCCGCGGCCGGCCGCGCGTCGTACGGCTCGATGGCGACGATGGAGCCGTCGCGGACGCCGACGCAGCGGGCCACCTCGCCGGCCGGGGTCACCACCCGGCGAGCCCGGAACACCAGATCCAGCTCGTTCACGTCGGCCTACCCCGCGGCCGCCGCGCGATAGGCCCGCCAGCCGCCGTACGACGTGATCTCCTGGTGCCTGCCCGGCCCGGTCTCGCCGGGCCGCAGCTGGACCGCGAGCGCGTAGGAGCCGTCCTCGAGCTGGACCACTCCGAGCTCGAGCTCCGGCGGCTCGTCGGGCAGGAACCGCTCCGCGATCACCGCCAGCGGTACGTCGTACAGCTCACCGGCGATGCCAGCACCATCGGCACCGTCGGCCGCCGGCGCCAGTCCGGGGAACTCGTCGCGGACGGAGTAGAACCGGTATCGCGGCGCGGTCCGCACCTCACCCAGGAACGGGTGCCCGGCGACGGTGTGGTGCAACCGGCCACCACGCATCGCCTCACCGTTGAGGAACAGGTTGACCATCCCGTCACCCCACCGCTCAGCAGCCGGTGATGTGCTCTGGCCGGATGGGTACCCGGCGCAACGCCCTGCCGGTCGCCTGCCGGATCGCCGACGCGACGGCCGGGCCGGACGAGATCGTCGCCGGCTCGCCCACTCCGCGGACGCCGTACGGCGCATGCGGGTCGGCGTACTCCAGCACCTCGATCCTCATCGGCGGCATGTCGAGGGTCGTCGGAATCAGATAGTCGGTGAAGGAGGGGTTGAGGATCCTTCCCTCGCGGACGACGATCTCCTCCATCAGCGCGAGGCCCATCCCCTGCGCGCTGCCGCCCTGGATCTGGCCTACCACGGCTGCCGGGTTGAGTGCCCGGCCGACGTCCTGCGCGGTGTCCAGCGCCACCACCTTGACCAGCCCGAGCTCGGTGTCGACGTCGACCACGGCGCGGTGCGCCGAGAAGGCGTACTGCACGTGCGCGGTGCCCTGCCCCGTCTCGGGATCCAGCCTGGACGTCGGACGGTGCCGCCACTCGACCGTCTCCTCGACCGGCTCGTCACCGAGCACGTCGGCCAGGTGCGCGACGGCCTCGCCCGACAACGCGACGACCTTGCCGCCGTCCAGCCGGAGCCCGTCGGCCGGCAGCCCGTACGCCGCCGACGCCCGGTCGAGCACGACCCGGCGGACCGCCTCGCACGCGGCCTTCACCGCGCCACCGGTCACGTAGGTCTGCCGGGACGCCGACGTGGATCCCCCCGAGCCGATCTGGGTGTTCTTCGGGTGCACCACCACCTGGTCGACGCCGAGCTCGGTGCGGCAGATCTGCTGCTCGACGGTGATCAGGCCCTGGCCGACCTCGGCCGCGGCGGTGTGCACGGTGGCGACCGGCTCGCCGCCCACGGCCTCCAGCCGCACCCGCGCCGTCGAGTAGTCGTCGAAGCCCTCCGAGAAGCCGACGTTCTTGTACGTCACCGCGTAGCCGATGCCGCGCCGGACACCCTCGCCGTGCGTCGTGTTGGCGACCCCACCCGGCAGCGCGCGCAGGTCGTGGTCCGCGGGGGCGTCCTCGGGAAGCGGCATGTCCTTCACGATCCGCAGCAGCTCCGCGACCGGTGCGGCGGAGTCGACAACCTGACCGGTGATGTTCTCGTCGCCCTCGGTCAGCCCGTTGATCTGGCGGATCGTCACCCGGTCGATGCCGAGCTCGTCGCCGAGCGCGTCCATCAGCGCCTCGTACGCGAACGCGGCCTGCACGCAGCCGAAGCCGCGCATCGCGCCGCACGGCGGGTTGTTGGTGTAGACGCCGTAGCAGTCGACCGTCACATGCGGGAACCGGTACGGTCCCAGGCCCATCGTGCCGCCGTTGCCGACCACGGCCGCGGTGGACGACGCGTAGGCGCCTCCGTCGAAGACGATCTCCGCCTTGCCGTAGACCAGCCGGCCGTCCCGCTCCGCGCCGAACTCGTAGTGCATAGTCGCCGGATGCCGGTGCACGTGCCCGAAGAACGACTCCTCGCGGTTGTAGACCATCTTCACCGGGCGGCCGGTGCGCAGCGCGAGCAGGCACGCGTGCACGTGCATCGACAGGTCCTCGCGGCCGCCGAAGGCCCCGCCGACACCGGCGAGCGTCAGCCGCACCTTCTCGGGCGGCATACCGAGCGCCTGGCAGATCTGCCTCTGGTCCACGTGCAGCCACTGGGTGGCGACGTACAGCTCGACGCCACCGTCCTCGGCAGGCATCGCGAGGCCGGACTCCGGGCCGAGGAACGCCTGGTCCTGCATGCCGACCTCGAAGTCGATGCTGACCGCGACAGGGGCGGTCGCGTCCTGGTCGCCCTTGCGGATCTTCAAGTGCCGCAGCAGGTTGCCGTGTTCGTGGACCTTCGGGGCAGCGGCCGCGAGCGCCTGCCGCCCGTCCGTGACGGCCGGCAGCTCCTCGTAGGAGACCACGATCCTCTTGGCCGCCCGGCGGGCGATCTCGGGGTGGTCGGCCGCGACCAGCGCGACCGGCTCGCCCTGGTACCGCACCACACCGTCGGCCAGCACCGGCTGGTCGTCGTGCTCGAGCCCGATGACGTTCTTCCCCGGGAGGTCGTCCGCGGTGAGCACGGCGTGGACACCCGCGGTGCCGAGCGCCGCGCCGGTGTCCATCGACACGATCCGGGCGTGCGGGTGCGGGCTTCGCAGCGTGACACCCCAGATCATGTCGTCGGCCCACAGGTCGCTGGAGTAGGCGAACTCGCCGGTCACCTTCAGCACGCCGTCCGGTCGAGGGGCACTCTCGCCGATGCGCCCGGACGTCGGGGTCGAAACGGACTGAGTCATCGTCGTGCCTTCCGCAGCAGTGTCTCGTGTACGACGGCCACGCGCGCCGCGAGCGCGTGCTCGTCCACGGTGAGGACCGTGTCGCGTTCCACGACCGGGCGGCCGTCGACGAGGAGGAGCTCCAGCGGGGCGGAGTTCCGAGCACGAGCGCGGCCACCGGATCGGTGATGCCGGCGTGCGCCGGCGTGTCCATCCGCCACAGCGCGAGGTCCGCGAGCTTGCCCGGCTCGATCGAGCCGATCGCGTCCCGGCGGCCGAGCACCTCGGCGCCGCCGACGGTCGCCATGTCCAAGGCGTCGCGAACGGTCATCGCCTCGGGGCCTCCCGTGGCGCGGGCGAACAGCACCGCGTGCCGCACCTCTTCGATCAGGCTGCCGGCTTCGTTGCTCGCGGCACCGTCCACGCCCAGGCCGACCGGTGCCCCGGCGGCCCGCAGGTCGGCCGCGCGGGCGATGCCGGCACCCAGCCGGGCGTTCGACGACGGGCAGTGCGCGACGCCCGTGCCCGTGGTACCGATCCGCTTCACCTCGCGGTCGTCGAAGTGGGTGCCGTGGGCGAGCCAGACGTCGTCACCGGTCCAGCCGAGGCTGACGGCGTACTCCAGCGGCGAGCAGCCGAACCGCTCCCGGCAGAAGACGTCCTCGTCGGTCGTCTCGGCCAGGTGGGTGTGCAGCCGGACGCCCTTGCGCCGGGCCAGCGCCGCGGCCTCGCGCATCAGGTCGCCGGTCACCGAGAACGGCGAGCAGGGCGCGACAGCGACCCGCAGCATCGAGTCGAACGCCGGGTCGTGCCATCTGTCGATCGCGGCCTCGGTCGCCGCGAGCACCGCGGCACGGTCCTCGACCACGTCGTCGGGCGGCAACCCTCCGTCCTTGCGCCCGAGATCCATCGACCCGCGGGCGGGGTGGAACCGCAGCCCCACCGACTCCGCCGCCGCGATCTCGGCGGCGAACAGGTCTCCGCCGTCGCGCGGGAACACGTAGTGGTGGTCCGAACTGGTCGTGCATCCGGTGCGCGCCAGCCGGGCGAGCGCACCCTGTGCCGCGACGTTGACCGCTTCCTCGTCGATGCCGGCCCACACCGGGTACAGCGTGGTCAGCCAGTCGAACAGGGTCGCGTCCGCGGCCAGCCCGCGGGTCACCCACTGGTACAGGTGGTTGTGCGTGTTGACGAGCCCCGGCGTGAGCAGGCAGCCATGGCCGTCCACCACCCGCGCCCCGTCGTACGACGGCGCCGCGCCGTCGCCGACCGCGACGATCCTGTTGCCCTGGACAACGACGTGTCCGTTCGAGAGTTCGCGTCGTACGGCGTCCATGGTGACGACCGCGCAGCCTTCGACGACGACGGTCATGCCCGGTCCAGCCGGTCCGCGGCGGTGCGTACCGCGTCGAGGATCGTCTCGTACCCGGTGCAGCGGCACAGGTTGCCGGCGAGTGCCTCGCGGATCTGTGGGTCCGTCGGCCGCTTGCAGCGGTTCAGCAGGTCGTGCGCCGCGACCACCAGGCCCGGCGTACAGAACCCGCACTGCACGGCGCCGCACTCGACGAACGCCTGCTGCACCGGGTGCAGGTTCTCCCGGTCCGCGGCCAGGCCCTCGACGGTCGTGACCTCACGGCCCTCCGCCTGGCCGGCGGCGACCAGGCAGGCGCACACCAGGGTGCCGTCGAGGTACACCGTGCAGGAGCCGCACTCGCCCTGCTCGCAGGCGTTCTTCGACCCGGGCAGGCCCATCCGCTCGCGCAGCACGTAGAGCAGGCTCTCCCCCGGCCAGACGTCGTCGACCTGGCGGCGCTCGCCGTTGACGGTGGTGGTGACGCGCATGATCAGGCCGCCTTCCGGTAGTCGTCCCAGGCCCAGGTCAGGCAGCGGCGGGCCATCACCGCGAGCGAGTGCAGGCGGTACGCCGCGGTGCCGCGGACGTCGTCGACGGGCGCCGCGGCAGCCCGGACCCGTTCGCCGAACTCGCGACAGAGCGTGTCCGGGATCTCGGCGCGCGACTCCCACAGCCCGGCCGCGTCGAGCTCTCCGGCGAGGAACCGCTCGGCGTCCGGCGCCCGCCGTGGCGTCGGAGCCGCCGAGCCGATGCCGGTGCCGACATGCTTGCGGTCCGCGTGCAGCGCCAGCCCGAAGGCCGCCACCGCGATCACCATCGCGTTGCGGGTACCGATCTTGGCGAACTGCTCCGGCCCGCTCGCCGGGGCGACCCGGATCGCCGCGATCAGCTCGTCGGGCCGCAGGGCGTTCCGCTTCACACCGGTGTAGAACTCGGCGGCGGGGATCAGCCGCGTACCGCGGACCGACGCCACCTCGACGTCGGCACCGGCGGCCAGCAGGGGCGGGTGCGCGTCACCGGCCGGCGAGGCGGCGCCAAGGTTGCCGCCGACGGTGCCGCGGTTCCTGATCTGCGGCGACCCCACCGTCCGGGACGCCATCGCCAGGCCGGGCAGCAGGTCGCCGAGCTCGGTGATGATCCGGGTGTAGGTCACGCCGGCGCCGAGGCGCACCACGCTGTCCTCGTACGTCCACTCGGCGAGCTCGGGCACCCGGTTCAGGTCGAGCAGGACGTCGGGCCGGCGCATGTCGAAGTTCAGCTCGACCATGACGTCCGTGCCGCCGGCGATCGGAACGGCGCCGGGATACGCCGCCTTCGCCTCGAGCGCGTCGGCCCAGCTGCCCGGCTGGAGGAACTCCACCCCGTGTCTCCTGGTTCTCGCGATTATGGGAAGTGAACGCCTTCGCCGGGACGGCCGTAACCCACAGGACACACGAACCCGGCGCGTCGTGA
>WNGB01010877.1_pt1 | contig 12542 bp, 9 predicted proteins | sample 5400681 | NCBI WGS metagenome assembly WNGB01 (sample SAMN13153367, study PRJNA577476) | soil metagenome | isolation source: 115 cm soil or saprolite under grassland replicate 2 | place: USA:California | collected 2016-06-15 | reverse complement strand
GCATTCCTCGAGTACGGGCACCGCGGGCTCGCCGACGGTGATGAGATCTCGCTAGGCGACGTCGCGGTCCAGGCGTGGGGAACGCCGGGCCATACGCCCGAGCATCTGTCTTACCTGGTGCTCGTCGACGGCGCGCCGGCCGCGGTCTTCAGCGGCGGGTCCCTCATCCGGGGCGGCGCTGCCCGAACGGATCTCGTCGACGCCGCCGAAACCGACCGATGGTCACGAGAGCAGTTCCGCAGCGTGCGGCGACTCATCCGACTTCCTGGGTCCACCGCGCTCTGGCCGACCCACGGCGCAGGTTCGTTCTGCGCGGCTGCTCCGGGACAGGCGCCGGCGGGCACCATCGGCGACGAACGCGCCGCCAATCCCCTGCTGCGCATCGACGACGAGGACACCTTCGTCGGTGCGCTCCAGGCCGGGTTCGGCAGCTACCCGCCCTACTTCTTGCGTCTACGCGACGTGAACCGGCACCCCGCGCTCCTTCACGATCTCGAAGCACCCCGGCCCCTCGACCCCGAGACGGCGCACTCCCTCGTGACACAGGGTGCCTGGCTCGTGGACGCCCGCCCGATCCACGTCTGGGCGCGGCGCCACCCGCGGGGGGCGGTCTCGATCGAGCTACGCCCCGCCTTCGCCTCCTGGCTCGGCTGGGTGATCCCCTTCGGCGCCCCGATCGTGTTGCTCGTCGACGACGTCGACCGTGCCGACGCAATGCGGCTGGCGCGACGCATCGGCTTCGACCGAATGCTGGGCTGGATCGACGGCGGCATCGACGCGTGGACCGCCGCCAACCTCCCCACACAATGCACGGAAGAGATCGACGCGGCAGGAGCCCGCCGTCGGATCGCGCGCGGCGCGGCCCTTGTCGACGTCCGCCAAACGGCCGAGCTCGATGCAGCCCGAATCCCCGACGCAGTGCACGTCGAGCTCGGCGACATCATCGCAGGACGCACGCCGGACGCGAACGAGGCCGTCGTGTTCTGCGGTCATGGTGAGCGGTCGGCGACCGCAGCGAGCTTCCTCGAACGCCGGGGCATCAAGGCCGTCAACCTCGTCGGCGGGATCGGTGCCTGGGAGGCCGCTGGGTTCCCGATCCATCGGTGACCGCGACCGCGGTCGGCGGGCCGCGGCTCGGCCTCGCCGCGAACTGGCGTCAGTTCACGCTCCTCGTCGTCGTCAACGCGTTCGTCGGCGCGATGGTCGGCACCGAACGCACCGTGCTGCCGCTGCTCGCCCGGCGCGAATTCGCGATTGCCTCCGCGTCGGCGACTCTTTCTTTCCTCGTCGCCTTCGGACTCGTCAAAGCCGTTACCAACCTCGCCGCCGGTCACTTCTCGGACCGCTACGGCCGCAAGCCCTTGCTCGTCCTCGGCTGGGTCGCGGCCCTCCCGGTCGCGCCCATGATCATCTGGGCCCCGAGCTGGGCCGTCGTCGTCGCCGCCAACGTGTTCCTCGGCATCAACCAAGGCTTGACGTGGTCGACGACCGTCGTCATGAAGATCGACCTCGCCGGCCCCCGCCGCCGCGGGCTCGCCCTCGGTCTCAACGAAGCCGCCGGGTACGGCGCGGTCGCCGTCGCCGCGTTCGTCACCGGCGTCCTCGCTTCCCGTTACGGTCCCCGACCCGCGCCCTTCCTGCTCGGCATCGTGATTGCCGTCACGGGATTGGTCCTCTCGGTCGTGTTCGTGCGCGAGACCCGCGGCTACGCCGAAGAAGAAGCACGCTCGCACCCCCGGCTTGAATCCCCCCGACCGTTCCGCACAACGTTCCTCGAGACGAGCCTCCGCGATCGCTCACTGTCAGCGATCTGTCAAGCCGGCCTCGTCAACAACCTCAACGACGCCATGGTCTGGGGGCTCGTCCCGATCTTCCTGGCCCACGAAGGACTCACGATCGGTCGCATCGGCATCATCACGGCCATCTACCCGGCGTCCTGGGCGCTCGCCCAGCTCGCCACGGGCGCCTGGTCCGACCGCGTCGGCCGCAAACCGCTCATTGTCGGCGGGCTCTGGTTGCAAGCGTTCGGCATCTTCGGCCTCGTCGCAGCCAATGGGTACGTCGGCTGGATCGCTGCCGCGCTGGCGATGGGCATCGGCACCGCGCTCGTCTACCCGACACTTCTCGCCGCCATCGGCGACCGCGCGCACCCCGCGTGGCGAGCCTCGGCCGTCGGCGTCTACCGCCTCTGGCGCGACCTCGGCTACGCCGCCGGCGGCCTCCTCGTCGGCATCACCGCCGACGCGGTCGACGAATCCGCCGCGATGGTCGTCGTCGGGATCCTCACCGCCGCGTCCGGGCTCGTCGTCGCGCTCCGCATGCACGATGCCCTCTGGCAGGCGAAGCGTGCTGCTTCTCCGCGGACGCCCTAACGGGTGGCGGTGTGGAACACGTCGGCGATGCCGCGCAGGTAGTCGACCGCCGCGTCGTACTTCCTCGGTACCGGCACGTACGCACGGAAGTCCGTGACGCCCGCTTCGACCAGCGGACGGACACGCTCCATCGTGGCGTCGAGATCGATGCTGCGGTCTTCCCTCCGGACGGTCGGAAGAGTTCCGGCGACCTGAATGGCATCGCCGTCACCGCCGGCATCGGCCACCGCCTGGCGCATGCGCGGGATGCTGGCGGCGAGGTCGTCGGCGTCGTCACCCCACGGGATCCAGCCGGAGCCGAAGCGCGCCAGTCGCCGCGCCACTCGCTCGTTGAGACGGCCGCTCACCCAGATCGGCACACCGCCCGGTTGCCGCGGCTTCGGCATCATGTGGATCGCCTCGAACGCGAGCCCGGGGAGATCGAGGTTGGCGCGCGGCTCCCGCCAGAGCGTCTGACACACCTCGAGTACGAGGTCGAGTTGGCGTCCGCGAGTCCCGAAGTCGAGGCCCGCGGCCTCGTACTCCTCGCGCTGCCAGCCGATGCCGACGCCGAGATCGAGCCGGCCGCCCGACAGAACGTCGAGCGTCGCAGCGGCCTTCGCCAGCACGACCGGGCGGCGCAGCGCCGCGATGAGAATGTTCGTACCAAGCCGAACGCGCGACGTCATGCCGCACAACACCGACAGCGTCGTCAGCGGCTCGAGCCAATGACCGTCGGGGCCGGTCGGCTGCTTGCCACCCTCCACGCCGCCGGTCTCGGGCCGACCGTACGCCTCCAAGTGCTCGCCGAACACGACGTGGTCCGACACCAGCACGCGGTCGACGCCCGCGGCATCCGCGGCGCGTGCGGTGTCGAGGACCGGCTGCCACGTCCCGGGATCCTCGGCTGCGTACGTGCGCAGCATGATCGAGAGCTGCGGATTCGTCATGCCGAGAACGCTAGGTGAAGTGATGGCCACGCCATGCGGTAGCGGCCCAGAGCACTTCACGAGGCTCGACTCCGCTCCGTATCTAACATCTGTGTCATTGCGTCGGGAGGTCGGAAGTGAGAACCGTGGTCATCGGAGCGTCGAGTGGGCTCGGTCGCTGCATCGGGATCGGGCTCGCCCAGCGAGGCGCGCATGTGGCGATGCTGGCGCGGCGCCGGGATCGCCTCGAAGCCGCTGCTCGCGAGGCCGGTCCGGAGACTCTGGCGATCGGCTGTGACGTGACGGACGACGACTCGTGCCGCGCGGCGATCGCCGACGCGGCGTCCGGACTCGGCGGGATCGAGGCGCTCGTCTACACCCCGGCCATCGGCCCGTTGGCTCGCCTCGTCGACATCGACGGCGAGACGTGGCGGCAGGTCTTCGACACGAACGTCACCGGTGCGGCACGCATCACGGCGGCCGCAATCCCCCACCTCGAGGCGACCTCCGGTACGGCCGCATTCCTGTCGTCCGTCAGCGCGTCGCTCACGCCGCCCTGGCCGGGCCTCGGCGCGTACATCGTGAGCAAGGCCGCTCTAGACAAGCTCGTGGAAGCGTGGCGGGCCGAGCACCCCGACATCGGGTTCACGCGGCTCGTCATCGGCGATTGTGGCGGCGGCGAAGGCGACTCGCGGACGGAGTTCGCCGAAGGTTGGGACCCTGAACTTTTTGCCGAGCTCGCGCCCGGCTGGCTCGCACGTGGCTACCTGAGTGGCGCGCTGGTCGCCGTCGACGAGCTGGTGTCGGTGGTCGACGCGGTGCTACGAAGCGGCGCCAGCCTGTCGCTGCCGTCGGTCACCGTCGCGCCCCGACCCGATCTCACGGAGCACTCATGACGGTCACGACGAATCCTGTCGAGTTCGATCCGTTCTCGGAGGAGTACTTCAACGACCCGTACGAGCTGTACCGGCGTCTTCGCGACGAGGCACCCGTCTATCACAGCGAACGGTACGGGTTTTATGCGCTGTCGCGCTTCGCCGACGTGTTGGCCGCGCACCGAGACTGGGAGGGATTCTCGAGTGCGCACGGCGTCGAGCTCTTCACGTTCTCCAAGGACCCGGAGGAGATCGCGGCCTACCGAAGCATCATCATGATGGATCCCCCCGAGCACGATCGCTTCCGAGCGCTCGTCAGCCGCGTGTTCACACCACGGGCGGTCACCGCGCTGGAACCGATGATCCGTGACGTCGTCTGCAGCTTCCTCGATCCGTTGAGCGACGCACGCGAGTTCGACACCGTCGCCGACTTCGCCGCGCCGTTCCCGGTCGAAGTGATCTCACGCATGCTCGGCGTCCCCGAGGGAGACCGTCAGGAGATCCGTCACCGAATCGACGCCGGCCTCCATCGCGAGCCGGGCCAGATCGCGCCCAGCCCCGAGAACGAGCAGGCCACCCTCGAGAACGGCATCTACTTCCACGAGCTCACGGTCGAGAAGCGCAAGAACCCGGGCGACGACATGCTCTCGCGGCTCACGCAGGTCACCGTCGACCGCGGCGACGGCACGCAGACCGGGCTCGACGACGCCGAGATCGCCGGCTTCGCCTCGCTGCTCGGTGGAGCCGGAGCGGAGACCGTGACCAAGCTCGTGGGCAACGCTGTGGTGCTGTTCTGGCAGCACGCGGACCAGTGGCAGAACGTCCTCGACGACCACGAGAGGATCCCGCGCGCGGTCGAGGAGATCCTCCGGTACTGGCCGCCGTCGCAGTACCAGGGTCGGTTCTGCGTGGAGGAGCGCGAGTTCGAGGGCGGGACGATCCCCGCCGGCTTCCCCGTGTTCCTCATCACGGGAGCAGCGACGCGCGACCCCCGCGCCTTCGAGCGCGCCGACGAGTTCGACATCGAGCGGCAACCCGGCATCACCATCGGGCTCGGCCACGGCGTGCACAGCTGCCTCGGGGCCGCGCTGGCGCGCATGGAGAGCAGAATCGCCATCGAGGAGCTCGCAACGCGGTGGCGGCGGCTCGAGGTCGACGAAGCCGGGCTGCGCCGGGTGCGGATGGCCAACGTCGCCGGCTACTCGAACGTGCCCGTCCACGCTGTTCGCTGAGCGTCTCACGGTGGAGACGGGCTAGGAGCCGGGCGCCTGCTTCAGGAGACCCGCTGAGCCCACTTGCGGACGAAACTACGCGAACTGCGTTGACCGCCTGAAAGGGATTCTTTACTCTCCTGCCCAAAACATCGGGAGATATGTCGCGCACGTCCCAGGCCAATGGCTCGGCGCGAGCCCGAGGCGGGTGAGATGCGTTCTTCGTATCGGAAGACGACGGTGCTCGGCGGACTCGTCGCGTTGCTGTCCATCGTGGTCGTCACCCACGACGCGTCGGCGTCCGACTGGGACACCGACCCGCTGTCCACCGCGGTGACGAGCCAGCACTACCTCTGCGGGAAGAACGACCTTCCGGAAGGGCCGATCCAAGGCGACGTGCCGAAGGCCGACCAGGACTCGGGGCGAGCACAGCAGGGCTACAACTGCGGCCTGGCATTTCTCGGGTACACCCCGCTCGACTTCGACGGACGCCCGAACTCCAACGCCAACATGGCGTGGGCCGGTCACTGCGCGTACGTGGCGGGGTTCGCGGGAGTGAGCGTCGCACCGCAGAGCAAGCCGAATCCACCGCCGGGCGCGGGGGTCGCGGTCGTCAGCGTGTCCGAGAGCGGCGTGCCGACGCATGTAGCCACCCTGAGGAATCCGGGCGCGTTGGCCACGGCCGAGACGATCAACGCGGTGACCACCCCCGACGGTCGGTCGATCCTGGTCGTCGGGCAGTACGGCAATGACGTGGTGAGCGATCCGAAGCCGATGGACGTCTATGACGTGTCGGACCCGGACTGCACCAAGTTCAAGCACATCCCCAACCCCGACGCCCCAAACGACCCGTCCAAGGCGACGTTCTACTGGCCGGCGAACATCCACAACCTCACGATCTCTCAGGACGGCAAATACGTCTTCGCGACGATCCCGCTCCAAGCGATCGACATCTCGGGGCTGTGGGACAACGACCTGTCGTCGGGCGTCAAGTATCTCGGCAACATTCAGGACGCAATGGACGGACCCCCGGTCGCGGTGGGGCCCACCGCAGACCTCGACGACAACCTTCCGGCGGAGGTGCGCAGTCAGACCCATCCCCAGAACGCGAGCCATGAGGCGTGGCCGTCCCCGGACGGCAGGACGTTGTACGTGGGTGGTCAGACGCCGACGTTCGAGCTCTTCTCGATCGTCGACATCAGCCAGTGGCTCGAGCGGAACCCGGACGGCAGTCCGAAGGGCAAGCCTCGGATCATCAGCCAGGAGAGCGGACGGGGGCACTCCGTTCGCACCGCCACGATCGGCGGCGCGCCCTACGTGCTGCACTCCGAAGAGAGCGTCTTCGGTCTCGCGTACGGCTGCGTCCCCCAAGAAGCAGGGCCGTTCGCCGGGTCGGCGCAGCCGTGGCTCACCGACATCAGCGATCCGGCCCATCCGAAGACCGCCTCGCAGTTCGGGCTCGAGATCAACGATCCGACGAACTGCCCCGAGCAGCTCGACGCCAAGGAGAACGACTCGGTCCACTACCACGACGTCGACGACCCGACCGACACGACCTTCGTCATGGCATCCATGTGGAACGCCGGACTCCGCGTCTTCGACGTGCGGGACCCCACGAACCCGACCGAGGTCGCGTACTTCAACCCTGGCGACATCGATCCATCGCCGAGCACCAAGCTCGACCATGCGTGGGGCCACATCCACTACGTCGCCGAGACGGGCCAGATCTGGTTCGCCTCGGCCGACGGCGGCTTCTGGGTCGTGCGAATCGAGGGACAGGTCCGCGACTATCTGCAGATCGACGGCACGAACGTCGAGCACGGTCTGCCCGCGCTCCACATTCCCTCGGGCGACCCGGGGACAGCGGGCACCATCGGAGCCGGCCTGCTGCGACCATCTGCCGGCTACATCGACATCACGCCGTACTACTGCACGCTCGGCTCCGCGACGGGTGGAGCCGCACCACCGCTGCCGGGGTGATCGCGCGACGACCGCGCCGCGCTGCGCGCCTTCGCGGACCCATCTCGCATCCCGGCTTGAGGCGGCTTCAAGACCGGTAGGTAGTGGTCTCCGCGAGCTCGGCCGCGCCTTGCATCAGGTCGAGCACGACCGGACCGAACGCCTGGAGCTTCTCGTCGTCACCGGCGCGTTGGAAGCCCTGCTCGAGGACGACGGCAAGCTTCCACTTGGCGAGGATGACGTAGTAGTCGATGTCGTCGACCTGTCAGCCCGATACGCGGGCGTAGTGCTCGAGGAGCTCCGCCCGCGACGGCATGCCGGTCAGGTCGACGTAGCTCGACTCGGCCGCTTGCGGCGCGCCCGTGTCCTCGGGCCAGCTCTGCACCACCCAGCCGAGGTCGAGCTTGGGATCGCCGACCGTGCCCATCTCCCAATCGACGATCGCGGCAAGCCGGGCCGGTGCACCGTCGCGGTACATGACGTTGGCGAACTGGTAGTCACCGTGCATGAGGCCCGGGATGTAGTCGATCGGCCGGTGGGCTCGCAGCCACGCCGCCGCGACGTCGAAGCCCGGCAGCTCCCGACCTTTGATCCGATCGAGGAAGGCGGTCCACCGGTCGACCTGCCGCTCGTGGAAGCCGTCGGGACGGCCCAGATCTTGGAGGCCCTTGGCGCGCCAGTCGACCTTCGAGAGCAGGGCGATGCCCTCCACCAGCTGGTAGGCGAGCCCGGCGCGGGCGTCGACGTCGGCATCGAACGGGGCCGGCCAGCCCGTCCGACCCATCGGAGACCAGCCTTCGACGAAGCCCATCAGGTAGAAGGGTCGGCCCAGCACCGAGGCGTCCTCGCACATCGCGACCGCCGGGGTATGCGGCACGTCGGTCCCGTCGAGCGCTTCGATAATCCGCCACTCGCGCAGGATTCCCTTGTCCCGGTCCGCGGGCGCGCCCGTCGGCGGGATCCGGATGACGCAGCCTTCGTCGCAGCGGCGAATGTCGTAGATCTCGTTCTGGGTGCCGCCCGAGAGGAAGCGGTGCTCGATCGGCTCGCCCTTGCCGGGCAGGCCGTGGTCGTCCATCCAGACGGCAAGCCGCTCGAAATCCATCACAGGTTCCCCACCTCGTGCTCCAAATGCTCGGCGAGCTTTGCGCGGGCAGCATCGCGCAGCTTCGGAAGGTGCTGGGTGGGCCAGATGTCGTCGCTGGGCCGGTAGTCGCGCAGCACCTGACGAGCGACCGTGACCTTGTGCACTTCCGTCGGACCGTCGGCGAGGCCCATGATCCCGGCCCCAAGGATCATCGAGAAGAACGGCATCTCGTTGCTCACGCCGAGCGCACCGTGAACCTGCATGGCGCGCCACGCGATGTCGTGCAGCACGGTCGGCATGACCACCTTGGCGGTGGCGATGTCCTTACGGACCTTGCGGTAGTCGTTGTACTTGTCGATCTCCCATGCCGTGTAGAGGACGAACAAGCGGAACTGCACCAGTTGCGCGTACGAGTCGGCGACGTAGCCCTGCACGAACTGCTTGTCGGCCAGAATGCTGCCCTGGGTCTCACGGCTGAGGGCGCGTTCGCACATCATGTCGAGCGCCTTCTGGGCGAGGCCGATGGTGCGCATCGCGTGATGGATGCGCCCGCCGCCCAGGCGGGTCTGGGCGATCGCGAACGCCTGCCCCTCCCCGCCGAGCAGCGACTCCGTCGGAACTCGGACGTTGTCGTAGTGGATGAGGGCGTGCGCTCCCTCGTCGCGTGACTCGCCCGCGAGGCCGACGTTGCGAACGATGTTGATGCCCGGCGTATCGGTCGGCACCAGGAACATCGACATACCCTGGTAAGCACTGACGTCGGGGTTCGTCACCGCCATGACGATGAGGAACGACGCCGTCCTGGCGTTCGACGAGAAGAACTTCCACCCGTTGATGACCCACTCGTCGCCGTCGCGCTCGGCCCGCGTCGTGAACATCGTCGGGTCGGCGCCGGCGTGGGGCTCGGTCATCGAGTAGCACGAGAAGAGCTCACCGTCGAGGAGCGGTCGCAGGTAGCGCTCCTTCTGCTCGGGTGTGCCGTAGTGGGCGATGATCTCGGCGTTGCCGGTGTCGGGCGCCTGGCACCCGAACACGATCGGCGCCCACTGTGACCGGCCGAGGATCTCGTTGAGCAGCGCCAGCTTGAGCTGCCCGTATCCCTGCCCGCCGAGGTCGGGGCTCAGGTGCGTCCCCCACAACTCTCGGCGGCGCACCTCTTCCTTCAACGGGTCGACGACCTTCCGCCGCGTGTCGTCGAGCGGCGTGAACGCCAGCCCCGGCCACACCAGGTCGAGCGGCTCGACCTCCTCGTGTACGAACGAGTCGACCCAGTCGAGCTTCTCCTGGAATTCAGGCTCGGTCTCGAAGTCCCACGGCATCATGCTTCCTTTGGGTAGTTGGTCCGTCGGTTCGATGACGACTCGGATCGCGCCGGACGCCTTGTCGCCGCGACGCGAACGCCTCGCCGGCGTCGTCGATGGGATAGCGGTCCGTGATGAGTGTGCGCGCGATCTCGGGGTCGCGGGCGAGCATCGCTGGCGGCCTCGTCCATCTCGCGTCTGTCGTCCGCCGCGCAGTATCCCAATGAAGGGACGCGCTCCTCACCGCTGAACAGCGGCATCCAATCGAGAATTACATTATCGCCATCGACAACCTGGTGTCGTCCGACGACTCTCCGCACGATCGCCATGGAGCATGATCTGCGACAACGCCCGCGACCTCTCAAAGTGACAGGAGTGTGATGTGACGCTCTTCGACGCGTACCGGTATGACGGCAAGCGCGCCCTCGTCGTCGGTGGTGCCAGCGGCATGGGCGCGGCCACGGCCGAACTGGTCCAGGATGCGGGAGCCGAGGTCGTCGTGATGGACTTCGCAGAGGTCACGCTGCCGGGCGCCAAGGCCGTCCATGTGAACCTCGCCGAAGCGGCGTCGATCGACGCCGCTGTCGACGAGTGCGGCGGTCACGTCGACGCGCTCTTCTCCTGTGCGGGTGTCGCCGACGGCACGCCGAGCATCGAGCGGATCAACTTCATTGGCCACCGGCACCTGATCGACCGACTGCGCGCCAAGCGCATGCTGCCGCGCGGATCGGCCATCGGCTTCATCTCCTCGGCGGCAGGGCTCGGCTGGGAACCGAACCTCGTGCTGCTGAACGAGCTCCTGGACACTTCCGACTTCGACACCGCCACGCGCTGGGTCCAGGAGCACGGCAAGGCCGACTACATGTCGATGAAGCAGGCGATCTGCGCCTACGTCGCCCGCCAGGCGTTCGCCTTTCTCAAGGAAGGCATCCGCATCAACGCGATCTGCCCGGGCCCGACCGACACACCGCTCGCGCAGGCCAACAAGGAGATGTGGCTCGGCTTTGGTTCCGACTACCGCGGTGAGGTGGGCGTCGAGGCCTCGACCCCGATCGAGCAGGCCTATCCCCTGGTGTTCCTGTGCAGCGACGCCGCGACGGCAATCACAGGCGTCACGTTGATCTCGGACGCCGGCTACATGAGCTCGGGCATCACGGGATCGTTCCCGGACGCGATCGCGATCGCCAACCTGCTCCTCAACCGGGAAAGCTGACGTCCAAGGAGCCGGGACGATGAGATCCCCACGTCGCGCCGAACGCGGTGGCGGCTCGTCCCAAAGAGGAGGACGGACTCGAGGCCGCAGTCGCCCGACGAGGTGCGGCCCGGTTCTTACGACGCGGCGAGCGGGTGAAGGACATGGATGCCGGCGGCGTGCTCGCGTCGATGTACTTCCCGTCGTTCTCCGGCGATGCTATTGGACCGACCGGTACAGCACCGCTCGCCTCAGACGCGGTCGAGCTCGAGCATGCGGATCGCGTTGCCGCGCAGGATCTTGTACTTCTGCTGCTCGTCGTCGACCTCGGCGAGCATCTTCTCGCAGTACTCCTTCGAGTTCGGCCACGTCGTGTCGGTGTGTGGATAGTCGGTCTCGAAGCAGATGTTGTTCTCACCGACCTCGTCGAGCGACTTCACGCCGTGACGGTCCCACGTGAAGCACCCGAACACGCGGTTGTAGTAGTAGGTCGAGGGCGGCTCGGGGCACAGGCGCTTGGAGTGCTGCCACGCGTCGTGCTCCTCCCACACGGTGTCGGCCCGCTCGAGCGCGTACGGCAACCACCCGATCTGGCCCTCGGAGTACGCGATCTTCAGCTTCGGGAACTGCACCATCTTCCCGCTGAAGAGGAAATCGCCCAGCGACGCCATCGAGTTGTTGAATCCGACCATGCCCGTCACACCCGCGGGCGCGTCCTTCGACGAGAACGGCTCGGTCGACGACGAGCCGACGTGCATGCACACGGTCGTGCCGGTGTCGTTGCAGACCGCGAACATCGGGTCCCAGTAGCCGGTGTGGATGCTCGGCAGGTCGAGCCGGGTCGGGAGCTCGGAGAAGCACACCGCCCGCACGCCGCGCGCCGCGTTGCGCTCGATCTCCTTCGCCGCGAGCTCGACGTCCCACAGCGGCATGATGCAGAGAGGGATGTTGATGCCGATCGAGGGGTCGCACCACTCCTCGACCATCCAGTCGTTGTAGGCCTTCACGCAGGCGAGCGCGAGCTCCTTGTCGTCGGCCTCGTAGAAGGTCTGGCCGCAGAACCGCGGGAATGTCGGGAATGGCAGGGACCCGTCGACCCAGTTGAGCTCGAAGTCCTTCTTGCGCTCCTTGGCGTCGTAGCAGCCAGGCCGCATGTCGTCGTAAGTGGTCGCGGTCATCGTCATGACCGTCTTTTCGAACTTCGACACGTCGTCGCCGGGCGTCGCCGACTTCGGGATGGCGACGAACTTCTTCTGCACGTAGATGACCTTGTCCTCGTAGATCCAGGCGTCGCCCCACTCGCCCTCGGGGTCCTCGGTCATCTCGTACTTGGCGCCGCGCGTGAGGCGGAACTCGCCCCACCTCTTGCGCTCCACACGCGGCCCCTTCTCCCGATAGTCCTTGGCAGCCACGTCTGCCAGACGTGAGCTGGCTCCACCACGTGGTCGTCGACGCTGATGATCTTCGGCAGCTCCACGGGGACCCCAGTGCGGCTCGGCTGATGACGTGACTGTTATCTATGAGGCTACCGCCGCCCGGCGTCGCCTTTCATTTCGTGTCGCCGCTCGGGGCAACCCTCCGCCGGGACAATCGGGAGATACTCGCGTACCGTCTTCGGAATGACACCGGAGCAGATC
>WNGB01010876.1_pt1 | contig 12542 bp, 10 predicted proteins | sample 5400681 | NCBI WGS metagenome assembly WNGB01 (sample SAMN13153367, study PRJNA577476) | soil metagenome | isolation source: 115 cm soil or saprolite under grassland replicate 2 | place: USA:California | collected 2016-06-15 | reverse complement strand
CTCGTCCCAGTCGAGCCCGAGCCACACCAGCGCGTCCTGGATGCCGTCGATCCACTCCGGGCGCGACCGGGTGACGTCGGTGTCCTCGATGCGAAGCAGGAACACTCCGCGCTCGTGGCGTGCGAACAACCAGTTGAAGAGGGCGGTCCGCGCACCGCCGACGTGCAAGGAGCCGGTCGGAGCGGGTGAGAACCGCACCCGCGGGGCGTCGGCCATCGATCTCCTTTGGTCGCCCTCGCAAGCTCGGGCTACGCCTTGACTGTCGCCGTCGCAAGCTCCGGCTCTGCTCCAGCGGTCGGCAAAGCCGCCGCTTCCGCCCGTCGACGGTCGGCAAAGCCGCCGTCGCCGCGGGCTGAGTGTAGGACTGTGGCTTGTGCGAGCTGGTCAGGTACCGGCGGCGTATTCGTCGAGCAGTTTGCGGGCGATCACGACGCGCTGGATCTGGTTCGTGCCCTCGTAGATCTGAGTGATCTTGACGTCCCGCATCATCCGCTCGACGGGGAACTCGCGTGTGGTGCCGGCGCCGCCGAGCAGCTGGACGGCGTCGGTGGCGACGCGCATGGCGGTGTCGGAGGCGAACATCTTGGCCATCGACGACGCCTTCGTGGCCCCGGGCTCGGCGGTGTCGATCCGTGCGCAGGCCGCGTACACGAGCAGGCGCGCCGCCTCGAGCTGGGTCGCCATGTCGGCCAGCATGAACTGGACGCCCTGGAAGTCGGCGATGCGCTGGTCGAACTGGCGGCGGTCCAGCACGTACGTGCCAGCGACGTCGAGCGCGCCCTGGCCGAGCCCGACCGCCTGCGCGCCGACGACGGGCCGCGAGCAGTCGAGCGCCTCGAGCGCGTAGGAGAAGCCGCGGCCCTCCTCGCCGATCAGGTTCTCGGTCGGGACTGCGACGTCCTCGAGCACCACCTCGCCGGTCGGGGAACCCCGGAGTCCCATCTTGTGCTCGAGCTTGCCGATCGACAGACCGGGACGGTCCGCCTCGACGACGAAGGCGCTGATGCCGCGGTGGCCGGCGGCGGGGTCGGTCTTGGCGAACACGGTGTAGACGCCCGAGACGCCGGCGCTCGTGATCCACGCCTTGCGCCCGTTCAGAACCCACCGGTCGCCGTCCCGCACGGCCCGCGTGGTCATGGAGGCCGCGTCGCTGCCGGCGTTGGGCTCGGAGAGGCAGTAGCTGGCCTGCTGCTCCCCGGCCACGATCGGCGGGAGCACCCGCTGCTTGAGCTGGTCGCTGCCGTGGGCGATGAGTGCCGCGACCCCGGTGCGGGTGACGAACGCCGTCAACGCAGTCGATCCGCACGCCCGGGCCAGCTCTTCGATGACGAGCCCGACCGTCAGGAAGTCGCCCGCGTCACCGCCGAGCTCGGGCGGGTAGAGGGCCCGGACGAAACCTGAGTCCCGGAAGGCGTCCATGCTCGCCTGCGGGTAGGCCTCGTGCACGTCGGCCTCGGCGGCGTGGGGTGCGATCTCCTTCTCGGCGAAGCGTCGCAGCCCGGCCCGGAACTCCTCGTGCTCGTCCGAGAGACGAAAGTTCCCGGCGCTCACAAGCTGACATCGTAGTCAGGGTTCTCCGATGCCCGGCGGTGGGCGGTTTCTGTGGGCCGTCAGTTTCGGAGACCGAGACTGACGTGCCGACGAAGCGTCAGTCCAGCGGTGTCGGGAGGTCGGAGCGAAGAGCGTCGCGCGCCTCGTCGAGGTGGGTGGGGAGCGCAGTCGGGACGAGGCGTAGGACGTCGACGGGGATCGCGTCGACCAGCGTCCGGCGCTCGTAATAGTTGTGGTGCGCGCCTCGCACGGCCCGCACCCGCCAGGCGACGAAGTCGGGATCGGCGGCGCCCCGGTACCCGAAGATCTGCATCGCGAGCTCGATGTCGGGCATCACCGGGGCCCGGCCCAAGAGGGCAGCGCGCCGCATGGCGATGTCGGCGGCGACGGAGATCGCGTCCTCGAGGTGCTCGTACGGCGCCAGCACGAACCGGTCGCGGGCGCGCTCGGCGAGCGTCAGCGCGTAGCCGATGTTCGGGCCGGGCGAGCCGAAGAGCATGCCCGTCGGCTGACCACCGGCGAGATCGCCGGGCCGATCCGCGAACCACGCCTTGGCCGGCGGCATCTTCACGCCCGGGTCGAGGTTCGGCTCCTGGCGGGGCTCGTCTTCGAGTCGCTCGGGAACGAACGGATCTGTGGGCACGGCTGATTGTTACCTGCGCGTCTTGGCGCGCAGCAAGCCGTACACGAGCGAGTCCTCGAGCGCCTGCCACGAAGCCTCGATGATGTTCTCGCCCACGCCGACCGTCGTCCACGTCTCTTCGCCGTCGGTGCTGTCGACGAGCACGCGGGTCACGGCGCCCGTCCCCTTGTGGGTGTCGAGCACGCGCACCTTGTAGTCGGTGAGGTGGATTCGCTCGAGCTGCGGGTAGCGGGTACCGATCGCCTTGCGCAGCGCGGCGTCGAGCGCGTTCACCGGCCCGTTGCCGGTGGCGATCTCGTGGAAGGCCTCGCCGTCCGCCCGGCCCCGCACGATCGCCTGGGTCGAGAGGCGTTCGTCGTCACGCGCGTCCTCGACGATCACCTCCCACTCCTCGACGTGGAACCACGGCTGGCGCCACCCCGTCGCGTGCCGCATGAGCAGCTCGAGCGAGCCGTCGGCGACCTCGAAGTGGTAGCCCTCGTGCTCGAGCCGCTTGAGCGTGTCGACGACCTCGCTGAGCTGCGGGCCGTCGAGCTCGATGCCGAGGTCCTTCGCCTTCATCGCCAGGTTGCTGCGGCCGGCGAGCTCGGAGACGACCACGTGGGTGCGGTTGCCCACCGACTCGGGGTTCACGTGCTCGTAGGCGTCGGGCCGCCTCGCGATCGCGCTGGCGTGGATCCCGCCCTTGTGCGCGAACGCCGACGAGCCGACGTACGCGGCCTGCGGGTTGAGGGCCATGTTCACGAGCTCGGCCACGTGGTGGGCGACCGGCGTGAGCTGGTCCATGCGGTCGGGCGGGATCGTCTCGATCCCCATCTTCAGCGTGAGGTTCGGGATGATCGCGGTGAGGTTGCAGTTCCCGGTGCGCTCCCCGTAGCCGTTGATCGTCCCCTGCACCTGGGTGGCGCCGCCGCGCACCCCGGCCAGCGCGTTGGCGACCCCGGTGCCGGCGTCGTCGTGGAGGTGGACTGCGACGGCGACGTCGCCACGGAAATAGTCGACGACCTCCCGCACGATCCGCTCGACGTCGTGCGGCAACGTGCCGCCGTTCGTGTCGCACAGCACCAGGTGCGACGCGCCGGCCTGCGCGGCCCCCTCGAGCACACGGAGCGCGAACTCCGGGTTGCCCCGGTAGCCGTCGAAGAAGTGCTCGGCGTCGAACAGCACCTGGCGACCGTTGGCACTCAGGAACTCGACCGAGTCGGCGACCATCGCCGCTCCCTCGTCGAGGGTGGTCTGGAGCGCCTCGGTGACGTGATAGTCCCACGTCTTGCCGACGATGCAGACGGCCGGCGTGTTCGCCTCGAGCAGCTGGCGCAGGGTGTCGTCCGAGTCGACCTTGCCCTTGACGCGCCGCGTGGAGCCGAACGCGACCAGCGTGCTCGTCTCGAGCTTCAGCTCGGCAGGGATGCGGCGGAAGAGCTCGTCGTCCTTGGGGTTCGCGCCGGGCCAGCCCGCTTCGACGTAGTGGACGCCGAGGCGGTCGAGCTGCTCGGCGATGCGGAGCTTGTCGTCGACGGTGAGGGAGATGCCTTCGAGCTGCGCGCCGTCGCGCAGCGTCGTGTCATAGATCTCGACCTTCCTCGGAACGTCACTCCCGGACATATTCCAACCACTCTTTGTATTGCGGGACCTCGCCGTGGACGGTGGCGAAGTACGTCTCCTGGATCTTGCGGGTGATCTCGCCTGGCTCGCCGATCTCGCGGTCGTCGACCGACCGCATCGGGACGATCTCGGCGGCGGTGCCGGTGAGGAACGCCTCGTCGGCGCAGTAGAGGTCGGTGCGGAGCATGTTCGCCTCGTGGACCTCGTAGCCCAGGTCGCGGGCGATCGTCGTCACCGAGTCGCGCGTCACGCCCTCGAGCGCGCCCGACGACAACGGCGGCGTGATGAGCTCGCCGTCCTTGACCACGAAGATGTTCTCGCCCGTGCACTCGGCGACGAACCCGTGCGAGTTGAGGAGGATGGCCTCGTCGTAGCCCGACTTGAGCGCCTCCACCTTCGCAAGGCTCGAGTTGATGTAGATGCCGGTGCCCTTCGCGGCCACCGGGTTCACGTTCGGGTCCATGCGACGCCACGACGACACCTTCATGCGCACGCCGTGCTTGAGCGCCTCGTCGCCGAGGTACGTGCCCCACGGCCACACCGCGATCGACACGTTCACCGGGGACAGCAGCGGGTTGAGCCCCATCTCGCCGTAGCCGAGAAACGCGATCGGGCGGATGTAACAGGACTCGACCCCGTTGACCCGGATGGTCTCCTTCGCCGCCTCGACGAGCTCCTCGAGCGAGTACGGCAGGTCCATCATGAAGAAGTGCGCCGACTGCAGCAGGCGGCGCATGTGGTCCGTGAGCCGGAACACGGCGGGGCCGTTCGCGGTCGGGTAGGCGCGGATGCCCTCGAAGACGCCCGAGCCGTAGTGGAGCGTGTGGGTGAGGACATGGATGCGGGCGTCGTCCCAGTCGACGAGCTCCCCGTCCATCCAGATCTTCGCCGTCTTGTCGATGGGCATCCCCTACACCCTTTCCGCGATGTGATCGCCGATCTCCGACGTGGTCCCGCCCACGTCGTCGGAGGCGGCAACGGCCTTCTCGACCCGAGCGGCCGCCTCGGTCTCGCCCAGGAAGTCCAGCAGCATGGCTCCGGAGATGATCGCAGCCCGCGGGTCGGCGTGCCCGGTTCCCGCAATGTCGGGCGCCGAGCCGTGCACGGGCTCGAACAGCGACGGGCCGGTGCGCGCCGGGTTCAGGTTGGCGGAGGCGGCCCGGCCGATCCCGCCCGAGACCGCGCCGCCGAGGTCGGTGAGGATGTCGCCGAAGAGGTTGTCGGTGACGATGACGTCGTAGCGGCCGGGGTCCTGCACGAGGTGGATGCACGCCGCGTCGACGTGGTGATACGCGGTCGTCACGTCCGCGTACTCCTCGGCGACCTCGTCGAAGGTGCGCTGCCAGAGGTCGCCGGCGAAGGTGAGGACGTTGGTCTTGTGCACCAGGGTCACGTGCCGGCGCTCACGCGCCCGCGCCAGCTCGAACGCGAACCGCACGCACCGCTCGACACCCAGGCGAGTGTTCACGGATCCCTGGGTCGCAACCTCGTTCGGGGTGCCCTTGCGCAGGAACCCACCCTCCCCCGCATACACGCCCTCCGTGTTCTCGCGCACCACTACACAGTCGACACCGTCGTTGAGCGAGCTCGGCCCCGCCTGGAACGGGCGCAGGTTGACGTACAGGTCGAGCTCGAAGCGCAGGCGGAGCAACAACCCGCGCTCGAGCACGCCGGGCGGCACGTCGGGTGTGCCTACCGCGCCGAGCAGGGCGGCATCAAGGGTGCGGATCTCGGCCAGCTCGGCGTCGGGAAGGACCTCGCCGCTGCCCAGGTACCGCGCCCCGCCGAGGTCGAAGCGAACGGCTTCGTAGGCCACGCCGGTCGCGTCGATCACCTTCAGCGCCTCGGCTACGACCTCGGGGCCGATGCCGTCGCCGCCGATGATCCCGATGCGATGGGTCACGGTGCCTTCCTGCTCCTGCGGTTGTTTCCTGGTCAGTTTTCCCGGGGAACGAAAAACCGCCCACCGAAGTGGACGGTCGAGTGCGAACGCCGGGCGCCGGCGTTCGCTACCGAATGACGATGACGGTGCTGAAGGTGCTGACAAGGGTGTCAGGGAGTCGCTTCATCACTGCCGAGCGTAGCCGAACCCTCGACGCCGGTCGCCCGTATAGATCCCGTAGCGTTCGGGCAACCATACGGGAGGTCCCCATGAGCCGGCTCGCCAAGGTCCTGATCGCCACGGCCGTGGTCGTCGTGCTCGTCGTCGTCGGCGGGGGCTTCGCGTTCTACAAGCTCTTCGTGGAGAGCAACCCGAAGCCGCCGGCGAAGATCACGAAGACCGCCACGGTGGGCGGCGGCGCGCTCGACGGGACCTACAAGGTCGCGCCAGGTGATCCCGACAGCTTCGTCGGCTACCGCGTCCAGGAGCAGCTGGTCGGCGGGGCGATCGAACAGACGGCCACCGGCCGCACCAGCGACATGACCGGCACCTTCACGATCGACGGCATGACGGTCAGGGACGTCACCGTCGACGCCGACCTGCGCACCCTCAAGTCCGACCGCGACATGCGCGACAACGCCATCAAGGATCGCGGCCTCGAGTCGAACCGCTTCCCCGATGCGACGTTCGCCCTCACGGAGCCGATCAAGTTCAAGTCAGTCCCGAAGGCGGGCGAGACGGTCAAGGCGACGGCGAAGGGCGACTTCACGCTGCACGGCATGACGCGTACGATCTCGATCCCCGTCGAGGGCCGGTGGGACGGACGCGACATCCAGGTCGTCGGCAACCTCCACGTCGTGTTCGCCGACTACGGGATCCAGGCGCCCACGTCGCCAGTGGTGGCGAGCATCAGGGACGAGGGCGACATGGAGTTCCAGATCTTCTTCCGCAAAGCCTGAATTGTCGTAGCAACACCGCAGGTCAGCAACCGGCCGCCCACGGCGGTGGCGGCGGTAGCATCTTCGGCTCATGGACGAGCTGCATCTCTCTGCCGAGGCGCGCCAGCGCCTCGAGGACGAGCTCGAGTGGAGATCAGGCGAGCGCCGCCGTGAGATCTCGGCCTGGCTCGAGCGCGCCCGCGAGCACGGCGACATCCGTGAGAACGCGGACTACGACGCGGCGAAGAACGACCAGGGCCACAACGAGGCTCGCGTTCGCCAGCTGCAGGACATGCTGCGCCGGGCGGTGGTGGTCGAGGGGACGGCCGGCGACGTCGTCGAGCCGGGCACGGTCGTCGAGGTGCGGATCGAAGGCGACGACGACACGTCCACGTATCTCGTCGGGTCCATCGAGGAGCGGCACGACACCTACGACGTGCTCTCGACCGGCTCGCCGCTGGGCCAGGCGCTCCTCGGCCACGGCCCCGGTGAAGTCGTCTCCTACGAGGGGCCACGCCGGGCGTTCCACGTCGAGGTCGTGAGCGTACGGCCGGGAGTATGAGCACCGCGCGCGCACGCCGGCTTCGCGCCGCGGTTGTCGTGGGGCTCGCCGGCGCCGCGTCGATGGTTGGCGGACTCGAGACGGCCGAAGCCCAGACGCAGCCGAACGCGTGCGAACTGCTGACGCAGAACGACGCCAAGAAGATCCTCGGCAAGGCCGTCCGCCGCGAGACAAACCTCGCGGGCACAGAAGCGACCAGCTGCAGCTACGCCGTCGCCCGCGACGCCAAGCGCGTCATCGGGCTCGGGGTGGGAGCGTTCGCATCCGCCGACGAAGCCGCCAAGGCGTACACGAGTGCCCGCGCCAACGCACAGTTCGACGGACTCAAGGTCGAGAACGTACGCAAGCTCGGCGACCGTGCGTACTACCTTCCGAAGACCAACAACTTCGAGCGCACGGTACGCGAGAAGAAGCTCTCGTTCGGCGAGCTCACAGTCCTCGACGGCCAGGACCTCTACACCGCCTTCGTCACTCCGCCGTCGAAAGACAAGGCGCGCTCGGCCGTGAAGGACGCGATCGCCGGGTGACCGCCGCTTACTGCTCGGCGAGCGGCGCGCCGTAGCCACCACCGCCGGGCGTGAGCAGGCGGACCACGTCGCCCGCAGCCAGCTCCACCGTGCACTTGTCGGACAGCCGCCGGGCGCGAGCCTCGTCGCCGTCGGGGAGCAGCCAGTTCTCGCCCGGCGCGCCCGGCCCGCCTCCGTCGAGGCCCCATGGTCTGCTGACCCGCCGTTCCGTCACGAGCGACAGCGTGGCCGGCTCGAGCAATTCGAGCTCACGCGCGATGCCGTCGCCGCCCGGGTACGCGCCGGCGCCGCCGCTGCCGCGCCGCAACCCGTAGCGGCGCACGCGGATCGGGAGCGCGCGCTCGAGCGCCTCGACCGGCGTGTCACGGGTGTTGGTCATCGCGGTGTGCACGCCGCTCATGCCGGGCTTGCCGGGCCGACCGCCCTGCCCGCCCCCGATCGTCTCGTAGTAGACCCAGCCGTCACCGCCGACGAGCACGTTGTTCATGGTCCCCTGGCCGGCGGCGCCGAGCCGGCCCGGCGCGGCATTCGCAAGGGCGCCCAGACACACGTCGGCGACGCGCTGGCTGACCTCGACGTTTCCGGCGCCGACCGCCGCCGGTGGCTGCGCCGCGACCACGCTCCCAGCCGGCGCGACCACGGTCACAGGCCGCATCGCGCCGCCATTGGCGGGGATGGTCGGATCGGTGGCCGAACGCAACGCGAACGCGACGGCGCTGACCGTCACCGCCTCGACCGCGTTCACGTTGCCGGGCCGCTGCGGGTCGGTGCCCGTGAAGTCGAACGTGGCGTGGTCGCCGTCGATCGTGAGTGTGACAACGACGCGCGTCGGCGACTGCTGCGCGGGGCGTGGCCCGGCGGAGTCCAGCACGTCCTCGAACCGGAACCGGCCGTCGGGCAGGGCAGCGAGCGCGGCGCGCATGAGGCGCTCGCCGTACTCGACCACTTCGGCGAGCGGCGCGATCGACGCGAGGTCGGCGGCCAGCTCGCCGAAGCGTGCGACGCCGAGCTGGTTGGCGCCGCGTTGGGCGTCGAGGTCGCCGCGCCGCTCCTCCGGGGTGCGCGAGCTGGCGACGACGAGCGCCTCCACGTCCCGCGTCAACCGCACCGGCGGTACGCGCAGGCCCTCCTGCTGGATGTCGACGGCCTCCGGTGGCATCGAGCCCGGCGACATGCCCCCGAGGTCGGCGTGGTGCGCGCGGTTGGCGGCCCAACCGACGAGGTCCCCGCGGGCGAAACAGGGCGCGACGAGTGTGACGTCGTTCAGGTGGGTGCCGCCGGCGAAGGGATCGTTCAGCACGACCTGATCGCCCGGCCGGAGCTCGTCCCCGATGGCGTCGATGGCGGCGAGCACGGACGCGGGCATCGAACCGAGATGCACCGGGATGTGCTCGGCCTGGACGAGCAGCTCGGCGCCGGCCGTGAACAGCGCCGCCGAGCAGTCGGCGCGTTCTTTGATGTTGGGGCTGTACGCGGCGCGGCGGAGCACCGCACCCATCTCCTCGGCAATCCCGGTGAGTCGCGAGATCAGAACCTGGAGCGAGGCGGGATCGAGCTCGCTCACGGGCGAAGCCGCCGTCATCGCCGAAGAATCCACGCGCCCAGCGCGCCTGGTTCGGCGCGCCATCCGTCGGGCACCCATACCGTGCAGTCGGGCTCTACCACGACCTCGGGGCCGCGCACCGCGGGTCTCACGACCGGAGGCAGCTCGTCGGGCGTGAGCGGTGCGGGTCGCCGCGCGCGCACGCGCAACGCAACGACTTCGACCGGCGCGCCCGGGCGTGCGAACCCGTTTCGGCGCTCGTGCTCGGCGGCGAACGCATCCGGGTTTGGCACCGTGATCTCGTGGCTCTGTCCCGCGTACCTGCAATCCACCATCGGCTCGACCTCCACGTCGGCGCCCCCGCCGACCAGCGCCGCCGCCTCGCCGCCGAGGGCATCGACGGCACGGGCAACGCCGGCGTGCTCCATGGGGTCGGGCCACGAGCGCACGAGCTCACGCTGGCGTGGCGAGCACACCAGCCCCACGGCCGAGAGCACGCCCGCCCGCGGCGGAACGATCACCGCGCGCATCCCGAGTGCACCGGCGACTGCGCACGCGTGCAGCGGGCCCGCGCCGCCGAACGCCACCAGCGCGAGGTCGCGGGCGTCGACGCCGCGCTCGACGGCGACCACCCGCACCGCGCGCTCCATGGCTGCGTCGACGACGGCTACGACGCCCTTGGCGGTCACGCGCGCCTGGTCGAGCGCCCGGCGCGCCGCCTCCACGTCGAGCCGGCCGAGGCCGGAGAACGCGGCGTCGGGCGTGATCCGCCGGAGCATCAGATCGGCGTCGGTGACGGTGGGGTGCGCGCCGCCGCGTCCGTAGCAGGCGGGGCCGGGATCGGCGCCCGCGCTCTCAGGGCCGACGGCGAGCGCACCGCCGGCGTCGAGACGGGCGACGGAGCCCCCGCCGGCGCCGATCGTGTGGATGTCGAGCGCGGGGAGGCGGATCGGGTACCCGGCCACGACGCGGGTCGGAGAAGGCTCGGGCACGCCGCCGCGCACGAGGCACACGTCGGTGCTCGTGCCGCCCATGTCGAACGACACCGCCTCGGGATAGCCGCACGCGGAGGCCACAGCCGCGGCAGCGCGCACGCCACCTGCCGGCCCCGACAGCAACAGCGACGCCGGCCGCTCGGCCGCCTCCGTCGCCGGCACGAGCCCGCCCTCCGACGTCATGACCAGCGCCTCGCGCGCGAGCGCGTCGAGGCCGAGCAGATAGCCACGGCACACGGGACGCAGGACGGCGTTCGCAACGGTCGTGACCGTGCGTTCGTACTCGCGGAACTCGGGCGACACGTCGTGCGAGCACGTCACGTCGAAGCCGCGGGCGGCGAGCTCCTTGGCGACCTGCTGCTCGTGTCCAGCGTCGAGGTCGGCGTGCAGCAGGCAGACGGCGACCGCGTCGACGTCCACAGGTATCGCAGGAACGCGCGCGGGATCCAGCGGCTCGATCTCACGCCCACGCCCGTCGAGTCGACCGCCGACCTCGATGCGCAGGTCACGTGGGACGAGCGGTAGCGGGCGATCGGCCATCGCGTCGTAGAGCGACGGACGGACCTGGCGCGCGATCTCGATGACGTCGGCGAAGCCGCGCGTCGTGACGAGGGCGACGCGTCCGCCCCGACGCTGCAGGAGCGCGTTCGTCGCGACCGTGGTGCCGTGCGCCAGCAAGTCGGCGTCCCTCGCCACGCCCGCTTCGTCGAGCGCAGCGCTGAGCGCGTGGGCAGGATCGTCAGGCGTGGACGGGGTCTTGACGACGCGGCCGTCGTCGCCGACGAGGTCGGTGAACGTCCCGCCGGTATCGACCCCTACACGCACGCATCTAGCGTCGCCTTCTCTTTGGCGCCGTCGCAAGCTCCGGCTCTGGTTCTCCTGTCGCCCTCGCGAGCTCGGGCTTTGCGGCAGCGGTCAGCGAAGCCGCCACTGCCGCGGACGACGGTCGGCAAAGCCGCCGTCGCCGCGCGCTCACGAGTTTTGGGGCGTCAGCGACCGTTTCGGCGCAGGAGCCGGCGGCGCCGAGTAACCCGGACCCCGCCCGTCACCGCCTCGAGCACTGCGCGTCTCGCGGTGTCGCCGAGCTTGCGTCCATTGCCGTCGGTGAGCTCGAAGCGGTCGACGGCCTGGCCTTCGACCGTGTGCACCTGAGCCGAGTGCACGTCGATGCCGGCGCCCGCGAACCCCACCGTGATCGAGTGCAGCAGTCCCGGGCAGTCGACGCAGCGGACCTCACACAGCGTGTACCAGGGGGACGCGTCGTCGTCGAAGTCCACCTCGGCACCCGGCGTCGGCGGGGCCTCGAGGGGCCGGTCGAACGCCTCGACGATCGCCGAGGTCAACGCGTCTGCGTTCGGCGGCGTCCCGGTCGTGGACAGGACACGGAACGAGTCGACCGCGCCGCCGTCTCTCCACGTGGCGATCAACGCTTCCTGCACGCTCAGCCCCGCGTCGGTGAGCACGCCCGACACCGTCGCCAGCAGGCCGGGTCGATCGCGGCACGCAATCTCGACGCGCCACGCGCGATCTTGCAGTGGCGCGACCGCCACCCGGGCCTCGTCCCGAGCCGGCATCGGCTCGAGGAGCGCCGCCTGGCGGGCGACGTCCGGCGCATCCTGGGCGAGTAAGTACGTGTGCGGCGCCGCCGTGATGCGCTCCTGGACAGCTCGGTCGCCGCCGGCGATGCGAATCGCCTGCGCGCGACGCCGCTCGACGAGGTTGCGGGCGTCGAGCCCGGTCAGCTCGGGCTGCTCGAGCACGGCGAGGACGAGGCCCACGAGCTCGTCGAGCCGAGTCCGGTCGACCGGCTCGAGCCCGCCGAGGGCCAGCGTGAGCAGGTAGAGAGCGCGGACGCGCTCGGGCCGGTCGAGGTGCGTCGCCAGCGCGAACACCCGTTCCTCGTCGAGCCCGTCGACCCGCCGCGCCGCCGCCCGCAACAGGCCCGAGTCCCCGACGAGCAGAGCGATCTCCTGCTCGGCGCCGGCGCCGAGGTCGAGACGTTTGACGAGCCGTCGGGCGAGGTCGACGGGCGACGCGTCCTCACCGGCCGCGTCGAGGATCAGCGCCGCGAGCAGCAGCCATTCGGGATGCTCGAGGCGACCGTACGCGGCGGGGGCCCGCCCACCATCCGCGACGAGATCGCGGATGGCGTCGACGAGCGAGAACCGCAACACGTGCGACGGGTCCACGAGGAACGGGTCATCCCGGCGACGATTCACGGCCTCGGCCAGCTCGGGCAGCGCGCGTTCGAGCACGCCGGTCGTCTCGAGGAACCGCCACGTTCGGGCGTCGCCGG
>WNGB01025925.1_pt1 | contig 12543 bp, 9 predicted proteins | sample 5400681 | NCBI WGS metagenome assembly WNGB01 (sample SAMN13153367, study PRJNA577476) | soil metagenome | isolation source: 115 cm soil or saprolite under grassland replicate 2 | place: USA:California | collected 2016-06-15 | reverse complement strand
CGAAGAACGTGATCATCGCCGCCGGCTCGGTCGGCAAGGTCCCGCCGATCGAGGGGCTTGCGCAGGCCGGGTACTGGACGAATGTCGAGGCGACGTCCACGCGCGCCCTCCCGCGCAGCATTGTCGTGCTCGGCGCGGGTCCGTCCGGCGTCGAGATCGCGCAGTGCTTCGCGCGGTTCGACGTGCGCACCGCGATCGTCGCGCCGCATCAGGTCAACCCCACCGACCATCCGCGGAACTCCCGGCTGCTCGCCGAGACGTTGCGCCGCTCAGGCGTCGATGTGCGCGCCGGTGTCCGAGCGCAGCGTGTGCGGCCGAAGGCGGGTCCGGACGGCGATCACGTCGTCGATCTGTCCGATGGATCGAGCGTCTCGGCCCAGGTCATTCAGCTCTCGGTCGGGCGCACCTCGCAGCCCGCGCTCGGGTCGCTCGGGCTCGAGACGATCGGCGTCGCGTACGAGGGCGCCGACACGCTGACGGTGGGCGACGACCTACGAAGGCGAGATGGCCGTGCGAATCGCGCTCGGCGACGACGCGCGCGCCGACCTCAGCGCGATCCCGCGCGTCGTGTACACCGATCCTGAGGCCGCGGCGGTCGGGCTGCGGCTCGACCAGGCACAGGAACGGGGCATCGACGCGTTCGAGGAGGCAATCGGTCTGCCGAAGACCTCGAAGGGCTACATCGCCGAGGCCGACATAGGACACGTCACGATCGTCGTCGATCGCCGGAACAAGATCGTCGTCGGCGCGTTCATCGGCGGCGTCGGCGCCGGCGAGGCGATCCACCAGGCCGTCCTCGCCATCAAGCCGCGGACGCCGCTCGAGGCGCTGGCCCAGACCGTGAACGCCTTCCCCACGACCGCGCGGGAGGTCGGCGGCCTCTTCGCGTCGGCGGCGCTCAGGCTGCGCTAGAAGAGCGGCGCGAGGGCTGCGGTCAGCTGCGCGCGATGCTCGGCGGTCTCGAAGTCGAGCAGCGGGTTCGGCGGCAGCAGGTGTTCCGTGAGCACGTTGTTCTTGCGGACGTACACGGCGGGATAGATCTCGCCTTGCGAGTTCGCCTCGACCGCGACCGCGACGCCGTCCGCGCCCTCGCCATCAACGAACAGCTGCAGCGGAACGATGCCGTCGTCGACGATCCCGCGAGCCCCGTCCATGAGGACCGCGCGCGCCAGGTAGGACTTCTGGTGCCAGAGCTCGGGCGCGTGCGTGAGCTCCGAGAGAAGGAGATTCAGCACCTCCGCGCGCTCGACCGTCGGTCGCGCCGGATCGATGCCAAAGTAGGTGCGCGCGATGTGCCGCGCGAGGATGCGCCCGTTGTAGCGGTGGCCGTGCACGGCGCCCGAGCTGCTGGGGAGGCCATGCTTCTTGAGACCCGGCGCGCCTCGCGTGACCGTCCCGGCGAAGTAAATGTGGCGAACGCTGATGCTCTCGAACAGCGGCGTCTGCGAGGGGATGCGCTCGCGGCCGGACGTGACGACACCGAGCTCGGTGAGATCGCCAAGAGGCGGTTGAAAGCCGGTCGTCGCGATGACGTCCTCGCATTCGAACACCGTCGCGCCCCCGCCGTCGCTGCGCGTCGTGCGCACGCGGAATCCCTGGCCGGTGCGCGAGACCTCGTCGATCGAGGCGTTCATGATCACGACGCCGCCGCCGAGGATGTGATCTTCGTACGGCTGGACGTAACGCGCGCGCACGCCGACCAGCGAGTTCGTCACGACGGAAAGCTGCGTCGGTCGCGGCGAGGCGAGGACGATCTGACGGGCCCAGGGAAGAAAGCCGTTCGCGAGCTCGAAGGCCGAGACCTCTTTTCCGATGATGAAGATGCGCTTCCCCGCGTAGGTCTCCGGTGCGCGCGTGTCGGCGTAGTGCGGCACGTCCGCGATCCCCGGGATGTCGGGCTTCCACGGCTCGGCCAGCCCGAATGCGAACACGACGACACGGGCGCGGTACTCGCCGGCGGTCGTCTCGAGGCGGAAGCCCTCCCCGTCGCGAGACGTGCCGGTCCAGCGCGTGCCGTAGCGCACGCGGATCCCGGTCTCGCGCGCGAACGTCGCGAGGTTCTGCTCCATCTCCGAACGCGCCGGGAAATACGAGCTGCCGTCCATGAGCCGCGGCTGGATCGCGCGGTACCGGTCGTCGTCCGGGATGAGGGAGTTCCAGTCGTACCGCTCGTAGTAGCGGGTGCCGCGCTCGAACGGAGCGTACGGCTTGGTCCAAGACAGGAGCCGCTGGAAGAAGGGCCAGCGCCGGAACATCCCACCGGGCGTGGGATCGGCCGAGAGGACGGCGTGCGGAACGCCGTATCGCGTGAGCGAGTACGACACCTGCAGGGCGCCCGGACCGCTGCCGACGACCACCACGGGGTACTCGCCGGGCGGGAACGCCTCCGCGGCTAGCTCCGCCAGCTCGTTGCCGTCCGTAACTTCCGGGCCTCGTTCTGCAGCATGCGGAACAACACTCGCGGGTGTCCGATCATGAACTGCTCGAGCGCGGGTCCGGGGATGATCGCGCAGTGAAGATCTCGGGCGGCGACGATGTCGGCGACCGGCGGGTCGCCGAGCAGCGCGGAGATCTCGCCGAAGAAGTCCCCCCGGCCAAGTCTTCCGTAGTCCTTTCCGTTGACGCGGATGATGGCCTCGCCCGAGAGGATGATGTAGAAACCAGACCCGGAGAGGCCCTGGCGCAGGATCTTCTCGCCGTCCGCGAAGCGACGCTCGTCGACGATGTGCGCGACCGACTCCAGCTCCGCGGCACTGAGATCGGCGAACAGCGACAGGCTGGAGAGCGCGTCGCCCAGCTCACCGCGTGTGGTTGCCATTTGGCACATGTCTAGGCCCGCGCGGGCCGGTTGGCAACTCGGTGACCACGAGCGGACAATCCGCCCATGAACTACCGCGGCCTGCCGAGCGGCACGTTGACCTTCCTGTTCACCGACATCGAAGGATCGACGAAGCTGCTGAACGCCCTCGGCACGGACCGCTATCACGAGGTGCTGGCGACGCATACCCAGACGCTCCGTGCCGCGTTCGCCAAGGGGACCGAGGTGAGGATCGAAGGCGACGCGCTCTTCCTCGTCTTCGACGACGCGGTGGCCGCGATCCGCGCTGCCGCAGCTGCGCAGCGCGCGCTCGCCTCGACCGAGTTCCCGCATGAAGCGGTCGTTCGCGTCCGTATGGGCATGCACACCGGACAGGGCACGCCCGCGAGCCGCGAGGCGGGGGCGGACTACGTCGGCATCGACGTGCATCGCGCGGCGCGGATCGCGAACATCGCGCATGGCGGACAGGTGCTCCTGTCCGGCACGACCGCGACGCTCGCCGGCCCGGACCTGGGAGACGGCATCGCGGTCCGCGATCTTGGCGAGCATCGGCTGAAGGACCTCGCGCATCCGGAGCGCGTCTATCAGCTGGTGATCGCGGGTCTGCCAAACGATTTCCCGCCGGTGCGCAGTCTCGACCGCACGCCGAACAACTTCCCCACGCAGGTGACGACCTTCATCGGGCGCGCACCGGAGATGCGGAACGGGCTGCGGCTCCTCGACAACACGCGACTACTCACGCTCACCGGTCCGGGTGGCACCGGGAAGACGCGGCTATCGCTGCAGCTCGCGGCCGAGGCGGCCACGGGGTTTCCCGACGGTGCGTTCTGGGTCCCGCTCGCGCCGATCTCCGACCCCGAGCTCGTACCGTCGACGATCGCGCACGCGCTCGGTCTGCACGTCGGCGGGAAGGAAGATCCACTCCAGCGCGTTCTCGACCATGTGCGAGGGAAACGGATGCTGCTCGTCCTCGACAACTTCGAGCAGATCCTCCCGGCGGCGTCATCCGTGTCCGCGCTCCTCGGGACCGGGCCTGACCTCAAGGTCATCACCTCGAGCCGCGCGCCGCTCCGCATCTCGGGCGAGCAGGAGTTCCCGGTCCCGCCGCTCGAGCTCCCCGATCCAGAGCGCCTGCCGTCGCTCGAGGTGCTCGCGCAATCGGACGCGGTGAAGCTCTTCATCGAGCGGGCACGCGCGGTCAAACCCGACTTCATGGTGACCGCGGACAACGCTCCGGCCGTCGCCGAGATCTGCTACCGGCTCGACGGTCTTCCGCTGGCGATCGAGCTCGCAGCGGCACGCGTGAAGCTCCTCTCGCCGCAGGCGATGCTGCCGCGCCTCAAGAAGGGTCTCGACCTCCTCGCGAGCGCGTCACCGGACCGTGCCGACCGGCAGCGCACGCTGCGCGGCGCCATTGCGTGGAGCTACGACCTCCTGGACGACGGGCTCAAGCGTCTTTTCGCGCGGAGCGGCGTGTTCGTCGCTGGCACGATGCTGGAGCAGCTTGAGTCCGTCTGCGGGCCGGCGACGGAGATCGGCGGCGACGTGCTCGAGCGGACCTCCGAACTGCTCGACAACAGCCTCATCCGGCAGCTCGAAGCGGAGGGAGAGCCGCGGTTCCGCATGCTCGTGACGATCCGCGACTATGCGTTGGAGAAGCTCGAGGCGAGCGCTGAGTCAGAGGCGATCCATCGTCGCCACCTGGCCGCCTACGTCGCTCTCGCGGAGCGCGCCGCGCCTCAGCTGCAGGGGGACGATCAGCGCCGGTGGCTCGACCTGGTCGAGCTCGAGCACGACAACCTGCGCGCCGCGCTCGAGTGCGCGATCGCCGACGGCAACGCCGACGACGCGTCCCGGATGATCTTCGCGCTGTGGCGCTTCTGGCAGGCACGCGGTTACCTGCGCGAAGGCAATGGCTGGGCGCAGCGCGTCGTCGCGCTCCCCACGGCGGACCCGCGCCTGCGGCTGCGGGCGCTCGAGGCCGCCGGCGGGATTAACTACTGGCTCGCGGATACCGCGACGACCGAGCGCTATTACAAAGAGGCGTACGAGCGGGCCGGCGCGATGCACGATGAGGCCGAGCGCGCCAAGGCCGCCTACAACCTGTCGTTCGTGTACTTCCTGTTGCAGACCGACATGCCGCGGGCCGAGGCCTTGCTCGAGGAGGCCCTGCCGATCCAGCGCAAGCTCGGCGATCGCGCGAGCATCGGCCGCACCGCGTGGGCGCTCGGCTCCCTATACGGCGAGGGATACCACCGCAGCCTCGAAGATCGTCTCAAGGCGCAGAAGCTGGCGCACGAAGCGCTCGAGCAGCACCGCGCGCTCGGCAATCGCTTCGACATCGCCTGGGATCTGCACGCCACCGGCCTCGCGGCACTCCGGCTCGAGCAGCTCGACGAGGCTCGGGCCGAGTGGCGCGAGGCGATGGATATCTTCGTGGAGGCGGGAGATTCCAGCGGGATCGTGCTCCTCCTGAGCAACTTCGCTGAGCACGCACGCGCCCTCGGCGATCTCGAGCGCGAGGCGACGCTCGTGGGCGCGTGGACGGCGATGTCCGAGCGGACCGGCGTCGGTCTCGCCTCGCTGTGGGGCACGACCGAAGGCCGAACGCTCGCGAAGGACATCTCCGCAGAGCGGCGCCCGGCGTTCGAGCGCGGCGTCGCGATGAAGACGGACGAGGCGGTCGCGTTCGCGCGTGCGGCGCCAGTCGCGAAGACCGCGTGAGAGGTGAGTGACCCGCTCCTCGAGCTGCTCGACTATCGCCGCCGCGTGAACGACCTCTACCGCGAGCTCCGCCCCCTTCGCGAACGCGATCCACGCTCGGCACACCGCAAGTGGCGCGAGGTGCGCGACGAGCTGTTCCGGTCGCATCCGCAGTCCGCGCTGCCGTCCGAGGAGCGCGCGGCGTTTCGCGGTCTTACGTATTACGAGTACGAGGCCGCGTTCGTGTTCAGCACGGCGGTCCGGCCGATGCCCCACGAGCGCTACGACGTCGACACGAGCATGGGCGGGGTCATCCCGTTCGTGCGCTTCGGCGCCGTCGATCTTCCGATCGGGACGCTCGAAGTGCTGTGGCTCGACGAATACAGCGGCGGGGTGTTCCTTCCATTCCGCGACGCGACCTCGGGCAAGACCACCTACGGCGGTTGTCGTTACCTCCTCGACACGGCGAAGGGGGCCGACCTCGGCTCGCGCGGCGACGCGCTCGTTCTCGACTTCAACTTCGCGTACCACCCCTCCTGCGTCTACTACCCGAAGTGGGTCTGCCCGCTCGCGCCGCTGACGAACCGTCTCGCCGCGGCGGTGGAGGCCGGCGAGCGATTGTGAGCCGTGCCGAACGCTGGACGCTCTTCGCCACCATCCTCGCGTCGGGGATCGTGTTCCTCGACTCGACCGTGGTGAACGTCGCGCTCCCGCGCATCGGGCGCGAGCTTCCGTCGTCGGTGTTCGGCGTGCTCGAGGGGCAGGCGTACGTCTACAACGCGTATCTCCTGACGCTGTCGGCGCTCCTCGTGCTCGCGGGCGCGCTGAGCGACTACTTCGGCCGCAGGCGGATGTTCTCGCTCGGCATCGTCGGCTTCCTCGTCACGAGCCTGCTGTGCGGCATCGCGCCCTCCATGGAGCTGCTCATCGTCTTCCGGATCCTGCAGGGCGCCGCCGGCGCGCTCTTGGTGCCGGGATCGCTCGCGATCCTGACCGCGACCTTCACCGGCGAAGCACAGGGCCGCGCGTTCGGCCTATGGACGGGCGCATCCGGGGCCACGACCATCCTCGGACCGTTCGTCGGTGGCGTGCTGGTCGACTCGATCTCGTGGCGCGCCGCCTTCCTCATCAACGTCCCTTTCTGCGTCGTCGCGCTCTGGGCAACGCTGAGGTTCGTCCGCGAGAGCCGAGACGAAAGCACCACGGGATCGTTCGACTGGCTCGGCGCGGGCGTCGTCGCTGTCGCGGTCGGCGGGCTCTCATTCGGCACGATCTACAGCCAGCAGCGCGAATGGCGCGAGCCGCTCGGCTTCGCCCTGCTGGGGGCGGGCGCGGTCGCGACCGCCGCGTTGCCGTTCTTGATGACGATGCGCCGCGACCCGTTGATCCCACCGTCGCTCTTCCGCTCGCGCAATTTCACCGTCACGAACATCTCGACGTTCCTGATCTATGGAGCGCTATATGTGATCGGTTACTTCCTCGCGCTCTTCATGCAGGGGACGATCGGATACACGGCCGCCGGATCTGGGCTCGCGGTGATCCCGTCGGGCCTGTTCATCGCGCCTTCGACGACCCCGGCACGTATGCCCCGCCGCCGGGCTACCTCGGCCACGTGTTGCCCGGTCAGCTGCTGTTCGGATTCGGCCTCTCCCTGATGGTCGCGCCGCTCACGACCGCGCTCATGACCAGCGTGCCGGTGCGCAACGCGGGCGTCGCGTCCGCCGTGAACAACGCGATCTCGCGCGTCGGCCCACAGCTCGCGGGTGCGCTCATCTTCGTCGCGATCACCGGCAGCTTCTACGCTGGGCTGCAGGCGCGCGCTCCGAGCGTCGACGTCAACGATCCGTACACGCGACTGCGCATCTCACCGCTCACGGTGGAACGCCCACCCGCGTCGCCGTCTGCGGACGATCTCGGGCGGATCGCGGCCGAGCGCGAGGCGTCCACAGATGCGTTCCATCTCGCGATGCTGGTGGCCGCGGCCCTGCTCGCCGCGGGCGCGGCGGCGAACGCGGCGGGCATCGTCGATCGCGTCGCCAAGCAGGCCGCCGCCGAGCGCGGTTAGGGCTTCGTCAGGACGATCGCGTTCGGGAGCAGCCTGCCGGGCCCGACCCTGTACGAGCCGGCGATGTACATCGCCGACGTACCGCCGCCGTCGAGGTTGAGCGCGTCTTGTGCGCCCAGCGCCTGCAACACGTACGCCGCCTCGGTCACCGTCGCGTTCGTCACGATGGCGAGATACACGTAGGTCCCGTCGACGCCGATCGAACCCTTCGTCCCGCGCGTCTTCTGCACCGCGGTCTGCTCGAGCTCCGAATCGACGATCGCTCCGCCCTGCAGGAGCAGCGGGAACATCGTCACGGCGGCGGTGATCGGTGCGCTCATGAGCGACGCGCTCTGTCCGTAGACGTAGCTGCGTCGATACACGCTGGTCGTGCTTCCGTTGAAGGTCAGCAGGCTGTTTTGCCCGATGAGCGCCGCGCGGTTGATCCAGCGCCGGAGGTTGCTGTTGTAGATGGCGTAGTCGTAGGAGTTCACCTTGCCCGCGCACGCGGCATAGTCCGGTGGACAGAGATATGTCCCGTTCATGCCCGCATACGCGCCGTTCTCGCTCACGTACTGCGCGAGCGGTTTCGCCGGGCAATCGCTCGCGCAGTCGGTGCTGTTCGCGGTCAGTGTGTGGACCGTCACGTCGGCAAGGCGCTCCTTGATCAGGTGCACGTTGAACGTGCCACGCGCCGTGGGCACGCTCAGGTCGCTGTAGCCGATCGGGCTGTACACCGCGCCGCCCTGCGGCGGAGCGCTCCCGTCCGCGTTCAGAACGGTGACGAGCCAGAACACGCCGAAGTCCTCAAGCCACGACGCGCCTTCGATGAGCGGACGCAGGTAGAGGCGGTAATAGCCCGCGGTCAGCGGTGCCTGGATGGTGAACTGGAACCACGCGACTTGGCCGGGCCCCACGTACGACGCGGGCTGCATCGCGATCCGGTTGTAGCGCGGCCATCCCGTCGCGAGGGACCCCGCGGTACCGTCGCCGCCGAGTGGACTCAGCTGATCCTGACCCGGCTCCGGACCCCACGTGCCCAGATACGCGACCTCGCCCATGCGCCCACTCACCCATCCGATCGATCCGCTGTTGTAGAAGGCGACCGTCGCCGTCGATCGTCCTCCGGAGCACAGCGTTGGATAGCCGCTCTGTCCGAACCACTGCGCGTGGAAACCGGCGAGCCCGGTCGGAACGCTCGTCGGTGCGGGGATCCCCGGACCGGTGCTCGCGACGCACGCGGCGACCGCGCGTCGCGCGGGCTGACCGAGCACGAGCGTGCTCGCGACGACGAGCACGGCCATCAGGCGTGCGAACGACCAGAAACCCACCACCTGGCGTAACGAGGGTCTGGGCGTTAGCGAACGGTGATCACCGCGAACAGACCGAGATCGTCCATCCACGCGCCGCCGTCGACGACGCCGCGCAGTGGGACCCGGTAGGTGCCAGGCAGCACGCCTTTCACCCCGAAGGTGAAGGTGGCCGTGCCGCCCGGGGGGACCATGTCCTCCGCCTGGACCGCGGGACGATCCGGAGCGATCCAGCCGAGGCCGAGGAACGCGAGCTTGGTGTCGTTGCCGGCGACGGCCAGACGCGCCTCCTGCGGCGTTCCCTTCCGCCACGCGGTGCCCCCGGCGTTACGCAGGACGACCGACACCGCGCCGACGTCGTTCGGGGCGATCTCCGGATACGGCGTCTGCGAGACGAACGACGCGCGAACGGTCGCCGCGTTCGGCGGCGCACAGAGGCTGAGCAGCCACATGAAGTGCGGCCAGTTCCAGGTCGGACCCGGATCGGTGTGGGTGCTGCCGGGGATCTCGTTGTGTCCGGCGACGTGCGCACGATCGAGCGGAAAACCCCACCGCGCCGAGGCGCTGCACGTCAGCGCCGCGGCAGCTTGGTACTGCTCTTCGCGGAACACCCGGTTGGTCACCTTGTCGAGCTCCAGCTCGATACCGATGGAGTGCAGGTTGAACCAGTAGTTGCCGGCATGCCACGCGGTGTCGGACTCACCGACGAGCTGAGCGATGTGACCGTCGCCGCGGACCACATAGTGCGCGCTCACGTCTGACGCCCGGATATTGAAGGCGCGCAGCGTGCGCTCGTAGCTGATGTCGGTGTAGTGGATCACCACGTAGTCGATCGACGCCCCGTCTCGTCCGTGCGTCATGTTGGTCCACGGCTGCGACAGCCATTCGCGCTGCGGCTCGTACGGGAAGGGCAGCGCGGGCGCGGCGACGCGGGCGGGCGGCGCGGCACGCGGCGCCTCCGGCGGTGCCGCCACGGAGCCGCGACCCAGCGCGACGTACGTCGTCGCTGCGGTCGCGGGATCGCTACGGACCGCGGCGGCGACGATCGCAACGGCGGACAGCACCGTTACACAGACGACCACGACGGAAACCCACCCACGCATCCTTGGGGCGGAACGCATGTCGCCGACAGACGTTGCGTCAGGCTGGCGGCGCTGCGAGCAAGCGAGCTCGCGCTCCGTGACCTCCGCTTCGTTCCGGCTTTCTGGACCGGCTATCGCCGGTCCATCAGTAGAGTGCGGAACATGGACGCCGTCGCGACCGAGCTCATCGACCGCAGCGATCGACTGGCCGATCTCGCGCAGCGGCGGCTGGACCTTGCACCGTCGGACCCAGCCGCGCAGGAGCGCGCGCGCCAGCTTCGCGACCACCTGGAAGGGTTCGTGCGGCCGCGTGCCGCGGACATCGACGCGCCGCTCCTGGTGTTGCTGCTTGGACCGACCGGCGCGGGGAAGTCCTCGCTGCTCAACGCGATCGCGGGCACCGAGGTGAGCCCGGCCGGCGTCCTTCGACCAACGACGCGCGAGGCGATCCTCTACGCGAGCGAAAGCGATACGAAGAAGATCCTCGCAGGCGGGCGGCTGCGGCTCATCTCCGCCCATCGCATCGTCTCCGCCATCGCTGCCTCGACGTCGACCGGGGTCGCCGTCATCGATGCGCCGGACATCGACTCGGTGGAGCGCGACAATCGGCTGCTCGCGGACATCCTCCTGGAAGTCTGCGACCTATGCGTCTTCCTCACGACTGCGACGCGCTACGCGGATCTCGTGCCCTGGCAGGTCCTCCGCCGCGCGCAGGAGCGCGGGCTTCCGCTGGTCGTGCTGCTCAACCGTGTCCCGCGTGATGCCCGCGATCGCCAGATCGTCATGGCCGACGCGCGCCGCCTGCTGGCGGACGCCGGCATGCGCGAGACGGACGGCACGCTCGACCTGATCGCAGTCACCGAAGGCGATGTCGACCAACGCGTGAACGGGCTCGCCCGAGAGACGATCCGTCCGCTTCTCGAACGCATCGAGCAGCTCGCGTTCCAGAGCGATGAGCGACGGCGTGTCGCGCTGGATGCGCTCGCGGGTGCCGTCAGCGGCCTCGCGCCGCTCGCGAACGCGGTCGCCGACGATCTCGAGCACGAGGCGATCGACACCGAGTCGCTCCGCCGCATCGCCGAGATGTCGTACGCCGAAGAGCCGAGCGAAGCCGCCCGCAGGACCGCGTCCGCGTGGTCCGAGCGCTCGGATGCGGCCGCGCTGATCGACCGCGATCCAACGCTGTGGTCCGCCTCCGCGCAGTTCGCGCCGACGCTGGGCGAAGGGCTGAAGACATGGATGCGCGCGACCGTCGACGATGTTCGCATGGCCGGCGGACGGAAGCGCGCCGTCGCGCAGGTCGCCGCGCTGGGGGTGAACGTGGTGGGGGTCGCGGTGATGCTCGGCGTCTTCGCGCACACCGCGGGCCTGACCGGCGCGGAGGTCGGGATCGCGGCCGGCACCGCGTTCGTGAATCAGAAGCTGCTGGAGGCGCTCTTCGGCGAGCGCGCCATGGAGCAGCTCATCGGGCAGGCGCGGACGCGCCTCGAGGCGCTCCTGTCGTCGCTGTTCTCGAGCGAGCGCGAGCGATTCCATGCGCTCGCGCGCCAGCCGGCGACGCTGCGCGATCTCGCAGCCGAGCTCCGCGCCGCCGTGGCTGGCGTGCGCGCATGAGTCTGGAGCGCTGCCTCGCGCATCTCGACGAGGCGATCGCGGCAGCCTCCGCGCTGAGCCTGGACACGACGGCCGCGTCGAGCGTGCGCGAGGCCGCGCGGATCCGCCTGGGTTTCCCGAGCGACGCGTACGTGCTCGCCATCGCCGGCGGGACCGGCGTCGGAAAGTCCACCGTCCTCAACGCGATCGCCGGCGAGGAGGTGAGTCCAGCGAGCCCCCGGCGCCCGACCACGGCCGAACCGCTGGCCTGGGTCCCGGCCGAGCGCCGCGACGAGCTGACGGGCCTCCTCACCTGGCTCGGCGTGACGAACGTGCGCGAGCATCGCGCGGAGAGTCTCGGCGAGCTCGCGGTCCTCGATCTCCCGGACTTCGACTCCATCGCACCCGAGCACCGCAAGCGCGTCGATGCGCTCCTGCCGCGCGTCGATGCGGTCGCGTGGGTCGTCGACCCGGAGAAGTACAAGGACGAGGTCATGCACGGCGGATATCTGCGCACCTTCGCGCCGCGGCTGCGCCATCAGCTCGTCGTGCTCAATCGCACCGACCTGCTGAGCGCGGATGACGCGACGCGGGTGCGCGACGACATGCGCGCGCAGCTGGGACGCGAGGGTCTTGCCGATATCGCCATCGCGATCACGCGCGCGCGCGAGGGCGCGTCCGGAGTCGGGGAGTTCCGCCGTTGGCTGGATGCTGGTGTCGAGGCGAAGCGCGTCGTCGCTTCACGCGTCACGGCCGAGTCTCACCAGGCCGTGCGCGAGCTTGCGACGGTGGCCGGTGTCGCAGACGGCGACGCGAGCCCGCTGATCGACCCCGCGCGCCGTGAGCGGGCGCTCGACGCGGTGGCCCGCGGCGTCCTTGCGCTCGTCGACATCCCACGCCTGGAGCGGCAGGCCGTCGCCGCGACGCGCCTCGCGGCGCGACCCCGCGGCGCGGGACCCTTTGGCCCTGTCATGAGCTGGGTCTATCGGCTGA
>WNGB01011558.1_pt1 | contig 12543 bp, 10 predicted proteins | sample 5400681 | NCBI WGS metagenome assembly WNGB01 (sample SAMN13153367, study PRJNA577476) | soil metagenome | isolation source: 115 cm soil or saprolite under grassland replicate 2 | place: USA:California | collected 2016-06-15 | reverse complement strand
TGCGACCGATCGCCAACATATGAGCCCGATTACGCCGCCGGGCGCGACGCGCGCCGGCTTCAACCTGTCCGAATGGGCGCTGAACCACCGCGCGCTCGTGCTTTATCTGATTCTCGTTGTGGCCGCCGCCGGCTTCATCGCGTATGGCCGCCTCGGCCAGTCGGAAGACCCGCCGTTCACGTTCAAGGTGATGGTGGTGAAGACGAACTGGCCTGGCGCGACGGCGCGCGAAGTCGAGCAGCAGGTCACGGACAAGATCGAGCGCAAGCTGCAGGAGCTGCCGCTCGAATGGGTGCGAAGCTACTCGAAGCCCGGTGAGTCGCTGGTGTTCGTGTCGTTCCGCGACACCACGCCATCCGGCGACGTGCCCGAGCTGCAGTACCAGGTACGCAAGAAGATCGGCGACATCCGGCAATCGCTGCCGTCGGGAATCCAGGGCCCGTACTTCAACGACGAGTTCGGCGACACGTACACGAACGTCTATGCAATCACCGGCGACGGCTTCGGCTACCGCGAGCTCAAGGAATTCGGCGATCGCTTGCGAGCGGAGCTGCTGCGCGTGCCGGGCGTGGCGAAAGTCGATTTCGTCGGTGAGCAGGAAGAGAAGGTATTCGTCGAGCTTTCGAACAGCAAGCTCGCGACGTTGGGCATCGAGCCCGCGACGATTTTCTCGACACTTGCCGCGCAGAATGCGATCGCCGCGAGCGGCGTGTTCGACACCGCGACCGACCGCATCTACCTGCGGCCGACGGGCGCGCTCGACTCGCTCGATGCGATCCGCGACATCACGCTGCGCGCGAACAACCGCGTGCTGCGGCTGGGCGACATCGCGACGGTGAAACGCGGTTACGTCGATCCGCCGCAGCAGCAGATGCGCTTTCGCGGCCACGAAGCGCTCGGCCTCGGCGTCACAATGATCAAAGGCGGCGACGTGATCGAGTTGGGCCGCGATCTCGACCGCGAGGTCGCGCGCGTGCAGGCGAAATTGCCGGTCGGAGTGGACATCGCGCCGGTCGCGAGCATGCCGCAGGCGGTGCAACGCTCGGTCAACCAGTTCGTCCGCTCGCTGACCGAGGCGGTCGTCATCGTGCTCGCCGTTTCGCTGGTGAGCCTCGGGCTTCGCACCGGGCTCGTCGTCGCCGTGTCGATTCCGCTCGTGCTCGCCGCGACGTTCCTCGGCATGTGGCTTCTCGGCATCGGACTGCACAAGATCTCGCTCGGCGCGCTGATCCTGTCGCTCGGCCTGTTGGTCGACGACGCGATCATCGCGGTCGAGATGATGGCGATCAAGCTCGAGCAGGGCTTCGACCGCTTCCGCGCGGCGAGCTTCGCGTACACGAGCACCGCATTCCCGATGCTGACCGGCACGCTGATCACGGTGGCGGGGTTCCTGCCGATCGCCACCGCGAAGAGCTCGACCGGCGAGTACACGCGATCGATCTTCGAGGTGTCGGCCCTAGCGCTCCTCGCGTCGTGGGTTGTCGCCGTCATCGTGATTCCGTATCTCGGCTACCGATTGTTGCCCGATCTTTCCAAACCGCACGCGCCGTCGCTGCGCGCGCGGCTGTGGGCCCGCGTGCGCGGCCGCGCCGCGCCGGCGCCGCACACGCCGGCGCACGGCGATCCGGATGCCGTTTACCAGACGCCGTTCTATCGCCGTTTCCGCGAGCTCGTCGCGTGGTGCGTCGGGCATCGCGCGATCGTCATCGTCGCGACGATCGCCGTGTTCGTGGGCTCGCTCGCGACGTTCCGCTTCGTCCCGCAGCAGTTCTTTCCTGCATCGTCGCGACCGGAGCTTCTGGTCGACCTGCGTCTGCCCGAAGGCAGCTCGTTCGCGGCGACGATGATGGAGGCGCAGAAGCTCGAAGCGATCCTCGCCGGGGACCCGGGCGTCGACCACTTCGTCACGTATGTCGGCAGCGGCAGCCCGCGCTTCTACCTGCCGCTCGACCAGCAGCTCACGCAGTCGAACTTCGCGCAGGTCGTGCTCGTCGCGAAGAGCAACGTCGAGCGCGAGAAACTGCGCACGCGGTTGTTGACGCTGTTCGACGAGGACTTTCCCCAATTGCGCGGTCGCATTTCGCGGCTCGAGAACGGTCCGCCGGTCGGTTTTCCGGTGCAGTTCCGCGTATCGGGCGAAGACATACCGACCGTACGCAAGATTGCGCGCGAGGTCGCGAGCGTCATGCAAAGCGACCCGGGAACCGTGGACGTCCAGTACGACTGGGACGAGCCGACGAAGGCGGTGCGCCTCGTCATCGACCAGAACAAGGCGCGCGTGCTCGGCTTCACATCGCAGGATATCGCGGCGTTCCTGCAGAACTCGGTGTCGGGCTTCACGGTGACGCAATACCGCGAAGGCGACAAGCTGATCGATGTCGTGCTGCGCGGCTCCGCCGACGAGCGCGCGCGGCTCTCGTCGCTGCCCGATCTCGCGCTGCCGACGAAGAGCGGCAAGGCCGTGCCGATCACGCAAATCGCCGAGGTCAGGTACGAGCTCGAAGAAGGCATCGTCTGGCGGCGCGACCGGCTGCCGACGGTGACGGTACGCTCCGACGTTCGCGACAACGCGCAGGGTCCCGACGTGACGGCGCGGATCAATCCGAAGCTCGATGCGGTCCGCGCGGCTCTACCGCTCGGCTATCGTGTCGAGGCGGGCGGCGCGATCGAGGATTCGGCGCGCGGCCAGAAGTCGATCGCCGCCGGCGTTCCGCTGCTCGCGATCGTCGTGCTGACGCTGTTGATGATCCAGCTGCAGAGCTTCGCGCGCACCGCGATGGTCGTGCTGACGGCGCCGCTCGGATTGATCGGCGTCACCGCCGCGCTGCTCGCGTTCGGCAAGCCGTTCGGCTTCGTCGCGCTGCTCGGCACGATCGCGCTGTCCGGCATCATCATGCGCAATTCGGTGATCCTCGTCGACCAGATCGACAAGGACATCGCAGCCGGCGCCTCGCAATGGGACGCGATCGTCGGCGCGACCGTGCGTCGCTTCCGGCCGATCGTGCTGACCGCCGCGGCGGCCGTGATGGGCCTGATCCCGCTCGCGCGCAGCGACTTCTTCGGACCGATGGCGGTCGCGATGATGGGCGGCATCGTCGTCGCGACGGTGTTGACGCTCGTGTTCCTGCCGGCACTCTACGCGGCGTGGTTCCGCGTGCGACGCACGGCGGCCGCCGAAGCGCTGGCATTCGCCTGATCATTCCCGCGAAGGCGTCGCGCCTGTCGTCCCCGCGAAGGCGGGGAACCAGTGTCTTGCCTCGGAACGACACTGGATTCCCGGCGAAGTTTATCCCGAGCGAAGCCGAGGGACGGGAATGACGTGACGTGTGCGCCTGCGAGAACGACGCCAAGCAGCGCCCGGCGGCTACAGGTAAAATGTGATCTTTGTGCCGCGTCGTTTGCCCGCCATGCCGATCGCTCCCATTCCCGAGATCGTCGCCGAATTGAAAGCCGGCCGCATCGTCGTGCTCGTCGATGAAGAAGACCGCGAGAACGAAGGCGATCTCGTCGTCGCCGCCGATTGCGTGACGCCCGAGGTGATCAACTTCATGGCCCGCTTCGGCCGCGGGCTGATCTGCATGCCGATCACCGAGCAGCACGCGCAGCGCCTGCACCTCGCGCCGATGACGCCGGTCAATCGCTCGGTCCACGGCACGAACTTCACCGTGTCGATCGAAGCGGCCGAAGGTGTGACGACCGGGATCTCGGCAGCCGATCGCGCACACACGATTCGCGTTGCGTGCGCGCCCGACGCGAAGCCATCGGACATCGTGCAGCCGGGTCATGTGTTCCCGCTCGTCGCCGCACCGGGCGGCGTGCTGTCGCGCGCCGGCCACACCGAAGCCTGCTGCGATCTCGCGCGGCTGGCCGGCCAATCGCCGGCGGCCGTGCTCTGCGAGGTCATGAACGACGACGGCACGATGGCGCGCCTTCCCGATCTCGAGGTGTTCGCGCGCGAGCATGGATTGAAGATCGGTGCGATCGCCGATCTCATCCATTATCGCAGCCGCACCGAGAAGCTGATCGAGCGCATCGCGGAGAGGCCGCTGATGACGCAGGCGGGCGCGTTTCGCCTCGTCGTCTATCGCGACAAGCTGACCGACGCCACGCACCTCGCGCTCGTGCGCGGGCCGATCGCGCCCGACGTCGAGACGCTCGTGCGCGTGCACGAGCCGCTGTCGGTGATCGATCTGCTCGACCTGCACAGCGAATCGCACTCGTGGAACGTCTCCACTGCGCTCGCGGCGATTGCGCAGGCGGGCCGCGGGGTGATGGTGCTGCTGCATCGCCCCGAAAGCGCGCAGGAGCTGCGCGCCCGGGCGATCGCCGACGAGCCGCCGGTGTCGGCGAAGATGGACCTGCGCAACTACGGCATCGGCGCGCAGATTCTGCGCGACCTGAACGTTGGCCGGATGCGGCTGATGGCGAAGCCGCGCAAGATGCCGAGCATGACGGGATTCGATCTCGAAGTGACCGGTTACGTCGAACCGCCCGCGCTCGCGCGGGCCTGACGTCGCGAACACCATGCCCGTCAAACGTCTGCCGAGCGCCGTGCGCGGCGAAGGCCGCCGGATCGGAATCGTCGTGTCGCGGTTCAACGCGCCGATCGGCGATACGCTGCTCGACGGCGCGGTCAGGGCGCTCGCCGGCGCCGGCGTCGCCGAGAACGACATCACGATCGTTTCCGTGCCCGGCGCACTCGAGGCGCCGCTCGCGCTGCAGCGGCTCGCGCAGACAGGCGACTTCGATGCGCTGGTCGCGCTGGGTGCGGTGATTCGCGGCGAGACCTATCACTTCGAGATCGTCGCCAACGAATCGGCGGCGGGTCTTTCGAGCGTGCAGCTCGAATTCGGCATCCCGATCGGCAACGGCATTCTCACCACCGACACCGACGCGCAGGCGAACGCGCGCGCCGCCACCAAGGGCGGCGACGCCGCTCTGGCCGCGCTCGAGCTCGCGAACATCCTCGACGCGATCGACGAAGCATGAGGACCACACCTCGCCGGCGCGCGCGCGAGTTCGCGCTGCAGGGTTTGTATCAACGCCAGCTGTCGCGCAACGACGCACAGGCGATCCGCGAGCAGCTCGGCGAGGCGGCCGGATTCGCGAAGGCCGATGCCGCGTACTTCGAGGAGCTGTGGCGCGGGACGGTCACCGAGTACGACGAGCTGGTCGCGCTGCTTGCGCCATTTCTCGACCGCAAGCCCGCAGCGCTTTCGCCGATCGAGCGCGCGATTCTCGTGATCGGCGCGTGGGAGCTCAAGCACCGGCTCGACGTTCCGTACCGCGTCGCGATCAACGAGGCGGTCGAGCTCGCGAAGGCTTACGGCGGCACCGACGGCCACAAGTTCGTCAACGGCGTCCTCGACAAGCTCGCCGGCACGCTGCGGCCGGCCGAGATCGCTGCAAGCGAGGATGCGGCCGGCGCGCCCTGACGCGCGCTGCTACGAAGAGAGTCGCTGGATTCCCGCGTTCGCGGGAATGACGATGGGTAGCCTGTCGTCCCCGCGAAGGCGGGGACCCAGTGTCGTTCTGCGTGATCGCACTTCGCGCCCCTATAATCGCGCCGTGGGCGAGTCGCTGTCCGAATTCGAGTTGATCGAGCGTTTCTTCCGGCGCGCACCGCGCTCGTCGTCGGTCGTGCTCGCGGGTGGCGACGACGCTGCGCTGATCGCGCCCACTCCCGGCTGCGAGCTCGCGCTGTCGGTCGACATGCTGGTCGAAGGCCGTCACTTCTTCGCCGACATCGATCCGCGCGCGCTCGGCCACAAGACGCTCGCAGTGAACCTTTCCGACATGGCGGCGATGGGCGCGACGCCGCGCTGGGCATTGCTCGCCGGCGCGCTGCCGATGGCGGATCCGCAATGGCTGGAAGCCTTCGCGCGCGGCTTGTTCGATCTCGCCGATGCACATGGCGTCGACCTCGTCGGCGGCGATACGACGCATGGTCCGCTCAACCTGTGCGTGACGATCGTAGGCGAAGTGCCGGCAGGGCGCGCGATTCGCCGTGCCGGCGCGCGCGCGGGTGACGACGTCTACGTCTCAGGCGAGCTCGGCGAGGCGGCGCTCGCGGTCGCAGCGTTGCGGGATCGCGTGACGCTCGACTCCGACGCGCTCGCCCGTGCGCGCATGCGGCTCGAATGGCCGACGCCGCGTGTGGCGCTCGGCGAACGGCTGCGCGGCGTCGCCACCGCGATGCTTGATGTCTCCGATGGATTGACCGGCGATCTCGGCCACATCCTGGATGCCTCTGGCGTCGGCGCTGCGATCGAGCTCGCGTCCATTCCGCGCTCGCCCGCGCTCGACGCACTGCTCGCAGGCGAGGCGCGCGATGTCGCGCTCGAGTGCCTGCTCGCGGGCGGTGACGACTACGAGCTCCTGTTCACGGCGCCGCCGTCGGCTTCGCCTGCGCTCGCTGCGCTCGCGCGCGACGTTGCGTTGCCGCTGACGCGCATCGGATGGATCACCGTCGAGCGCGGATTCGCCGTGACCGACGAGCACGGCGATGCGCTCGCGGCGATTCCGCGCGCGTTCGACCATTTCGCCGGCGGCCCAAAGTGACGACGCGATGCGCGCGGCCGCGATGAGCGCAGTCAACCCGAACGCGCGATTCCTGCTCGCGCACCCGGCGCACTTTCTCGCGCTGGGCTTCGGCGCCGGCCTCGCGCCGTTTGCGCCGGGCACGTTCGGCACGCTGCTCGCGATCCCGATCGCAGTGGTGCTTCACGCGTGGGGCGATGCCGCATTCGCGATCGCGATCGTGCTCGGATTCGCGATCGGCGTGTGGGCGTCGGGCGTGACCGGCCGCGCGCTCGGCGACGAGGATCACGGCGCGATCGTGTGGGACGAGGTCGTCGCATTCCTGCTCGTGCTGTTCTTCGTCGGCGGCGACTGGCGCCGTACCGCGTTCGCGTTCGTGCTGTTCCGCGCGTTCGACATTCTGAAGCCGCCGCCGATTCGCCAGCTCGAGCGCCGGCTTTCGGGCGGGCTCGGCGTGATGGCCGACGACATCGGCGCTGCGGCCTACACGCTGGTCGTATTCGCGCTCGTGCAGCGAGTGATCGGGTGAGCGCGTGAACGATTCGGCAACCACGCGCAGGATCGATCTGCGACGCGTCGAGGAAGCGAACCTCAATTGCCTGCCCGCGCCGCGGCAGTTGTTCTACGACGGCTGGGTGCTGCGCCTCACGCCTGGTCACACGAAGCGCGCGCGCAGCGTCAATGCGTTCTTCGGGTCGACGCGGCCGCTGTCGGAAAAGATCGTGCACTGCGAGGCGCTCTACGATGGTGTCGGTCTGCCGTGTCTGTTTCGAGTGACGCCGTTCGACACGCCGCCCTCGCTCGATCGCGAGCTCGCTGCGCGCGGCTACGTCGCGTTCGAAAACACGCTCGTGCAGATCGCCCCGCTTCCGTCGCCGCCCGATTTCGTCCCGCCGCCCGATGTCGATGTCACATCCGTGTCGGCGAACGCGTTCTCGGAGGCGCTGATCGCGTTGAAGGGCACGCCGGCGCGGCAGCGCGCGACGCGCCGCGCGTGGCTGTCGCAGACACCTTTGCCCGCGCGTGCGGTCGTTGCCAAGATCGACGGGCGCACAGTGGGAGTCGGCCAATCGTCGATCGATGGCGGATTCGCGATGATCGGTAGCGTGGCGACCGCCGACGACGTGCGGGGTCGCGGCATTGCAAGCGCAGTGGTCGGCGCGCTGCTCGCGTGGGCGTGGGGGCGAAACGCGCACCATGCGTATCTGCAAGTGAACGACGACAATCACCGCGCGTTCGCCGTTTACCGCAAGTTCGGATTCGAGACGACGTACGCGTATCACTATCGCGGCCGGCCCGGAGCGTGCGAATGAATGCCGATACGTTCGATCTCGCGGTCGCGTTGGGCGAAGCCGCGAAAGGGCGCGGATTGCGAATCGTGGCGGCAGAGTCGTGCACCGGCGGCCTCGTCGCCGGCGCGATCACCGACGTGGCGGGCAGCTCCGACTGGTTCGAGCGAGGATTCGTCACCTATTCGAACGAGGCGAAGCGCGAGCTGCTCGGCGTGGCGGAAGCCACTCTTGCCGCGCACGGCGCGGTCAGCGAGGCGGTCGCGGCAGAGATGGCGACCGGAGCATTGCATGCGAGCCGCGGGGACGTCTCGGTCGCGATCACCGGCGTCGCAGGGCCGAGCGGCGGTACGCAGGCAAAGCCCGTCGGCATGGTCTGCTTCGGCTGGGCGGCGCGCGGCAGCCCGGTGCGAACGGAGACCCGGCACTTCCCGGGGGACCGCGCCGCGGTGCGGCGCGCATCAGTCCAACGCGCGCTGGCAGGGCTCGTGGAACTCTTGGCGGACGTCGTCCCCGCGAAGGCGGGGACCCAGCGTCTTTCGGCGCAAGACGCGGGATTCCCGCCTTCGCGGGAATGACAATCTTCTATACGACTTAGGCCATCCGGCCCCTTCCATCGAACGAACGTTCTATGCCATAATCGTCGCAGACTGGCCCTTTCGCCCCGGCTCACGGCGTGCTGTGGCGGCAGCCGCGGGAGGGCTCCGGCGATCCGCTATCCTTCAGCACGAGGACGACATGCCCCTGGATCCGAGGACCACCCCGATGGACGACAAGAGCAAGGCGCTCGCCGCCGCGCTGGCGCAGATCGAGAAGCAGTTCGGCAAGGGCTCGATCATGAAAATGGGCGAGTCGCAGATCCAGAACGACCTTCAAGTGGTATCGACTGGGTCGCTGGGGCTCGATATCGCGCTCGGAGTGGGAGGCCTGCCCCGTGGTCGCGTCGTTGAAATCTACGGTCCCGAAGCGTCGGGCAAGACGACGCTGTGTTTGCAGGTGGTCGCGCAGGTGCAAAAGGCGGGCGGCACGGCCGCGTACATCGATGCCGAAAACGCGCTCGATCCGGTCTATGCCGGCAAGCTCGGCGTGGATGTCGGCAATCTGCTGATCTCGCAGCCCGACACCGGCGAGCAGGGGCTCGAGATCGCCGACATGCTGGTGCGCTCGGGCGGTGTCGACATCATCGTGATCGATTCGGTCGCCGCGCTCGTTCCGAAGGCCGAGATCGAAGGCGAGATGGGCGATCAGCTGCCGGGGTTGCAGGCGCGGCTGATGAGCCAGGCGCTGCGCAAGCTGACCTCGAACATCAAGCGAGCGAACGTGCTCGTCATCTTCATCAACCAGATCCGGATGAAGATCGGCGTGATGTTCGGCAACCCGGAAACGACGACCGGCGGCAACGCGCTCAAGTTCTACGCGTCGGTGCGTCTGGACATCCGCCGCATCGGCGCGATCAAGCGCGGCGAGGAAGTCGTCGGCAACGAGACGCGCGTCAAGGTCGTCAAGAACAAGGTGTCGCCGCCGTTCAAGGAGGCGCTGTTCGACATCCTCTACGGCGAGGGCATCTCGCGCGAAGGCGAGATGATCGAGCTCGGCGTCAACCACCGGATCATCGAGAAGTCCGGCGCGTGGTACGCGTACAACGGCGAGAAGATCGGCCAGGGCAAGGACAACACGCGCGAGTTCCTGCGCGAGCATCCGGAAATGGCGCAGGAGATCGAGACGAAGATCCGCGGTGTCGTCGGCGTTCCGGTGCCGGGTGCGCTGCGCGCGCGCGGCGAGCCGCCGCCCGAGGAGTAGCCGCTCCCCGATGGCGCCGGGCCGCCCGTCGAAATCCGCGCGGCCGCCGAAGTCGCTCGAAGCGCGAGCGATCGGGCTTCTCGCCCGCCGCGAATACGCGCGCGCCGAGCTGCGCGACAGGCTGCTTGCAACGGGCGCTGATCGCACCGAAGTCGACGCCGTGCTCGACCGGCTCGAAAAGCTCGGCTATCTGTGCGACGCGCGCTTCGCGACCGGCGTCGTGCACCGCAAGGCCGGCCGCTACAGCAAGCGCGCTATCGCGTATGCGCTGAAGGAAAAGGGCGTCGCGCCGACCGCGGCGAAAGACGCGCTCGTCGCGCTCGACGGCGTCGACGACCTCGCGCAGGCCCAGGCGCTGTGGCAGCAGCGCTTCGGCCATCCGCCCAAGGACGACAAGGAGAAGGCACGGCACGTGCGCTTCCTGCTTGCGCGCGGCTACTCGCCCGCAATCGCGTATCGCGTGCTGCGCGCGGCCGGCACGAGCGTCGACGACGACGCGTGATTCCGGCGGCCGCTCAGTACGGCACCGACGGTACGTCACCGGCCTGCTCGTAGCCCGGCGTCCGCTCAGTACAGCACCGACGGCACGTCGCCAGTCTGCCCGTAGCCAAAGCCGATCATCGATGCGCCGTCGGGATCGGGTTTCACGTACCACATGCCGTCGCGGAATATCGCGAGCGAGTACGGCCGTTGTCCGCTCCCGCCCCAGCGCGGAATAAGCAGCGGTCGGTCTTGCAGCATGCCGCCGAATGCGTGGATCGCGTCGACCTTGCCGTCGCCGTCGAGATCGACGTTCCAATGGCCGTTCCGGTAGACGCCGTACACCACGTCGCGGCGATCCGTTCCGTTTCCACGTCCTCGAACCTTCAGGATCACCGGCAGGTCGCCGTCGTCGCCGAATCGGAAGCGGATCTCCGCGCGACGCAATGGGCCCGACGTGTGCACGATCCATTCTCCCGCGCGGAACACGCCGCTGTCGGCGCGGCCGTCGCCGTCGAAGTCGGCGCACAACGGTACGTCCCCGGGCGCTCCGAGTGCGACATCGCCGCTCGCCGGTCGCGACGCCGGCGACGAAAGGTACCAGAGACCGTCCGCATAGACCCGAAGACCGTAACTTTCCTCGCGATGATCCTGCGGGCACGCGAGACCGATATCGCCGGGCCGGCCGAAGGCGATCGCCTCCGCCCCATGCGCGAACTCGAGGCTCGTGCCCGCGGGCGTCGAGCGATCGATGTAGAACTGGGCGTTCGCGGGCCGGTAGAGCGCGAAGCGGACGTGTTCAACCGACGGCACGTCTGCGCGCAGCACGAAATACGCAGCGATCGCGAGCGGCAGCAGCGGGATCAGCGGCGAGAGTCGGCGAAGCATACGCGGGCGGGGGACACGCCGCGAAGTATCGCGCAGGGCGCACGCCGACGAAAGCGCATCCCCACGCCGGCGCACCGTCTTTGTGCGAAACTCGCGTGGCGAGCCGGCCGGCTGCACTGAAGGCGCGTTCCCCTCCGTATGCGTTTCAACAACATCCAGATACTGCGTTTCTTCGCCGCGGCCGGCGTGCTGCTCTACCATGCGCATGGCTACATCGGCGAGCACATTTGGAAGACGTGGCTCACGCGCCTGTTCGACTACCACTTTTCGTGGGGCGTAGAGCTCTTCTTCGTCATCTCCGGCTTCGTCGTCTCGCATTCGCTATCGCGGCAGAGCCCGGGGCGCTTTCTCGCCAACCGGCTGGTCCGCGTCTATCCCGCGCTATGGCTTGCTTCCGCGATCGTGCTCGTCTGGCGATTCATTGCGATCGACGCACGGCCGGATCCGGTGAACGTGCTGCTCGCATTCTCGCTGTTCCCGACGCCGCGGGCCGAATTCCAGCTCGGCGACCTCGAATGGACTCTTGTCTACGAGGTGTTCTTCTATCTGTTGCTCGCTTGCATCGGCTTGCTGCGGGCGCGGAACGCGCGCGAATGGGCGATGGTTGTTTGGGCGGGAGCGATCGGCGCAACTGCGCTTTTTACATCGTTGGAGGCGACCGCATTAAGGCCCACGGCGGCGACGATCTTCCTTTCGGCGTTCAATCTACCCTTCATCGCCGGCGTGCTCGCGTATTCGTGGTTCACGCGCGAGCGGCGCCTTCCGGTCACGTCGTTGCTACTGCTCGTGCCGGTCGCGTTGTACGCCGCCCACCGCGTCCACTCCACCGTTGCGCAACTCGCTTTTCAGGCGGTCGGCTTCGGTGCGTTGGTGTTGCTCGCCGCACAGCGGTCGCGAAGTCACGATCCCGCGCCGTCGCACCCGCTCGTGAAGCTCGGCGATTGGTCGTACGGCATCGTACGGCATTTACCTCGTCCACCTCTCCGTCATCCGGGGCGTGACGACGCTGTTTGCCGCGCGGCCCGATCTCGCGAACATCTGCTTCGTGGTCGACGTCGCGGTGGCGCTGCTCGCCGGAATCGTCTACGGCGTCGTTGAAACGACGATGTATCGGCACGCCAAGCAGGCCCTTCGCGGGATGTGGCGCGTGAGGCCGGCGGTCGCTTGATTAACGCGATCGATGCTTGGACGACACTAGCCGTTTCCTTTAAAATTGAAGACCTTGCCGCACCAATTCGCGCGACCGCCGCGCCGCTATCGCCGCCCATGAAAGTCTCCGACATCCGAACGAAGTTTCTGCAGTTCTTCGCCGAGCGCGGTCACGCGGTCGTGTCGTCGTCCTCGCTCGTGCCGGGCAACGACCCGACGCTGCTGTTCGTGAACTCGGGCATGGTGCAGTTTAAGGACGTGTTCCTCGGCGCCGACAAGCGGCCGTATTCGCGCGCAACCACCGCGCAGCGCTGCGTGCGCGCCGGCGGCAAGCACAACGACCTCGAGAACGTCGGCTATACGGCGCGCCATCACACGTTCTTCGAGATGTTGGGCA
>WNGB01013823.1_pt2 | contig 12549 bp, 13 predicted proteins | sample 5400681 | NCBI WGS metagenome assembly WNGB01 (sample SAMN13153367, study PRJNA577476) | soil metagenome | isolation source: 115 cm soil or saprolite under grassland replicate 2 | place: USA:California | collected 2016-06-15 | reverse complement strand
ATGGGTGGCCTCCGGGTGGGGGGACATCGGGTTGTAGCACCGGATGTTCTACCCCCGGGAGGTCTTCTTCGCCACCGCCAGAAGCCGTAAGTCCTTGCCGGAGAAGGAAGTCCTCAGAGCGGGAGGCGAGTTACGCCCTTTCGATTTCAACCACGAAGTCGGGACCGCCGCAGAAGTGGGTACCGCAATCGATCGCCCGGCTGTTTTTCATGACAACGACCATATCGGGGACTCGGTAATTGTGATCCCACCCCTTCCGCCGATCACTGACATTCGCCCCTTGGCATTTGTCCCCAAGTTTGTCGCGTTTGACCACTTCAGTGAGGATATCGCCCAGGTTATCCAGCAACTTCTGGTGGGCATTGTTTGGCATGGACGGCATGACATACATCCCTTCCCAGACCTCGTCATACAAATCGATACCCTTGCGTTTCCGCTCCTCGATGAGGTGGGCCAGCAGTCCAGCATCTCGAATTAGTCCCTTCACCATCAATCACCTCCTTGATTCCGGTCCCAGGGCCGCTTGCGGCTTCGCGAACTGTCGCCACCCGCCAAGCCGCAAACGGCCACCGGAACCATCACTCTTCGGCTTCAACACGGATCGTTTTCGTCAGGTTTACGTCGCCGAACTGCAGCCGGGCGACGTATTCCCCCGGACGCACCAGCCCGTCTCCTTGACCGGCACGTAAGGGCCAGACGACCTGTTGCAGACCCGAGCGCTTCGCTCCCGCAACGCTCGCCACCTTGTTCCCTTCGCGATCCAGGATCGTCACCGTCGGGGCCTGGGCGGGCGCCGACTTGAGGTGGAACCAAATGGTCGCTCCGTAAGGCGGGTTCGGCGCCAGATACCCCTTCGCGTCGGTGGCGCTGGTCGATTTCCGCTGCTTGAACGCCACCGCCGGCCGCACGTCGAACAGGTGCGCCGCCGCCGCCGCGACCTTCGGCGTCAGGGACTCAAGCGGCCAGATGTCCATGACGTAGATGCCGCGGCCGTGCGTGCCGATCACCAGATCGCGGTCGCGCGGATGGATCACGAGATCGTGCATCGGCGCCGTCGGCAATCCGCCCCGGAGCCGCTGCCAGTGAGCGCCGCCGTCCAGCGAGGCGAACAGGGCGTACTCCGTCCCCACGAACAGCAGATCCTTGTTGCGCGACGACTCGCGGATCACATTGACGGAGGCGTCCTGCGGCAGTCCCGCGGCCAGCGACTTCCACGTCTTGCCGTAATCGGTCGTCTTGAAGACGTACGGCTTGCGGTCGTCGTTGCGGTGCCGATCGACGGTCAGGTAGGCGGTGCCCTCGGCGAAGTGCGAACACTCCAGCCGCGAGATCCAGCAGTCGCGCGGCAGGCCAGGCACGTTCTTCGTCACCTCGGTCCACGAGCCGCCGGTGTCGCGCGTGACGTGGATGCGGCCGTCGTCGCTGCCCGCCCACACCAGACCGGCCTTGAGCGGCGATTCGGCGATGGTGGTCAGCGTGTGGCCGGTGCTCTTGCTCGGCCCCGGCTTCCCATACGTCAGGTCGGGACTAATGACCTTCCAGGTATCGCCGCGGTTCTCGGAGCGGAAAACGCGGTTACCTCCGTAATACAAGACGCGGGGGTTGTGCGGCGACAGCAGCATCGGCGAACTCCAGTTGAAGCGATACGTCTCGCCACCGCCCTTCGGCTGGATCGCCTTGCCCTTGCCCGTTCGCAGATCGATCCGCTAGTCCGTCGGATCGACCTGGCAGTGGAAGCCGTCTGCTCCCAGGATGCGATACCAGTCGGACAGGCCGATGCCTTCAATGTTGCGCGTGGCACTGGCTCCGCCCCAGCTGCCGTTGTCCTGCAGGCCGCCGTAGACCCGATACGGCTTGCGAATGTCCACGGCGATCGCGTAGAACTGACTCACCGGTAGTTTCTTGACGTGCTGCCAGTTCGCGCCGCGGTTCTGCGACAGGTACAGGCCGCCGTCGTTGCCGAGCACGAGCTGGTTACTGTTCTTCGGATTAATCCAGAGAGCGTGATGGTCGGGGTGAGCGCCGCCCTTGCCCTTGCCCTTGCCGCCGGTGGTGAAGGTGCGGCCGCCGTCCTTCGAGGTGTGGAAGGCGATGCCCAGGACGTAGATGTTGTTCACGTCGTTGGGGTCCACGCGGATCTGACCATAGTAGAACGGCCGCGGACACAGCGAGTTGAGCCGCGTCCAGGTTTCGCCGCGATCGTCGGAGCGGAAGATGCCGCCGTGGTCCGCCGTGATGTCCTCGGTGACCTTTTGTCCCTTCTCCACGACGGTGCGCTTGGTCAGATTGGCGGCCTGGCCCTGGACGGTGACGCTGGTCTTGTCGGTCTGGATGACGGCGTAGACCGTGCGCGGATCCTGGCGATAGATGTCGAAGCCGCAGCGACCGTAGGGGCGGTTCGGCAGGCCCTTCGTCATCTTGGTCCAGCTCTTGCCGCCGTCGATGGTGCGATAGAGACCGGCGCCGGGGCCGGTCTGCACGTCAGGGTTGCCGCCGGAGAAACCATCGCGGCGCACGCAGTAGGCCGCCGCGTAGAGCGTGTCCGGCTGCGATAGATCCATCGCCACGTCGATGAAGCCCGTGTTCTCATCGACGAACTTGACCAGATCCCAGGTGCGGCCGCCGTTGGCGGTCTTGTAGACGCCGCGCTCCTTGTTCGGCCCCCAGATGCGCCCGAGCGCCGCGACGTAGACGATCTCGGGGTTCGCCGGGTGGATGACGATGCGGCCGATGTGCTGCGTTTCCTTCAGGCCGACGTGCTGCCAGGTTTTGCCGCCGTCGGTCGAGCGGAAAACGCCGTCGCCCCAGGTGACACTGTTGCGCGCGTTGGCCTCGCCGGCGCCGACCCAGACGTGATCGGGGTTGCTCCGGGACACCGCCACGGCGCCGATGGAGCTGCTGGTCTGACCATCGAAGACGGGGGCCCAGTTGACGCCGGCGTCGGCCGTTTTCCACACCCCACCCGAGGCAGCGGCGGCGTAGATGATGGCGGGGTTGCTCTCGACCACAGCGACCTCGGTAATGCGGCCGCTCATGTTGGCGGCGCCGATGTTGCGCGCGGTCAGGGCGTCCAGCGCGACAGCCGGCGGGTCGCTGGGCTGCGCCGGCCAAACAGTTGGGACGACGAGCAGGAAACCGACAAACAGGGCGAAACGCGGGGGGACGGCTGTTCGTTTCATGGCTCTCCTTCGGGCCAGGTGGTGTGGCGGTGTAGGACCGATCCCGAACAACGCCGACTTTTCGGAGCCAAGAATGCCAGCCGATCAACCGGGTTCACCCAAGTGCGCCACACTTACGCGCGCAACAGATCGCGGAAGGTTTTCCATTCGGGAAGTAACACCAGCGTCTGATCCGGGTTGACCGCGATCCAGTCTCGAACCAGGCTCCGTAGTTGGCTCGGGTGGATCTTGTGGGTTGATTGTAGCCACGGCATCAGAGCCGCAAACAGATCCTTCCCGCTGCACCAGACCAGCACACTCCTTACGTCCGCAAGGAAAGCATCGGTAAGCCGCGAAGTATGGTTGGTCAGGTCGGCGGTGATTTGCGCTCCAGCAAGGACGCCCTGCACGCTGGCCACGAACGCCGCTGCTTGCGAGTGAACCCAATGGGCCGTCGCCGGCTGGCTCAGGTCCGCCGGTAACAGGAACTCATGGCCGAGACATTCGCCCGGCTTGCTCGGAAACTCCTTCGCTGGCGGCAAGATCTGGCGTGTCTGCCCAACCGTCCAGCGTGCCGCCTGGTAGTGCTTGATACCCCGCGCAGCATTCACCAACTCGGTCTCGAAGGCTGCCTGGTCCCAGCCGAGCGCCGCGTGGATGACACCCGGGTCAAGCAAATAGTTCTCGATCTCATGGCGACACCACCGCCACCCGAGTATGGCACCTCCGGGCTCGCTTGCATCGATCGTGGGCTGGGTCAGGTCGGCGGCGGGCAGGAAGTCGAAGTCGCGGTCCCGCAGGTAACAGACAGGCTTCTTGGTTTCGCGACGGAGATCCAGCGAACGAGGTTTGAGACTTCCCTTCGGTGTCGGGTGGGGATCGACCACCGGATTCCCGGCCAGCAGCGATCCGAAAACTTCGATATCGAGTTTGCCTTCCGCGAGGAGCCGGCTTACAGGCATCGGCGTCCACCCTCCAACCGGACTTCCTGTTCTTCCGGGATAACACCTGTGAGGAATTCGGAATGAGTGGTGATGACGAATTGACAGTCTGGCCCCAGGCGCGGCAAGGTAGCGTAGAGTGTCTGTTGTGCGGGGGCGTGCAGGTGCAATTCCAGTTCATCTATCAGTACCACAGAGTGGGCGATGTTGAGGCGAATAAAATCGTACAGCAGCGAGAAGACGGCTTGTTCCCCGGATGCCATCTCGGCAAGGTCGTACCGCCTCCCCTCGCGTTCGAGCAAGAAGTAGGAGTCCTTTGCGCTCGGGTCCGCGACACCCTCCCGCGGCATTGTCCCCCAGAACTGGGTGCCAGGGAACACCTCAGCAAATCGTCGCTCCAGGTCTTTGATGTACATCTTCCACTGGCCTTCCACCCGGGAAGTGGAGTATGCCCACCAGCCGACGAGATACTCCCGGAGTTGTTCGACCCCGACCCTCCAACTCTCCGCTTCTCTTACTCGGTCTCCCGCCTCCGGCTCCCGCGACGCGAGGACAGTCCCGAGGTTGCGGTATTGATCGAACCAGAACACGTCCCCAATCTCAGAGAACCGATCCTTGAACGCCGGCCTCGTCCGCGCGAGCCATTTGATGTAGTAACGCCCCAGGAACTGATTGACGGCTGCGAGGCCCTGGGGGGAAGCGAGCCTCCCCTCTTCATACACGAGCCGTACCTCCCTATGGTCGGCGGGCTCGACAATTTGGCGAGTTCCCTTCCAGTCGCTCGACTGCGAGTCATACCATTCCTTGAAGAGGTCGCGGGTCAGGCGCACCTCTTCCGGGTCCAGACTGACAACGAGTTCGACCCTGGTAGGGCCCTGGCTACCAACACGTTCTGGCAGGAACCCATGCCAGTGGAAATCGGTGGGGTGGCGAGTGCGTCGTGTCGCGAGGGAAAGGGTCAGCGCAATCGCTTGCAACGCCGTCGTCTTGCCCGAACCATTATCCCCGATCAGACAGGTAACCCGCCGCGGGGTGGTCGCCTGGTCGCTCGTGAACGGAATGTCGAGGAGCTTCAGTCCCTTGAAGTTCTCAATGTGAACGTGTTTCAGTCTCATGGATGCCTCCTTATCTGCCAGACATGGTGATTCGCGACCGGGTTCATGGGCAGGCGAGGCAGCCGCGGGAAGCGAGCACCAGTTAACCTCGCAAGGCCTTTTCCAGAAAGGGGTAGGCACGTTCCCCATGCCAGACGTGGCCTCCGTCGAACCGGTCGAGTTGTAACTGTTCCTTTGCACCCAGGGCAATGTACGCCTGACCGATTCGGCGCATCGCCAGGTCGATCCAGCGCGGCACCATCAGCGCGTCGCGCGTGCCCGCTTGCCACAGGCACGGCCGCGGCGCGATCAGCCCGCCGGTCTCCGGCACGTCGCCATACTGCAGCAAGCCGGGAATGATCTGGGCGCCGCAACTGTAGCGCACGGCGACGCGCTCCTGCATGCAGTTAAGGGCGCCAGAGACGACGGCCGCTCGCAACCGCGGCTCCAGGGCTGTCGCCAGCATCGTCATGCGGCCGCCGTAGGACAGGCCGACACAGCCCAGGCGGCGGGCATCGACCTGCTTGTGCCGCGCGAGCAGTTCGACCGCCCAGAGAACGTCGCGCAGGTTCTCCGCGATCAGCACCTTGCCGAGAAGCTGCATGCGGAGAAAGGTGATCGCACAAGGATCCTGATTGCGATAGGCGGCGGGGTCGCCGAGGCGGCGGCCGAACGGCGTCAGGCACGGGGCTGCCACGACGTAGCCGCGCCGCACCAGCTGCAGACCATAGTCGTAGTTGGCGCTCTTGACCGCCTTCTCGATCCCGGGGGTGAGTTCGCGGGCGACGATGGCATCATAACCGAAGCGGCCGTGGCCGTGGAGCGCGACGATGCCGGCCCGCTGGCCGCGGCGTTTGTCCTTCGGCGTGAGCAGGTAGACGGGCAGCGGCCGCTGTCCCGGTGCCGTGAGGAGCAACTCCTCGCGGCGGTGATCGTCGCGTTCAACAACCCGTTCGACCGTCATTTGCCACTTCGCAGGTGGCTGATAGGCCCCGAGCGAGGAGCGCAGCGCCTCCGCGAAGGCCGTCTGCCACTTGCGGCACTCCTCGGCGGTAGTGCCGCGGAAGCGCAGGCGCAGGGGAGCATCGTCCGCCAGGCGACGAATCTCTTCCTCGAGAGGCGAGGGGGCCGGCTGCTGGGCGGCGTGTGCCGGGGAATCCATCCCGGCAGCCAGGCAGACAGCCGGAGCGAGCGCAAGAAAGCCACGACGGCTGGTCGGGGTCGGCTCGAGTGTCATCGGAGGTAGCCTCGTCAGGGTGGGAAAACCGGGTCATTATAACCACCCCCCCGCGCGGCGACATCGGAAAGAACCAGCACCCGCCCCTCCCGTCCTCAAAATGAGAAACCCTGTTGCATCCGTCGCAACTTGTATTACACTTGATCTGTTCTATTGCGTCAGTTGTTGGATTCTTGGAGAATATTATGCGCAGTCAACGGGCTCTCATCTCTGGACATCGTCGTCCTTTCCCGAACCGCTCGCAGCGTCGCCCGTTTCAGCCCCGCGTGGAAGCGCTCGAAGCGCGGAACTTGCTCTCGGTCTTCGCCCCCGCTCAGATCCGCCAGGCCTACGGTTTCGACCAGGTCACTTTCAGTAGCGGGACCGTGGCAGGCGACGGCGCCGGCCAGACCATCGCCATCGTCGATGCTTACGACCACCCCACCGTCGCACAGGATCTCGATACCTTCGACCAGAACTTCAGCATTAACGGGGGCAGCCAGAGCCTCTACCAGCAGTACGGCTCCAGCAGCACGGTCCTGACCAAGGTCGATCAGTGGGGCGGAGCGAGTTACCCGGCCTACAGCTCCGGGTGGTCTCAGGAGATCGCGCTGGATGTGGAGTGGGCGCACGCTGTCGCCCCAGCCGCACACATCCTGCTCGTCGAGGCGGCGTCTACCAGTTTCTTTGACATGTTCGCGGCGGTCGATTACGCCAGTGCCCACGCCAGCGTGGTCTCGATGAGTTGGGGTTCCGGCGAGTTCTCGGGCGAGACGTCCTACGACGGCCATTTCAATCCCAATTTCCGCCCGGGCGTGACCTTCGTGGCCTCTTCCGGCGACACGGGCGCCGTGCCGGAGTACCCGGCGGTGTCTCCCTACGTCCTCGCCGTCGGCGGCACGTCCCTCAGCCTGACGAGCAGTTCCAGTTACCTCAGTGAGACGGGCTGGAACGGCAGTGGGGGCGGTGTTAGCTCCTACGAGTCCAAACCGCCCTATCAAAGCAGCGTCACCCAGAGCAGTACCAAGCGGACCAACCCGGACGTGGCCTACAACGCGGATCCGTACACCGGGGTCTACGTCGTCTGGCAGGGCGGCCTGTACGCCTTCGGCGGCACCAGCGCCGGGGCGCCGCAATGGGCCGGCCTCGTCGCCATCGCGAACCAGGGCCGCGGTGGTGCCGGGACGCTGACCGGCGCAACGCAGACATTGCCGACCCTCTACAGTCTCACCAGTTCCACTAGCGCCAGCGATTCCAATCCGCTCCACGACGTCGTCAGCGGCAGCACCAGGCGCAGGGGCACGACCTTACGTGCGGGCACGGGCTACGACCTGGTGACAGGGAAGGGGACACCGAAAGCCCAGTTGGTGATCTCGGCGCTCGTGAATCCCGACAGGACCGTCACCATTGCTCCCTTCTCCACGGGGTCAGGCAGCGGCACTGGAGGAAGCGGTTCCAGGCATCACGCGCAGCTCGTCGTGGGCGCCGTGGACAACCGGGCAGCCATCGATGGCGTGCCGGTTCTGACCGCCACGCTCACTTCGGCGCCGGCCGTCGTGATCTTCGCGCCGCAACCCATGTCCGCGCAGGCGACCTCTCTGGTGATCGCCGTCCCGCAGGCTCGTCCGCCGCAGACTCTCGTGACGAGCCGGGTGGCCGTCGGGGAGACTGCCCTCCCGACAGAGGGGCCGATCGAGAGAATGTCCGGGGAGCAGGGAGACTCGGCATCGCGCCGCGTTACGCCTGCCTGGCCGGCGGTGGCTGCTCGCCAGGAAGAGGACGGTCTGCTCCTGGGGCCTGCGCGTTCCGCGCCTGCGCGTGCCGAGCGCGTTGCGGACGATGGTCAGGAGTTTCCGGAGACGGCGCCGATTCAGGAGGAGACCAGCGCAGCGGCCGGGCCGCTGGCCGCGCTGGCGGCGTTCGCTTTCGCTTTCAATGGTTTCTGGGTCAATCCAGCAGCAGAACGCCTGGATGCCCCAAAGCGCCGGACCGCAGGCCCGCATGCGGGTTAGTGGTGGTGTGAGACCCGGCCGCTTCCGGGAGGCCCCACACAGACTCTCACCTCGGTGGTTCGATGATCTCCAGACGCGCCTTTGTCAGCGCGGTCAGCGCGGGAGCGGTCGGCACCTCGATTGTCGAGGGAGGGCCGCCCGCGCGGCGCAGGCGACTGGCCGTCGTCACCACCGAGTGGCGCGAGCGATCCCACGCCTGGCACATGGCGGAGCGGTTTCTCCATGGCTATCCCATCGAAGGCAAGTGGCATCGTCCAGCCTTCGAGGTCGTCTCCGCCTACATCGATCAAACGCCGAAGAACGATCTCAGCCGCCAGCGCGCCAAGGAGTTCGGCTTCACGATCTATCGCACGATTGCCGAGGTGCTCCGCTGTGGAGGCAATCGCCTTGCGGTGGACGGCGTGCTCATCATCGGCGAGCACGGCAACTACCCGCGCAACAAATTCGGTCAGAAGCAGTACCCTCGCTACGAGTTCTTCCAGCAGGTGATGGACGTCTTCCGCAAGGACGGCCGCACTGCCCCGGTCTTCAACGATAAACACCTCTCCTGGCGCTGGGAGTGGGCGCGCGGCATGGTGGAGACGGCGCGCAAGATGGGCTTCGCGTTCCTCGCGGGGTCGTCGCTGCCGGTTACAAAAGAGATTACAAAACTATCCTGAAACGGATAGCGAATATCCGTTTACCGCCGCCCCGCCGTTCGAGCTGATCGGCCAGGTCGCCTGACCCTTTCCTCTGATCCCGGCAACCGCCCGACGAACCCCGCTCCCCTTGGTGCGGGGGGTTTCGTTTCGTCTACTCGGTCGGGGCCTTTCGCTTTACTAACCCCTTAATGCGGGGTTATAATCCTACTAGGAACGGTTAGACCGCAAGAAGAAAGGAGCGAGCCGTGCAGCTGACTTTCGGCGACGTGTGCAAGGTTACTGGCATCGCCGCGAACACCCTCGACCGTTGGTCCGCCTCCTGGCTAGGCGGCGCGGCAGCGGGAGGCCAGGGAACCGGCCACCACCGCCGGTACGGCTTGGCGGAGACGTTCGCTGTGTACGCTGGCCTCCGGTGGCGAGCGGAGGGAGCAGACTCGGGGAGGGTCGCGAACCTAGTGCGGTTCCTCGCGCGCGTGCCGTCGGAACACCTCGAAGCTGAATTTGAGGCTGGGCGAACTCTGCCCGTGCTGCCCCACCTCTTCGGCGAACTGGAACTGCCGGCAGGGGTAACGATGTTCGTTGAACCGCTGGTCGGCCCCGACGCCACGCCCGGAGCGCGAAAGCTGATGAAGCGAGTAGACCTCGGCAGGTTGTGGAAGGAGGTCAAGGAGAAGATCGACGCCCTGAAGAAGCAGCCATTGGGCAAGCGGGGCCGGAAGAGAACAGGGAAAAGGCGAGCAGCGAAGTAACAAGTGAAAGACTCGGCCGGGCGATCTTGGCGGACACCCGACCGAGTCGGAAAGGAAAACCGTGTCTACCTACGATTATACCGCGCCCCTAAGCGGCGCGATGGAGACGGGTGGCGTGTTGCCGCTCGCAGAGGCGCTAACGCGATATGAAGACTCCAGAATTGTCCTTTACCACCGCGTCTCGGGCAGGAAGCAGGGCGCGAGCGGGAAGATCGACGAAAAGACGGCGGCCGTCTACCGCGAGATGCGGAAGGTCACGGACCGCCGGTTGGTTCGGGTCGTCTGCGCCGTCGAGGAGGGGAAGTTGAGCACGCCGCGCCCGGCTCTCCGCGAGGCCGCGAGCGTCGCGGCGGAGCGCGGTTGTCTGTTGGTGACCGTCGATCTGTCGCGGCTGATCCGGGCTGAGGCGTATGACCGGCAGCGGAACCGCGATGCCTGGCCGACGGTGGCGGAGTTCGGGGGGCTACGCGAGTTGACGCTGGGCGTTCCCCTGGCGACCGTCGTAAGCCCGCTTCTCTCCGAGGACGAGCGGCATTCGCTCGCCGTAAAGCGGGGGAATCCCGGACGACCGCGGAGCATTGACGATGCACTGGCGGAAGAGATCTTTCGTGCGCTCGGGTATTGGTGCTTCGACGAGACCGGCCAGAATCACTACCAGCAACCGCTTTGCCAGGTCGCGGGGGACTTCGGCCGGTCGGCGCAGTCCATTATTCGGGAAATGGCTCGGCCTTGCCCTCATCTTCCGGGGAAGACGTGGCGCGACTGGTTAGTTACGAGGGCGGTGGAGAAGGGGCTGCTCGTTGTCGAGGCCGACGGGTCCATCGTGTCGAAGGTGGCCGGTCGGTCTCCTCGGGGATCGCGGGGTTGGTGGGGTAAGCCCGGACGACCGCCGAGGTGGGCGGTTCGAGCCCCGAAGTAAAGGGTTTCGGAATGCGCCGCTAGTTTCGGCCGGGGAGGGGTAGGGACAGGTCGGGAGCGTTCGGGAAAGGGTTTCGGAACGCGCCTATAGTTTCCGGGTAGGGGGTAAGGGAAAACCTCGGAGCGTTCCGAAACTATCCCTCCCGATCTGCGGAGAGGGAGAACCGGCTTGTTGCACGGCTAGGGTAAAATCGGCTGGCGTCGAGCGCGGGGCCGTCGTGGTTACTGCGTTCGGAGAAGCATTGAGGAGGACAGCGTGATACAGCCCCGAACGGCCCCCTACGGGGTACTACCTAGCAAGGTGACTTATGCGAGCGAAAATAGGCGAAAGCCGTTGCAACCACAAGAAGCCGGACGGCACGCGCTGCCGGGCCTACCCCCGACCAGGGCGGAACTTCTGCACCTTCCACGACCCGGAAATGGTTGGCGAACGGGCGGCGGGTCGCAGGCAAGGCGGGGTAAACCGCAGCAAGAAGGCGGCGACCCTCTCCCCCGATACGGTGGACTTGTCGCTTGAGACGGTCGCGGACGTCGTCAAGGCGCTATCGCACACCTTCAACGCCGTGCGGACCGGGCGGCTCGCCGTCAACGTCGGCAACTGCCTCGGCGTCCTCGCGGGTGTGTTGCTCAAGGCCATCGAGGGGGACGCCCTGGAGAAGCGAATCGCTGCCCTCGAAGCCCGACACAGCGGCACGAACGGGAAGCTGCACCGATGAGCGGACGACTCCGCAGCCGTCTTGAGCGCCTGGAACGCCTTGAGCGACAGCCCCCAGCTGCGGCCGTCCCTGGCATCTGCTGGGATAATCTCTGGCTCCCCCCTGACCGGCGAGTCCCGGACAGCTTCGATTGGGACGCGCTGTGGAGGGGGAGCGGCGAGAGGATGACGAGCGTGGAGGACATCGAGAGGAGGATCGAGGAGGCAGGCAGGCTTCCATGCGTTCCTTGCGTTCTGCGGGAACTGCCGCGCGCGAGTGAGTTGCCCGGGAATCTCCCTTGCGAGACTCCCCACTCGCGCAACGGGAAGTCTTGACTCTGCAAGCGGACAAGGGTTTCGAGGGTATCACTGCCACCTTCCTTCCGATGGGTTCGAGACGGGTCGTTACTTCTTCTCCTTGTCCTTCGGGTCGGGGAGATAACACAAGGCCGACCAGATCACGGCGATCCAGACGACCCACTTCCAGACTACGGGCCAGTCGATCTCGTACATGCTCTACAGCACCCATCTTGATCTGGCGGCGTGGTGCTACTCGTCCGCGAACTCTGTCCGCAACTCGGTGATCGGCTTGTCGTGCCGGTCCGCGTATTGTACGAAAGCCCGTTCCCCCTTGTGTCCCTTCCCTCGCCCCTCTCCCCAGTCGATAAACAGCTTGCCGATGAGGTCTTCACAGGCCGTCTTCCGCACCAGTTCGTAGCCGTCGTGGGTGCCCGCCTTGTCCACTCCGCCCTCCCTCTGCGGCATCGGGGTGTCTTGTTCTAATAGTCCCCGATACTGGACGCCGTAGATTCCGACGAACAAGGTCTTGCCCTTGGGTGTACCTACAAAAACTGCCCAGTACGGTGCCGTGAGCGGCTTTCGATTCTCGATACTTTGGGTTGATTGATAGTTCTCGAACTGTGGCTGGTTGTCTCGCCATAATTCGTATGGAGTAAGTCCCTTATCGGCGCTCGGGTCTTGGTGACGTACAAGGCGGACATCGCAGAGAGGAAAACCGGCCTCCCGCAACAGCGCGTTGAACATGATGGGCATGGACCACCCTCAAGAAACGGAGCGACGCACCAGAGCCGCTCAGGGAAGCCCGGCCAAGGGCCAAACGGAACAG
>WNGB01010866.1_pt1 | contig 12550 bp, 11 predicted proteins | sample 5400681 | NCBI WGS metagenome assembly WNGB01 (sample SAMN13153367, study PRJNA577476) | soil metagenome | isolation source: 115 cm soil or saprolite under grassland replicate 2 | place: USA:California | collected 2016-06-15 | reverse complement strand
CTAGGGATCTTGTCCGTCGATACGAGCGGCGAGCTGGTCGGCGTAGTTGTCAAGCACTTGCTTGAGTTCTCGGTCGTGGTGGTACATGTCGCCGCTCCTGAACCTGGCCCACATTGCATAGTCGCTGAGTCGCCACGCGGTCTGGATGTCCGGTGGCTGCTGGTCTCGGATGGGATGCGGCGCGAAGACATGCTCGCCCTGTGTAATCCGGGCCCACACGATGATGGATGCGGTCTGCTGTTTCCTTTCGCCGAGTTCTGGCTGCCTGCCATGCGGCCGGGTCGGAGGAAGTTGCTCGAGGAGCCACTGCCAGGTGTCCCGGTCGATGTGCCAGTTCTGGAGTGCTCCCCGTCGCCGCTGGTAGTCGATCAGATCTGTGGCTGCCTCAAGCTCATCGGCAAGAGTTTGCAGGGCGGCCTTGAACTCTTTCGGGTCCTCGCGCGTGCGTGCCCAGCGGTGAAGGCGCGTTGCGCTGGATTGGGCCCGTTCGAGGCTCTGCCGGGTGCCAGGTATTCCGATGAGGCTGGCGGCGTTCTTGATGGAGCCGCCAGCGGCGATCTGGCACAGATGGATCGCGGCGGTTCGACGGAGGTGGATAGGGTTGATGCCGTCCAGGTGAGCGAAGTGACGCTCATACCAGTCGTCGTGGAGGAATTGGGCTATGTGCCGGGGCCCGAAGCGGGTTCTGCGGATCGGTACTGGAAGGGAGGGTGGCAGCGGGCGGTCACGCACGTAGGTCTGCAGGACGGGGACGATAGCCTGGCGGAGTCCTTCGGAGCAGTCTGGGGGGCTTCTCAGGAACTCACGTCTCCACCCGGCCCTTCCCGATGAGAGGAGATGCCGGAGGTGACCGCTGAGGGTATTGGCGGTATCGCAGCTGAGGAGCCGGTCGGCGGTGGCGAGCAAGGCCGCACACGGGACGGGGTCCAGTGGCGGGGTGTCGTAGACGTCGCGCGGGTGCATGCCGTGGCCGAGGCGCTGGCCGGTCAGTTGTCGTTGCTCCTCCTCCGTGTGCCGCTCGATCGCCTCGGCCAGGGCTTGTGTCGAAATGAGGTCACGAGCCCGCGGCCAGGATGCGCGGACGAGGTAGGTCATCAGGCGTAGGTCGGTGAAGTAGCCGGCGGGTGTGGTCTGCCTACCGGCGCTGGTAGCGACGTCTGGTTCCGAGAGGTGCAGGATGTCGAGGATCCGTTGCTGAAACTCGACCAGACCGTCGGGAATCGAGATCGTTGAGGCCTGAAGGCGGGGGTTGTCGAGCTTGGTGCCGCAGGTGGGCCGTCGCGCAGCGGGAGCGTCGCTGTCTCGCACAGCAACGCGGCATTGCGCCGGGTGGAGGCTGCGGTGGTGCCAATGCGGGAGGACGGGCAAGTAGGTATTGCCGGTGGCGCAGTCCAGGGCAGGGCGGCTGCAAGCGGGGCACAGATAGTCGAGGAACCGGCGGTGCGTGGTGCAGGCGAATACGAGCGGCAGCCGCCACGTCTTGCGCCATGCGCCTCCGAGTTCTCGCTGGATCTCCGTGTGGTCGCCGGCAAGGCACTGAGGGCAGTAGCGGGTCGCGTTGATGAAGACCCAGCGGCTCTGGCGGTTCCACGGATTCCACCGGCTGTGGTCCGGGACGGTTGAGGCCGGTGGGTAGCGTTCGGCGAGGGAGTTCAGGCAAAGGTCGGCGACCTCGCGTCGTGTGAGTCTGGCTGCGCGGGCAAAGGTGTCCCGCGCCTCGGGTGCCAGCTGCATGGTCAGGCTGAACGGCGCGGCTATGCGATGTTTCATGTTCATGGAGAGGCCGGTGAGGACGACCAGGCGGGCTGGTGAGACGCGCAGCCGGTATGCGAGCCGAAGAAGGAAGCCGGGTAAGGACTCATCGGGGAGGGGATCCAGGCTCCGGGGTAGGGGGCGACTGGTCATCTCAGACCGCCTGGAAGGCGGGCCAGTGAACGCTCCAGGCTGTGGGCGAGGGGGACGATGAGCCGGACAGGGATTCACCGGGTAGCGGATCCAGACTGCGTAGCGGGGCATGAAGATCCATGAGCTGTCCCGTCAGCTGGTCGCCGCGGAGCGGGCGCCCCGGTCATCGAAGACGGTGTTGCGGCCTCGGTTCTTCTTGGTGCTCTCCGACTTGGCTGGCTGTCCTGGCAGCTCGGGGAGTTCCCCGGCCTCGGGGTCCCGGTTGGGGATCTTGCTGAGATCGATGTCGACTTCGTCGAGCAGCTCTTGGGTGAGGCGTTCCTCGCCGGTGTCCATGGCCGCCATGCACGCCTCCTCGATGAGGCACCCGAGCAGGCCGACGATCCCGCCGGTACGGCGGAACAGGTATTCGGGCATGGTCCCGCCGGTAAGCATGTTCTCCTCGGCCCGGAACAGCCGCAGCTGAGCCTGGATGCCGCTGAGATGCACCAGCCACGCTTCGATGTCATCCGGCGTGTCATAGCGGAATGGGTCGAGGTTGACCAGCTTGAAGCGCCGCTCGGTCTGGGTCGCGGCGTCGTCGTTCGGGCTCCTGCCCTTGTCCCTGACGGGTGGGAACACCCACTCCCCGGTTCGCGGATCGTGGCGGCCCTCGCGGAGCAGCCCAGACTTGGGAATCCCGACCCCGACCAGGACCACCACGGTGATACTCATCAGGTCGCGGATGAAGTCCAGCACGTCCTGGTCGGCTTCGCGGTGCATCTTCAACCGGGTGATGTCGTCCAGGATGAGGACCTTCGTGGCGTGTTCCTTCAGCGCCCGACGCACCGTCCGGGTGAGCTCCCCCAGCCGCATGTTCTTGTAGTCCTCGCCGTAGAAGTCGAGGATCGCCTGACAGGTGCTGATCGGCTTGGCGGTCACAGGCGTCTGCACGTAGGCGACCGGCGCCACCAGGTCGCGAGTGCCCGCGACGGCATCGGGATTGAGATAGGCGTGCGCCTCCAGCCAGCTGTCCTCGAAGACGGCGGCGGTCTCGCAGACGGTCTCGGTCTTACCCTGGAAGCCGCCTCCGTTGATCATCAATCCGGGCCGGGTGCGTTCGGTGCCCTTGACCGCGTTGCACTGGATGCGCCTGCGCATCACGTCGGACACCCCGGCGCTCATGGGCGTTTCCTGGATGGGCAGGTTGGCATGGGTCGCCATCCGGTGCAGGTCGTGAATCCACCGCTGCCGCGGACTCATCTTGCTGTACTCGCCCAGGGTGATCTCCACCGCGGGCACGACCTCACGGCGGGTCAACCGCCACTGCGTCCAGCCCTCCAGCGTCGCCCGGTCGATCACCGGCGCTGCCGGGAACGGCGCGGGCGAGGAGACGTGAACGTCGTTCTTCACTCGGCCTCCTCGGTGCTGGCCACCGTGACCGAGGCGTTTTCGTCTTTGTCGGGGACCGCGAAGATGCTGCGACGACGAATCGCGTCCCCGAGCTGGGGCGGCGGGAGCGGCCGCTCGGGCACGGCCTGTTCACGGCGTCGCCGCCGCTCGCCGTCGATCGCCTGGACGGCTTCGGCTGCTCGATCCTTCCACCCCAGCGGCACCACCGCAGCGTCGTCCCGCACGGCCGCGGACGCAGCGGTTGCGGGGGAGGGACGGTCGGCCGCTGCGGCCTGGCCTTGAAGGACCTCGCGTGCGTGGTCTTTGCGCTTCTTCTTCGGCATCTGTGTGGGCCAGGCCTCCACGGGGATGTGGGCGCCGATCAGCTCAAGCAGCAACGGCAACAGTTCGATGTCGGACTTGGGCTTCAGCCCCCTGTATTGAGCCTGGCGGAGCAGCTCCTCGACACGAGCATCACCGAAGGAAGGCACCTCACCCTCGGGCGGGAGCCCAGTCCAGCGCAGGGTGTGCCAGTCATGGGTAAGCGGGTCCTGGAAGAAGACGAACCGGCGGTCCCGGGGGTCGCGGCGGATCACCCATCTGCCCTTGTGGTTCTTCCCGCCCCGCGTCGACGGGCCGTCACGGTAGGGATCCAGGGCGGGGCCGTCATACCAGAGCCCCTTGATCTTCACCCCGCGCCGGCCGTGGATCATCACGTGATGGCAGGGCAGCAGCTCGTAGTACAGCTCCGGGGCGGGGATCTGCAACGCGAACCCGCCTTGGACCATCGCAGCGACGAACAGCGTGTTCGGGCTGTGCCCGACGCCCGGATCCCAGGCGGGGGCGAACTCGCCGAGCTCGCGGTTCTGCCAGATCTTCACGACCCAGGTGGCGATCAGGTGCTCCATCTCGGTGATGGTCAGCACGGCGTCGGCCTCGGGGTCCTCACCCCGGTCGGCGACATCCACGCCGCGGTAGCCGAGCAGGAACTCAAGCAGCAGACTCTGGATGCCAGCGAAGGCCCGCTCCACGGCCTGCTTGTCGGTTGGCCGCAGCACCCGTGCGGGCAGGACGTTCGCGCCGATCACGCGCTGCACGTCGATCAGGTGGTGGTTCTTGTAGACCGACCCGTGATCGGTGGTGACCGTCTCGGGGGCGAAGAACGGCAGACCGGCGACTCTATGCCCGGCGAACTCGGCGACCACGGCGGCCGGGATTCCAGGGTAGGGCCATTCCATGTCCTCGCCCCAGTCATCCCGCAGCGGCAGCGGCATCATCACATCCCGCAGCAGCATCGCCACGTCCACGGATTTGTCGCTGACCAGGCTGAGACGAAACGCGACAATGGAGTGGGTGTAGACGTCCAGCGCGAGGGTCAAGAACACGGCCACTGGCTCGTCGAACACGGTTTCGCGGACCAGCACCGACATCTCCGTGGTATCCAGCGCCACCACCTGACCGGGCCGGTGCACCACCACATGCCCGCCGGATGCCTCCAACCTGGCCGCCGACCGCGCGTAACGCTGGCGGGCGCCATCAGAGCCGAACCACTGCAGCCAGGCGGTGCGCAGCGTGGTGTAGCAGGGGACGGCGACGTCCGGACCGAACTTGTCCCGCACGTACTGGTGAATCATGCGCTCGCGGGTCTTCATGCTGACCCGGGAGCGATACAGCGTCTCGGCGCGAACCGCGAAGATCGCCTCCCGAATCTGCTCGGTGATGCTCCACCGATCGCCGCCGCGGCGCAGCCACTGCCCCTTGATGCATCCGGCCATCCCGAACCGGCGGCAGTCGGCGGCCATGCGCTTCAGCGTGCGAACGCTGATCTGCTCCAGTCCGAGCATGCGCGCCTCGCCGAGGCCGAGCGCCTTGATCTCGGCGACCTTGGCCGCCCGCCGCTCGGTGAGTGTCGCGGTGGCCGGGTCGAATCCAGGGCGCGGCTCTCCGGGGAGAGCGTGCAGCCGATCGCCACTGCGGTATCCCGTCTCGACTTCCATCAGGTGGACGTATCGCATCCGCACCACCTCACGCTGGTGATCGGTGAGATCGTCCAGCCCGGCGGGCTGCCGTCCCCGGCTGGTGGCGGGAAGCCTCGTCGTGTTCGTAGACGGGCGGCAGTCTGGGTGGTTGACCAGGACCCGGATGGTGGTAGGCAGCCGTTGCCCGTCCGGCCGCTGCAGCAGGACATCTCCGACCTGTGGGTTGAGCTGTTCGACCGTCCATTCCACACCCTGAAGCACCAGGCGTGAGCCTTTCGACAGGTCCAGCGGGCCACTCCAGCGGCTCATCGATCCCCTCCAGCATGAACGGGCCATATGGGTGTCCGGTCACCGAGCGGCTGCGCGAGGTCCATGGCGAGCGACCGGTGCCAGATCAGGTGCAGCGCGTGCGCGCGGGCCACCGCCGGATATGACGTGGCCGCGACCAGCTCTGCGAACGGCAGCGGGCCGTGGGCGGCGGCCTCCAGCAGCTCGGGCTGTGTCCCCAGGGGATCGGCCAGCGGGCGGCGCTGGGAGGCCAAGGTGTCCAAGGTGGTCAACACATGCGGCCGCCAGCCCGCCACCACCCCATAGCGCCACCCTGCGGCCAACGCCGCCTCGCCGGCGGCGGCGAAGCGCACCAGGTCGTCTGGGCCGATCCGCTCGGCCGGCCGGACATCCAACATCCACCGGCCCCCGCGAGCGATCACGAGGAAGTCCGGGATGTGCTCCCGCCACTCGCCAGCTGTGGTAAACCGCAACCGAAACGGCTGGGAGAGCACATCGACGACCTCGCCCGCGAAATCCAAGGCCAGCAACAGCTGCTGCTCGGCAAGGCTCTCAAACCCATGGTGCCGGCCCGTGCTGACCAGAAACTGCAAGCCCGGCCGGTGCCGCTGGTCTGCCCGCCAGGTAAACCGCCGCACCGGCTCGGCGCCAACCACCTGCATCAACGCCAGATCCTGCACCGCGCAGACGACCTGTGTGCCGGACAGCCGCCACGACGTCGTCCACCTCCGCGCCCAGCCAGACCTCAAGGTCAGCACCGCACGAGCCTCAGCGCTCACGCAGGCAGGGACGTAGAGATCGGCGACATCACATGAGCTCGACGGCAGCGCACCAACAGGCATCGCCTGGCCTGATCGCATCACGCCATGCATCCCAGAAGATCCTCCGCAACAGACCAGCAACCCAGGGTGGCCAACCGAATCTAGCGAAGCCGACGATTAGCCTCAACCCACCAAACGTAACAGTCGAGGATGTCTCGAGTTCCGTGGGAAGTTTGGTGGCGGGCCCAGAACCGATCAGCCAGCGTCCTCCTTCTTGTAGCCGGTCGGTGTGACATCGGTCGCAATGGCCTGTTCGAGCGCAGCACGCAGGGCAGGCAGGTGTAGAAGTTGTTGACGCGGCGGATATCGGGGTGCCGGTAAGAAACCCGTCACCCGCCGCTTCGCTCGGGGAGAGAGGAATTCAAGTAAAACGCACTGGTCAGAGCGCTGTGCTTGTGTGCAACAGGTGTCGGCCACGGTCCCAGGAGGGGCGTAACATCGGCACGGCCACTCCCCCCGTCAGACGTGGCATTCGCCGGGGGAACGGATTGGGATCCGAGATCGACTGGAACGAGCTTTCGCCCGAGGAGTGCGAGGACCTGATCACGGCGCTGCTCACCGAGCTGTACCGAGCGGGCGACGGATTCGGGGCCGTGGTGGGGATGGCGGCCGCGACTACGAGGTCCCAGTGAACGGCGGATGGCACCGGTACGAGATCAAGAGCTGGGCCCGGGAGTTCGGCAAGTCGCAGCGCCAGCAACTCAAGGACTCGCTCAAGACCACCCTCGACACCAGCCCGGTCAAGGTGTCCATCGCCAAACCAGCTGGATCGTGAGGCTGGAAAGGCCAAGCCGCTCGGTCTGTGATTCCTGACGCTCCTATACACGTCAAGCGGCCGTGGTCAGGTTCTGCTCGCTATCTGGCGTAGCGCTGCGAAGACTTCTCGGGCGACGTAGCGCTTGAGACAGCGGATGATTTCCCTTGTGCTACGGCCTCGGTTCGAGCTCAACGCCTACGAGGACGAACTCGACCAGCTGGTGGACGCCCTGGTCAGGACAGGCGCGACCGTCCTGACGTCGACGTTCCGCAACATGGCGTGGCGACTGCTACCGGCTCGCCTGCGGGCGAACATGCGGAGCCGACTCCAGCAAGGCAGCGACGTGGTTCGCCGGGTGGCCACCGGCACGGCACGTGTGCTTGGGCCCGTGAAACGCGCCCGACACGCAGGATCGGCGGCTCCTCAGCGTCGACCGCGTGCATCCGATCCATGGGGCACCGACTCCTGGCCGTCCGAGCAGTCGAGCTCGTCAACGGGCGCCTCGGTCTCGGGGTGCAGCTTCCCGATCCGCTGACGCGCTTTCGGGCCGGGGCTGTCGGCCAGGTGCGATGGTTGGCGACCGATGTCCTCCCAGTACCTGTACGAAGCCGCCTGTCGGGCCCGCTCGGAAGCCGCCTACCGGCAACGCGCAGGTCGACGGGCTGCACCACGGCCGGCTTGGCCGGTGCACGAGCTTCGGCCGCCGTCAGCGGGCGCGAAGTGCCTGGTTGAAGCGGAAGGCGGCGTCGGGGTCGTATTTGGCCGTGACCTTGCGCAGGCGAGCGTAGTTGTCGCCGTAGTAGGCACGCCCCCAGTCGGCCAGCTCGGGATCCGGGAAGTTCGGGTACACGCCGCCCGACCCCCAGGGATGGACGCACGCCCAGGACCGCCTCACCCACCGGTGGGCGGCGCGCTGCTCGGCAGCGGACGCCGAGGGGCCGACGACGACCAGGTGCTCCAGCAGGAAGCGGTGCTCGCGATGGGCGAACGCGGTGGCCCGGGGCGAGCGTCTACGGTAGGCCCCACCCCACGGCGTGAACTCCACACTGCGGTCCTGGCCGGGAACACGTCGGTCGGCCAGGCCGTCGACCAGCGCCGTGATCGCCTGGCCGGGCAGTGGCCGATCAAAGAACTCGGACTTGGTGAAGCGGCGGCCCCGGCGGGATGGCCGCCCGGGCGGCGGCTGCGCGGGCCGACCGCTGGCGCTAGGCGCAGCCTGATAGCGGATGGTGTCACGGTAGGACAGCTCGGTGCAGACCTGGGATCGCGGGTCGGCGCCGACCAGTGGTATGAGGCTGTCCAGTAGCTCGCCGGCGTCCCCGAGGGTGCCGAGCACGGTCCCGTACAGCTCGACGGTCGGCTCGGCGGCCGGATCGCCGGGGCCGGTCAGCACCAGCTCGGCGGCCAGCTCGTCAGGGCCCTGCGGGGCCCAGCGCTGCCAGGCCGCAACGACCGCGGCGGCGTGGCCATACGACCAGGCCAGGTGGAGGTTGGTCATGCCGGCCGCCGGCCGGGGCTGGAAGCTGAACGAGGTCACCACGCCGAAGTTGCCAGCGCCCGCGCCACGCAGCGCCCAGAACAGGTCGGGGTGGTGCCGCTCGTCGCAGTCGACCACGCGCCCGTCGGCCAGCACTATCCGCGCCGCCAGCAGGTGGTCCAAGGTCAGGCCGTAGATGCGGCCCAGGATGCCGTGGCCGCCGCCGAGGGTGAGACCACCGATGCCGACCGATGGGCAGGTGCCGGCCGGGATGGTCAGGCCGTGGTCGAGCAGGCGTTCGTACAGGTCGCCGAGGCGCGTGCCGGCCCCCACCTCGGCCACGCCGTCGGCGACGGCCACCGACGACATCGGCGTGAGGTCGATGACGACGCCGCTGGTGGAGGAGTACCCGGCAAAGCAGTGGCCGCCGCTGCGTGCGGCGATGTCGATGCCCTGGCGGCGGGCGAACCCGATGACCTCGGCGACGTCCTCCGGAGCGGCGCAGCGCACCACGGCCTGCGGCTCCGGGTCGTCGAACCACGCGATAAACGGCGTGCGCGTCTGCTGGTAGGCGTCGTCGCCGGGTCGCAGGAGCTGCCCGGAGATCCCGCGTTGCAGCGCGTCCCAGTCAGGTGCCGAGCCGACCACGGCACGTCCCTCCCGGTGATCTCCCCATCTTCATCCCACGAACGAGCCCTTCGTCGATGCCTCGGCCCGGGGCCAGGACCCCGGGCCGCCTTCAACCGGCCGGTTCAGGCCTGCTGGAGGACCAGGCTGTTCCCGTCGGGGTCACGGAGGACCGCCTCGGTGGCCCACGGCTGCCGCTGGGGTGGTCCGTCGAACTCGACTCCCTTGGCCACCAGGTTCTCGTAGTCCGCCTGCAGGTTGCTCGACTTGAGCACCAGCCCCTTGAGGGAGCCGGGAGGCATCGACTCGAACCAGGTGACCAGCGTCAGCGCGGTGGTGCCTCCCTTCGGGGCCACCTGGACCCAGCGGATCCCTGGAATGGAATCGTCCTCGCGGGTGAGCTGGAACCCGAGCTTGTCGAGGTAGAACGCCTTGGCCCGCTCCTGATCCGACACGGGGATCGAGACCACGACCACGTCCTGGATTGCCATCGTCTTCACCTCCTCTCCGCGTCCGTCGCCTTGGCTTGCCAGTGCACACCAGGTGGCTGCCTCACCGCCGGCCTCCCCACTCGTGAATGGCCTGCGGTGCGTGGGCCCTGGTGATTCGGGTCAGGCGGTGGCGCCGGCGGTGGCGCCGGCCGCGCGTCCGCCGGTCGGCCTCGGTCTCCTCCAGCAGCCAGACCGCTGGCTGCTTGCCGGACCGCAGGGCCAGCTCCGGGTGCGGCGAGTCCATGGGTGTATCCCTCCTGGTGTCGGGACCGCTCGCGGCGATCGGCTGGGCGGGGCATGCCCGCGCGGGTCAACGTGCTCGCCTCCAGAACACCGCCACCGGACCCCCCACGTCCAACAGCTTTCTCGGGCCGGCTTGACAACCCGCGGTTGTCGGTCAAGGTTGGCGGCATGGAGCTGGACCTCACCCAGGTGCGCGCCTTCGTCGAGGTCGCCGAGCAGCTGCACTTCGGCCGGGCGGCCGCCCGGCTGTTCCTCACTCAGCAGGCCCTCTCCAAGCGCATCCAGCGGCTGGAGCACACCCTCGGCGAGCCGCTGTTTGTCCGCGGCACCCGCGGGGTGGAGTTGAGCGACGCCGGCCATCGCTTCCTGCCGCACGCCCGCCAGCTCCTGGCCGCCGCCGACGCCGCCGCCCAGGCGGCGCGGCCGGCGTCCTGGCCGCTGCGGGTCGACGTCTGGGGCCACGTGCAGGCGCCGCTGCGGATGGTTCGCCGCCTGATCAGCGAGACCCCCGAGCTGACGGTCGAGCTGAGCATGCGCCGCAGCCTGGCGGCCGCCCTCGAGGCGCTGGGGCGCGCCGAGATCGACGCCTGCTTCGGCCGCGTCCACGATTTGGAACATCCCTGGCCGACCGGGCTGGCCGACCAGCCAATCCTGCTGGAGCGAGCGGTGGTGGCCGTCAGTGCCGATCATCCGCTGGGCGCCGCTTCCCTGCTGCGCCCAGCCGACCTGCGAGAGTCCGTCATGTGGCTCCCCGCAGGCGGCAGCTCCGCCGAGATGCTGGGCGGCTTTCGCCGGTTCGCCGACCACTTCGGCATCCTGGTGGACACCGCTGGCCAGAACCTCGGGCTGGAGCACGCCATCGACCAGCTCCGATGCGACCCGCGACGGTTCGCCCTCTTCGGTGGCGACTGGACCATCCCCACCGACACGGGCATCCGGCTGATCCCCCTCGACCCGACGCCGTGCTATCTGTGGTCGCTGGTCTGGCGCGACGGCGACCGACACCCACAGCTGGAGCTGCTGCTCGAGCGCGCCGTCGAGACCGGACGGACCGAGGGGTGGCTCGCCTACGACGCCGAGCGCGACTGGCTGCCAGACCCCGACCTCGCCGGACTACGCCGCTACGAGTAGCAGTGCGCGTCCGTGCTTGACCGCCAGTCATGCTCGCGGGCGGTGTTGGCAGCTCGATGCGGTTGCGGACGCCGAGCTTGGTCATCGCAGACGCTCCATACAGGTCAAGCGGCGGTGGGCAGGTTCTGCCTACCGAGCTGGCGGAGCACTGCGAAGACCTCGCGGGCGACGTAGCGCTTGAGGCAGCGCAGGATCTCCTTCTTGGTCTTGCCCTCGGCGGTGCGCCTGGCGAGGTAGTCGCGGGTGGGCTGGTGCCAGCGCAGCCTGACGATCACGATGCGGTGCAGCGCCGCGTTGGCCTGGCGGTCACCACCGCGGTTCAGCCGGTGGCGGACGGTCTTGCCCGAGGAGGCATCCACTGGCGAGGCGCCGCAGAGGGCGGCGAACGCGGCCTCGCTGCTCAGCCGCATGGGGTTGTCGCCGGCGGTGGTCAGTAGCGCGGCAGCGCTGTCGGGGCCGACGCCCAGCAGCTGGCGTAGCTTGGGGGTGGCGGTGGCGGTGAGCTGGTCGAGTTTGCCGGCCAGCAGGGTGATCTCGGCGTTCAGGTGCTGGTAGCGGCGGGCCAGGCCACCCAGAGCCAGCATCGTGGCCGCGGTCGGGGTGGCCAGCCCGCTGGGGTCCAGCGCGGCGGCTTGGCGGAGCAGCCTGGTGGTGGTCAGGCCCGCAAGCTGCTCGCGGAGCTCTGAAGGGGCGGTGACCAGCAGCGCCTTGATGGCGTTGATCGCCTGGGTGCGGGCCTTGACGGCGGTCTGGCGGGCCACCCGCAGCGCCCGCGCCATCTCCACCACCCCGTCTTGGGCCTTGGGGACGCCGGTGGCCTCACCGGCCTGCACGGTGCGAGCGGCGGCGTCGGCGTCGACCGGGTCGCTTTTGCCGCGCCGCCGGCGGGCGGCCCGGTCGGGCCGGTTGACCTCCAGCACCCGCTGGCGGTGGGTGGCCAGGAAGCGGGCCAGGCCGGCGCCGTAGCTGCCGGTGCCCTCCACCCCTCAGGCGACGGGCTCGCCCAGTGCGTGGGCCCAGGCCAGCAGCTGGGCGTAGCCGGCGCCGGTGGCCGGGGCCATGGTGGTGCCGAGCCGGCGGCCGAGATGGTCTCTGGCCGCAGCGACGTGGAGGTCCTTGTGGGTGTCGACCCCGACGGTGACCCGCGGCAGCGTGGTGTGTGCCATGGTGGTGTTCGCCATCCTCTCGAGCGACGGGACGGGTGGTCGCACCGGCCGGGCGGGCGGACAACACTGCGACGAGTCTGGTGGCAACAGGCTCCTATCAGGTCACGCCCCTCCGGTCGGTGCCGCCTGGTGGCGGCCGCGACCGAGCCGACAGCTCTAACCTCGGACACCGGGCCGGTGGTCATACCCCGGTTCCGCAGCTCCGTCGGCGCATGGTCCACGAATCTAGGGGTTGACCTGCGGAAAGGCTTGATCGTACGCGCAGACGGCGTGTATCTAGGCGCGAGTGTTCGC
>WNGB01010865.1_pt1 | contig 12550 bp, 11 predicted proteins | sample 5400681 | NCBI WGS metagenome assembly WNGB01 (sample SAMN13153367, study PRJNA577476) | soil metagenome | isolation source: 115 cm soil or saprolite under grassland replicate 2 | place: USA:California | collected 2016-06-15 | reverse complement strand
GCGCTCTCTCGCGAGCTGGGCGTCGAGCTCGCCCGCCGCGGCGTGCGGGTCAACGCGCTCTGCCCCGGCCCGGTGAACACCCCGCTGCTCCAGGGGCTGTTCGCCAAGGACCCCGAGGGGGCCGCCCGGCGCCTCGTCCACCTGCCCATGGGCCGCTTCGCCGAGGTCGAGGAGATCGCGGCGGCCGCCTGCTTCCTGGCCTCTGACGACGCCTCCTACATCACCGCGAGCACCTTCCTGGTCGACGGCGGACTCTCCGGCGCCTACGTCACCGCGGACTGACGTCGCTCGGCCCGCCGGGCCCGCGCGGCCTCGACCAGCGCGGCGAACAGGCGCTCGTCGTCCTGTTCGGGGTGCCACAGAACGCCGACCAGGAAGGGTGCTGGAGCGGTGGACTCGACCGCCTCGATGCTGCCGTCGTCGGCCCACGCGACCGCGTCCAGGCCGTTGCCGATGGCGGCGATGCCCTGGTGGTGATAGGACGCCACCTTGGCCGTGCCACCGAGGATGCCCGCGACCCTGCTGCCGGGGAGCAGCCGGACGTCGTGGTAGCCGAAGCGGGCGGGCACCGGCGGCCGGTGCCCGTCGTGGCCGACCACCTCGGGCAGGTGCTGGTGAAGGCTGCCGCCGTGGGCCACGGCGATGAGCTCCGCGCCGCGGCAGATGCCGAGCACCGGCAGGCCCCTGTCGAGTGCGGCCCGCAGCAGGGCCAGCTCGCCGTGGTCGCGTTCCGGCCGCACGTCACCGGTCTCGGGGTGGGCCTCGGCGCCGTACAGCGCCGGGTCGATGTCGTTGCCGCCGCTGACCACCAGCCCGTCGAGCGCGGCGACCGTCTCCTCGGCGCCGTCGTCGGGCGGCAGCAGCGCCGCCCGCCCGCCCGCGCGGGCGACCACGCGCAGGTAGGAGGCGGGCAGCAGCGCCGCCGGCTCCCGCCACGCGCTCCAGCGCACATCTGGCTCGACACCCGCCGTCACACCGATGATCGGCCGCACCAGGCACAACCTCCGGACGAATCGACCCCCGTCCGATGCTACCCCGGCCGCCTCATCGCCTTCAGGGGTCAGGGGGTGGGGGTCTCCTCGGTCACCGCCTCGCCGGCTGGCCCGATGTCCGTGACGTGCGTCGTGCCGTACCCCTCGGTCTCCGGGTGCCCGTGCACGCCCCGCGTGACGGCGAATTCCTCCTCTGGGGAGAGCACCAGACGGTGCCGGCCCGCAATCGCGAAGTACAGGATGCCGAGCACGAAGTAGATCAGCGTGCCCCACACGCCCGGCCGGTAGTCGCCGTTCGAGTACAGCGACACCAGGGACACCAGCGCGATGGCGCCGGCGATCCCCGCTCCCCACTGGCCGAAGCGGCTGCGGTACGGCCGTTCGATGTCAGGCATCTTCCGGCGGAGCAGGATGAACGACAGGCACTGCATGAAGTACGAGATGACCGCGCCGAACACCGCCATGTACAGCAGCGCGCCCACGATCTGCCCCGCCAGCTGGCCGCCGCTCTTCCCCAGTTGGTAGATGAGGACGGCCAGGGCGTACCCGACGACCGCGCCGGCGACCAGCGCGACGTGGGGGGTGTTGCGCTTGCCGTGCGTGACGGACAGCCACTTCGGGAAATAGCCGGCCCGCGACAGCGAATAGGTGTTGCGGCCGTAGGCGTAGATGATCGTGAAGAAGCTCGCGATCAATCCGACCAGGCCGATCAGGGCGAGCAGCTCGGCGGCCGTCCCGTCGCCGAAGACTCCCTTGAACCCGTCGAACAGCGGCGTGGCCGAGACGCCGATCTTCTCCGCGCCGCCATCGACGCCGGTGTTGAGGAACAGCGTCAGCGCTCCGGTGATGACCAGCGTCGTCAGGCCCCAGATCGTCGCTCGCGGGACGTCGCGCTTGGGGTCGTGGGACTCCTCCGCGGCGAGCGGCAGCTCCTCGATCGCCAGATAGAACCAGATCGCGAACGGGATGGCCGGGAGGATCCCGCCGAGCCCGTGCGGCAGGAAGCTCGACCCTCCGGCGTCGGGCCTGATGTTGGTCCACAGGCCCGCGTCGAACTTCCCGGAGGCGATCACCGAGATGAAGAAGAACGCCAGGATGCCGAGGGCGAGGATGTTGATGACGACCGTAAACCGCATCGTGGCCTCGATGCCCACGATATTGATCCAGACGAAGACGACGTAGAAGACCGCCCACCACGTGACGGGGCTGTTCCACCACGGCTGGCCCACGATGTCGAACAGCCCCACGACGATGTCGTGCATCAGGAAGCCCATGGCTCCCACCACCACCGCCGGGGTGATCACGTACTCCATGTTCTCGGCGAGCCCGGTGATGAACCCGCCCCATGGCCCCATCGCCGAGCGGGCGAACGAATAGGCTCCACCCGTGTGGGGAAGGGCGGGCGACATCTCGGCGATGCTGAAGCACAGGCCGTAGTACATGATCGCGATGAAGAACGTCGCGATGAGCAGGCCCCCGAAGCCACCGGCGTCGAGCCCCAGGTTCCATCCGTAGAAGTCGCCGGAGATGACCGCCGCCACGCCCAGCGACCACAGCGACCAGAAGGCCGCGTGCCGCCTGAGCCGTCGCTTGACGAAGTACTGGTCTCCGGCTTCCTCGTAGCTCACCGATCCGACTCGGCGTCGCTCCTGAGCCACGGCACAACCCCCTTATCCCGCGCTCGGGGAAGTTGTCTGACATTAGGTGACCTTCGCAGAATCGTAAGGAGCACACCCCGAGCGAGTCAAGCCGGTGCGTACACGCGGTCAACAGCCTGCCTTGTCCCGCCAAGTTGTCTGACATAAACTCATCGCCAGGATGCAGATGGCACACCGGGGAACAAGGGTCCGACCGCAGCTCCGTTCGGTCTCGGTCCATGACGAGCTCAGGCAGCGGATCGACCAGGGGAAGTTCCCCGCGGGGACCCGCCTTCCGTCCGAGCCGGACCTGGCGGCGGAGCTCCAGGTGTCCCGGGCCACCCTCCGCGAGGCGCTCAGGGCCCTGGAAGGCGAGGGGCTGCTGCGGCGACGACGAGGCTCGGGGACCTACGTCGCCGAGCTTCCTCGCATGGCGAACAGCCTGGATCTGAACTTCGGCGTCACCGAGGCGATCCGTTCGGCCGGGATGCGGGCGGGGATCGCGCAGGGACGGCACTGGATCGAGCCTGCCTCCGCCGCCGAGGCGGCCCGCCTCGGGCTGGAACCCGGCCAGGACGTGCTGGTCGTCGAGCGGGTCCGCACCGCGGAAGGCAAGGCCGTCGTCCTGTCCCGGGACATCTTCCCGAGCAGGCTGGTCGACGCCCGGACGCAGGTCGTCGAGGAGATGCTGCACCGGTCGATCTACGACGTGTTCGAGCGGGACCTCGGTATCGTCATCCACCATGGCGTCGCCAGGTTCCGGCCCGTGCGGGCCGACCAGGCCGTCGCCAGCCGGCTGGGCGTCCCCCGCGGCGAGCTCCTTCTCTACATCTGGCAGGTGGACTACGCGGAGGACGGCGCCGCGGTGCTCTCCTCCCACGAGTTCCACCTCGCGGACGCATTCGACTTCTCGGTGGTCCGCCGAGGCCCCGGAAAGAGGTTCACGTGACGACACAGGTTGGAAAGTCCATGCGCCTCAAGCGGGTGATCGACCCGGCCGGGGTCTCGCTGATCTGCGCCCTCGATCACGGGATGACCTCACCGACCTTCCTCGAGCCGCTCGCGGACATCGCGACCCGGACCGCCGAAACGGTGGCCGGCGGGGCCAACGTGATCATGATGTACAAGGGCATGGTCCGGCTGGCGGAGCCGGCGTTCTCGCCGACGACCTCGCTCGCGCTCCTGCTGTCGGCGTCGGCGAACCCGGCATCCGCACAGCCCGAGGTGGTCCAGATCGCCCGGGTGGAGGAGGCCGTGCGCCTGGGCGCCGACGCCGTCGTCCTGTTCACGGCGCTGGGTGGGGAGTCCGAACCGGGAATGATCCGCACGCTGGCCGGTGTCGGTCGGGAGTGCGCCGCGCTCGGCATGCCGATGATCGCCGAGGCGGAGTTCCCGACCACCTATGCCCTGGTCGAGGAGCTCAAGGAGCAGTACGGCTTCGAATACCTCCGGCGGAACGTCCGGCTCTGCGCCGAGCTCGGCGCGGACATCGTGAAGACGAACTGGCCAGGTGACGAGGACTCGTTCGGCCGCCTGGTGGAGGCCGCCGGCGGCATCCCGGTGGTGCTTGCCGGCGGCTCCCGCCTCGAGGACCGGGAGCTGCTCGTGAGGATGGAGCGAGCCATGGCGGCGGGCGGCATCGGGTGCTCCGTGGGACGGAACATCTTCATGCACCGGTCGCCCCAGGCGATCACGCGCGCCCTGTCCAGGGTCATCCGGGAGCGGTGGAACGCAGGCAAGGCCTACGAGGAGCTGCGGGAGCATCGAGGCGAGGAGGCGTCGTGAGAGCCGCGTTCATGACCGGACGCAACTCGGTGGAGGTCAGGGAAGCTGACGAGCCGGCCCTGGATCCGCGCGGCGGGATCCTCCGCGTGGAGGCGTGCGGCATCTGCGGCACCGACGCTCGGACGTTCTTCAACGGCGACCTCCGGGCTCCCGCGCCGTGGATCCTCGGGCACGAGCCCGTTGGAATCCTCGAGCGCGTCGGGCCCGAGGCCACGCTTCCCCGAGGGGTGAAGGAGGGCGACCGCGTGTTCCTCGGCTCCATTCTCACCTGCGGGGAGTGCGGGGAGTGCGTCGACGGGTTCCAGAATCTCTGCGAGCACCATCTGCTGTACGGCTACGACCCCTTCCCGGGCGCCTACGCCGAGTTGGCGGCGGTACCACCGATCGCCACCAAGAACCTCATTCCACTCCCGCACGACCTGCCGTCGGACCTGGCGACGGTCGCGGACCCGTTCGCCTGCGCCCTGAACGGGATCGAGGTGCTGGACGTCGGCCTCGGCGACACGGTCATGATCCTGGGAGCCGGTCCGATCGGGTGCTGGCAATCGGTCATGGCGCGCGACCGGGGGGCGAGCAGGGTGTTCCTGTGCGACGTGAACCGCCAACGCCTGGACATCGCCCTGCATGCGGTCGGCGGGTTCGTGGACGACGCGTGGGTGGCCGGCGAGGACAACGGCGTCTCCGACGTGATGAGCCGCACGGGCGGAGCGGGTGCCAGGCGGATCAGCGTGGCGGCGCCCTCCAAGCAGGCCCAGCAGGCGGCACTCGAGATGGCGGCCAAACGCGCCCGGGTCGTGTACTTCGCGGGGCTCCCCAAGCACGACCCCGTGAGCCAGCTCGACATGAACCAGCTCCACTACAAGGAGCTGGCCGTCCTCGGCGCGTACGGGGCCACCCACCGCCAGTACCGGATCACCATGGACTACCTCAACCGCCGGCGGGACGAGCTGGCGGCCGTCGTCACGCACCGGTTTCCGCTGGACGGGATCGGCGATGCGTTCGAGACGATCCGTTCGGGCGCGGGGCTGAAGATGGTCATCCTGCCATGACCGAGCCCTACGTGATCGGCTGTGACGTCGGCAGCCAGGGGACGAACGCCGCGCTCTACGCAGCCGATGGCACGCTGGTGGCCTCGGCCTACGAAGGCTACGACGTCTCCTTTCCCCACCCGGGCTGGGCTGAGCAGGATCCTCGCCTCTGGACCGCGGCGCTGCACGCCACCATCACCCGGCTGATCAAGAAGGTGCCGGAGGGGCCGTCCGCGGTGAAGGGCCTCTCGTTCGGGTCGCAACTCGACGGGATGGTCGTGTGCGATGCGCGGGGCCATCCCCTGCGGCCGGCCATGATCTGGATGGACCGGCGGGCGGAGGCGCAGGCGGCCGCCCTCGCCGGGCGGATCTCGCGGGCGGACTTCTACCGCCATGTCGGAGCGAACCTCGATTCCTCGCACGCGGTGTTCAAGGCGATGTGGGTCCGGGACGAGGAGCCCGAGGTGTTCGCGGAGGCGGCGAACCTCATGCCGCCGGGGTCGTACGTGCTCCGCGAGGCGGCCGGCGTCCTCGCCGTCGACTACTCGAACGCCTCCTCGCTCGCCCTCCTCGATCCGCGGACCCGGACGTGGTCCACGCCCGTCCTGGAAGCCGTCGGCATCGACCCCAAGCTGCTTCCCGAGCTCGCTGCCGGCACGCAGCCGGTCGGCCCCGTCACGCGGGCCTTCGCCGAGATCACCGGTCTGTCGCCCGAGACGGTCGTGATGGTGGGGTGTGGGGACGAGATGGCGGCCACCCTCGGCGCCGGCGTCTTCGCCCCCGGGGAGGTGTGCGACGTGGTCGGCACCGCTGAGCCCGTGTGCGCCGCCTCGGCTAGGCCGCGCGAGGACGCCACGATGCTCGTCGAGTGCCACCCGCACGCCGATCCCGACGTCTGGCTCCTCGAGAACCCCGGATTCGTCTCGGGTGGAAACCTTCGCTGGTGGCGGGACCAGTTCTCGCCGCTCGAGCGGGACGCGGAGGCCCGCGGGGAGGGCGACGCCTACGATCTGATGACGGGCCCGGCGGCCGGCGTGCCTCCCGGCGCTGAGGGGCTGGCGTATCTGCCCTGCATGCAGGGGGCCATGGCGCCGGAGTGGAACGGGGCCGCCCGGGGAGTCTTCTACGGGCTCACGCTCGCCCACACCAGGGCCCACATGACCAGGGCGCTGCTCGAGGGAAGCGCCTACGCCCTCCGGGACATCCTCGAGGCCATGCGGAGTGCCGGGTTGGAGGTCCGCCGGCTCACGATCGTGGGGGGTGGGGCGAAGGGAGCGCTGTGGCGGCAGATCAAGGCGGACGTGACCGGCCTCCCGGTCCGCGTCCCGACGAGCGTGGAGACGACGGCAACCGGGGCCGCGATCCTGGCGGCGGTGGGATCGGGCATGCACTCCAGCGTCGCGGGAGCGGTCGACGCGTTCGTCGCCTACCAGCCCGAAGAGCAGCTTCCCGATCCGGAGCGTCACGAGCTCTACGCCGACGCCTATCGCCGGTACCGCGACGTGTACTTTGCGCTGAAGCCGGTGTTCGAGCGGGCCTGAGGGCGGAATTACTGCTTCCTTCTCACCCGCTGTGCTGGCTCGCGAGCACCATTCTGTCCGCTATCACGATAGGCCACGAGAAGCTGGATAATCTCGTGCTTGAGGTTTCCCACGAAATCCTCTGAGGACATATTCGCAAACTCCTCCTCAGTAACCCATTTCAACTCGGAGTGATTTGTGGACCACGGCTCGTTGGAGCCAACTCTTCTGCAGAGGAACCGGATCCCTGGGATGACAGGCTCATTCGGCTCCCTGATCTCATAGAAGACATGGAAATGTTCGAGTACCTCCACGTCAAGATTCAGCTCTTGAGAGAAGTGCCTGCGAAGACCCTCGACGAAGTTCTCCGAGTAACGAAGTTGGCCACCACAACCCTCAAACTTTCCTGGATAGAGCCGCCGCCCGCGCGACCTTCGCGCAATCAGCAGCTTGATCGCGCCCTGCTTCTCCTCGGCGATGCACGTACCGGCGACATGAACCTCTGGCGTCTCCCGAACCAGTTCCCGAGGAAGAAACTGCGAGGCGATTTCGTTGGTCACCCAAACCGAAACCTCTCCTATTCCCTGCAGCCGCAGTAGCCGAGATGTCAAGCCACGGGCGGACTTCGGGAGCTCTGGAAAATCGTCACGGTCGATCACAATACCAAAGGGGCGCGCCTGGCCGCACAGTCGAGAAGACTTGTTGAGATTGTGTCCCGCCCAGTCACCTCCAACTCGTATGACCTTTCCTCGCACCACCCCCCAGCCGAGCTGCAGGTTCGCCGAGTGGCCAACTTGCTTGGAGAAGCCCTCACAGTGCTTCTCGAAGTCTCTCTCCACCCTCCGGATCGTCGTCAATACATCGGAGAGGAGACTCGTCACCTCTCGTACCTTGAGTTGCTCCGGCAACTCTGAGACGACGAGCGCTCCATCTCCGAGCGGCTTGAGCTCATACCGTGGCTGGGGAAAGCGTTGGCGCAGGATCTGTAGGAAGCCCGTCACAAAATGGTCGAGATTGGCGAAGACTTCGTTGGCCTCGGCCCACTTCGTGAACCCTCGAACGTCCGTGAAGACGACCAGCGCCGTCATGTCCCTGGTCATGCGACACCTCTCTGAGGCGTCGCTGGTCTCCAAGCGCTGTGGGTCCTCACAGTTCGATCACCCTACGCGTCCGGGTGACCTGCCAGAACCATCCACCGGTGGCCTTCATGCGGATCTGCGTTGAGAGCCCCGCCATCGTCCTCCCCCGGGCAGCGGACGCCCTAGTTACACCGATGTAGTTCAGGACCGTAGTTCATCTACCGTGAGCACGCAACAATGAGCGAGCCCTGCCTTCTCTGTGGTGCTGGCCTCCCTGCGGATCAGCTCAGTCTGGTGCTGGGTGAGGGTGGTATCGGCACCGGTTGGCGGCACGCGTCGCCTTCCGGGTGGTCAGGGTCGGGAGAACCCGATCAGGCGGGCATCGACCACGAGGTTGTCGCGGTAGCTGTGGCGCTGGTGGTCGAAGCTGCCGCCGCAGGTGACCAGCCGTAGGGCGCGCCAGGAGACCGGACCGAACACGGCACCCTTCGGGAAGGCGGCCTTCGGGTACTGGTGCACGCCCTCGACGGCGAAGCGCAGGCTCACCCCGTCGGCGCGCCTGACCTGCACGACGTCGCCAGGCGCCAGCTCACGCAGGCGGTAGAAGACCGCCGGGCCGCTGCGTGAGTCGACATGGCCGACGATGACCGCTGGGCCCTGCTCACCGGGGAGCGGCCCGCCGCTGAACCAGCCCGCCTGGCTGAAGTCCTCCGGGACCTGCAAGGCGCTGCCAGCATCCAGGCCCAGCCGCACCAGCCCGGTCTCGACCCCGATCGCCCCGATGGTGAGCTGCACCGGCGCGGAGGGTGGTCCCGGCACGGTCACCTGGGTGGGGAAGGGGCTGACCTCGAGCCGTGGGCGGGAGCGCGCGACCGCGGCGGGTGGCTGCTGGGTGGGCGCCCGCGCGGGGGCCGCCGCCGACGCGGCCGGAGCGGCCGGAGCCGGAGCGGCCGGCCGCGCCGCGCAGCCCGCGACCGGCAGCAGGGCCAGAAGGATCGCCGCGGTGTGCCTGGCCGCGGTGTGCCTGGCCGCGGACACGGACCTGACGGCGAGCACCGGGAGCAGCGCCAGCACCGCCCCGGTCCACAGCAGCGCCGGCCGCGCGGCGCCCGGCGCCGGTGGGGCGGTGCCGCCCGCCCCGGTCGCCACCCCGCCGGCCGCGGCCGGCATGTCCCTGACGCCGGCGCCGTCCCTGAACGCGAACACCTCGTCCGGCTGACCGGCGCCGCCGGTCAGGACGGCGGTGGTGACGGTGCCCGCCTTCAGCGTGAGCGTGCCGTTGTAGAGGGCCTTGCCGCTGCCTGCCTGGCGCGCCTGGACCCGGTACCTGCCAGGGGTGACGTCGCCGTACGGGCTCGCCGAGCCGAGCGAGAGCCCCTTGGCCAGCACCTTGCCGCCGGAGACGACGTCGATCGCGCGGCGGCCCAGCAGAGTGTCGACGAAGCGGACCCGGGCCTTGCCAGGGCTCACCGGTGACAGGTTGTCGCTGAGCAGCACCCCCCGAAGGTTCGCCTTGGGGCCGACCACGGCCACGGTGTAGCTGCGGTCTGGCTGGAGGTTCCCCGTCAGCGTGACCGTTGCGGGCGCTGTCGGGTCGGTGCCTGCCGGCCGCACCTCGTAGGTGAACGCCCCGGCGCCGACCCCCCAGTAGGCGGAGACCGCCTTGTAGAACACGTTCGGGAAGACCTGGTCGCGGTTCACGCTCACCGCGTAGACGTCAACGTAGGAAGCGTCGGGCGAGAAGTGGGCGATGCGCAGCTGGGCGGTCGGCTGGCCATGCTGGGCCGTTGCCACGCCGGGCACGGCGAGCAACAGGGCGGCCGCTGCCAGGACGCCTGCCGCGGCGGCGGGCCTTGGGAGTCGCACGGGTTCCCTCCTCTGGACGTCGGGCGCGGACTTCGGGCCGTCGAAGCGGTCCCCCTCTGGTGTTCGGGCCCCGGGGGCCCTCGGACTGCCCGTTGGGGAACGGAGATTGCTCTACGGAAAACAACGTAGTTTCGCCTACGTCACCCCATCCGCCGGTCCCGCGGCTGCGAAGACCAGGCGACCGGATCTCATCGACCCTGGAGGCGCTGGTGATGGAGGCGTTCGTGCGACACCGTCGCGGCCGTGGCGTCGCGCTGCTGGCGCTGCTGGTGTGCGCCGGCCTCGTCTTCGGCCTGGGCGCGACCCGCGCGCTCGCCAGGCCCAGCCTCCCAGAGCTGCGGGCCAGGGCGGACACGCTCCGCGTCAAGCTCGACGCCCAGAACCAGCGTCTGGAGATCATCGCCGAGGACCTCGACGCCGCCTACGCGCGCGGCGCCAAGCTGCTGGCCGAGTCGACCGCGCTGGCGAGGCGGCGCGATGCCGCGCGGCACGGGGTCGAGACGGCCAACGCGGACCGCGACGCCCTGCCCGGCATCAAGGCGGCCCGCATCAGGCTCGACACGCTCAACGACATGCTGGCCAAGCGCCTGGACGCGCAGGCGCGCCTGGCCATGCGCCTCAAGGCCCAGCAGGACGAGGCACGGGCCCTCGTCGCCGATCTGGGCCGCGAGCTGCGCACCATGGACCGGCGGGTCGCCGCGCTCATCGCCGAGCAGCGGCAGCGCCAGGAGGCCGAGCGCCGGGCCGCCTTCGACCGCTGGATGGCGCAGGCGCGCGCCGGTCGCATCGACCTGCCCGGGCCGGCGGCTGGGGTCGGCGAGCGAGCGGTCAGGATCGCCCTGGCGCAGCTCGGCACGCCGTACGAGTGGGGTGCCGAGGGCCCGGACACCTTCGACTGCTCCGGGCTGACCAGCTTCGCCTACCATGCCGCCGGCGTGGACATCCCGCGGGTGGCCAGGGCGCAGTACGCCGCCTACGCGGCCGACCGCCGCGTCGACCGGACCGCTCTGCTCCCCGGTGACCTGGTGTTCTTCGCCACCGATCCCAGCGACCCCGCCACCATCCACCACGTCGGCATGTATGTCGGCAACGGCCTCATGGTCGAGGCGCCCCACACCGGCGCGGTGGTCCGCACCTCCTCCATCTGGCGCAGCGAGTACGCGGGCGCGGTGCGCCCGGCCTGAGACCGCGGGCGGCGCTGTAGGTTCTCAAAAGGGTTGGCGTCTTCTCAGAAGAGTTGGCACACAGATGGCATTTGTGCCAGATAGACGAAGGCCTCCTGTTCGTTCTCAGTGAAGATGGCCAGCGGGCTGTCGGTTCTCACCACAGTTGGCGAGGTCTCGCGTGGCGAGCCAAGTGGAGCGGAGGCGCAGCATGCTCGGAGGCCTCCGACGCGCTCAAGACGCGCTCGAGTCGGGGCGGCGCAGCTCAGCCCGGTCGTGGAGCCGCTCGAGGCCGTCGAGGATCAGATCGAGCCCGAACTCGAACTCGACCTGGTCGTCGCACCAGCCCAAGGTGGCCTCGCCGTTGTGGCTGGCCCCCATGACGATCTCGGTGAGGTACGGATACTCGTCGGCCATCTGCGCGCGCATGATCGCCGCCACGTCCGGGCCCACTTCATCGCCGCCGTTCGGGTCGAACAGCTCCTGCGTGAACCCCAGGGCACGGCTGCCGAGGGCGTGCATCGCGTGATGGACGAGGTCGGCCGACAAGCCCCCCTCCCGAAGCAGCCCACCCAGTGCGTCGAAGTACCGCAGGACCGCTGGGCTCATGTTGGTGCGCGACTCGATGACGCCAGGCGCCCAGGGGTGGCCGAGAAGGACCTCGCGGGCGGCCAGGATCCTGCGCCGCACGGCCGCCTTCCAGTCGGCTGGACTGGACGGCGCGCCGATCTCGCCGACACGGGCGTTGATCTCGTTGACCACGATGTCGACGATGCCGTCCAGGACCTTGTCCTTGTCGGCGACGTGGTAGTACAGCGACATCGCCTCGACCCCGAGTTCCTGGGCGAGCCTGCGCATGGTGAGTGACGCGATCCCGCCCTCGTCTGCGATGCTGACGGCGGCTCGCAACACCCGATCCTTGCTCAACGGCGTGTGACGGTCGGTTCTGGATCCGGCTCGCCGGGCCATCCACGTCCACCTCCCCAGTCGCACGCTCCCGATCAACGCGGGCTCGCGGGCGTCGTCCCTTCCCTTGACAACCTTACAAGGTATGGCTACCGTATGGCATGGATCTTACAAGGTAAGATTCAGGCTGACGGCAGGATCGGGCCGGCCCGCTCCTCAGCCGGGTAACACCCGGGGCGCACGCCGCCATCACCGCGTGGGGAAACGTCGTCCGCCACGCCGGACGTTGGGTGCTGCGCCGAACCAGTGGGGGTCGATCAGATGTCCAGCCGTATCGCCGATACGCCACCAGACCAAGCCGCGATCCCACAACGCCAAGCGGCAGTCATTGCCGGGCTCGCATACGTGGTCCTCAACGTGCTGGCCTTGGTCGCCAACTTCTTCGCCCTCGACAGGCTCACCGTGCCGGACGATGCCGCGGCGACGGTCAGCAATATCGTGAATTCCGAACTACTGTTCCGCAGCGGCATTGCCGCGTTCATCGTCGTGCTCATCGCCGACGTGGTGGTCGCTT
>WNGB01025475.1_pt1 | contig 12551 bp, 16 predicted proteins | sample 5400681 | NCBI WGS metagenome assembly WNGB01 (sample SAMN13153367, study PRJNA577476) | soil metagenome | isolation source: 115 cm soil or saprolite under grassland replicate 2 | place: USA:California | collected 2016-06-15 | reverse complement strand
TCGGAACACCCCAGAGGGAGTTTCGGATTCGGTCATGGAAGCAGCTTCTGGACTGCACAACCTCCGAGTTCAAAGCCGTCAGCTGGGCCGGAGAAAGTAACGAAAACCTTATTCCCGATGAAGTCTCCTGCACCCGGATCATGGCTCGGACGCAGGCGCCGCGCCGCCGTCGGTCGGCAGATACACGTCGAAGCGTGTGCCCTTGCCGACGGTGCTGTCGCACTCGATCCAGCCCTTGTGCTGCTCGACGATGCCGAAGACCATCGCCAGGCCCAGGCCCGTTCCCTTATCGCGGTCCTTGGTCGTGAAGAACGGCTCGAAGATGCGCGGCAGGATCTCCGGCGGAATCCCGTGCCCGGTGTCGCTGACGCTCAGGCGCACGAATTGCCCAGCCCGTGCCCTGGTGTGGAGCCGCACGCGCTCCTCACCCACCTGCACGTTGTCGGCCTCCAACAACAGGTGGCCACCCTCGGGCATGGCATCCCGGGCGTTCAGACACAGGTTCATCAGCACCTGGCTCACCTGGGCGGGGTCCGCCTGCACGGCGGGCAAGTTCGCCGCAATACGGACCGCGACCCGGATGCGCGCGCCCAGGGTCTGCCCGATCAGGCTAACCACCTCCGCGATGGCGTCGCGCAGGTTGACGGGCCGGAGTTGCAGGGGCGTGCGGCGCGCGAAGCCGAGCAACTGCCGTACCAGTTCTGCGGCCCGCCAACCTGCCTGCTCCACACCGTTTAGAATGACGTATTTGGGATCCGTTTTAGGGATATCCGCCAGCAGAAGCGAGATGTTGCCGAGAATGCCGGTGAGCAGGTTGTTGAAATCGTGAGCCACTCCCCCTGCCAATCGACCCACCGCCTCCATCTTCTGCGCGTGCCGCAGCTGCTCCTCCAGATGTCTCCGCTCCGTGATATCCGACAGGATGTAGACGGCGCCGATCACGTCGCCATCTGCTGCCAACAAGGGATCCGCGACCACGTGCAACCAGCGCTCTCCGAGCGCCAGCTCGGCGACTTCGCGGCGGCGCGTCGTCAGCATGCGCTGGAACGGATGCAGGAGGAAGGAGGAAGGAGGAAGGAGAAAACGCTCTGCCTCCTTGATGCTGTCTCCACCCTCCGCTTCCAGGCCCAGCACGCGGCCCAGCGCCTGGTTGCAGCGCAGCACACGGCCCTGCCGGTCAAGAAGACATAAGCCATCGCTAATAGCGTCGAAGGTCGCCTGCCACTGCCGGGCCACGTTGCGCGCTTGCTCCTCGGCCTGGTGGATGCGCACGAGAGCGCGCACGTGGGCGATGAGTTCCTTCGGCTCCACCGGCTTGGTCAAGTAGCCATCGGCCCCTTCGTCCAGCCCGTGCGAGCGGTCGTTGCTGGTCACGTAGGCGCCGGACAGGTGCAGGACGGGAATGCCGCTGGTGCCGGGGTGCGCCTTGATCCGCCGGCACACCTCGAAGCCGTTCATGTCGGGCAGGTTCACGTCGAGGACAACCACATCGGGGCGTTCGGACGCCAACCGCAACGCCTCACTGCCGCTGGCCGCTTCCTTCACCTCGAAGCCGGCGCGCTGCAAAATCCAACGAAAAGTCAGGCGACTATCTGCGTCGTCATCGACAAACAGGATCGTCGCAGGGTGTTCCGCTGTCATCGTCCGTTGCTCCCCTTTGAGGGTCCGATGTGCTGCGCCGGAGTGCGTCTCCCGAAGGAGAGCGTGCGCGCAGTTCGTCATCCCGACGAGATGAAGGCGAGTATCCATGAGATGACTATGCCTCTCCGAAAAGGCGACGGGACCGTCCGGCATCCGGCAGGTCGAGGACAGGGAATCGGACAGCCTTGCCGAATCCACGCAAGATGGGTAGCGACCGGATGCGAGGGACGGGCATGCAAGGATAGGTTACAGTCATGGCCGAGGCAAGTCGACCGGGACTTTTTCCTCCCTGGGACGGCGCGAGGGACGCTTTCCCCAGGAGGAGAAATGGCAAGTGGGGGAGGGCAACCGCCAAGAAAAAGTGACACGGTGACTAAAGCGCAACACGCAACAGGGAAAGCGAACGAGCGGCGGGGTTTATCCCCCCTAGGGACCAACTTACGCCGCAAGCTCCGGGTCTTCCAGGAGTTGGCGCGTGCTGGGTCGGGTGTACCGTTTCGGCTGGCGGCGCACCCGACCCATTTCCTCCACCAACTCCGCCAGCACCGCCCGCAACTGCCGCCCACGCCGCAGGGCGCCGGCCAGGCGCAGCGCGTAGCGCCGCACGACCGCGAACAGCTTCACCGGGCTGACGCCGCCCAGCGGCCCACAGCGCCGCAGCGCCGCCCAATGCACCACGCCCCAGGCCAGCACCTCCACCAGCACGCCCTTGCGGCCGTGGCTGAACGTCCAGCGCAACTGCTGCTTGCCACGCTTGAACAGTAACTCCACCTGCCACCGGCAGCGGTACACCACCCCCAACTCGGCCGCCGTCAGCCGCGCCGCCGGCACGTTCGTCGCCAGTACCAGCCAGTCCCACAACGCCAACTGCCGCGCGCTGGGGTCGCGTCCCTTCTGGCTCCGTGTGTCCGCGCGCAACTTCTGCCGCCGCGCCGCCACTTCCGGCGGGCAGCGCCGCGCCGTCAGCCGGCACGGCAAGGCGTGGCTGGTCGATCCAGCCGAAGACGAGGGTCTGGGCGAAGTCGGCGGCGGTCAGGTCGCGCTGGCGCCGGCTGAACCCGGACAGCCGGCCGACGGCTTGGGCGGGGGCGGTGAACAGGGTCTGTAAGGCGGCGGCCAAAGTTGCTACAGTGGTCACGGAGGGCTCCTTTGCTGAAGAAGTCGTTGGCTAACTTCTTTGTAGCAGAGCAGTTCCTCCTTACCTTGGTCCCTAGGGGGGCTAAACCCCGCCGCTCGTTCTGCACTTTCCCTCTTATGGACTTCGTTAGACCTTCATCCGCTGCCACGCGCCGCTGCGGAAGCGCCACAGGAAAAAGCAGCCGCGCACCAGCAAATCGGCGAACATCGCCAGCCACGCCCCAAACAATCCCAGGCCAGCGCCTTGCCAGATGCCCAGCGGCCCGAGGTCCACCTGCCGCAGCGCCAGGAAATACGCCAGCGGGATACGCACCCCCAGGAAGCCGATCCAGGTGAACAGCACCGGCACGCGCGTGTCGCCGGCGCCGCGCAGCGCCCACGTAAAGATGATCGCACTCGCCATCGGCGGCGTTGCGAACGCCACCAGGCGCAGCACCGGCACGCCCTCCTCGACAATCGGCTGCTGCGACGGATGGGGACAAAACAGAGCGAACATGGGGTTTGCGAGCACGAAGAACACCAACCCCATGAAGCACATGACGCCGCAGCCCATGCCGAACGCCGTCCAACCGCTGCGCGCCGCCTGAGCCGGCCGTCCTGCTCCGAGGTTCTGGCCGACCAGGGTCATCGCCGCCGTGCCGAACGCCGCCCCCGACAGAAACGCGAGCGCCTCCCACCCCAGGGCGATCCCGTGGGCGCCGCTGGCCACATCGCCCAGGCGATTGACGATGCTCAGAAACCAGAACTGCCCCACCACGATCGACAGGCTGTCGATCGCCGCCGGCACACTGATGCGCAGCAGTCGCCGCAACAGGTCCACGTTCGGCCACAACAGCGGCAGGTGCAACGTCAGCCCGAATCGGCCGCGCGCGAGGACCGTCAACACCACCACTCCCCCCAGCGTGTGGCTGAGTGCCGTGCCCAGGGCGATGCCGCTGAAGCCCAGCGCCGGCAACGGGCCCCACCCCAGGCACAGGCCCCACGCCAGCGGCAGATTGACCACGGCCACGCCCATCATCACGAACAGTCCCGTCCGCGTGTCGCCGGCGCCGACCAGGCAGGCAATGCCCGCCGACTCGACGACCTGGAATGTGAGGAGCAGCAGGAGCGGTCGCAGGTACTCCGTGGCATAGGCGTGGGCGTCGCCGTGCAGTTGCAGCAGCGAAATCAGCCCTTCGAGGGACACCAGCCCGCCGGCGCTGCCCGCCAAACCGAGCACGACCGCGAGCAAGATCGACTGGTTGGTGGCGTGGACGCGCGCGGCCTGATCGCCGGCGCCGGTGAAGCGGGCGACCAGCGCGGTACTGCCGACGCTCACCAGGACAATGTAACTGCTGAGGAACCAGGCGAGATAGTTGGCGGTCGTCTGGGCGGCCTGATAGGACACCTGCCGGGCCAGCGTATGCCGCGCCAGTTCCCACGGGGCGACCGCCGCAAGGACGTTGACGGGCATTCCCCCACCCGGAGGGCAGTTCGCCAGCTGGCCGAGCGCGATCACCCCGTGACCTGCTGCCTCCGCCTGTTCGCCCGGCGAGAGAGCCTGGAACCGACCCGCGAGGAGGCGATCGGAGAGACTCACCGTCAGCACCAGGAATTGCTGGGCGAGGACCGGCAGCGCCAGCGCCAGGACGATGCGCCAGGTCGCCCGTGAGGGAGCGGCAGCCTTCTCCTGCGGCGGCGCCTCGGTCTGCTCGACGGGGTTCATGAGCCGATTACCCACTCCTCGCCGTCGCCGAGTTGGAAGCGGTCGCCGGCGCGGAGTTTTCGGCCCGGCTGGCTCTCGACGGTGCCATTGACCCGCGCAGAGCCGCTGCGGACCAGGAACTTCGCCTGGCCGCCGGTGTCCGTCAGGCCCGCGGCCTTGAGCGCCTGGGCCAGGGTGATGTACTCGCCGCGCAGCGGAAAGGTCGGCATGGGGGCTTCCTCTTGTCCCTTCCACACTACCGCGACGGCGGCGAGGAACAAGAGGAAGTTGCCGCCGGCGTGGTGCGGTTCTCGCTGTTGGCGGCGGGAAGGAACCGGCAGAGCGGCCAAGAACTCGCGGACAAAACCCCTCCCCCCAACCCCCTCCCTTGCAGGGGCAGGTCTTCAGTAAACTGTCCCCATCATCGCCGAACAGGATAGCAGCGAACGCAGAGCGTGGTACAATAATCCTGGTCAGGTTCGGGAGTTGCCTGCTTGCCCTTGTCAGGAGAAAGCCTCATGCCATCCGTCCTTACGAGCCCCATCCGGGGAGAAGTGTGGCTCAAGAAAGCCGGCACGCGAAACGGCGCTGCGGCGACTCCCGCCCCACGAAACGATGTCAAGAATGGCGCAGCGGAGAGCCAGGACGCCGGCCCCTGGGAACCAACCGTCGCGAAGCTGGTCGCATTCCAACAGTTGGGCGACGACTGGGACGGCCAGGGTGCGGTGGCGCCTTCGTACGAGCAACTCACGTCCGCCGTCGGCCTGGCGTACACGCTTTACCAGCAAGGAGTGGGCCCGCCAAGTCGTGTGGTCCCCGGGCCAGAGGGCTCGGTGATTTTTGAATGGCAAGACCCGGACGGGACGTACACCGAGGTCGAGCAGGTCCGCCCGTTCTACGCCGAGGTCATGGTGATCGAGCCAGGACAACCTCCCCGGCACTGGACGCTCCCCACGGAGTGAACGATCTCCCAGGCCGCAGGCGAGCCGGCACATGGACGAACAACAGCCCGTCGCGGAAGGCGAATTTGTTTATCGGCGGATTCATCGCAACTACTATCAGGCGGGCTTGCCCATGCCGGTCGCAGTCGCGGCCTTTCGGCCCACTGATCTCGACACCACTGGCCTGTCCGTCTTTCGCGAACCCTTCGTCAAGGCGGTAGACGTTCTGGCCGGCATTGCGGACGACAAGAAGAACAACTACTATGTCGCCCGCTTGGCCGTGAGCGACCTGCGCAAGTTGGGCCTGTCCGTGCTGCCCCGACCCGACCCGGACGGGCCGCCGGGGCACGCGGAGATCCCCGAGTTGAGTTCCGCGGCTTATCAGGCCGACAAGCAGCGGCTCAAGCAGATTCAGGTCGAACTGGCGAAGTTGGCCAGTCAAGGGATCGTCCATCAGCCGAGTTAGGCGTCGATCAGCGGCACGGCCGGGAGCCGCCCGGTCATCAGTTCTTCGAGGAGGGCGTGGAAGAGTTCGTCAACGCGAAAAGGGGATGTGGGCACGGAGGACATCTCGGAATTGGGAGTGGGGAGGAGTGGAGACAGTTTACGCAAGCATTGCGGTACCCTACTCCTGCGGCGAAATTCGGGGCGGCCTTGGAGTTATTAAAGGGGGTTAGATACCTCTATTGGCCCCAATCTCGCGCCCATTTTCGACAGAAGCGCTTGCAGGGGCAGGTCTTCAGTAAACTGTCCCCGTCACCCCCTTGAAGATTGTCACCTCCATTCAAGAGGTAACAGAGTCGTCGACAGTTTACGCGTCACACCAGCGGCTTGTTCGGCGCGGCCAGATACCAGTCACGCGTATCCCGACTACAACGCATCCCACATTTCATCAGGGGATAGCCTGAAGGCTGCCAAAGCAGCCTCATGTGCGTCATCCTGGTATGGCGGGAGCACAGCCAGCATGCGATCAATCTGAGCCCAGAACTGCGGGCTAACGCTCGGGAATGGGAGCTCGCCAACCGGCTTGTCTCCATCCTCGAACAACACAAGACGTAGCTCCGCACCTTTTGCTAGCTGAAGTACAGGGCTATCCGGCTGGTGAGCAAACTGATTCAGGAATGTCGTGAACGTGAGGGAGCTGTTCGGTAAACGGACCAGACAGGGAATCAGCAGGTATTCTCCTGCACCGAACGCCCCGTACCGAATGTCCACGGTGCAGGGCGCTTTGAGCAACGGCTCGGCTGCGCCGGTCGGAAGTCGCAGCATTAAGCAGGGGTAGGCTGCCCCCTGCCGGTTGACCCCAACCATCCAGACGCACGCTCCAGGCGGCATCTGGGAGAACGAAATCTCCCCCCTACCTGCGCCGCGAATCGTGGCATGTCGAGCTTCCAAGATCGAGTCCGGAACCTCGTTTCTCATGCGCTTTTCAGGGTCATACGTCATAACACTGAGAAGAGGGCGGCAGATTCGATACATCGTTTCGTAGTGATCCTTCCCCCTGCAAGGATCAGGCGAGAGAGCCCGGCCTGCGACGTAGGCGAAAAGGTCGGCCACCTCTAGCAGTTCCGGCGGCGCGCCCGTGACTTCTTGGGGAACGATCTCGACCTCTCCCACATCACCTCCACCGGCGATTTTGTAGTTACTGTCGGCTTTGACCTTCCTTCCGAACCAACGGATCTTTCCTGGATCGGGATCGATGTGAAGGCGAACAGTTTTCCGGTCAAGTTTAAGTGTGTCGATGAGCGGATAAGTGGCGGCCTGGAAGGCCAAGGCCGTGAGTTGCTTTGTTGATGCACGGTAGGACATAGAGGCGCGACAGCAACTGTTCAGCAAACGCGTAGGTCTGGTCCTCACTCAGGTGGCTCCACGCTGATTTCTTACGATGATCGCCGTGGAACAGGACGTAGCAGTGCAACTCGGCTTCTTCCGGGACGCCGTATTCCTGCTTGGTCACGCGCAGAATCTCTTCGGCACGTCCGATTTGGGAGTTTGGGACGAAAAACGCGCCGTAGACCGTGGTCTTTCCAGACGTGCTTTCGTCGCCGTAGATCGCGAACATTATTCCTACCACCAAAGCTGGTCAGAGGTATCTGTCGGCATCAATTCATCGAGACACTGCGACGTAGGAGCAGGTTCGTGCTTCCGCATCTGTCGGGGTGGTTGAATTGGTGCCACTTCATTTTTTTCGCGGTCCAGCGGACCTCGAGAAAATGAACTGGGCGCGGTAAGGATCACACGTATCCCTTCGCGGTGACAAGCCTGGCAGGAGGATCTCGGGCCTGCTCACAAGGTGCGCACCCCGAACGCGACGACGCCCTGGGGAGGGTGTCAACGTGCAATGCAATGCAACCCAATTCCAGGCTCTCCCTCTCCCGTTATTTTACCACGCCACCGGACCGGCTGTCTGCGGCATCCCTCACTGCCGCGGTGGCCACCTGGCCCTCGCGCTCCCGCAAAGCCTCCTCCTTGCGCTGTGGGACTGCTTGGCGAGCGGGGGGCGTAAGCCCCCTGATCTCTACGCAGCATCAGGGGCCCCCGAAGCCTGCCTCCATGCTCGCGCACTCCGTCACCAGGCCGTCCTCGCCCACCGTGAAGTGCCGCTTCCTCCCTTCCGCGTTCTTGACGGTGAAGACGGTCGCTGCGGCGATCATTGGCGAACCGTCGCGTCGGTGGCGGTCCTCGACATCCTTGTCCACGAGGTAGTGCCTGCAGGAGGGTAACCAGCCCGGGCCGAAGGCCCCGAACGCCTTGAGGTAGCACTCCCTGTACTCCGCCTCCATGCGCTCAGCGATGGCCTGGCGTCTACGCTCGTTCTCCCGATCCCCCGCGGTCGGCTCCAGTTTCTTCGGGGCAGGCGCTTCCTCGGGCTTCCCTTCGCCGGCCATCGGTAGGGGCAGTTTCTCCACCCGCCGAGTTTACCCGATGCCGTTCTTGCGGCACCACTCGCAGATCTGCCAGTTCCGCAGATACCATTCCGTCGTTGGCCCGGCGAGATACTCTTCCTCTTTCAGCTGCAGCTCGTAGCGGCGGAGTTGCAATTCCTCTTCGGGAAGGCCGAGAAGGGCCCCGAGTTCGGGGCGCAGCCTTTCGCGGATCAGGGCGACCTCTTCTTCGTAGATGCGCTCGGAGGCGTCCAGGAGTCGCTTCGCCTCGGGGTGGATCTTCGCGCCGGTGAGGAAGGGATCCTCGGTCATTCGTCGAACAGCGAACCCTGCTCGACACGATCTGCCTGGCCATTTGGCTTCGGCTTACCGTCGCGTTCTGGCTGTGGCCGCGGTGGAGGCTCGGGACGGTGCGCTGGGACCGCCGGCGTGCTCTCCGGGGCGCGCTCGAGCTGCACTTCCTGGATGAACCCCTTCCCGTTGAAGCCGGTGCGGTACGCGAGTCGCTGATCCTGCGTCAGCGAATTGCCCCAGCACACCAGGCCATAAAGGTTCCGGAGGGCGAGATTGATCGCGGTCATCCGCACGCACCGCAGGTCGATGTCCTGGCCGATGAACTCCCGGTGCGGGTTCACCTTGGCGGCCGACAGCAGCATCCGGCCAGAGCCGCAGCACGGATCGGCGACAGTCTTGCGGCCGTCGCCTTCGCCTTCCTTCTCGTCATGGCCGACCAGCTGCGCCATCAGGTCCGCGACGGTATCCGGCGTGAAGAACTGGCCGTTCTCCCCGTAGGTGATGCCGCCCTGGAAAAGGTCTCCGAGGATGTCGGCCCGCGTCTCCTCCATCGCCTGGACGAGGCGCGCGAAGCACTGCGCCAGCATGTCGATGCCTCTTTTGCCCGGCTCGCCCTCTGCGTACCGCTTCACCACGGACAGGTATTGCTCCTCCATCTCGCCGCCGGAGAGCGTGCAAACCACGATCTCCAGGAAGTCGCTGAACGCCTGCCCGCGGCTGTTGCGGCCCTTCCGGGCCGCCTGGTCGATCAGATCCAGAAGCTCTTTCGATTCCCTGCAAAAGAAATGTTCTTTGGCGATACGTTCCGGGGGAAAGCGGAGGAAGTATACCCGCGACAAAACCCCGTTCAATTACGAACGGGGTCTGCCCTCTCTTCCGGGAGTCACTCGACGAACAGCATCCAGCTCAGCAGGAACTCCCGTCGCAGCTGCGAAATGCGGCCGGAAGACATGCCGAAGCGGTCGGCCAGGTCGCAGGTGCGGTGTCCGTGGGCCATCTGCTCGATCAGTCGCCGGCGACGCTCGTCCCACGTCAGGAGCCAGGTGGGGAAGTCGAGGCGGAAGGCGCACTGCTCATCGGGCGGCGTGACCGTGTTGTCGTGCAGGGCCTCGAAGAGCGGGTTGCCCAGCAGCGTCTCGAAGTCCGGCAGCTTGCTGACGGAAAAGCCGTGCAGCTGCTACGCGATGGGGGACATGACGTCCTTGTTCCGTTCATGCCCGCACACCCGACGGCCGCTGCGGGCGGCTTTGACGGCGTAGCCGGCGAGTGCGGCGAGGAATACCGGGTCGAGACAGACGCCTTTGGCGACGGCGGGATGGATTACTGGCCTGACTTCCTCGCCCAGAAGCTGACGGGGGGTGAGCCATGATGCACAAGACGACGGCAAGCTACAGCTGCTGCTCAATCGCCTGCGGAACGCCGCCGTGGTTCCCCGAACCGAAGGGGAGACGCGGACCGAGACGGTCCGCCGGATCAAGCAGCCGGGCCGCCTCTGCGCGATCGATGAGGCTACCGACCTGTTCTTCCGCGACGTGCTGCCGCCCCACTTCATGGGCCACGGCGTCTTCGCCTTCGCCGCGGGGCAGGAGGCCCTGCGGCTCTTCTTCAAGGACGGCGACCGCTACCTCTGCCGCCAGTTCACCTGGGACGAAACCGTCCTCTTCTGTGACCTGGCCGGCATTCCCACCCCCGACTGAAAGGAGAGGCCCATGCACGAGCCGCCCGGCGGCTACCGGGAGACTGATGAAACCATCATGTCGAACTTCGACCGCTCCATCGACAGGAACCTCGAAGCGAGGCTTCGCGCGGAGCAGGTCACCCTGCAGTACAGCGGCCGCGACTTCTGCGGGGAGGTGTGGTTCCGCTTCGGGCAGTTTCACTGCCTGATCCGCGTCCGCGGCCTGCCGCGCGAGACCGTCAGGCGCGACACGCTCGAGGAGATCGTGGAGTATGTGTGTCTGGAATATGGGAGCGAATGAAAGGAGAACGCCATGAAACTGTCCGACCGCGAACTAGCGACGGTGCTGGCCGCGCTGCGCGAGTGGCAGGGCATCCTCGCAGGCAGCGAGCCCGAAGCGGAGGTCATCGACGTCATCGCCTCCGACGACGGACGGCTGACGCCCCTCACCGTCGAGGAAATCGACCAATTGCCCTGCGCCCCTGCCAGCGCTCTCCCGCCGTGGCTGCCAGGTAACATGCCCAGACGTGCTCGGCATCGGCGCGGCTGAGTCCAGAACGTCCTGTGGTGGCCCTGGCGGAGCGCGGGGACTCCCCTGTCCGCCCCCCTGCGGCCCCCTGGGCCGTCGCGCAGCGCGAACGCGGGCCCTCGCGGCCACCGATTTGGCCACGGTGGCCGCGAGGTCTGATGACGCAACTTACTGCTGGGGCAGCTGTTGTGTCGTCTCAGGAGTTCGCGGCCAACTGGCCAACCGTCCCGGGGGGAGTTGGCCGCCTGCCCCACCGAGAGAGCGGCTCCCGGGAGAGTAGCTCCCTCGCTCCGCGAGCGCGTTCCCCTGGGCGCCACCCGACGGGGAACCGCTCGAGGAGGGCGGCTGGCAAGCAGTGCGGGTCGATCCGGAGGTCATCCGCAAGGCGATGGAGGAGGAGCAGTAGGCGGTCGCTCGGATGCTGGCCTGGCTCGATCAGCGGCCGACCATCTAAGGTGCTTTCGCCTCTCCTCCGTGGTCTACTAAGATACGGTATCTTCCCCCGCGCCGCAGATGGAGTCCGAACCGATGGCGACCACCGAAGCAACCATCCTGGAGCGCATCATCGAGCCGGAGAAAGCCGACCTTCCCCCGGAGGTCGCCCGCTACCTCCTTACCCTGGACTTCCCGCAAGCGGATCGCAGGCGGATGGAGGAACTGCACGCCAGGGCCCGGGAAGCTCCGGCACGGCGTCGGGGCTGCACTCCCCTTCTATCGTTGCTTCGGCCGCCACTTCCTGGCAGAATACACTTCTCGCTGACAGTCGGACAATTCCAGCCTTCATGAGGAAAAGCCAGGACGATGCCCAAGCGCACCAGCAAAACCGGCAGTGAACTCTTCATCGTCGATAACAGCGACGAAGCCTGGAAAGGGCTGCGCTACCTCCACGACTGGTGCCAACTCTCCAAAGCCATCGACATCGCCACCGGCTACTTCGAGATCAGCGCGCTGCTCGGCCTGAAGGACGAATGGCAAAAGGTCGATCAGATCCGCATTCTGATGGGCGATGAGGTGTCGCTGCGGACGAGGGCGGCCTTCACCGAAGGGCTGACCAAGGTGCGCGCCCGGCTCGATACCAGCCTGGAATCCGAGAAGTCGAAAAATGACTTTCTCGATGGCGTCCCGGCCATCGTGCAGGCGATCCGCTCGGGCAAGATTGCCTGTCGCGTCTACCGCAAGGCGAAGTTCCACGCGAAAGCCTACATCACCCACGCCCGGCTCGAAGTCGTCGGTTCCTCCGCCCTGGTGGGCTCCTCGAACTTCACCTACCCGGGCCTCACCGAGAACATCGAGTTGAACGTCCAGATTACCGGCGGCCAGGTCACGGTCCTGCAAGAGTGGTACGAGGAGCACTGGAACGCCGCCGAGGACGTCACCCCCGACATCCTCCGCGTTATCGAGCGGCACACGCGCGAGTACACCCCCTTCGAGGTCTACGCCAAGGCGCTGTTTGAACTGCACCGCCGGCAGGAGCTGACCGACCACGAGTGGCTCACCCGGCAGTCGCGCGTCTACCGCGTCCTGGATCGGTATCAGCAGGACGGCTTCCACCGCCTGCTGGAGATCGCCGACGACCACGGCGGCGCCCTCCTGTGCGACGGCGTTGGCCTGGGCAAGACGTTCATCGGGCTGATGCTGCTGGAGTACCTCATCGAGAAGAAGCGCAAGCGCGTCGCGCTGTTCGTGCCCAAGGCGGCGCGCAAGCCGGTCTGGGAGCGGGCCCTGAAGGACTACGCCCCGCACCTGCGCGGCGCCTACAGCG
>WNGB01019978.1_pt1 | contig 12551 bp, 10 predicted proteins | sample 5400681 | NCBI WGS metagenome assembly WNGB01 (sample SAMN13153367, study PRJNA577476) | soil metagenome | isolation source: 115 cm soil or saprolite under grassland replicate 2 | place: USA:California | collected 2016-06-15 | reverse complement strand
CAGCAGGGCAACGCCCAACGCGCCGGTCGACAGGCCCACGTCGTCCTTGACCGCCGGGATGCGCGCCGCCCAGTTCGCGAAGCCGAGTCCATTGGCCAGGAACGCCGCGCTCACCGCCAGGCGAGCCTGGCGGAGCGGGCGCGTGACCGGGAGCTGGGTGGCGGCCATCACCACAAGGTAGCGGCCGCCCGCCGCCGCGGTTGCGGGGTCCTGTCCAGCCGCCGCGGGCCCCCCTTCCCGCCGCCGTTGCGGCGTCCGGATCGAGTCGTGCTCAACCAGTGACTGGATTGGTCCGATGAAACATCTTGCCCCTACGCCGCACCTTGCGGTCCTACCGGAAGGAGCGTGGCCGCCGATGCCCGCAGGAAGCCGCCGATTCTGGCGCGATGATGTGCTTGCCGGCGCCTGGCGCTGGCTGTTGGTGATCCTTGTCTTGCTGCTGATCGTGCCGTTGCCCGGGCCAAGCGTGCTGCACGCCCGCTCGGCGGCCTACGTCTCGAAGAGCTCGGCCGCCGCGACGGCCGTCCGCTTCGCGCTGGACCAGCTCGGCAAGCGCTACCGCTGGGGTGGCGCCGGTCCGATGGCCTACGACTGCTCCGGGCTGACGATGATGGCCTACCGGTCGGCCACGGCGTGCGCCCCGCGCCGTCGTCGCCGCGGATGCTGGGCGTGGTGCGCCATGGGCAGTGGAGCGCCGGCGTGGCCGCGGTCCAGAGCCGCCTGCGCGCCGCCGGTGCCTGCCTGGCGGTGGACGGCGCCTTCGGGCCCATCACGCTCGCCACGGTGCGGCGCTTCCAGCGCACCCACGGCCTGGCTCCCGACGGGGAGGTCGGTGGCGCCACCTGGGCCGCCCTTGTCAGCAACGGACGCCAGCGGAGCCGATCGCCGGCCTGCTGAGCGATCCACCAGCACGACCCGGTCGGGCCGCGGAGCCGTCCGGCCCGACCGGGTCGCCCAAACCCCGCGCGGCGGGTCGGCCCCGGCTCGCACGGACCGACCCGCCGGCGGCGGCCCACCACCGGTGGCTTTCCGCGGCACCAACGGCCAGCGTCGCGGCCAGTGTGGACATGACGACGAGTCGACGAAGATTCACGTTGCCGTGCCTCCTTGGCGATCCCAGATCATTGCTCGTTCGTGCTCGGAGAGGCCGCCCCAGACGCCGTAGCGCTCGCGGTGCGACAGCGCGTAGTCGGCGCACCGCTCGCGCACGCGGCAGCCGGCGCAGACCAGCTTCGCTGCGCGCTCCCGCCGCCGGCGTGCGGCCCCGCGTTCCCCGTCCGGCGAGAAGAACACCGAGCTGGGCAGCCCGCCACAGGCCGCCTCCAGCCGCCACGCCCAGAAGCCCGGCTCCTCCGCGAGCCCTCCGGCGATGGAACGCGGTGCCCGGACCTGGCGGTGGTGGCTGCCCTCGGCGCGGTCGAAGCCGTCGAAGGCACTGGTCGCGTCCATGTCACTCCCTGGAGTCACTGGTCGAACCGGATCGATGGTCGCCGCTCGGCGGGCGACCGTCGTCCGGCCGGGGGAGGCACTCGGGCTACGTCAGCGGGCGCAGCCGACCGGCCCGCCTGCCTCCGGCGGGCCGCTGCGCGGCGACGCGACTACCGCCCTGGGAGTACGGTGCCGGGGTCGACACGGCACCGGAGGGACGAGTCGATACGGCGGCAGGCGGGCGAAGGGAGAACGCGGCGTGGGCGAGCTGGCGCGCGAAGGCGGGCGCGTGCTGGTGGACCAGCTCCTGCTGAACGGCATCGACACGGCCTTCTGCGTGCCCGGCGAGAGCTTCCTGCCGGTGCTGGACGCGATCTACGACTCGCCGTTCCGGCTGGTGGTGTGCAGGCAGGAGGGCGGGGCGGCGCACATGGCGGCCGCCTACGGCAGGCTGACCGGCCGGCCGGGGATCTGCCTGGTGACCCGCGGGCCCGGCGCGACCAACGCCAGCGTCGGCGTCCACACCGCCGTGCAGGACTCGGCGCCGATGCTGCTGCTGGTCGGTCAGGTCGCGCGCTCGGACCGCGGCCGGGAGGCGTTCCAGGAGCTGGAGGTGGCGAGGGTGTTCGCCACCATGGCCAAGTGGACGGCCGAGGTCGGCGACCCCGCGCGAATCCCGGAGGTGCTCGCCAGGGCGATCACGGTGGCCAAGGAGGGCCGGCCCGGCCCGGTCGTGCTGTCGCTTCCCGAGGACGTGCTGGCGGAGGTCACCACCGCGCCCGACGCCTGCCCGGCGAGCGTGGTCCAGGCGGCGCCGTCGCCGGCGCGGCTCGCCGAGCTGCGGCGGCTGCTGGTGGGATCGCGGCGGCCGCTGCTGCTGGCGGGCGGGCCTGGCTGGACCGGGCCGGCCGCCGCCGATCTGCGCGCGTTCGTAGAGCGGAGCCGCCTGCCGGTGGCGGTCTCCTTCCGCTCCCAGGACGTGGTGGACAACCGCTCACCGAGCTACGTGGGACCGCTCGGCAACAGCGCCGACCCGGCGCTGCTGGAACGGGTCGAGGCCGCCGACCTGGTGGTGGCGATCGGCACGCGGCTGGACGAGCTGACCATGGCCGGCTACCGGCTGCTGGAGCCGCCGCGGCCACGGCAGCGCCTGGTCCACGTGCACCAGAGCGCCGCCGAGCTGGGCAAGGTGTACCAGCCGGAGCTGGGCGTGGTCGCCGACATGCCCTCCTTCGCCGCCGCGGCCAGTGCCCTGGAGCCGATCGCCGAGCCGCCATGGGCCGCCTGGACCGAGGCAGCCCGAACCGACTACCTGACCTGGTCGACCCCTCCGCCCACGGCGAACCCGCGGCCCACGGCGACCCAAGCGCCCCCGGCGACCCCTCCGCCCACGCCGACCCCAGCGCCCACGGCGACCCAAGCGCCCGCGGCGACCCCACCCCAGCCGCACCCCTCCACTGGGGACCTCGACCTGGCGGCGGTGGTGGCGTGGTTGCGGGAGCGCTTGCCGGCGGAGGCGATCGTGGCGCAGGGGGCTGGGAACTACACCGGCTGGGTGCAGCGCTACTACCGGTTCCGCGAGCTGGGCACGCAGCTCGCGCCCAAGGGCGGGACGATGGGGTTCGGGGTTCCGGCGGCGATCGCGGCCAAGCTCGCGTTCCCCGACCGGCCGGTGGTGGCGTTCGCGGGCGACGGCTGCTTCCTCATGACCGGGCAGGAGCTGGCGACGGCGGTGCAGCACGGCGTGGCGATCGTGGTGGTCGTGGTCAACAACCGGATGTACGGCACCATCCGCATGCACCAGGAGCTGGCGCATCCGGGCAGGGTGGTGGGCACGGATCTGCGCAATCCCGATTTCGCCGAGCTGGCCCGCGCCTACGGCGCCCACGGCGAGGTGGTCATCAGCACGGCCGCGTTCCCCGAGGCGTTCGAGCGCGCGCTCGCCGCCGGTGGCCCCGCGCTGCTGGAGCTGCGCACCGACCCCGAGGCCATCACCACGACGACGACGATCAGCCAGCTCAGGTCCAGGGCCAGGCGGAGCGCGGAACGGTGACCACGATGGTGGCGCGCTTGATCTCTGGCGTGGCCCCCTGGCGGCTGGCGAATGCCTCCAGCGAGCCCATCCAGGCGGGCAGCCCGGCCGGCAGGTCGCCCGCGGGGATCTCGGCCAGGTCGTCGGGCTCCAGCGCCTCGCCGTAGGGCACCAGGTCGCGCTGCACGTCGCTGCCGCCCACCGCGGGGAACAGCGCTTCCAGCCCATGGTTCCAGTTGGCGAGCATCGCCCGCATCGCCTCGTCGTAGCGGTCCTGGTTCCCGCGCGAGGACGCCTCCGGCTGGGTCGGGTGGGTCAGGTGCGCATAGGCGAGCTGCCGGCCCTGCGCGGCCGGCGTGGCCAGCCAGCCGCGGAACGCCCGGTCGGCCAGGTGCCCGAAGGCGATCACCGCGCCGACCCGCGAGTCGCCGAGCAGCAGCGCGTCGAGCCAGCGGTGCCGGTAGTCGACGATCGCGGGGTCCTCGACGTGATGCTCGCCGCCGGCCTGGCCGTAGACGCTGTAGAGGAAGGCGTTGATCATCGCGTAGCTGCGCTCGATCCCCAGCCTGGCGAGGAATCCCTGGGCGCGCTGCCCGGCCTCGCCGACCAGGATGCGGCGCACCACGGCCTCGTGCACGCCAGGGTCCTGCCCGATGACCAGTAGGCGGGCGCTGCCGTCGAGCCGGCCCCGATGGAACACCGGTCCCCACTCGACCCGGAAGTCGCGCGGCGGGTAGTCCAGCGGGCCGGGGTAGGTCCGGCACAGGGTGGCGAACGGCTCGGCGCCGTAGCCGGGGTCGAAGTCTCCCATGTGACCTCCAGGGCGGGGTCTCCAGGATACTCGAAATAGCATTCGCTGCGTTACCACGAAGAATTGCGTGTTCTTTGCCCAAGAGGTCGGTCGCTCTACGATCCCCAAATCTTGCAGTCGAAATTCGAGGAGCAGATGCTTCGGGAAGCGCCCATACGCGCAAAGCTGATCGCGATCTTCATTCTGCCGGCGCTGGGGACGGTGATCCTGGCGTCCCTGCGGATCGCCGGTGACCTCCGCGACGGCTCCGGCGCCGGCCGCGGCAGGCTGGCGGTTTCCCTGGCGGTCGACGCCACCACGCTCGCCCACGAGCTGGGCGGCGAGCGCGACCTGTCGGCCGTCTGGCGGAGCCGCGCCCGTCCAGAGCCGAGCGACCGGGTCGCGGTCATCTCGGCCCGCCAACGGGTGGACCGGGCGACCGGTGCGTTCCGGGTCAGTGCGGCCCGGTTCGACGCCGACGGCCAGGACCAGCGGCTTCGGGGACTGCTCCAGACAGCGCTCAGCGGCGTCGGCCGGCTGCCGGAGCGGCGCGACGGCATCGATCACGGCCGCCCGACCCCGGCGACGATCCGCCAGGCCATCTCCGCCTACACGGCCTCCATCGGCGCGCTGCTGGAGGTGGCGGCACGCATGCCGGGCCTGGTGGCCGACGGCGCCGCCGCCGGCGAGCTGAGCGCGCTGGTGACGCTGGCACAGGCCGAGGAGGCGGCCAGCTTCCAGCGGGGGCTCGGCGCCGTGGTGACCCGTTCCGGCGCCTTCCAGGGACGGGACGAGCAGCTCCTGGCCGCCGCCATGGGCGCGCGCCAGCACGAGCTGGCGCATTTCCGGGCGATCGCCACGCCGGCGCAGCAGGACCGCTACCAGCGTGCCATCGGTGCGCCCCGGGTGGAGCACGCCGACGAGCTGGAGGCGCTGCTGCTCGGCGCGGGGCGCGACCCGATCCGCCTGGTCTCGCCGGACGACTGGCTGTCGGCCGGCACCGAGCGCGTCGACGCGCTGCGCACGGTCGCCTCCGGGCTCGGCAGCCAGGCGGTGACGGCCAACCGTGCCGCCATCGCCTCCGCCTCCAGACGGCAGCTCGGCAACGCCGCGGTGCTGCTGGTGGCGGTGCTGGCAAGCATCGCGCTGGCGAGCTACCTGGCCCGCTCGATGGTGCGGCCGTTGCTGCTGCTGGAGCAGGCAGCCATGGACGTGGCCGAGCGCACGCTGCCGAGCGTGGTCGACCGCCTGCACCGCGGCGAGCCGGTCGACCTCGACGCCGAGACGCGGCCGATCGGCGTCGGCGCCGCCGGCGAGATCGGGCGCGTGGCGGCGGCCTTCACGGCGGTCCAGCGGGTGGCGGTCAGCGTGGCGATCGACCAGGCGGCCCTGCGCCAGAGCGTCAGCGAGATGTTCGTGAACATGGCGCGCCGCAGCCAGAGCCTGGTCGACCGGCAGCTCGCCCTGATCGACGAGCTGGAGCGCCACGAGGCCGACGCCGTCCGGCTCGACCAGTTCTTCAAGCTGGACCACCTGGCCACGCGCATGCGGCGCAACGCGGAGAGCCTGATCGTGCTGTCCGGCTCTGAGCCGGGCCACCGCTGGACCGATCCAGTGCCGCTGGGCTCGCTGCTGCGCGCGGCGGTCTCCGAGATCGAGGACTACCCGCGCGTGCGGGTCCTGCCGGTCGGCGCGGTGGCGGTCGCCGGCCGTGCCGGCGTGGACGTGGCCCACCTGCTCGCCGAGCTGATCGAGAACGCCGTCGCGTTCTCGCCGCCCCACACGGCCGTGCTGGTCGCCGGCGAGCTGGTGCCGAGCGGCTACCTGGTCGAGATCGAGGACCGCGGCATCGGCATGAGCGACGCCGAGCTGCTGGCCGGCAACGAGCGGCTCAGCAACCCGCCGCTGGCCGACTTCACGGTCGCCCGCATGCTCGGCTTCTATGTGGTCGGGCGGCTCGCGCAGCGCCACGGCATCAAGGTGCAGCTCCGCCACTCCCCCTACGGCGGGGTCACCGCCCTGGTGCTGCTGCCGATGGCGCTGCTGTCGAGGTCGTCGGCGGAGGGCGGGCCGGAGCCGGTCCTGCATGGACGGCCCCGGGGGCTGCGCGGGGCGCTGCCGCGGCGCACGCCTATGGCCAACGGCCTGCACCAGGCGCCGGTGCCCGACGCGGACGGGCCCCCGCTGCTGGCGCCCTCCGGACCCACCGACCGCTCGCGGGAGGACGTCCGCGGCATGCTCTCGCGCTTCCAGGCGGCCACCCGCCGGGGCCGCGAAGCGGCCCGGACGGACGAGCGCGACCCGACCGGCGACCAGTGACCGGCTCGGACCGCGACCCCGGGGAGGTCAGGCCCTACGCCATCACCGGCGGGCGGACCCGGCCGGCCTCCCGGCTCGACCTGCCGCTGGAGGCCCTGGTCAGGATCACGCGGCGGGGCCAGGCCGCGCTCCCGCTGCTGGCCCTGGAGTGGCGCGACATCGCGGTGCTGAGCCAGCGTCCGGTGGCCCTGGCCGAGCTGTCGGCCCGGCTGCGGATCCCGCTCGGCGTCGGCAGGGTCCTGGTCGCCGACATGGTGGCCGAGGGCCTGCTCACGTTGCTGGACCGCGACGCCCTCGAAGGCGACGGGGCCGACCCCGCGCTGCTCGGGCGTGTCCTCGACGGCCTGCGTTCGATATGACCGAGCGGCGTCTGACGCCTGCATCGCGATCGGCGATAATTGCCCCCATGAGGCAGTGGGGATGGCGGGCATACCTGTTCTTCGGTGCCGCGCTGGCGGTCGCCTATTACCTGGTCCCACCGGCGTTCGCCAAGCTCGTGGTCTGGCCGGTGATCGGGTTCTCCTCGGCTGCGGTAATTGTGGTGGGAATTCGCCGCAATCGTCCTGATCGACCGTTGGCGTGGTACTTGTTCGCGATCGGTCAGGTGCTGTTCGCGCTCGGCGATACCCTCTACGCGGTCCGCGTGCGCGTGCTGCACGATCCCTCGACGGTGTTCCCGTCCTACATCGACTTCCTCTACCTGGCGTTCTACCCGTGCCTGGCGGCCGGTCTGTGGCTGCTGATCCGCCGTCGGACCCCCGGCCGGGACACCGCCAGCCTGATCGACGCCACCATCGTCTCGACCGGTCTGGCGCTGCTCGCGTGGGTGTTCCTGATCGTCCCGTACGTCCGCAACCCCGAGCTGCGCACGGTCCAGCGGGTGGTCGCGGTCGCCTACCCGCTGGCCGACGTGCTGGTGCTTGCCATGGCCGCGCGCCTGGCGGTCGGCTCGGGCCAGCGGCCACGGGCATGGGCGATCATGATGGCCAGCCTGGCGGCCCTGATCGCCGGCGACGTGGTCTTCGGGCTGCTCCAGCTCGATGGCACCTGGCAGCAGGGCGGCCCCATCGACCTGACCTGGATCGCCTTCTACGTCGGCTGGGGCGTCGCCGCCCTGCACCCGTCCATGGCCGCTCTCTCCCGGCCGGCGCCGGTGAGCGTCCGCCTGCCGCGGGGCAGGCTGGTGCTGATCACCTGCGCCTCACTGATCGCCCCGGCGGTGCTGGTCATCCAGTCGGTGCGCAACGAGCCGCTGGACGTCCCGGTGATCGCCGGCGGGTCGGCCGTGCTGTTCCTGCTCGCGCTGGCGCGCATGAGCGGGCTGGCGGGCGAGGTTGCGCTCCAGCACGAGCGCAAGCGGGCCATGCAGTCGGTGCTGCGGGTGACCGAGGCGGAGCGCTCCCGGCTGGCGGCCGAGCTGCACGACGGGCCGGTCCAGCAGCTCACCGCGCTGCTCTACGGGCTGGAGCTGGCGCGCCACCACGTCCGCCGCGACAGCGCGGTCGCCGCCGACGAGCTGCTGGCGAACCTCGAGGACAAGGCCACCGGCGAGATCAACGAGCTGCGGCGCCTGATGACCCAGCTCCGCCCGCCGGTGCTCGACGAGCTCGGCCTGGTCTCCGCTCTGCGGAACCAGGGCCGGACCTTCGAGTCGGCCAGCGGCGTGCGCTGCGCCATCGACACCGAGTCGGAGCTGCGCCTGGCGCCCGAGCTGGAGACGGTCCTGTACCGGGTCACGCAGGAATCCCTCACCAACGTGAGCAAGCACGCCAACGCCTCCAAGGTCAACATCTCGCTGGCGGCTGTCGACGGGCACGTGCGCCTGCTGATCCGCGACGACGGCGTCGGCTTCAACCCCCTCGAGGCCACGGCCCTGGAGGCGCAGGGGCACTTCGGCCTCACCAACATGCGCGAGCGCGTCGAGATGGTAGGCGGTACGCTGCTGGTCGACTCCTCGCCAGGGCGTGGCACCACCATCGCGGTCGAGATGGGGCGCCGGATCGCCTTCCCCTGAGCAGGCGACTTGCTGTAGCGGCCGCCGGCCCCGCAACATCGTGCCGGGACGTATGCTTCTACTGAAGAGGAATTAAGGTAGCATGCCGACAGTCTTCGCATCCGGCGCCCTGGTCGGCGGCCCAGCCACCGCCCGTCCCTGGCTGGACCGATGGCTGGCCGCCAACGCCGACCTCGCCGACCTTCATGCCAGCAATCCGCAGGTGGACGCGGTCATCGACGAGATCGACGGCCGCCGCGTCCGCATCGGCGGCCGCTGGCTGATCGACTTCGCCTCGTGCAACTACCTCCAGACGCTGACCCACATCCACGCCTCGGTCATCCCGGTGCTGGCCGGCGACGGGGCCATCTTCATCGACGCGCGCGCCCACAAGACCATCTACGACGGCTGTGTGGTCGCCAGGGCGCACGGCGCCACGATGCAGCGCTTCCGACACGACGACCCCGACGACCTGGAGCGCCTGCTGGCCAGCGAGCGCCGCCACCCCCGCCTGATCTGCATGGACGGCATCAACTCGATGACCGGCAACCCGCCGGACCTGGCGGCCTTCAGCGAGCTGGCCCGCCGCTACGAGGCGCTGCTGTACGTGGACGACGGCCACGGCTTCGGGGTCGTCGGCGAGCGCTCGCCCGACGAGCTCAGCCCGTACGGGCGGCGCGGCAACAGCGTGGTCCGCCACCTCGGACAGTCCTACGACCACCTGATCCTGACCGGCGGCTTCTCCAAGGCGTACTCCTCGATGTTGGCGTTCATCGCCTGCCCGCCACAGATGAAGGAGCTTCTGAAGATCGCGGCCCCGCCCTACCTGTACTCCGGGCCCTCGCCGGTCGCCTCACTGGCCACCGGGCTGGAGGGCCTCAAGGTCAACGCCGAGCGCGGCGACGCGCTGCGCGCCGGCCTGTACGCCAAGACCCGGCGGGTGCTCGACCATCTGGAGTTCCTGGGGGTCATGACCCTCAACACCTCCGGGTTCCCGATCGTCGAGGTGCCGATGGCCGACCCCGATGACCTCGGCAAGGTGGGCGCGGTCATGTACGAGCGCGGCATCTACGTCACGCTGGCGTTCTACCCCGGGGTCCCCCGCGAGGAGGTCGGCTTCCGGCTCCAGATCACCGCCGCCAACACCGACGAGCAGGTCTCGGAGCTGATCGACGTCCTCGACGAGCTGGCCTCCGCCGGCCGTCTCCGGCTGCGAGAATAGGCGCCCGGCCCGGGGGTCAGGCGCGACTCGCCTCCACCAGCGCGAGTGCGGCGTCGGCGATTGCCTCAGCGTCGATCCCGGCCTCCCGCAGCAGCTCGTCGGGCTTGCCGGAGCCGGGCATGCCGGACACGGCCAGCTTGACCACCCTGGGAGCGGGTTGGCCGTCGGCGAACGCGTCCAGCACCGCGTCGCCGAGCCCGCCCTCCGGCCAGTGGTCCTCCACCGTGACGATCCCCGAGGTCGCCTCGGCGGCGGAGCGGAGCGTCGCGCGGTCGATCGGCTTGACCGAGTAGCAGTCGATCACGCGGGCGCGCACGCCGCGCTCGGCAAGGTGGTCGGCCGCCTTCAGCGCCTCGTGGACGGTCACGCCAACGCCGACGATGGTGACCTGGTCGTCGTCGCTGGAGCGAAGGATCTGGCTGCCACCGATCGGCATGGGCGTGCCAGGCGGGTAGATCACCGGGGTGGCGCCGCGGAGGGTGCGGATGTAGGAGATCCCGGCCTGGTCAGCCATGGCGGCCATCAGCTCGGCGGCCTGGTTCGCGTCGCAGGGGTGCAGCACCACGCTGCCGTGCACCGCACGAAGGGCCGACAGGTCCTCGAGCCCCATCTGCGACGGCCCGTCCTCGCCGATCGACACGCCGGCGTGCGAGCCTGACAGCCGCAGGTCGGCCCTGCTCACCGCGGCCATGCGGATGAAGTCGTAGGCGCGCGTCAGGAACGCCGCGAAGGTCGAGGCGAAGGGCCGCCAGCCGCGCACCTGCATGCCGACGGCCGCGGCGATCATCTGCTCCTCGGCGATGTACATCTCGAAGAAGCGCTCGGGATGGGCATTGGCGAACAGCTCCGAGTAGGTCGAGTTGCTGACCTCGCCGTCGAGCGCGACCACGTCGCCCTCGGCCGCTCCGAGCGCCTCCAGCGCCTGGCCGTACGCCTTGCGGGTGGCGACCTTGTCGCCGACCTCGAAGCGCGGCAGCTCGAGCTGGCCGGTCGCCGGGAAGCGGTGCGGGACCTGGCTCGGCGGCGTGCGCACCTGGACCCTGAGGTTGCGCACCCCGCCCAGCTCGCGGATGGCGGCCTCGGGGTCGGCGAGCGGCTTGCCGTGCATGCCGTTGCGGTTCTCGACCGCCGCGACGCCCTTGCCCTTGACGGTCCGCGCGACGATCGCGGTAGGCCGCCCGTCGGTGCCGACCGCCTCCTGGTAGGCCTTGTCGATGGCGTCGACGTCGTGGCCGTCGATCTCGATGGCGTGCCAGCCGAAGGCGCGCAGCCGCTCGGCGTAGGCGCCGGTGTCCCAGCCGTGCCGGGTCGCCCTGGTCTGGCCCAGGCGGTTGATGTCCAGGACGGCGGTGAGGTTGTCGAGCTGCGTGAAGGAGGCGTGCTCGAAGGCCTCCCACATCGAGCCCTCGGCCAGCTCGCTGTCGCCGCACAGCACCCACACCCGGTACGGCAGGCGGTCCAGGTAGCGGCCGGCCAGCGCGACGCCGACGCCCACCGGCAGGCCCTGTCCGAGCGACCCGGTGGCCACGTCGACCCAGGGGAGCCTCGGGGTCGGGTGGCCCTCCAGCCGGCTGCCGAGCTTGCGGAAGCTCAGCAGCTCCAGCTCGTCGATGGCGCCCGCTGCGTGGTAGAGGGAGTACAGCAGCGGCGAGGCATGGCCCTTGGAGAAGATCAGGTGATCGTTGCAAGGGTTGGCGGGATCCTCGAAGTCGTAGCGCAGGTGCCCGTCGAGCAGCACCGCCATCAGGTCCGCCGCCGACATCGACGAGGTCGGATGGCCCGAGCCGGCCGCGGCCGCCGCCCGCACCGAGTCCACCCTGAGCTGCTGGCCCAGCTCGGCCCAGCGCTCGGTCCGCTGCATCGTCGCTTGTCCATCCACGTCAGCTACCTCCCGAGGCTCGTCTTCATCAACGGGTATCTCGCCAGGCGGCGGGCTAACGAACCGGCTGCCCGACGGTCGACGTCCGGAGGCGGACGGTCGAGGGGGCTGGCTATCCGGGGGCGACGACGGTGGCGCCGGCGCGGTGGACGTCCTCCATCGCGCGCTGGGCGTCGCCCGGCTCCAGCTCCACGGCGCGGACCGCCTCGGCCAGCAGGGCGACCTCGAAGCCCCGCTCGGCCGCGTCGATGACCGTCTCCTTCACGCAGTAGTCGGTGGCCAGGCCGGCGACCACCACCTTGCGGATACCGCGCTGGCGCAGCAGGTCCTCGAGCTCCGTGGGCCCCTCGACGTGAAGCTCAGGGTGAAACTCCGCGCCCCAGGTGCCCTGCACGCAGTGCACCGGCCAGATGCCCCCGTCCTTGGCGAAGTGCGGGGTGCTCTCCGGATGCCAGTCCTGGGTGTACACGACGGTGGCGCCGGCCGCCGCGGCCAGCTCGATCTCCCGGTTGACCACCGGGACGACCTCCTCGCCCCCGCGCACGTACAGGCTGCCGCCGGGGTCGGCGAAGTCGTTCTGTATGTCGACGACGATCAGGGCGGTCTGGGGGTCGTACTTCGCCATCAGCGGTCCCTCCCGGCGCTGCGCCCGGACGATGCTGGAACCAAACGTACCCGCAAACGCGCTGGGCGACGCGGGCTCGGGCCCGCGGCGGGTCAGGCGTCAGGCGTCGCTGGCGACGAGCTGGTCGTGCAGGCGCTCGCAGGAGCGCCGCAGCAGGCGGGAGACCTGCATCTGGGAGCAGCCGATCAGCGCGCCGATCTCGCGCTGCTTCAGGCCGTTGAAGTAGTACAGGACCACCACCGCCCGCTCCACCGCCGGCAGGC
>WNGB01028926.1_pt1 | contig 12552 bp, 7 predicted proteins | sample 5400681 | NCBI WGS metagenome assembly WNGB01 (sample SAMN13153367, study PRJNA577476) | soil metagenome | isolation source: 115 cm soil or saprolite under grassland replicate 2 | place: USA:California | collected 2016-06-15 | reverse complement strand
AAGGTAATCGTGGAGAACCACGATGTGCATCCGATAGAACGCGAAAAGTTCAAACGGGAGTATGAGAGAATGGTGATCACGAGGCTAGATTTGATGATAGACCCCATGATTAAATGTAGGTAGTTTATCAGCGAAAGCGGCCTAACAACCGCATGCGCCCTGGTCTGACATTGCAATTCTTATATGAGCCTCCGGCGCGCTGGCACACATTGCCGTACTGGGGCGCCGAAAGCTCATCTTAATCCGGAGGTCATTTGTGTCCACAGTCAATAACCCACTCAGCAAAATAAAACACGTCGTAGTCTTGATGCTAGAAAACAGGTCTTTCGACAATGTGCTTGGCTGGCTCTACGACTCCAAGAACGAACCGCCGTTTGACTGTGCGCCGCGGGGGCAGTCATTCGAGGGAGTGTCGGGTAAATTCCTGACGAATCCCGTACCGGGAGGCGACGCGGAGGTGGCTGAATGTATCGATATGGTCGCTCCCCATCCGAACCCGAATGAAGCGTTCGCCGACGTTTACCGCCAGATGTACAATGATGACCCTCCGCCCGATCCGTCGAAGCCACCTCCCGAACCGTCAGGACCGCCTTCAATGCAAGGATTCGCCCTTAACTACGCGTCGGCCATCAACGAGTACAAGAAGGCTCACCCGGATAAGAAAGTTACGACTACCCCCGGAGACATCATGCGGTGTTACCGGCCGAAGTCGCTGCCGGTGATTAACGGGCTGGCCAACGCTTACGCCGTCTGCGATCATTGGTTCTCCTCGGTTCCGACCGAAACGTTTCCCAACCGTTCGTTCGTCCATTCGGGCACGTCGAGCGGACACGTTTATAACGAATGGTCCACAGGCGAGCATAAGTGGGATATCGGCGTCGAAATCAACCACGAGAAGACGATTTTCAATTTGCTTGAAGAGGCGGGGCTGAACTGGGGCATCTACCACGGTGAGAGCCTGCTCGCCAGCTTCGCCTTTCTGCTCAATGAGCAGCTTCATCCGTACGCCAGCCTCAATCGGCAGAAGAACCGCTTCTTTCATATGGACCGGTTCTACGAGGACGCAAAGAACGGGCGATTGCCTTGTTACTCGTTCATTGAGCCGCGTTATTTTGACAGCCTGTTGTATGGGCCGCAGAACGACATGCATCCGTCTTATCTCCCGGTCGCGCTTGACGGCCCGTCGAACCTGCTCAACGGCGAGCGATTGATCTACGATGTTTACGCGGCGCTGCGCGACGGACCCGGCTGGCCTGATACTTTGCTCATCATTACCTTCGACGAACATGGCGGCTGTTACGATCACGTGGCGCCGCCCTCCGCTGCGCCTCCTGACGACGTAGTGATTCCGCCTGGCGCGCCTGGCGGCAGCGGCTTTACTTTCAATCGCCTCGGCGTGCGTGTGCCCGCCGTGATTGTCTCGCCGCTCATAGAGCCCGGCGCAATTTGTCACACGGTTTTCGACCACACCTCAATCATCAAGACAGTCATCAACTGTTTCGGGCTGAAAGACGCACAGGGGAATCCTGCGACGCTGGGCAATCGGGTGAGCGCGGCGATAGATGTCGGCGAAGTGATCACACTCGGTCGGCCGCGCGAGGACGCGCCGAAGATAGAACCGCTTCCGGCGCCGCAGCACGACTCCTTGCTCGAACGTCCGCTTTCCAGGTTGCATAAATTGATCTTGCAGGTGGCTAAACATCACAGGTCTCTGGCTGGTGAGGTGGCGGGCCTGGCGCTGATCGAGACGACGCATCACGCGGTGACGGCGTTGGAGGAAAAGGCGAAAGAATTGATCTCGAAGTTGATACCTTAAAGTCATTTTGGTACACCGGTACAGTACCGCGCGCGTAAGCAAGCGGCTGACTGATCAGTCAACCGCTTGCTTACGCGCGCGGTACTGTGCCGATCTTGCGTGGCTCGATTTATTGAGCTTCAGGCGCCAGCTTTACAACGATTGCCAATGTGGCGACCGAGCAGGCAACCGCCTTCTCGGTCGCGGCAGCGACCACGTGAACCTAGCCCGGCTTTTCAAAGCCGGGACCAGGAACGTATCCGCACTCAGTCGCGGCAGCGACGGTTGAACCTGCTGATCAGCCTCAACATTTCGATTAAAATGCGCGGCGCGCTATTGAACCACCCTCGCCTGCATTGAGTAGCTCGGCGGGATCGATCCTTCTGGGCGCCTCTCGCAACTCCGGAAGAATTGGCGGGAAGTCTTGATCATCGTCAAACAAGAGACCCTCATCAAATGGCGCAGACAAGGCTTTCGGATATATTGGCGATGGAAATCGAAGGCTCCGGTCGGCCGTCCGAAGATCGACTGCCAAGCCGTCGCTTCCAAATCAGTGTCGCCAGATCAATGTGTTAGAATGAAAAATCACTTGATCAGAATGGTCCGGCTTGGGTGCAAATTTGCGTAACCTGACTCGAAAATTTTTGCTGTGGTTCGGCTGCTGCATGGTCGTCAGTCTTTTCTTTTCCACCCGCATCTATTTCAGCCAAACCGGCATGGGTGGGCCTGCTGACTCGTATCTCGGAGCGCTTCGGGGCGCAATGGTGTGGTGGTTTACGTGGGGCGCGCTTTCGCTTGTGATCATTCGAATCGCCCGCTGGATCGCGCCGGGACGGTCTTTGTTACAGCGGTTGTTGCTGCATCTGCCGATAAGCTTTCTGGTCACCGCCGCGTTTTTTTTCGTCGCCGACCTGACGGATGCGCTCGTTCGTGGCAGATCGGCGGCGGGAATCACGAGCGACCCGATGCTCGCTTTTGCGAGTATCAAACAGACGTTGGGCGGAGCGTTTCAGTGGAATTATTTGATCTACTGGCTGATCGCGGGCGGTTGGCTGGCCTGGGATTACAACCGCGAATCGCAGGATCGAAAGCTGCAAGCGGCGCAGCTTGAATTGAAGACGACGCAGCTGGAACAGCGACTGACCGAAGCGCGCTTGCTCAACCTGAAAGCGCAACTTCATCCGCACTTTCTTTTCAATGCGCTCAACACGATCTCAGCCTTCGTCGAAAAAGACCCGCGCGGCGCGCGGCAGATGATCGAACATCTCGGCGACCTGCTGCGCTTTTCGCTCGAACATTCCGAAGACCAGGAAACGACGCTCGCGGCGGAACTGGCAGTGCTGGACCATTACCTGGCGATTCAACGCGTGCGGTTCGAGGACCATTTACAGTTACGGATGGAGATTGCGCCGGACACTTTGCCGGCGCTGGCGCCGAGTTTGATCCTGCAACCCCTGGTTGAAAACGCGATTCGGCATAGCGTCGCGCAGCGGACGACGCCGGTTTGCGTGAGGATTCAGGCCGCCAGAGAGGATGGAAATTTGCGCCTGCAAGTCAGCGATGACGGCGCCGGCTTGCCTGCGGGTTGGCATTGGGATGCGCACGCCGGCGTCGGATTGACCAATACCAAACAGCGGCTCGATCAGCTTTATCCGGCGGCGCATCGATTGACCGTGAGCAATGCTGAAGGCGGCGGCGTCACGGTCGAGATCATTCTGCCGTTTCGCACGAACGGCGCCGAGTCAGAGGAATACGCGCATGGAAAAAATTCGAGCGATCATCGTTGATGATGAAAAACCTGCGCGCCGCCGTTTGCGCGAGCTGTTGGAAAAGCAGCCTGAAATTGCCATTGTGGCGGAGTGCTCGAACGGCGCGGAAGCGGCGCGGCAAATCCGCGCCCTGCAACCTGATCTGTTATTGCTGGATGTTCAAATGCCGGGGCTGGATGGCTTTGGCGTCGTCGATGCAATCGGCGCTGCGCAAATGCCCGCCACCATCTTCGTGACGGCTTATGATCAGTATGCGCTGAAGGCGTTCGAGGTCAGCGCCCTCGATTACCTATTGAAGCCCTTCAGCGATGAACGTTTTGAGCGCAGCCTGGCGCGCGTTTTGTCGTTCGTACGCACGAACCGGCGAGAAGAATTGAGTCATCGGATCCTTTCATTGCTGGATCAAATCCAGCCTAAACAGCCTCAAAATACCAGCGCTCCGCTCGATTGCCTGATGATCAAAGATGGCGGGCGCCTCCTATTTTTGCGCGTGGAAGAAATTGATTGGATCGAAGCCGCAGGCGTCTATGTCCAGGTTCACACCGCGGACAAAACGTGGTTGCATCGTATTTCGCTCAGCGAACTTGAAGCGAAATTAGACGCCAGGCAGTTCTTACGCATTCACCGTTCGACGATCGTCAATTTGCAAAAAGTCAGAGAGCTTCACCCGCATTCACATGGAGACTTTCTGGTAGTGCTACACGACGGCACTGAACTGAAACTCAGCCGCAGTTATCGCCAGAAAGTCGAGGCCAGTCTCGGTCAATCTCTGTAAGCCTGGCGCTATAAGCCCCGCCGTTTCGTGCTGCTCTTTCCGCCATTCGCAACAGCATTGCGCGCCTTGCCACAAAATGATTGCTGGCGATTTCCGCCAGCGTGTCTAATGCGGCCTCACTACCAATTTCAACCTGAGATGAAGAAAGCACGGTTTACCGAGGAGCAATTTGCTAGGATTTAAAATCCTGGAGGTAAAGTTATGGGATTGTTGACGACTCAGCTCAAGCAGATCTTACGGATGCGGCAAATTTCGATGGCGGTCCTGGTATCCCTGGTCGCTGTAGCCGCCTACACATCCGGGCGTTCGACCGCCGACGATCAGAAGAAGGCGGAGGCGATGACGGAGAACAAGCTGGTCGGCACGTGGAAACAGATCAAGGCCAAGTTTCGCGGCAATGAGGTCAAGATCCCCGAGGGGACCACGCAGCTCAAGCACGTCACCCAGACCCATTTCATGTTTGTCGACTTTGACAAAGATGGCAAGTTCATTGATGCGTTTGGCGGGCCCTACACCCTGAAGGGGGAGAAGTACGAAGAGACGCTCGAGTACGGCGTCGGCGATGTCTTCAAGGTCCTCAAAGGGAAGCCGCAGTCGTTTGAATGTAAAGTGGAGGGCGCCAAGTGGTATCACAACGGCACGCTGACTAACGGGCTGACCATCGAAGAGGTGTGGGAACGGGTGGAGCCGAAGTAGCGCGCCGAACCATCCGCTGCGTATGCCCCGGCCCACAGGTAGGCTTTTCGAGATTCATTTCTGAGAACGGTGTCTTCACTGCACGGGGTAGGGCCGGTGTCGGACCGAGCCGCGCCACGACACCTGATCTCCCTGCGGTTGAAACACGCGACTCAATCTGCCTAACCTTATTCCGGCCCATCAGGCGGCCAAAGTAGATCCCCTGGAGGCGCTCAAGCAGGAATAGATTTCGTTGGCCCCAGGTTTCGCTTGGAGAGTCGACACAGAGTGTTCCTGGTTCTAGTTGGAATAGTGGTTGGAAACTACGTGCGAAGCATTTCCGGCTGATCGCCGTCCATTCATCCATCTCATGGATGAGATGTCGCCAGAATGGGCCAGCACAATCTCCTTTCATCGGCCCTGATTGTCTGCCTGGCAGAAATCGGCTTATCATTGGGCGGGACCATTTTCTGGGTAATAAGGAGGCCGGCATGCGTCGATTCGCGCAAACTCTTCTCTTCTTCTCAATAGCTCTCGTCGGCTTCAGGCAGGCGCCGGCGCAAGGGGAGATCAAATTCAGGGATTCTCAGAAGACCTACGAGGCTATCGGCCGGGTGATAAATGCGGAGACCGGAGCAGGTATTGCGTTTTATGAGATCCGTTGCGGTAAGCTCAACAAGACACGACTAGATGATTACCCGATTACAGACTACCAGACTGATGCGCAGGGAAGATTTCGAATGACCGGTTTGACCAGCGGTACTTACCAAGTCAGCGGCCTCTCTTCATATGGGAACAAACAATTTCATGCCGAAATGACAACATTCGACATCGCCGATAGTAATGTCGAGGGGGTCGAGTTAAAAGTCTATCGCCTCGCGTCTGTCAGTGGCACGGTCATCTTTCAAGGTGTGGTGGATGAACAGTCGCGGGAGAGGCTGATATCCTCAGGTCTGGCGTTTGAAGTCAAGCAGACGTCCAAGAGAGGATACCCAAAATGGTCGAGCGTCACACCGGCATCCGACGGAAGATTTCAAATCACCGGATTGCCACCCGGAAAGCTCATCTTCTATGCAGCGGAATTAAATCTGGTATGGAAGCCAGAACACTATCCCTGGCAGATCTTGAAAGTTGAACGAAATGGAGTGGATGTCTCGAACGGCATCGAGATCGATTACGGACAGGAGATCGGCGGCTTTTACGTCGTCTTTGTGGAAGGGAAGGGAGTCATTGAAGGCCAGGTCCACGTCGCCGGTCCTGCCTTGCCGGAAGATACAGCAATTTCTGTGATAGCAAAACAAGACGACCCGGTGCGCAGCCTGTATGCCAGCCTCCGGGTCAGTTCTGCTGGACGAGCGTGAATTTATTGAGAAAAATTGCGCTCGCTTACCGAAGGCGCACACATCATTTGATCCGCTACGCTGATGGTTACCAGGAGCTGTTGGCGCGGCGAAGTTCGAACAGCAGTCGGGGCGTTGAAGAACGATCTTTAAATATCACTGCCGCGCCAATTCGACCACCGGGGCCGCAATGTATGAAGCATGCCGGCCCGAGCGGAACACCCGCTGGGTCGCGCGCTGAAAGTCCGATTCTTGCGCGAGGAAGATGTTCGGCGTGAATCGTTGGGGGTTGCGGTCGATCACCGGGAACCAGGTGCTCTGCACTTGAACCATGATCCGGTGTCCCTTCAGGAAAACGTGGTCGTTGGCGGGGAATCCGATCTCGTAACGCGTCACCTGGTCCGGCGCGATCGGCTCGGGCCTCTCGAAGCTGTTGCGGTAGCGCCCGCGCAGCACATCGCCCGCGATCATCAGTTGAAAGCCGCTCATCTTCGGATCGGGCTGATACCTCTCCGGATAAACATCAATGAGCTTCACTATCCAATCACTGTCCGTGCCTGTGGTCGAGGCGAAGAGGTTGGCGACTATCTTTCCTGACACGATGACATCATCTTTCAGCGGATCGCTCGACCACGTCAGCACGTCGGGCCGATGATCCACGAAACGCTGATCCTCGACCAGCCAGGTCGGCCATCCCGAACGCACATCAATCGGACGCGGGCGATAGGGCACGGGGTTCGCGGGGTCCGAGATGTAACTATCGAACGCGGGCTCGGAGGTCTCCGGCGGCGGATCGAAGGACAGCTTTCCGTTCGCCTGGAAGTAGAGCCGGCGCGCGACGACGTTGCGTTTTGGCGGCCACGCGTCGTGCCTGACCCACTCATTCGCCCCGGTTCTGAACGTCAAGGCTTCGGGCAAATTGAGGTCGCCCTTTCCCTTCAGGTGATACGCCAGAAAGCGCGCCAGGACCTCCCGCCGGTAGTATGCTGCCGTAGCGCTGCCGAAATCTATGCGGCCCAGCTTCTGTCCGTCGCCTCTCGACCACCCGCCGTGATTCCACGGGCCGATGACGAGGAAGTTTTTGTTCGCCGTATCGCGCCGCTCGAGCAACTCGTAAATTTTCACCGGGCCGTAGAAGTCTTCCTGATCCCACCAGCCGGCGACGTTGAGCGTCGGCGTCGTCACGCGGTTCAGCCACGGCGCGAAGGCTTGCCGTTTCCAGAACGCGTCGTAGTCGGGATGATTCACGAAGTCGTTCCACGTCGGGAGCCGATGCTGGAGGTACTTCGCGTCCGCATTTGAGAGCGGCCCCAGTCCCAGATACCACTCATACGCGTCGAAGCGATCGATTACGGACGAAACGTCCGTGATCTCCTTCGACGACTCCATCATGTAGGCGTACTCGAAACCGTAGCTCAACCGGAATGCGCCGTTGTGATGGAAGTCGTCGCCGATCCACATGTCCGCCGGGGAGGCTTGCTGGACGGCGGCCTGGAGCGCCGGATGCGGATCGAGCATACCCATCACGGTCAGCCATGCGCCGTAGCTTGTGCCCGCCATGCCGACGCGCCCGTTGTTGTTCGGAACGTTTTTGAGCAGCCATTCAATCGTGTCGTAAGCGTCTGTGCTTTCGTCAATGGCCTTCTTGTCTTGCGGGTCGCGCGGCTGCCGGAGCATGCCGAACTGCCCTTCGGACTTGAAACGCCCGCGAATGTCTTGCGTGACGATGATGTAGCCGTCCGCCGTTACCTCCTGGAGCGCAGTCGCGATGCGCTGCGGGTTGAGGGCGCCGGCGCCGTAAGGAGTTCGCAGGAACAGGATCGGAAGTTTTTCAGCGGTTTGAGTCGGCGTGTAGATCTGCGTGTAGAGTCGCACGCCATCGCGCATCGGAACCATCACCTCGGAGCCGGTGAGCGGCGCGGTCGGAGCTTGTTGCGCATTAACGGCCGCGACGACCGCGAGGCAGACCAGCGCAAGTGAGCGCGCCAAAAACGTAATGGCATTGATCATTTATTCTTCGCCCCCTCTCGTTTGTCTTGATCATTCGACACGCGGTCAATCGGCGCCGGGCGCGGCTGGCAGCCGCGCCGGATTCTCCTCAAGCAGTTTCAGGGCATGGACGGCGTCAATAGAACGCTGATGACGCGGACGGGCGCGGATCATTGCGGATAAAACCAAAAAAGGTCAGCTTCAATCCGCTCTATCAGCTTCATCCGCGTTCTATGAACCCGTACACTGATCTGAAAACCTCTCTAGGTTGTCTAAGCATTTGTAATTCGCAATGAGGAAGGCCTCCAAATCGCCGTTAACGAATGATCAGAACGAAATTCGGAGTCCAACCTGCCCTTCGCGTCCCGGCAGCACCTGTGTTGTCGAGCCGAAAGGCTCGGTCGTTATATTTTCACGATTCTGGACAGACCGTGGATTCTGACGGTTCAACAGATTGAAGAACTCGAACAGCAACTGTACCTTGACGCGATCTGCGATGTCGAAACGCTTGGAAAAGCGCATATCGAGATTAACGAATGCCGGCGCGGTAAAGGCATTCCGCCCGGCGGTAAAATCGATGCTGTTGAAATTACCGTTGCCGTCCGGGTCTCTATTGAGCGCGTCGAAACGGCTGAAGTGAAAGCCGCTCTGCGCCCGAAGGATGCCGCCGATCTGAAACTGCCACGGAAGATCCACGAGCCCGTTGACCTGAAAAATATGATCCAGGGCCAGGCTTGACGGGCCTTTGTCCAGATCCGGGCCATTTACAAATGTTCCCGCCTGTGCAACGAAATTGCCGTTTCTGCTTGTGAACGATCCGTTCGCGTTCGTCTGCGGCGTACAGCCGGGATTCGAGGTTGGGCACGGTTCAGTAACGACCGGAGCGACCCCGATGAATTGATCCGTCGGATTCGTAAAGATGCCCAGGGAGTTGTCGGTTGCTTTGGCATAAGTATAATTCGCCCCGAGAAGGAATCGGTTGCTGAGACGTTTAGTAAGGTTCAGAACCAACCCGTCATATTTACCCTCGAAGAACGGCCCGAATGTTCGAATCTCTCCAGTGGTATTCGGAGGGTCAAAGCTGCGGCCGATTCCCGCAACACGAGATCTGAAAGCAAGGTTGCTCAGCCTTACGCCCAGAAGATTGCGTATTTCGCGGTGATAGTAGTCTGCCTCGAACACCATGTCTTTAGTTATCTCACGCTGCGCGCCGATGCTGAAACCGAGCGTATGTGGAGTCCTGAATGTGCTGTCAACAGATGTAGGCTGCGCTTGCGGCGGGATAATTGGGTTATTCAACACTCCGAATTGGCCCCATTCAAAGTATCCTGCCGGTTGGCCGATGGCCGCAGCGGCCTGTGTCAGGTATTGAGCCGGAGTTAGCCCGGTAAGAGCCTGCACATTGCTGATATTAATGATCGCATTGGCCGGTATGGGAGCATGCCCGGGAGCAACCATGTTGTTCAGCCTGTCAACGCCGACTATCGGCCCGCCGCCGATAGGACACCTCACCCCTCCGGCAGCGATCTGGGCATCGGTCAGGCGATTCGAAATGCACGGGCCCGGAAGACCGACGGCGAAGGCCAGCATAGAGATTAAACTGGGCGACCCGTAAAACCCGCGGGGAAAGTACAACGACTGTACAATTCTCCGGTCACTGCCGCCGAACGCGGGGATCTGTTGCACCAATCCCAAACGGAACTGATCATAAAACATGCCGAAGTTCGAACGAATAACAGTTTTTGGCGTAATCGCCCAGGCAACGCCCAGCCGCGGCGAGAAGTTTTTCTGCGCCTCGAACTCGCTATCGTGATCCCAGCGAAGCCCAAGATTGACCGTCAGGTTCTTTCTGATCTTCCAATCGTCCTGCGCATACACCCCGTTGTAATTGTTGCGCAAATGAATTTCGCTGGATTCCGGCGTGGGTCCGCCACCCACCAGAAGCAAAAATACGCCGCTATTTACGGGACCCAGGTTAATGTAGTCATCGATAGTGGCAAAGAGCTGGTTTGTTAAGGTTCGAGAATCCAGTCCGTCAACCTTCGTACGCAGGAACTGCCACCCGAACTTGAAGTCATGAGCGCCAAAACGTTTATTCGTGTTGGCCGCCAATGACGTATATTTCTGGAACAGATTCGAAGGCGTCGTCGAATTACCGAATGTTATCCCCGGAAGATTGCTGAATAGGCCGCACGTCGGAGGGCAGATCTGCTGCGCGGGGAAGGCATTTAGAAGGGTGGTTCCAGTGAACTCCGGGTGGGCAGGCTGCGAATCGGACGGCCTGCCGCGATAAGAACCACGGAGCGTCACTAGCCATGGATTGCCTTGGTCACCTAGCAGCATCGTATCGCCGAACCCTAGCAGCAAATTACGGGCGCTTGTGCTGGTTCGCGTTGTCGGCAGTCCCGCTCCGGTCGGCAGTCCCACTACGGCGCCCCTGGCGTATTCGTTCGTGTAGTTAACTTCCTGGTCTAAGTGGTGTCGCCCAAATTGTTCATCAAGCTTAAAGAAATTCCGAATTGCGCGGTTGCGCTGTGGAATATCGAATGGATTCTCCTGGTTGCGTAGAAGCTGGAGAACGGTCGCTGCTCCGGCCGATGGGCCGAGGTCCGGATACTTGAAATCGATTACCCGATCTTCTGTGATCCGCTCCGATGAGCCGAAAAAGAAAATTTTCTTTTTAATGATCGGCCCGCCGAGCGCGAGGCTGTAGTCGAATCTCCGCAGATGCAGGGGATCCGTCACCGCTGGGTCCAGCGAGTTGACCGAATCGAAAGCTTCGTTGCGGTGAAAAAGCGATGCGACGCCATGATAGGAATTTTCGCCGCTCTTGGTGATCACATTGATCACCGCTCCCGAGGCCTGTCCGAATTCGGCCTTGAACCCTGTCGTCAGCACCTGAAACTCGGCAATCGTCTCTTGATTAAACTGTGCCGCGGCGCCGCCGTTGACGGTATCTTTGTTCGGTTGTCCGTCAATCAAAAAATTGTTATTGCCGCTCCGCTCGCCCAGCACAGGGTTAAGGTTATCGCTGCCGGGATCGGCTTGCCGGTTGATGGCTACTCCGGGCACAAGTTGTATCAGGTCAAGGTAGTCTCGCCCGTTGACTGGCAGCTCCATGATCTGGCGCGGCATGATGGTCGCGCCGGTGGAGGACGCGTTCGGTTCCAGCAAGGGCTGCACTTCTGCGCTCACGTTGACCACTTCTCCGACATTTCCGACTTTCACTTGCACGTCGACCGTCAGGACAAGATTGAGCGTCAACTCGATATTTGCGTTAGTGGTAGCAAAGCCTGCCTTTGAAACCTTCAGTTTGTAGGTCCCCGCGGGTAATGCCGGAAGACGGTAGGACCCTCCGGCGTCGGTCGTGGCGCTGCGCTCAGTCGCAAGCGCCGTCCCGCTCACCTTTACCTCTGCGCCGGCGACCACCGCCCCGTTAGTGTCCGTCACTGTCCCTATTATCGTTGAGGTGGTTGTCTGAGCGGTTGTACTTGAGGACGGAAGGTGGAGGATGAAGAGGGCGCCGAAAAGGACTGTCAGCGATGAACAACGTTTCCTCAGTTTGGCCCAGCCGGTTCCAATCGAGTGATGGTGTGATGTCACACTTATGCGCTTCATTAGTAGCTACCTTCCTTTGGGATGTGGGCGCTGATCGAACAGATACGCCAGTTATTGTTTGATCAGAGCGTGTTGGGAAATCCGGCGCCGCCTGCGCCAATTCCCACACACGCTCTCAGACTTTGCCAACGTCTTTTTTATCCCAGTGTCAGCCAGCTTGAATTACGATTTGCCGGTGATAGGCTCGAAAGTCTCTTTCTTGAATCCTCTTCTTGAAGACTTGCCGCTCATCCTTAATCAGTATGACTTCAATAAGTATGACTTCAGTTCTCGCTTAATGACTGTGGACGGTGTATACACCAGGTGTTGCATAAAATCAATGAAACAACACATGGTGCGCCAATTGATCGCTCCGTGTTAGCGCCGGCGATCGCCGGATTCGTATTCCTTCGCCGGATGTCGTGTGTCACAAATGATTCAGGCGTGAATCTCAGGGTTCCAATGACGGGCTATAAGTCATGATGAACTCCAGAAATTTTGAGACTTCGATCATGTCCTTGCCCATGAATCTGACGCTATGCGAGTCGGTTCGCTCGATGATCGAGAGATAGCTCAAGACTTCTGACGGCCGATAGTTCTTGAAGCGGACGT
>WNGB01010861.1_pt1 | contig 12552 bp, 6 predicted proteins | sample 5400681 | NCBI WGS metagenome assembly WNGB01 (sample SAMN13153367, study PRJNA577476) | soil metagenome | isolation source: 115 cm soil or saprolite under grassland replicate 2 | place: USA:California | collected 2016-06-15 | reverse complement strand
GTGAATACTTCGCGACCAGCGACCTCGACGCAAGTGGCGCGCTGCCAGCGCTCGTACGCGCTGATCCGACGATTGACTTCGACTGGGGGGCGCAGGGGCCGGCCGACAATTTTCCGACCAACAACTTTTCGGTACGCTGGACGCGCGATCTGATTGTCACCGCCGGCACGTATCGCTTCGCGACGTTCACTGACGATGGCGTGCGCCTGAAGGTCGACGGCATCACCGTGATCGACCACTTCAGCCCGCAGCCGGCAAGCTACTCTGAGCACGACATGCCGCTGGCGGCGGGCAGCCATACCATCGTGATGGAGTATTTCGAGGGGTATGGCGATGCGCTCGCCAAGCTCAACTGGGCCAAGCACGCCACCGATGGCGTCGTCCGCATCAACGCCGGCGGCAAGGGCTACGCCGATAGCTTCAACAACTTCTGGGGTCCAGATGCATTCGTGACCGACACTACGCCGATGACCACGACGTCCAGCGAGGAGGCGCAGCCGATCTGGAACACCACCGACGATCCGCTCTACATCAACGAGCACTCAACCGCGTTCCACTACGACATCCCGGTTGCCAACGGCAATTACGTCGTGCGGCTGCACTTCGTCGAGCTGTTCTTCAACGCCCCCGGCGTGCGGCGCTTCAACGTCGCGATCCAGGGCGCGCCGGTGCTATCGAATTTCGATATCTATGCCCAGGCTGGCAAGGCAGCGCTGATCACACGGTCATTCCCGGCGACGGTGACGAACGGCACGCTGACGATTGCGTTCAGTAAGGTGTTCGACAACGCCGTCGTACAAGCGCTTGACGTCTACCCCGCCGGTAGCGGCGTCGATCTCAGCGCCCCGGTCTTCGCGGCGATTCCTGAGCCAGAGAACACCACCTACACAACGCCGCCGGCCGTCACGCTGGCAGTCAACGATGATGTAAACCTGAACGACGGTTACTGGCGCATCGACGACCAGGACCCGCAGCCGCTGTTCACTAGCCTGAATAGTACGGTTTTCAATGGCCAGTTCACCATGCCGGTCGACACATTCAACGCGCTGTCGTTGGGCGCGCACACCCTGAGCTTTGGCGCGAACGACCAGTACGGCAACGCCTGGACACAGGTGTGGCGATTTCGCAAGCTCAACTCGGGCAGTGGCGCAATGCCGATCGCTTTTAACCGCCGTACGCTGCTTACGCCCAGCACGCCCGGCGCGGCTAACTTCAAGCACCCGACCACCCTCCAGTTCGGGCCCGATGGCAAGCTCTACGCCGGCCAACAGGACTTCTTCGGCAAGGGCGGCTACATCCATGTGCTGACGCTCGACGCCAACCGCAACGTCACCAATGTGCAGCGGATCGACTCGATCTTCAACACGCCCAACGTCGATCCCGACGGCACGCCGGCGCCGACGGTCAAGGGCCGGCACCTGATCGGGCTGGACTTCGACCCATCCTCGACACCCGACCGACCGATCCTGTGGGCAGTCCACAGCGACCCGCGCTTCTGCTTCAACCAGTCGCCGACGACCTGCAAAGTCAACACCGACTCGGGTATCCTGACTCGCCTGGTCGGGCCGAACTTCGACGATCCAGCCAATCGCACGGACTATGTGACCGGCCTGCCGCGCTCGCGCGAGAACCACGCGCCCAACGCGGTCCACTTCGGGCCAGACGGATGGCTATACATGACGATCGGCAGCGACACCAACTTTGGCGCGGTCAGCACTGCGTTCAGCGGCCTGGCCGAGACCTACCTGACCGCCGCGGTCCTGCGATTCAACGTCAACGGCGCACCGGCCAGCTCATTTCCACTGGATGTTCGTGACATCAACAACGCAGCTGAACTCAAGCCGGGCATCTTCGAGCTGTACGCGACCGGATATCGCAACGCCTATGACTTTCTGTGGCACTCGAACGGTAAGCTCTACGCCAACGTCAACGCCGGCAACTTCACCGCGGGCAATACGCCCGGACCGGCGGACGGCTGCCCGGACGGCCACTCGTTCGACCCCGGCACGCGCAACGACTACCTGGCGCTGGTCGAGTCGGGCAACTACGGCGGCAACCCAAACCCGGCCCGCGGCGAGTGCATCCTCGACGATGGAACGATGTACTCGTCGCCGAAGACGCCGCTGCCAAACTACAAGAGGCCGATCTTGTACTACTCGAACGGCACTTCTTCGGATGGCATGGCTGAATATACCGCGCCGACCTTCGGCGGCCAGATGCTTGGCAACATCATCTCGACGACTTACGCCGGCAGCCAGAGCGTGCGCCGTGTTGTGCTGACCGAGGACGGGTCGGGCGTCTTGTTCGAGGAAGATTTGGGCATCTTCTCGCAGCCGCTCGACGTGGCGGTCGGCCCCGACGGCTCGATCTACGTCGCCGAGTACGGTGCGAACGACATCCAGATCATGGAGCCGGACCCAACGATCGAAGGCACCTGGGAGACACTGGCGCCGCTTCCGACCGCGACCCAGGAAGTTGGCAGCGTGGCGTGCGCCGGTAAGGTGTATGTGATCGGCGGTCTGATCGCGCCGGCGGTCGACACGGGGGCGGTGTTGGTCTACGATCCGGCTGGGAAGAGCTGGACCGCGGCGGCTCCGTACACCACCGACCCAGCCAAATACGTCGATCACCCTGGCACGGCCTGCCTGGACGGCAAGGTCTACCTGATCGGTGGCTTGCTCAAGGCCGGCGTGGCGGTCAAGCACGTATATGAGTACGACCCGACAACCAATAGCTGGACGCCGAAGGCCGACCTGCCGCAGCCGCGTGGCGCCACAGGCGTTGCGGTCTTGGACGGCAAGATCTACGTCGCCGGCGGGCTGGGCTACCCCGACAAGAACGACCTGTTCGCCTACAATCCGACGACCAATACCTGGGAGGCCAGGGCGCCGATGCCGACCGCCCGCGACCACTTTATCCTGGAAGCGGTTGGCGGCAAGCTCTACGCGATCGGCGGGCGCACCAATGTCACGCTCGATCCTATGACTGCCGCGAACGAGGTCTACGACCCGGCCACAAACACCTGGGCGACGCGCAAGCCCATGCCGATACCGCGCGCGGCGATGGCCTCCGGCACACTGCACGGCCACATCCAGATCTGGGGTGGTGAGACGGCGGTAGGTAACCCGAACGCGACGTCGGCGGGTGTTTTCAAACAGGGCCATGACTATGACCCGAAGACTGATAGCTGGATCGTGATCGCCGACGAACTGACGCCACGCCACGGCACGGATGGAGCCACGATCGGCAACACGATCTATGTACCGGGCGGCGCGGTCCACCAGGGCGACGCAGCGACGGATGTCAACGACGCGTTCGCGTTTGTCTCGGCTGACGAGACACCCTCCTGCATCGCGGAAGGCAGCGATCCCAACACAACCGATAGCGACAGTGATGGATACAGCAATCAGGATGAAGCCGACAACGGCGCCAACCCATGCAGCTCGGCCTCGATGCCATCCGACAACGACGGCGATCATGTCTCGGACAAGCGTGATGCCGACGACGACAACGATGGCGTGGCGGACACCGACGATCAGTATCAGTTCGACGCCACGAATGGAACGGCGACGACGCTACCGTGGGCGCAGAACTGGAACCCCGGCGACGCGCCGGCGGGCAAGTTCGGCAACAGCGGCTTCACCGGCTACCAGGTGACGACCAACGGCAGCGGGTTCATCGCCGACAAGGTCCATGTTGGCGGCGCGGGTGGATTTCTTTCGCTCAACGCTACCGCCGGTACCAATCAGGGCACGGTCAACACCCAGGACAACGCGCTCCAGGTCGGCTTCGACGCACGGCAGACCGTCACGATCTCTACACGCATCGCCGATCCGCTGAGCGGCCAGGTCGTCGAGCCGGGTAAGTCGGGCGGGATCTCCTTCGGCCTTGACCAAGACAACTACATCAAGCTAGCGCTGACGACCGATAACGGCACGGGCCTCAAACGTTCGAAAGCTGTGCCTATGGATTCGGTGAGCACGCCTGGGTTGGTCTTCGCCATCGAGACAAATGGGAATTACGTTGCCAACCCGGGGATCGCGCCGGTGAGCCTGGCAATAACCACGACGACGACGCTCGACCTATTCCTGGTTCTGGATCCAGCGACGAAGCGGGTGATCGCGCGATATCGGGTCAACAGCGATGACAGCGCCGCGATCGTAACGCTCGGCGAAATCAACGCAACCGCTTATCCCGCGCTTGCGAACTTCTTCAAGCTCGGGGCGGCGGCCGGCATCCTGAGCACGAACGCAACCGGCTCGCCCTTTGGGCTGGCCTATGACTACTTCCGCATCGATACGTCGTCCGCTCTAGTTGCGGCGAAGCGCCGAGTCTATCTGCCGCTCGTTGTTAAGTAGCTCAGAGTTCACCAGCGTGGGTGAATCACTCACGCTGGTCGATTACAATTCGTGACGGAAGGCGACAGCATTCAGGAATGGGCGTACGTTATGCGACGACTTAGATTGGCACCCCACTTGCGCCTTGCCGAGCTGGAGGCGCGCTACCGTCGGGCTAGCGACCCAGTAGCGCGCAGCCACTGGCATATGCTTTGGCTGCTTGGTCAAGGGCAGTCCATCCAGGAGGTCGTATGTAACACCGGTTATTCCGCGACCTGGATCGCGACGATTGCGCGGCGCTATAATGCAGAGGGGCCGGCCGGCGTCGGCGATCGTCGGCATGCCAATCCAGGCCGCATGATGCTTCTATCGCCGGAGCAGCAGGCGGAACTCGCGGCGGCCCTTGATCGACCGCCCCCCGGCGGTGGCACCTGGACCAGCCGGAAGGTCGCGGAGTGGATGGCAGCCAGGCTCGGGCGAGCTGTGAACGTGGCGCGTGGTTGGGAGATGCTCCAGCGCCTCGGCTATGGGCAGGCTCGGAAACGTCAAAAGCGGCGATTCGGAGAACAATCATGAGCGTAACCCGGCGCATTGCCCTGTTCTGCGCGACCCTTCTGGCTGTCGGAGTGTTCAGCCTGGCGCTCGCGCCACGCATGCTGCGAACTCCGCCGCAGATACGCTTCGGGATGGGACCGGTGGCGAGCAGTGCAATCAAGACGCGTCTTGTCGCCGAGTCGCCGGTAGGGATGCTGAGCACCTGGTATAACGATCCCGCCGATCTGACGTGGATGATGAACTGGAAACATGACCTTGTGGCGCAATTCTATGCGGCCAATTACTCGCTGCACGTAATCGTGTTTACCGACGGGCCTGAAGTGCAGATCGGCACAGCCTACGGCTCGGCATGTGGGCGATCCTATCCCCTTACTCACCGCTTCCTGGACGATATGCGCCAGTTAGCGGATACTTTTGCGGGCGCACCGACCGGGCCGCCGCTGTATATAACATTGTTTACGGAGTTCCAGACGTATGCCTGCAGCGATAATGCCTGGAACCCCGACACGCCGACCAACGCCTACTATCGGGCGCTGAAGGATCGCTATCTGGAGGCGCTGGCGGTGTTCCACCAGCACGCGCCGAACGCGCGCGTCTCGCTCGGCTGGGGCGGCTGGCAGAGCCGCTGGGATGACCCGTCAATCGGTGCCGGTCGCTCGATGTTCCAGTACTTCGCCGATGTGATGCGCGCCTCGGACTTTCAGAGCTTTCAAGCGATGCAGAGCGACAGCAACGTCGCGGACGTCCACGCGATGGTTGGCACGCTTGGCGAATACGGGCCGGTCATGTTGGCGCACTACAAGCCCAACGATCGGTCACAGGCCACGTTCGAGCGCGACATCTGCGCATTGTTGACCGAGAAATCCCTGTACGATCTCGCGGCGGCGGGTCTGTTCGCATGGAGCTTCATGGACGACACGAACCTCTCCGCGTCCGAGGATATCTTTCGATTTGCCCAAGCAGCCGTGGGGCGATTCGGTGCGGAGCCGGCTGGCCAGCCTATGCACAGCGCAGCGGGCGACAAGTCCGCTGTTTCTTCGCCGAATGATAGTTGCTGATTATGTGTTGCACTGAACATTCTTCGCTCTAGAACCTGTCATCCGTCCGCAATGCATGGATATTACGGGCGCATATATCGAGGAATAGAACTATGGATCTACTCGGAAAGCTATTCGGTCTCCCGAATGTGGAGGCACTGAAGGAGCAGCGCGATATCGACGGGCTACTCCAGGCACTGCGGCATGACGACGACTACGTGCGACTGGCCGCGGTTCACGCGCTCGGTGCGCTTGGCGACCCACGGGCAGTGAAGCCAGTCTGCGGCCTGATGTTCGACGTTACCATCGCGATGCAGCTGGCGGCGATCCACGCGCTCGGCGTGCTTGGCGACCCACGGGTAATCCGACCATTGTGTGCTGCACTTCTTGACAAACATCTCAGCGTGCGGTTGGCGGCGGTGCGTGCCCTGGGCACACTAAAGGATCGGCGGGCGATTGGGCCACTTTGCCGGGCCACGTGCGACGTAAGCATCAGCGTGCGGCTGGCGGCGACCCAGGCGCTCGGCAAATCAAACGACATACGAGCAGTCGGCCCGCTCTGTGAGTTGCTGACTGACTGGAACGCCGAGATCCGCGAAGCGGCGGTGCGGGCGCTCGGGTCGATCAAGAGCCCGCGCTCGGTTGGGTCATTGTGCGCAGCGCTCAAGGATGAGGTTCCGAACGTGCGTGCTGCGGCGGTCTGGGCGCTTGGTGAGCTGAAGGATCCACGGTCGGCCGGAGCGCTGTGCACGATTCTGTCCGATCCTGATCCAGGACAGCGCGAGGCGGCGGTGCGATTGCTTGGCGAGCTGAAAGCTCCTGGTAGTGTTGAATCGCTGTGCGCCGCCTTGCGAGACTTCGACATCGACGTTCGGAGCGTCGCGGCGGCGGCATTAGGGCAGATCAAAGATCCCCGTGCGATCGCACCGCTTATAGATGCGCTCTCGAAGCAGCGTTTCCACGTTGAGATTCTTCGCTGGGCACTACAGCGGCGCAACCCCGGCCTGCGCAAAGTTGCGGCCGTGGCGCTCGGCGAAGAAATGCGGCTAGCGCCCGTGGACAGCGATCTGCTTCGTACGGCTCTTTCGGATTCCGACCCTGGTGTTCGCGACGCCGCGACCGCGGCGCTGGAGCAGTTGGGGGCGAAGATCGGGCGGCTTCGAACCGATCCCGTCGACCAGCAGCGCCTGAAGGCGTGCCTCTCTGCTCTCGCGACGGTAGATATCAAGCGATGGACTCTCCTTACCAGCGCCACCTATGGACCAATGATGCCCGGCGGCGATACGCTGATGGAGCAGTTATTCTGCAATCCTGACGCGGTGATCCAGTTCGTGGTCGGCGAGAAGCCGGGGCTTCGCACGCGCTGGTCGGCAACATCTGATGTGGTGGTTGTCGAGTACAACGAGCCGAACGGCAGGCTGCACGCGCGCTACGTCATCCTCAAAAGTGGCAAGCCGGAGCAGTATCTATGCTACCTGGCCTGGCTGATGGTCCGCGCCCGTGGCTACGAGACCATGCAACTTCAGGCGGCCAGCCAAAATGATGATCGTCGGAGGGTGCCATCGCACGATCCTTGATTTGTGTAGCTATCGAGCCTCAAACGTCAATCTGGTCGGTATCACGTTCCATAACGTGCTGTTGAGTCTCAATGTAATCGGTTCACCCTCACTGTCCGTGATCCAGGTGGCGGCCGACCATCTTGTTGGCTTGCCTCGAGCAGGGTCGCGACGGCGCCCACCTTCACGTTGTGCGCTTCCCCTGATCACTCTACACCACTTCACCAACCCACGCTGGCTCGAGGCGATGGGTGGCTGGTTGCACCCAGGCACACCGCACCGCTTTGCCCGCTTCGCCGCCTATGCAGTCGCATGGGGTACGTGCCCTGCCTGGCCTGAGGGGATCGTTTGATTTCGTTGGGCTCAATTATTATACACGTGAGCGTGTGGCCTTCGACCGCCGTAGCCCGAGTACGCTGTTCGGCCGTCTTTTTACCCCAGCGAACGTGCCGCAGAGCGACGCGGGATCCACTGGGCGGAGTTTTGGTGAGATCTACGCGGAAGGATTATATCGCGCGCTGCGTCGTGTCGCGCGTCTCGGCCGGCCGATCTACATTACGGAGACGGGTCTACCGGACGACGACGACGACCAACGACCAGGCTTCATTCTCAGCCACATGCGGGCGGTTCATCGGGCGCTACGGGATGGAATAGATGTACGTGGCGTGTTTCTGTGGACGCTGGTCGACAATTTCGAATGGGCTGAGGGGTGGGGACTACGCTTTGGTCTGTATGCCCTGATCTTGATGAGCAACACCGGGTTACGCGCCGTCAATGAGCTGGAGCAACTTGTGCGATTCGAATACGCCGCGACGTTTGGCTCGCAGGCGGTTCGCAACGTCCTGTTCAACATCCAGCCAGGCATGACCGAGTACGAAGCGGTTGAACTGATGCAACTCAACGGGTTGCCGCTTTCCTGCCATCTCATGCTGTCGGCCGGCGCGCGGGCGCGCATGGGGCTGCCCAGTCCGTCAAGCCGGCGCGGCGCCTTTGGCGATCCGGTGACGACGGCGGTTGGCCTCTGGGGCGGGCTTAATAGCCGGGCTGGCTTTCTGGTTGCGTCAGCTGCCGAGCTGCCGAGCGGCATCCAGGACTATGCTGTACGTTTTCCCCTCTAAAACGCAGAAAGTGACGTTCGTGGGAAAGTTTGCTCAGGTGCGCGGCCTACACGCCAAGCGTGACTGCTTGCGCACTGCGGGCGGATACCAGGCATGCCTCGCAGATCGCCACGGCCGCGCGCCCGGCCTCGCCCGGCACACCGGGCTGGCGATCCTCCAGAATGCTGTTCACAAACTCCTGCACCACGCGGGTGTGCGGCACCAGGCGAATGGGTGACTTCGGCTCGTTGGTGTAGTCGAAGCGCACTGGCGTGAGCAGCCGCTCCCAGCTATCGCCGGTGCCGAGGTCGAGAAACTCGTAGTTCTCGAAGTCGACGATCCCGCGCGCGCCGACCACCTGGAAGCGCACCTCGCTGCTCGGCAGACTGGGCGGCGGCATCTCGGCCGAGATCCACATATGGCCCATGATCCCGTTCTCGAAGGCGATCTGGGCCATAACGCTCTGTACTGGCACATCGCCATCGCCAAATGTATTCGCCTGGGCGAAGATCTGCTTTGGCCGCGCGCCGGTCAGCCACAGCAGCATGTCGGCGTTGTGCGAGGCCATGCTCATAAACAGGCCGCCGCCGGCTGGGTCGGTGTACCATGGCCGGCTGGTCAGAATGTCGCGCCCGACTGCCTCGGGGAAGCACGAGATCGTCCGCAGCATCCAGATCGGCCCGATCTGGCCGGCATCGATCACCTGCTTGGCGCGGATGGTCAGGTCGCGGTAGCGCTCGGTTTTCACCACTGCCAGCTTGACGCTGGCCGACTGGCACGCGGTGATCATCTGATCGCACTGCGCTACCGTCGGGGCCATAGGCTTCTCGACCAGCACATGCTTGCCGGCCGCCGCCGCCTGAAGTGTCTGGGCACAATGCACCTGGTCGGGCGTCGTCAGAATCACCGCGTCGATATCCGCGCGCGCGAGCAAGTTCTCAACTGAGGCTTCGACATCGACTTCGTATTCAGCCGCTAGACTGGGCGCCCGCCGCCCGCCTGCGATCGCGACCAGCCGCGCGCCGGTCATATGCCGCGCAAGCGATTCCGCGTAGGTGAGCGCCATGTAGCCGGAGCCAATCATGCCAATGCCGACAGTATCCATGCAGCACCTCTATCTATACGGTACTTTATCATTCATGGGGTTCCTTTTTCGCCCTGCGGGGCGAAAAAGGAACCCCATGACTATAAAATCCGAGGCTCCCCTATACTTGGCGTAGCTCACCACTGAGTAGGAATACGCCATCGCCCGCGTGAACAGCTGGTATGCCGCGAATCATGACTACGCGGCCATCGGCGTGGGCGCGGATCGTTTCAAGCGGCTCGCCAGCAAAATCCAGCACATAGCCGATCGCCTGCCCAGCCGTCACGGTGGCGAGCAGATCGACCTCGGAGACAAAGTAGCCCGACGTATCGACGCGGATCGGCGCATCGGTGTTGCCAGCGCCAAGCAGATGACAGCGCAGCGGCTGAATCTCGGGCTGCCCCGGCAACATGCCTAGGTGGCGCATCGCATTCAATACGCCGCTGCGGTAGCATTCCACATCCTTGGGCAGTGTGCGGCCGCCGCCGGCGGCCTCGGTGTAGATCCACGGGATGCCCAGCGCCTCAGCCGCCGAGATCGTGCGTCCGCCGGCGGTCGGGTCGGGCGGGTGTCCCCATAGCACATCACAGCCAAAGGCCAGCGCCGCCGCGCGCGAGGCCCGCCCGTGCGGCGTGTCGGCGTGGGGGTAGCCCACCAATGTGGGCATGCTATAGGCTACTCCCGCGCTGTGCAGATCGATCAGCAAGCTGGAAGGCGCGATCACCTGCTCGGTCAACACATGCGCGATGCGCTGAGTGACAGTGCCGTGCGCATCGCCTGGAAAGACGCGCGCCAGGTTCAGCCCGTCGATCGGGCTGCTGCGTGTGGATGTGCGGTAGGCCGGGATATTGCAGATCGGAACCATGATCAGCCGCCCGCGCAGCTGGGCCAGATCGAGCGCGCGAAAAATCTGCGGGATGGCGCGAATACCCTCATACTCGTCGCCATGGACGCCCGCAAGCACTGCTAGCGTCGGGCCATCGGCCAGGCCGGCCGCAGCAAGCACTGGCAGCCAGAGGTCGTTACCATCCGGCAGGCGCATCACCGGTAGCGCGAACGAGTCGCGGCTGCCAGGGCGCAAACGGTCAAGATCGAACCGTTCCATAGGCAACCTCGTGAGCTACGAAAAGAGGCCTAGCGATAATAACTGGTTCAGCAATGGAACCAATATACCAGAAGTTTGAAGGCTGTCAAGAGCGGGTGAAGGGGTGAAGAGGATTGGTGACAAGATGACAAAAGCGGCGATCGGCAGTGAACTTTGACGCCCTGCCGGTGGTGTTTCGCTCCGCAGAGCGAAACACCACCGGCACAAAAACAGCAAGTACCCTGCTGCCGCAGGCGTATACTAATGGTGGCCCAAGCGCTGTGAGATGATCGCGGCGGTCTCTTTAGTAGCGGCGGCAACTTTGCTGACCAACCGATCCGACATACGGCTCGCCGGGGCCGACAAGCTGATCGCCGCCAGAACCTGGCCGGAGTGGTTCACGATCGGCGCGGCGATGCAGCGCGCGCCCTCCTCGTTTTCCTCATCGTCAAAGGCGTAGCCGCAGTCGCGCACGCGCACGAGCGACTGCCGCAGCTTGTCGAGCGCCGTGACGGTGCGCTCGGTGCGTGGCGCCAACTCGCGCGGCAGGTGCAGCGGCCACTGATCTTCATTCTTGAACGCCAGCACCGCTTTACCAAGCGCCGTCGAGTAGACTGGGTCGCGCCCGCCCAGCTGCGCTTGCATACGCAGTGATCGCCGGCTCTCGATGATCTCCAGGTAGACTACATCGAGTCCATCCAGCACGCCCAGGTTCACCGTTTCGTTGAAGCGGTCGCGCAGATCACGCATGGCCGGCAGCGCGATCTCGCGAATGCGCAGCGGCTCGTGTACCGACTGCCCAAGCTCCCAGACCCGCAGCCCAATCCGGTAGAGGTCGGTGTTGGGGTCGTGCATGAGGAAGCCGCAGGCGCAGAGCGTCTGGAGGTAGCGAAAGACCGTGGTCTTCGGCAGATCGACGCGGTAGCAGATCTCGCTCAAGGCCAGCTCGCGGCGCTCCTCGCCCAGGCAGCGCAGCACCCGCAGCGCCTTGTAGACCGGCTGGACAATGTAGCTGTTGGTCATGCGTGTACCTCTACGTGATGCGTGACGAGTGACGAGTGACGAGTGATGCTTGCTGCGTAATCTGCAATTTGCAATTTGCAATCCGCGCAACACTGCCGTTTGTTCCGTGGTATGAAACAGATAGTTCTTGAACTGGAATGAGGCGCTATTGTATACTCAAACCACCGAATGTCAAACCGATCCAAAGAGCATTTCATCGTGTGGCAAGCTCGACACGTATGGCGCTTTCGGCGCACACACGTGTGGCTACTACAGTATCGGGCATCAGCTGAAAGGAGGCCGCCACAGCACAGCCGTCGCATTCTGGGACAGTCCCAGTTGGGATATCACGTTCCCTGTATTGTTCATTGGCGGTGCCAATGGTGCCGATCCTACCCGCTTTTGCGTAGCGATATTTGACATGGTTCTAACTTTTGGTATACTGGTACCATTCATGAACCACGCGCCTTCTCCCAGCGTAGCGATCCCCGCACTGCCGCGTTTGCGCCTTTAAAGAAAGGAGGAACATACCTCGCTACACCACGCTCGTTCTGCGGGGTGCGCCACTGCCACTATTGGGGTGAAATCAGCTGTCAACCGCGCGCAGCGCGCCGGTTGCGATACGGGAGGCTTAAGCACCATGAATCAGCATCGAAGGGATTGTCGGCGCGCACCTGTAAGCCTGCTCTTGCTCGTGCTGCTGCTACCGATCATCGCCGCCTGTGGCGGCACGCCAAACGCACAGGCTCCCACTGCGGCTCCGGCCGCCACAGCAGCAGCGGCCCCGACCGCCGCGCCTG
>WNGB01033253.1_pt1 | contig 12554 bp, 8 predicted proteins | sample 5400681 | NCBI WGS metagenome assembly WNGB01 (sample SAMN13153367, study PRJNA577476) | soil metagenome | isolation source: 115 cm soil or saprolite under grassland replicate 2 | place: USA:California | collected 2016-06-15 | reverse complement strand
GCGGCGGCGACGGCGGCGGTGGCGGCACCGGTACCGGTGAGGCCGCCATCAAGGAGGGTGGCACCCTCAACTACGCCGCCGACCAGGAGCCGACCGGGTTCAACAACAACACCTCCAAGGACAACGGCACCTCGGTCGCCAACATCACCATCAACCTGTTCCCGCGGGTGTTCGAGCTCAACCCGGACTACTCGGTCACGCTCAACGAGGACATGATGGACTCGGCCGAGCAGACCAGCGCCGACCCACAGACGGTCGTCTACAAGATCAAGCAGAACGCCTCCTGGTCGGACGGCACCCCCATCTCGGCCGACGACTTCATCTATCTGTGGAAAAACCTGAACGGCTCCATCAAGGCCAACGACGTCGCCTCGACCACCGGCTACGACCAGGTCGAGAGCGTCACCGGCTCCGACAACGGCAAGACGGTCACGGTCGTCTTCAAGGAGCCCTTCAGCGACTGGAAGGCGCTGTTCTCCAGCGGCAACTTCATCCTGCCCGCCCACTTCATCAGCAAGCGGCCGGGCGGCTGGAACACCGGGCTGGACAAGAAGCCCGAGGAGTTCCCCTCGGCCGGCCCGTTCCTCATCTCGAACTACACGCCGGGCCAGAGCCTGACGATGGTCCGCAACGACAAGTACTTCGGGCCCAAGGCGCACCTGGACCAGATCGTGACCCGGTTCCTGCCGGAGTCGGCCGCACAGGTGGCGGCGCTGCAGAACAACGAAGTCGACATGACCTACGGGCAGCCGCAGCTCGACCAGGTCGCCCAGGTGAAGAAGCTGCCGGACGTGGGCAGCGAGATCAACTTCGGGCCGACCTTCGAGCACTTCGACTTCAACTTCAAGAACCAGTTCCTCGGTGACGTCGCGGTGCGCAAGGCGATCGCCACCGGCATCAACATCGGCGACCTGGTCAACCGGACGGTCAAGCAGTTCAGCGACAAGGCGCAGCCGCTCGGCAACCGCCTGTGGCTGACCGACCAGAAGTACTACCAGGACCACTTCGGGCAGTACGGCAAGGGCGACGTGGCCGGCGCGCAGAAGCTGCTGGAGGACGCCGGCTACACCAAGGGCTCCGACGGCATCTACGCCAAGGGCGGCAAGAAGATCTCCGTGCGCTTCTCGACCACCGCCGGCAACGCGCTGCGCGAGACCCAGGGCGAGCTGTTCCAGGCGCAGATGAAGGAGGTCGGCATCGACATCAAGATCGCCAACCTCGACTCGCAGAAGCTGTTCGGCGAGGCGCTGCCGCAGGGCAACTTCGACATCGCCAACTTCGCCTGGGTCGGTAGCCCGTTCGTGGTCTCGGGCAACCGGGACATCTACCGCGGCGGCGCCGGCAGCAACTACGGCAACTACAGCAACCCCAAGGTCGACGACCTGTTCGCGCAGGCGCTCGGCGAGTTCGACGAGGCCAAGGCGGCCGACCTGATGAACCAGGCCGACCAGATCATCACCGACGACATGGCCACGATCCCGCTGTACCAGAAGCCGACGTTCCTCGTCATCCGCAACACCTTCGCGAACGTCGAGGACAACTCCACCCAGGACGGCCCGTTCTGGCACTCCAAGCTCTGGGCCCAGAAGGCCGCCTAGAGGACGGCAACGCGGATACGCTCGACGCGGGCCGGCACCACCGCCGGCCCGCGTCGGCTCCTCGTCACCTCGTGAGGGGGCGCCATGCTCAGCTTCATCATCCGCCGTCTGCTCATCACCATCCCGCTGGTGCTGCTCGCGTCGATGCTGGTGTTCATCCTGGTGGCCAACTCCGGGGACCCGCTGGCCGACCTGCGGGGCCGCCAGCCGCCGGTGCCGCCGCAGGTGATCGAGGCGCGCGAGAAGCTGATCGGCCTCGACAAGCCCCTCCCGCAGCGCTACTGGCACTGGGTGACCAACTTCGTCCAAGGCGACATGGGCAGGACGGTCCGCGGGATCGAGGTGCGGCCGCTGCTGTGGCAGCGGATGCAGATCACGCTGCGGATGGTGGTCCTGGCGTCGATCGTGGCGATCGTGCTGGCCATCGGCGCCGGGGTGCTGTCGGCGATCAAGCAGTACACGGTCACCGACTACACCTTCACCTTCGCCGGGTTCCTGTTCCTGTCGATGCCGGTGTTCTGGCTGGCCGCGTTGATGAAGGAGTACGGCGCGATCCGGCTGAACAAGCTGTTCGGCAAACAGGTGGTGTTCACGGTCGGGCCCGAGTCTCCCAACCTGGCCGGCAGCTTCGGGCACCGGCTGGCCGACTACGCCGGGCACCTGGTGCTGCCGACGATCGCGCTGGCGCTGATCAGCTTCGCCGCATGGTCGCGCTACCAGCGGGCGACCATGCTGGACGTGCTCGGCGCCGACTACATCCGGCTGGCACGGGCCAAGGGGCTGTCGCGGTCGCGGGTGATGGTCCGCCACGCCCTACGCAACGCCCTGATCCCGCTGGTGACGGTGGTGGCGATCGACACCGGGGCGATCTTCGGCGGCGCGGTCATCACCGAGCGGGTGTTCGCCTGGCAGGGCATGGGCGCCCTGCTGGTGCAGGGGGTGGAGACCTCCGACCCGAACATCCTGCTGGCCTGGCTGATGGTGACAAGCGTGCTGGTGGTGCTGTTCAATCTCATCGCGGACGTGTTGTACGCGGTGCTGGACCCGAGGATCCGCTATGGCTGACACGCGAGTGCCTCCGGGCTCGGACTCCGACGAGGCGGGCGAGGGCCAGGAGCTGCGACGGACCGAGCACGGCGTCCAGGTCCACGAGGTCGCGGCGACCATACCGGAACGGGAGTTCACCATCGCCGCCCGCACCCAGACGCAGATGATCCTGCGGCGGTTCCTCGCCCACAAGCTGGCCGTCGGCAGCCTGGTGGTGTTCCTGATCGTGGTGGTCGCCTCGCTCATCGGCGGCCGCTTCTGGCGGTACGGCTACGCCGACATCACCCCGGAGTTCTCCTCCCCACCCTCGCTGAAGCACCCGATGGGGACCGACAGCATCGGCCACGACTCGATGGCCCAGATCCTGCGCGGGGCGCAGAAGTCGGTCCAGGTCGCGCTGATGGTGGCGTTCCTGGCGACCAGCTTCGGCGCCCTCATCGGGGCGCTCGCCGGCTACTACCGAAGCTGGACCGACTCGGCGCTGATGCGCTTCACCGACCTGGTGCTGACCATCCCCGCCATCGCGCTCCTGGCGGTGCTGGCCGCCAACGTGTCCGAGACGGCGGGCAACTGGTTCTTCATCGGCCTGGTGCTGGCGCTGCTGCAGTGGACGTACATCGCCCGGGTGGTCCGAGGCCAGTTCCTGAGCCTGCGCGAGAAGGAGTTCGTGGAGGCGGCCAGGGCGCTGGGCGCCAGCGACGCGCGGATCATGTTCCGGCACCTGCTGCCCAACGCGACCGGGTCGATCATCGTCAACGCCACCATCACCGTGGCGGTGGCCATCCTGCTGGAGACCGCCCTGTCCTACATCGGGCTGGGGATCCGGCCGCCGGACACCTCGCTCGGCCTGCTGGTCAGCGAGGGCCAGCAGGCGGCCACCACCCGGCCGTGGCTGTTCTGGTTCCCAGGCATCTTCATCGTGATCATCGCCCTGACGGTGAACTTCATCGGCGACGGGCTGCGCGACGCCTTCGACCCGACCCAGACGAGGGTGCGCGCCTGATGGCCACCAACACCCTTCCCGAGCAGCCGGCCGCCGAGACCGGCTCCCACGCGGTGCTCGACGTCAAGGACCTGACCGTCGAGTTCCCCACCGACGACGGCGTCGTCCACGCCGTCCGGGGCGTCAGCTTCGCCCTCGAGCCGGGGCAGGTGCTCGGGATCGTCGGCGAGTCGGGCTCCGGCAAGAGCGTGACCTCGCTGGCGATCATGGGCCTGCTGCCGCCCTCGGCCCGCATCCACGGCGAGGTCAACTTCCGGGGCCGCAACCTGCTCAAGCTGCCCGACAAGGAGCAGACCAAGATCAGGGGCAAGCAGATCGCCATGATCTTCCAGGACCCCATGACCAGCCTGAACCCGGTGTACTCGGTGGGTTGGCAGCTCCAGGAGGCGATCCTCGCCCACCAGGACATCGACAAGGGCAAGGCCTGGGCCAGGGCCGTGGAGCTGCTCGACCTGGTCGGCATCCCCAACGCCGCGGACCGGGCCAAGAACTACCCGCACGAGTTCTCCGGCGGGATGCGGCAGCGGGCGGTCATCGCCATGGCGATGACCAACGACCCGGACGTGATCATCGCCGACGAGCCGACCACCGCCCTGGACGTGACCGTCCAGGCGCAGGTGCTCGACACCCTGGAGCGCGTGCAGGAGAACACCTCGGCGGGGATCGTGCTCATCACCCACGACCTCGGCGTGGTGGCCGGCATGGCCGACCGGGTGCTGGTCATGTACGCGGGCAAGCCGGTCGAGATCGGCGATACCGACTCCATCTACTACGACCCGAGGATGCCGTACACGCTGGGGCTGCTCGGCAGCCTCCCACGGCTGGACGCCAAGGGCGCCGAGGCCCTCACCCCGATCAGGGGGGCGCCGCCGTCGCTGATCAACCTCCCCCCCGGCTGCCCGTTCTCGCCCCGCTGCCCGATGAGCCGGCCCAACTGCGACAGCGACGAGCCGGCGCTGCGGCCGGTGGCCGGCGTCGACCACGTGGCCGCCTGCCACTACGCGGAGGAGCTGGCCGGGGACGTCGCCGCCGCCGAGGTGTTCGAGACCGCCGAGGCCGACGTGCAGGCCCTGGAGGAGCTCGACCACCTCGGCACCCTGGACCAGGCCGAGGCGGAGCAGGCGGAGGAGCGCGCATGACCGCGACCACCGGGAACGGCCCCGCCCCCATCCTCGAGGTCAAGGACCTGGTCAAGCACTACCCGCTGACCGGCGGCGGGCTGGTCCGGCGCCGCATCGGGGACGTCCACGCCGCCTGCGGCGTCTCGTTCGACCTGCACCCGGGGGAGACCTTCGGGCTGGTGGGCGAGTCGGGCTGCGGCAAGTCCACCACCGGCAAGGCCATCCTGCAGCTCCAGCCGCCCACCTCCGGGTCGGTGAAGTTCCAGGGCGAGGAGCTGGTCGGCAAGACCCGCAAGCAGATGCGCGGCATCCGCAGGGACCTGCAGGTGGTGTTCCAGGACCCCTACGCCTCCCTGAACCCCCGCATCCCCGTCAACGACATCGTCGCCGAGCCCCTGCAGATCCATGGTCTTTACGGCAAGCAGGGCAAGGAGCGCGTCCGGGAGCTGCTGACCGTGGTCGGCCTCAACCCCGAGCACGGCAACCGCTACGCCCACGAGTTCTCCGGCGGGCAGCGCCAGCGCATCGGCATCGCCAGGGCGCTGGCCCTCGAGCCCAAGGTGATGGTGCTGGACGAGCCCGTCTCGGCGCTGGACGTGTCCATCCAGGCGGGGGTCGTCAACCTGCTGGAGGAGCTGCAGACCCGGCTCGGTCTCGCCTACGTGTTCATCGCCCACGATCTATCGGTGGTCCGGCACATCTCCGACCGGGTCGCGGTCATGTACCTCGGCAAGATCGTCGAGACGGGCAGCCGTGACGGCATCTACGAGCGGGCCAGCCACCCCTACACCCAGGCGCTGATGTCGGCGGTGCCGATCCCCGACCCCAAGCTGGAGCGGCAGCGACAGCGGATCGTGCTCGAGGGCGACGTGCCGAGCCCGGTCAACCCGCCGTCCGGCTGCCGCTTCCGCACCCGCTGCTGGAAGGCGCAGGCGATCTGCGCCGAAGAGGAGCCGGCCCTGATCGACCGCGGACAGGGCCACCCGGTCGCCTGCCACTTCGCGGAGCCACGCAGCCTGCTGTAGACGTGGCATCCTGCACCCATGCTGACCCGTAGGCGGTGGACGCTGCTGCTCGCCGGCGACGTCGACGCGCTCGACCCGGGCTACGGCTACGCCGCGGTCGACTGGGCCCTGCTGCGCGGCGTGGTCCGCGAGCTGTACTCGTTCGACAGCCGCCTGCGGGGCGAGCAGGCGATGAAGCCCGTGCCCGACCTGGCCGACGGCCCCTACCAGCTCTCCGCCGACGGCCGCACCTACACCTTCCGCCTGCGCAAGGGCGTCAGGTACGCGCCGCCCGTCAGCCGCGAGGTCCGCGCCGAGGACTTCGTCTACGCGGTGGAGCGCCAGCTCGACCCCGACCACCTCAGGTCGCCCAACCCCTACTCCAGCCTGATCGAGGGGACGGCCGAGTTCGCCTCCGGAAAGGCCGAGACCATCTCGGGGATGCAGGCGCTGGACGACTACACCCTGAAGATCACCCTCGAGCAGCCGGCCAGCGACTTCCTCAGCATCCTCACGCTGCCCTTCTTCTCGCCGGTCCCCAGGGAGCACGCGGCCGAGTTCGAGCCCGGCGAGGAGTACGCCAAGAACCTGGTCGGCTCGGGGCCGTACACCGTGAACAGCTACGACCCCGGCCGGCTCATCGAGCTGGAGCGCAACCAGAACTGGGACCCGCGGACCGACCCGCTCCGCAAGGCATGGGTCGACAAGATCACCGTCACCATCCGCCGCTCCGAGGCCGGGATCCAGCAGGCGATCGAGCGTGGCGAGAAGGACCTCAACCTCGACAACACCCCGCCGCTCAACGCCGAGCTGCAGCGCCTGTCCGGCGACCGGGACCTCTCCGAGCGGCTCGCCGTCGAGACCACCGGCTGCGTCCACTACCTGACCCTGCAGATGGACTCCAAGCCGACCAGCGAGCGCAAGGTGCGGCAGGCGATCAACTACGCGATCGACCGTCAGGCGGTGGTCCTCGCCATCGGCGGCCGCTACGCCGGCGAGCCGGCCTCGACCATCCTGTCGCCCACCCTCGCCGGCTACAGCGCCTTCGACCTGTACCCGTCGCAGGACTCCAGGGGCGACCCGGACGCCGCCAAGCGGCTGCTCGCCGACGCCGGCTATCCCAACGGCGTCGACCTCACCTACGTCGGGCAGTCGTCCAGCACGTGGAAGGCCCTGTGTCCAAGAAGGACGAGCACCAGCTCGGCGCGGCCCGCTGGTGCCCCGACTGGCCGGGCAACGGCAGCCGCTCGTTCATCGGCGTGCTCCTGGACGGCCGCAAGATCACCCCGACCGCCAACAACAACTACGGCAACTACGACAACCCAAAGGTCAACACCATGATCGACCGCGCCTACGCGACCGCGGAGGAGCCCGCCCGCAACACCATCTGGGGGCAGGTCGACCGGCTGCTGATGGATGACGCGGCCTGGGCGCCGCTGGTCTACGACCGGGAGGCGTTCTTCTGGTCGGCGCGGGTCAGGAACTGGACCTTCACGCCCTGGCTGGCCAACCCCGACATCACCAACCTGTGGCTGGACCCCAACACGCCCTAGCGAGCCGGCCACGTATCCGGCGACCACGCACTCCCCTCAAGAGCGGATACGTGGCCGGCTCGCTGAGGAAACTCGCTTTTCCGGCGGCGGCAGGGTCAGGCACCATGGTGCGGTGACCGCCACCATCCCCCAGGGACGCCTGCTCCGGCGCGGCCTGCGCGTGATCGGCGCCCAGGTCGCGCTGCACCCCCGGCCGTTCGTGATCGCGGTGGCCGGGGCGACGGTGTACGCCCTCGCCACGGTCGCGCAGTCGTGGGTGCTCGGCCAGGTGGTCGACCGGGTGGTGACGCCGCGGTTCGAGAGCGGCCGCTTCCAGGCCGGCGCCGCCGTCGCCGCCGCCTGCGCGATCATGGCCGTCGGGCTGGTCAAGACGGCCGGCGTCATCTGCCGCCGCATGGCCGCGACCATCGCCTACGCCAACGTCCAGGCGACCCTGCGCGAGCGGCTGACCGAGCAGTACCACCGGCTGCCGCTGACCTGGCACTACCGCAACCCGGCGGGCGAGCTGCTGTCGCGCACCGAGGGCGACCTGGACGCCCTCTCCCACATCATGTCGCCGCTGCCGTTCGCCACCGGGGTGATCACCATGCTGGTGGCCGCCGCGGTCTGGCTGGTGGTCACCGACCCGTTCCTCGCGATCCTCGGCCTGCTGGTGGTGCCGGCGATCTTCGCGATCAACCTGGTGTTCCAGCGCCGCGTGGAGCGCCCCACCGCGCTGGGGCAGGAGCGGCTGGGGGCGATGTCGGCGGTCGCCCACGAGAGCTTCGACGGCGCCCTGGTGGTGAAGGCGCTGGGCGCCGAGGAGGCCGAGGGGCGCCGCTTCGCCTCCAAGGCCGAGCTGCTGCGGGACGCCCGCATCGAGGCCGCCCGGATCACCGCGAACTTCGAGGCCAGCCTGGATGCCGTGCCGGCTCTCACCACCGTGGCGCTGCTGGTGATCGGCGTCTGGCGGATCGAGCAGGGCGCGATCACCGCCGGCACGCTGGTCGGCCTCATCAACCTGTTCGCCCTGCTGATCTGGCCGCTGCGGCTGATCGGCTACGTGCTCAGCGACCTGCCGCGGGCGGTCGTCGGCTACGAGCGGGTCTCGGCGGTGCTGCTCGAACCCCGGCCAGCCTCGCGCCCGGCCGGGCGCGCCGCCGGCGCCCCGCTGCCCTCCGGCCCGCTCGAGCTCGAGGTGGAGCGGCTCGGCTACGGCTACGAGCAGGGCGGCGAGGTGCTGCACGAGGTGTCGTTCCGGATCGCCGCCGGCGGGACGGTGGCGCTGGTCGGCCCGACCGGCTCCGGCAAGTCGACGGTGGCGCTGCTGCTGGCCGGCCTGCTGGAGCCGGAGCGGGGCAGCATCCGCCTCGGCGGCCGCGACCTGCGGGAGCTGGCCGCCGAGGAGCGGGCGGCAACGGTGGCGATCGCGTTCCAGGAGCCGTTCCTGTTCTCCACCTCGGTCGCCGACAACATCCGCCTGGACGACGGGGGGCTCAAGGGTAGCCCCCCGGAGAACGGGGGCGATGGGATCGGCGACGCCGGCCGGGTGGCGCAGGCCGAAGAATTCGTGGCCAGGCTGCCGCAGGGCTACGACACGGTGGTGGGCGAGCGGGGCGCGACGCTCTCCGGCGGCCAGCGCCAGCGGGTCGCGCTGGCCCGCGCCCTTGCCCGCCGGCCCCGGCTGCTGCTGCTGGACGACGCCACCTCCAGCGTCGACCCCGTGACCGAGGCGGCGATCCTGGCCGGCCTCGACACCCACCTCCCGGCGACCACCACGGTGGTGGTCGCCTCCCGGCTGGCCACCATCGCCCGCGCCGACCGGGTGCTGTACCTGGAGGGCGGCCGCCTGCTCGCCGAAGGCGCCCACGACGAGCTGCTCGCGACCACACCCGGCTACGCCCGGCTGGTCCGCGCCTACGAGCGGGCCGAGGCGACCCGCCGGCACGAGGAGGCCCGGTGAATCAGACCGGCGACCGCATCCGCGCGCTGTCGCTGCTGCGGCGGGGCCTTGCCGCCAGCCCAGAGCTGCGCCGGGGGATCGCGGTCACCCTGCTGCTGGCCCTCGCCGCCGGCGGCGGCCGGGTGATCACGCCGGTGCTGGTGCAGCAGGTCATCGACCACCACGTCAACGTCGACAGGGTGCGCGTGGCCGGCCTGCTGCCGCTCGCCGGGCTGGGGCTGGTGCTGGTGCTGGTCACCGCCTGGGCGGCCAGGACCACCAACCAGCGCCTCGCGCGGGCGAGCGAGCGGGCGCTGTGCGGCCTGCGGGTGCGCGCCTTCAACCACATCCACGCGCTCAGCATGGCGCACCACACCGAGGAGCAGCGGGGCGCGCTGGTCAGCCGGGTCACCTCCGACGTGGAGACCCTCGGGCAGTTCTTCCGCTGGGGCGGGCTGGCCTGGATCATCAACAGCGCGCTGATGGTGGCCGCGCTGCTGGCGATGCTGGTGTACGACTGGCGGCTGACCCTGGTGGCGCTGGCGACCGTGCTGCCGATCGTGCTGGTGCTGCGCATCATGCAGCGCAAGACGGTGGTCGCCTGGGACGCCGTGCGCACCCGCGTCGGCGAGGTGCTGGCCGCCATCTCCGAGTCGATCCAGGGCGCCGCGGTCATCCGCGCCTACGGCGTGCAGGCCCACGCGCAGCGCCGGGTGATGGCCACCGTCGAGCGTCGCCGGCGCGCCGAGATCCGCGCCGGCACCCTCGGGGCGCTGTTCTTCCCCTCCGGCGAGCTGTTCGCGGTGCTCACCACCGCCGCGGTGCTGGTGGTCGGGATGGCGCTCGGCCCCGCCGGGGGCCTCACGGCCGGCGAGCTGGTCGCGTTCGCCTTCCTGGTCGCGATCTTCCTGGAGCCGGTGGCCGAGTTCACCGAGATCCTCGACATGACCCAGCAGGCGGTGGCCGGCTGGAAGAAGGTCCTCGACGTGCTCGACACCCCGGTCGAGGTCGAGGACCCACGGCCCGGCCGGGACCTGCCCTCCAGAGCCCTCGACATCGAGGTCGACCGGGTGTCGTTCGCCTACCACGGCGGGCCGCCGGTGCTCACCGACGTGAGCGTCGGCATCCCCGCCGGCACCAGGGTGGCGCTGGTCGGCACCACCGGCTCCGGCAAGACCACCCTGGCCAAGCTGCTGATCCGGCTCGCCGACCCGACCGCTGGCGCGATCCGGGTGGCCGGGGTCGACCTGCGCGAGGTCAGCCTCGCGTCGCTGCGCTCCTCGCTGGTGATGGTCCCCCAGGACGGCTTCCTGTTCGACACCACGGTGGCCGACAACGTCCGCATGGGCCGCCCGGACGCCTCCGACCGCGAGATCCACGCGGCCTTCCAGGCGCTCGGCCTCGGCGCCTGGGTCGACGGCCTGCCCCGCGGCATCCGCACCCGGGTCGGCGAGCGCGGCGAGCACCTCTCGGTCGGCGAGCGCCAGCTCGTGGCCCTGGCCCGCGGCTACCTCGCCGACCCCGGCTGCCTGATCCTGGACGAGGCGACCTCGGCGGTCGACCCGGCCACCGATGTCCACCTGCGCCACGCCATCGAGCGGCTCACCGAGGGCCGGACCGCGCTGACGATCGCCCACCGGCTGGCCACCGCCGAGCACGCCGACCTGGTGCTGGTGGTGGAGGGCGGACGGCTGGTGGAGCGCGGCACCCACGCGGTGCTGCTGGCCGCCGGCGGCGCCTACGCCCGGCTGCACAGGAGCTGGCTGGCGAGCCGGAGGGGTCCGGGGAACCCCGAGGGGGTTCCCCGGTCGATCGGGCCGTCCACGGCCGACCAACCTGCGTGATAGGGTCGAAGGTATGCTGCCGGCCGATCTCGCCCTCCTGCGCGCCCCGTCGGCTCCTTCCCTTTCGCCGGACGGCCGGCTGGTGGTGGCGGCGGTCGGGCGCATCGACCTGGAGGCCAACGCCTACCGCGGCGACCTGTGGGTGACGCCCACCGACGGCTCGGCGGCGCCACGGCGCTTCACCTCCGGCAAGCGCGACGGCCGGCCGCGGTTCTCGCCCGACGGGCGCTGGATCGCCTTCCTGCGCGCCAGCGACGAGGACAAGCCGCAGCTCCACGTCATGCCCTCCGACGGCGGCGAGCCACGACGGGTCTGCGAGCACCCCCTCGGGGCCGAGGCGTTCGCCTGGAGCCCGGACTCCACCCGGCTCGCCTACGTCGCCCGGGTGCCGGAGCCGGGCCGCTACGGCACCGACAAGGACATCCCGCCCGAGAAGGAGCCCCCGCGGCGCATCACCACCTTCCAGTACCGGCTGGACAACCTCGGCTTCACCAACGACCGCCGGTCGCACGTGTTCGTGGTCGACGCCCTGACCGAGGGCGCCGAGCCGGTGCAGCTCACCCGCGGCGACTACGACCACGGCGACCCGGCGTGGAGCCCGGACGGCCGCACGGTGGCGTTCGTGTCCGCCCGCCACGAGACCCGCGACGAGGACGCCGCCAGCGACGTCTTCGTCGTCCCCGCCGAGGGCGGCGACCCGATTCGCGTGACCGCGACCGACCTGGCGGTCTCCCGGCCGGCGTTCTCGCCCGACGGCGGCACCATCTGGTTCTGCGGCGCCCCCGCCGACCTGGCCGCGCGGACCACGGGCCTGTGGTCGGTGCCGGCCGACGGCACCGGGCCGCCGGCACGGCTGACCGACCCGGAACGGTTCGACCACGACCCGGCGTTCGGCGGGGTGCTGCCGTTGCTGGTCGACGAGCAGGCGGTCACCACGGTCTCGATGCGGCGGGGCGCCGTCCCGCTGCTCCGCTTCCCGGTCGACGGCTCGGAGCCGCGGCGCCTGCTGGACGGCGACCGCCAGGTGCAGGACTACGACGCCCGCGGGGGCGTGGTGGCCGCCGTGGTCAGCGACCCCACCTCCGCCGGCGAGGTCGTCGTGCTGCGGCCGGAGGGGTCCGGTCCGGAGGGGTCCGGGGAACCCCAAGGGGGTGCCCCGGTGGATCGGCCGGAGGGGTCCGGGGAGCGGACGATCACCGACTTCGGGGCGCCGCTGGCGCGCTCGGCGTCGCTGCGGCCGATGACGGAGCTGGAGGGGACCGCGCCGGACGGGGCCAAGGTGCACGGCTGGGTGCTGAAGCCGGCCGGGCCCGGGCCGTTCCCGGTGGTGCTGATGGTCCACGGCGGGCCGTTCGCCCAGTACGGCTGGACGCTGTTCGACGAGGCCCAGGTCTATGTGGGCGCCGGCTACGCGGTGGTGATGGGCAACCCGCGCGGGTCGGCCGGCTACGGCGAGACCCACG
>WNGB01065530.1_pt1 | contig 12556 bp, 9 predicted proteins | sample 5400681 | NCBI WGS metagenome assembly WNGB01 (sample SAMN13153367, study PRJNA577476) | soil metagenome | isolation source: 115 cm soil or saprolite under grassland replicate 2 | place: USA:California | collected 2016-06-15 | reverse complement strand
GGCGGCAGATCCTGGAACATGAAGTCCCACTTCCAGCGTTCCGACGGGTTCGACGCCTGCAGCCAGTGCCGCGCGGGCATCGGCCGCGCGAAGGCCAGGTCCGCCAGGCCCGCATACCGCTCGTTTCCCGTCAACGCGGCGGCGAGATCACCGCGGACGGCCGCGCTGGTCGTATAGGTCAGCGACAGGCCAAGCGCCAGCCCGACGTTGACGAAGATTTGCCAGTCCTCCTGCGCGTCTCCCGGAGGCGCAATCGCGCGCGAGGCCGCCTGCAGCCGGCCCTGCCCGTTCACGAACGCGCCGTCCTTCTCCATCCACGACGCGCCCGGGAGCACGACGTCTGCTGCCTGCGCGAGCGGCGACATCAGCACGCCCTGCACGATCAGCAGCGGCAGCTTGCCCGACCGCCGCGCCTCGATGACCCACGAGACGTCGCCCATGTAGCCCTCGGGCGCGGGGTCGAACACGTAAAGCGCCTTCATGCGTCCCTGTTCGACTTCGCTGCGGAACGCGGCGATCTCCGCCTCCCCCTTGCCGGACGTCCGGACGGGGAACCCGAGATCGCGTGCGCCGTTTACGTTTGGCGCGTCGACGGGAGGAATCCGGAACTTCGCGTTGGGACGCTGCGGCTTCTCACGGTACCGCCAGCTGATCGCGACCCCCCGCTCGGGCAGGCCGAACGATCCGCCGAGACGCCCGATGAGGAACAGTTCCTCGAGCGACGCATGCGCGGAGACGAGGAACCGGAGTTCCGAGGGGCCGCCGTTCGCCGTCACGCGATCCGCGAGCTTCGTCAGCGCGTTCGTCCAGTCGGTCGGTTCGAGCGAGCCGGTTTCGGTGCGCACCAGCGGACGCTGCAGCCGCTCGTCCCCCTCTATCCAGCGGTAGTCGAACCGCCCGATGTCGCACATCCAGTAGTTGTTCACGTCGGGGTTGAACCTCGGCGTAGTGCGGACGAGTTGTGCGCCTTTGGCCCATTCCGGTTTGGCCTTGATCCATGCCGTCGTGTTGCAGCCCTTATCGCAGAGCGTGCACATCGTGTCGACGGCCTCCGGGTTGTCCCACGGCCGCGACTTGAAGCGGTAGTCCTTCGTCGTGATTGCGCCGACCGGGCAGACGTCCATCAGGTTGCCCGACAGCAGCGAATGGACGCCCTGCTCCTGGAACGTCGCGATCTCGCTGCCGTAGCCGCGATCCGTGATGCTGATCTGCGCGTCCGTGTCGATCTCGCGCATGAAGCGGACGCACCGCGTGCACAGGATGCAGCGGTTCCGGTTCAGCATCAGTGTCGGCCCGAAGTCGACGTCCGCGCGCACGCCTTCACCGTCGAACACGCGCCGCGGGAATTCCATGCGGCTCTCATTCGGTCCGAAGCTGTATGAAAAGTCCTGGAGCGGACACTCGCCACCCTTGTCGCACACGGGGCAGTCGAGCGGGTGATTGATGAGCAGGAACTCGAACACGCTGGCGCGCGCCTCGACGACGTCCGGCGTCTGCGTCGAGACGATCATCCCCTCCGCGACAGTCGTGGAACAGGACGTCTGCAGCTTCGGCATCTTTTCGATTTTCACGATGCAGACGCGGCAGGAGCCGTCGATTCCGAGCCCCGGGTGATAGCAGTAATACGGGATTTTGATGCCGCTCTCGATCGCCGCCTGGAGAACGGTTTTGCCCTTCTCGGCCGTGACCGGCCGTCCATCAATCGTCAGCGTGACGGTTTCCATAACCTTCCGATCATACATTTTCTGGCTTGGCACGCCGAAGCCTTGGCGAAGGCGGGCCCTGGAAACGCCCTACTTGTCGATCTCGACGAGCGCGGCGTTGTCGGTGTTGGCGGCCATCGACCGGATGGGCCCCTTCAGCGCGACCGTGCGTTCCGTGTGCTTGTCCGCGAGGATGAACAGGATGTTTTCCGTCGAGCCGTCCGCATACGTGATCGTGACGGTAACAGGCACGTCGACCGCGTCGCCGTGCTCGTCGAAATGAATGACGGCTTCGGTGCCGTTGAGGCGATAGCCGAACTTCAGTCTGGGAATCTCCAGGCCGAAGATCCATGTGTCGAAGAAGCGCTCGAGGTTGCGCCCGCTCGCTTTCTCCATCGCCGCGCGGAAATCGTCGGTTCCTGCCTTCCTGAACTTCCACTCGCCGTAGAACTCCCGCACGCCGCTGAAAAACGCATCGTCTCCCACGAGGCGGCGCAGCATGTGCAGCACCATGGCGGCCTTGTTGTAGACGACTGCGCGGAAGATGCGATCGTCTCCCTGAATGTGACCGAGGCGGTAACCGAGATAGATCGGTCCCTGGGCAGACGCCTGGATCGCCGTGTGCCGCATCTGGCGCAACAGGTTCGGCAGGACATTGCCCTCCGGTTCCTTCTCCGCATACAGCGCGGCGAAGTATTGCGCGAGCCCTTCGCTCAGCCATTGCTCGTGATAATTCTTCCACCCCACGGCATGGCCCCACCACTGGTGCGCGACTTCATGCGCGAGATAGAACGTCGGGTAGTTGTCGAAGCTCACGGGATCGTTGCGCCACACGAACGTGGACCCCGGAACGACCTGGTTCAAAACCGCGAAGTACGGCGGACTGTGACCACCGGGCAGCTCGCTTTCGACGAGTGCCAGCGTGAACGCCGGATATGGCGCGTCGCCCACGAGCGACGCGTAATAGGAGAACACCGCCGCCGTGCGCTCGTCCATGTCCCGCCGCACCGCGGCGCGCGGCGTGCCACGCAGGTGAATCGCCACATCGCGGCCGCCCGCCTTGATGCGCGTGGTCGTGTTCGTATTGAAGCGGCTGATGATGAGCGCGAGATAGCGCGCCGGCTCCGGCGCGATGAACACGAAGGTCTTCCGCCGGCGCTGCGCCGTGTCAGTCGCGGCGGATGCCGCCGGCGCCGCGACGGGTTCGCCCGTCGCGATCACGTCGTACTCGCTCGGCACGGTGATCCGGATCCGCGCCGTGGCGTAGTCGGTGACCGGGGATTGCGGATACCAGTAGCTGCGGTTGCTGTAGAGGTATCGTGGTTCGAGGGGGATCTCAGTCGTTTCGCGCGGCTGCGGCGCCTGGCCGATCTGCATGGCCTCCCGATCGAGCGGCTGCGGCGGCACCATCCCGCTGTATGCGATCGTGATCTGGAGCTCGGTCCCGCGCTGCGCGAATTCAGGCAGGTTGACGATCAGGCTGTTCTGTCCGACGACGCGCAGGTGGAGCAACCGCCCGAACTCTTGTGAGTAGACGCTTCGAACGTTCACCATCTCGGCGAGCTTGAACGTCAGCGAGCTCGCGCTGTCGGTCAGCACCCTCAGCCGAAGCCGAGCGGTGCCTTCGACCAGGGACCGCTCGGGGTTGAACTGCGCGTCTATGTCGTAGTCGAGGACGTCGTAGTCGAGACGATCGTCTTCCGAGTAGAAGCGGCCGCGCTGCCGGAGCTTGTCGGCCGACGTGTAGATGGAGATGTTGCGGCGACGTTTGCGATCGAACAGGGAGATGTCTTCCGGCTCCGAGCCGGACCGGGTGTAGGTCAGCGTGCCGTATTTCCTCGTGCGCAGTTCCGCGATCAGGTCGCCGGCCGGCGGCACGAGCGACCAGCGATCGCGGCTCATGTCGGCGAGATCCACCTGGAGCGAGCGGCCCACCAGATCGGCGAAGGCGCTCGACGCGGTCCTCAGGTCCGCCGGTATCGCGCGGCGCGGCCGCAGCGCCGCCTGGGTGATGAGCGTGGTGAAGTCGTAGGGAGAGAACCGCAGGAACACGAGATCGGTGTCCAGCGCGAGCTCGTCGCCGCGGGAGAAGATGCGGACCTGCGTCCGCTCCGCGGCTGAAGTGCAAGCGCCCGCGGCCGAGAATGACGAGCGCGGTCGGACCGTCCGGGGTCTCCGCGACGAACGCGCGCCCGGACGGAACGTGCACTTGCATGTCCGTCCCGCGCACGGTGAGGTCGTGAATGTCGTACTCTGTGGCGGGATTGAGCGACAGCCGGTAGAGCCCGGTGACGACAGAGAGGCGCCCGACGGCGGCGATCCGCCATGCGAGCGGTGATGTCCCGACCACGGGACGCACGTCGACCTGCCACGTGCCGAGCCGTCCCTCGATGCCGCGCTCGATGAAGGTCTCGATGACGAGCCGCAGGGTTCCGGCGGTGGTTGCGACGCGATCGCGCTCGGCGGCGACGACGCGGTTCGGCCGCGGCGCCGTGAGCGTGTTCGCGAAGTCTTCCAAGCTGGGACGCGAAATGCCGGCCTCGCCAAGGGCGAGGACCGCGTCGCGATTGCCCGCGAGGGCGGCCTGTTCGATCCGCCGGAGAAGCGCGGCGACGCCGTCCGGCTGCGACTGAGCGTCCGCGCGAACGGGCGGCAGCAACAGCAGCGCGAACGCGAGGCACGCGCCGGCGCAGGCGCGGGCGGTAAACGCGGCCATGGAGGATTCCATCTTAGAAGATAAACAGAACCGATGGGTCCGATGGCTCATCCTCGCCACGGCGCTCGCGGGGATCTACGCCGGGGCTGTGGCATGGAGCGGCGGCTTCACGCTGCGGGTTGGCGGCGTGCGCATGCGGTCGCACTCGTGGCTTCGGCCGGCGCTGGCTGCGCTCGCGGGAAGCGTGGTTCTGGTTTACTTTGCTCGCGCACACGTCACCACGTTCATCACAGCGGTGTCGCGAGCGTTGGAGTCTGCACGCGCCGCGACGGTCCTCGCAGCGGGGTCGGCCCTGTGGGCGTTTGCGGCGGGCATCGCGTTCGGCACGTTCGCAATCGGTGGGGCGGATTCGTATGGCTACGTGGGGCAGGCGCGGCTGTTCGCGCGCGGACACCTGATCGATACCGTTCCGGTCAGCCCTGATTACACGTGGCCCGATGTGGCCGGCACGTTCACGCCGCTCGGGTTCACACCGGGCCGCACACCGGGCACTATCGCGCCGAGATACCCACCCGGACTGTCGCTGCTGATGGCGCCGCTCACCTGGCTGCCGGAACACGCGGTCTACTTCCTGGTGCCGTGCTTCGGCGCATTGCTCGTCTGGGTCACGTTCCGGCTCGGCGCCGCCCTCGGCGATCCGTTTGCCGGAGCGCTGGCGGCGGCGCTGCTTTCGATCAGCCCGACGTTTCTGTACCAGGTCGTGCAGCCCATGAGCGACGTGCCGGCGGCCGCGTGCTGGCTTGGGGCCCTCCTCGTCGCGGCCCGCGCAACGTCCTCGAGCGCCGCGTCGTCAGCGGTGATCGCGTCGATCGCGGTATTGATCCGGCCGAACGTCGCGCCGCTCGCGGCGGTCGTCCTCGTCGTCGCGATCTTCAGCCGCGATACGCCGTCGCGCGTCGGCGAGTGGAATTCGCGCGTCCGCCGCTTTGTCGCATTCGTGTTCGCGATCGCGCCGGGGCTGATGGTCCTCGGCTGGATTCAGTACATGCGGTACGGATCGGCGACCGCCTCAGGCTACGGCAACCTGTCCGACGCGTTCGCGGCCAGCTACATCCGGGAGAACCTCGCCCGGTATCCGCGGTGGCTCACCGAGACACATACGTGGATTATCTGGCTCTCGATAGGCGCGCCGTTGTGGATCGCGCGCCGCGCGCCGCGTCCGCTGCTCGCGTGGGCCACGCTGGCGCTCGCCGCGGCGGTGTGGGCGTCGTATTTGCCCTACTTGTACTTTCACCCGGAGGAGTGGTTCTACACGCGGTTCCTCCTGGCCGCGATTGCGATCATGTTGTTCTTCGCGATTGCGATCGCGCTGTGGCTGCTCCGGCGGCTGCCGGTGGTCGGTTTTGCTGGAGTGACCGTGCTGCTCTTGGCTGTGCTCGTCGTGCACGGCGTTCGCGCGGCGCGCACGCACGGCGCGTTCGACATCCGCCGCCAGGAGCGCAAGTATCCGCTCGCCGGCGCGTTTGTCCGCGATCGCCTGCCTCCGCGCGCCATCGTCCTTGCGGCACAGCACAGCGGCAGCGTCCGCTACTACGCGGAGCGTCCGACGTTTCGCTGGGATCTGCTGTCCCCGACACGTCTCGACCAGGCGCTGGCTACTTTCCGGCGGCAGGGCTACGAGCCGTTCCTCGTCGTCGATGGCGGGGAGTACGAGGAGTTCAGGAAACGCTTCGACGCGACCGGCCAGCGCGCGTCGCAACATCCGACCCTGCTGGCGATTCTCGGGGACGCGAGGGTTTATGCATTTCCGTAGCGGCAAGCGGCAAGCGGCAAGCGGCAAGCGGCAAGCGGCAGGCGAGAGGCGACAAGCGTCAGGCGGTGTGGCGCTTCAGGATCAGGATCGTGAGGTCGTCGACGAACCGGGATTGCTTCGCGTGCGCTTCGACGGCCTTCAGTACCTGCGTCCCGATTTCGGCCGGGCCCTGGGCGGCGACGCGTTCGACCACGAGCTCGAGGCCGGATTCTTCGAACGGCCGGCCGTTCGGATCTTCCGCCTCGGTAATGCCGTCGCTATACAGGATCAGCATTTCATCCGCGTGCAGGACCGTGTCGACGGCTCCGAAGATGGACTTGTCGAACATGCCGAGGGCGACGCCGGTGCTGCCCAGGCGCTCGTAGCGTCCGTCGCGGCGCCGGATCAGCGGCGGGTTCTGTCCCGCGTTCACGTAGGTCATCGCGCCGGTTGACGGCGAGTACACCGCGTAGAACAGCGTGATGAAGCGCGACGCCGGGCTGTGCCGGCAGATTTGCACGTTCAGCCGCTCGACGAGCGCGGGGGCGTCGAGCTCCTCGTCGACGAGCGTGCGCAGCACGGCGAGCAGCAACGCCATCAGCAGCGCGGCGGGACTGCCCTTTCCCGCGACGTCGCCGAGCGCGATGATCACCCGGCCGTCACGCAACGGGAGCACATCGTAGAAGTCCCCGCCGACAGTGTTCGCGGGACGCGTAACGCCGCAGATCTCGATGTCCGCCACGCCTTGAGCGACAGCCGATCGGCGACCTCCAGGAGCATCAGGAGGTTCACGAGGATCAGGCTGATGATCAGCGCGAGCGTTCCTTCGGCCCATCGAGGCGTCAGCACGGCAATCTGGATGAACGGCAGGCCGAACGGGATCTCGATGGAGCCGAATCCGCGGAACAGGCGAACGACGCCTGTTAACGCGATGAGGAGCGCGCCGAGATACAGCGCACGCCGGGCGGGCGAAAGCCGCAGCGTGAACGCCATGAAGATCTGCCGGAACCGCAGCGGGGCGCTCTTCCAGAGCGGCATCCCCGCGTACTGATCCTCGTCGGCGCCGCGGGTGAAGAAGCGGTAGGCGTCGCGCGTGTCGTGCGTGAACAGCCGCTGCAGGTCTTCGGCGGAGAAGTCGCGGGTGTAGGTGTCGAACAGCTCGCGCGCGCGGTCCGAGGGAGAGCTCTTCACGGTCAGATCAATCCGATGCCCTTCCCGACTTTCTGGAATGCGTCGAGGGCGTACTGCAGGTCCTCGCGCGTGTGCGTCGCCGTCACGATCGTACGGACCCTGGCCTTTTCGCGCGGGACGGTCGGATAGCCGATCGCCTGCGCGAACACGCCTTCCTGGAACAGCCGATCCGACAGCGCATTCGCCTTTGCGCTGTCACCCGCAATGACGGGCGTAATCGGGCTGTCGCTGATCCCGGTGTTGAATCCGAGCCGCTCGAGCCCTGATTTGAAGAAACGGGTGTTCTCCCACAACCGTTCCATGATTTCAGGCTCCTCGAGCAGCACGTCAATGGCGGCGATGCACGCGGCCGCAACCGCGGGAGGGTGCGAGGTCGAGAACAGGAACGGGCGTGCGCGGTGATAGAGGAACTCGATGAGGTTGCGGTTTCCGGCGACGTACCCGCCGAGCGCGCCGATTGCCTTCGAAAGCGTGCCGACCTGCACGTCGACACGGCCGTGAACGCCGAAGTGATCGATCGTCCCGCGCCCGTTCTTCCCGAACACACCGCTCGCATGCGCATCGTCGACCATCATGATGCAGCCGGTTTCTTCGGCCAGCTCACAAAGTTCAGGAAGCGGCCCGAGGTCGCCGTCCATGCTGAACACGCCGTCAGTGATGAGCAGGCGCCGCTGCGTGGACGGAAGCTCCCTGATGATGCGGCGCGCAGCGTCGACGTCCTTGTGGGGGAACACCTTGATCGCGGCCCGGCTGAGCCGGCATCCGTCGATGATGCTCGCATGGTTCAGTTCGTCCGAGATGACGACGTCATCTTTCGAGAGGATTGCGGAGACGGTCCCGGCGTTGGCGGTAAAGCCGCTCTGAAACACGACGACGGCTTCCACCTTCTTGAAATCCGCGAGCTTGCGCTCGAGCTCCATGTGCAGGTCCATGGTGCCGGCGATCGTCCGCACCGATCCGGTGCCCACGCCGTAGCGTTCGACCGCCGCCAGCGCTCTCGCGCGAAGCCGCGGGTGCGTCGTCAGGCCGAGATAGTTGTTCGACGACAGGTTGACGACCGATCGGTGATCGAAGGTGGTGTGCGCCTTCTGTTCGTCCTCGAGGATGCGAAACCGCCGGAAGAGGTTCTGTTGTTTGAGGGAATCGAGCTCTTCCCCCACATACGCGAGCGGGTCTGTGCGCATCCCCGGAGTATATCGCCGGAGATTGGCACTGCCATTGACTACGCCCGTGCAGGTGCGGCGGTTTGCGACAGAACGGGTGAGGTGAGTGCCGACTGTGCGAACGGGAGAGGTGAAAGTGGGCAGCCGGGGTGGTACTCGACGCGATCGGTTCGGCGACGTTGCGCTGGTGATCTTCCTGCTGGCGCAGGCGCTGGACGGCGTCCTGACCTACATCGGGGTGAGCACGTACGGCCTGCGCATGGAAGGAAACCCGTTCATCGGCTGGCTGATGGCTGTGATGGGCGAGGCGGCCGGGCTGGCAACGGCGAAGCTCGCGGCCGGCTTCTTCGGAATTGCGCTGCATCTGTCGGCGGTCCACAAAGCCGTTGCGCTGCTGGCGCTGTTCTATGTGGCGGTCGCCGTGCTTCCGTGGGTCGCGATCCTCTTTTACTTCGGCTGACGCTGCTTCGCGTCCTTTTCGTTGAACAGCTCCGTCAGGAGCACCTGGAGAATCGCGGCGGTCGGCACCGCCAGGACTGCGCCAACGATTCCCAGCAGCTTTCCGCCAATCAACAGCGCGACGATCACGATCACGGGGCTGACGCCAACCTGCCGCTGCATCACCTTCGGGACGAGCACGTGGTTCTCGAACTGCTGCTGGACGATGAAGAAGATGATGACGAGGAGCGCCTTGTTCAGCGAAACAGTCACCGCGACCGCGACCGCCGGGATCGCGGAGAGGATCGGTCCAATCACCGGAATCAGTTCCCCGATACCTGAGATCACCGCGAGCACGTAGTAGAACGGAACGCCGAGGAGCCACAATCCGACCGCCGAGCTCGTGCCGATGATCCCGCCGAGCACGAGCTGTCCTGCCAGCCACGCGCTGACCTTCACGGTGATGTCGCGGCTCACCGCTGCAACGCGCGGCCGATCGTGTGCGGGGAACAGCCGCAGCATCGTGTTGCGCAGACTGTCCGCTTCGACGAGGACGTAGAACGTGAGAATCAGGATCGTGATCAGGCCGAAGATGCCGCCGACCACGCCGGCGACCGCGCTGAACACCGTTCCAACGGCCTCGCCGCCGCCGCCGCCCGGCGCGTGCTCGACCGCCTGCCGCAGCGTCAGGTGCTCTTTCAGCAGCCCTTTCTGGATCAGGAAATCCTGCGCGCGCTCGAAGGTGCCGGGCAACGACGTCCAGAGCTGCTGTGCCTGGTGTACGAGCGGCGGCACAATCATGAACCCAATCCCGGTCAGCGTGCCGAGGATGATCACGTAGAGGATCAGGATGGCGAGCCACCGCGGGAAGCGTTTGCTGCCGATTGGAAGCACTTTCTGCCGCTCGATCAATCTGACGATGGGGCTGAACCCGATCGCGAACAGGCCGCTCATGTACACGAGCAGCAGCACGTCGCGCACGAGGAACGCGCACCAGATCACGACGGCCGCCAGTGCGGTCATCCCGATGGTCCACAGGATCAGTGGCTTTGGATTGTGGGCGGCAGGCGACACTTAGCGGCCCCGGCCGGCCAGGTAGTGGCCCGGAGCAGCGCGAGCACATAGTCTTCATCGGTCCGGCCGGCGGGCAGCGCGACCTTCGGCATGGCGTAAAACGCGGCGGTGGGCGCGACGCAGCTGATGCCGTCGATCGCGTTCAGTCGCTCGTGGGTCACGGCCGCGCGCGCGCGCAACGCATCGCGGAACGCCTGCTGGTGCGAGCGATCGCCGGTGAGCGCCGCGACGAGCGCGTACTCCATCGGCCCCGTGCTGCACAGCCGTCCGTCGGCGAGCTTCTTGATCCCCGCGAGCACGTCATCGAGGCGATCGGGTTCGGCGACCGCAAGCCAACCCATTCGCCAGCCCGGCGCGAGATACGCCTTCGATAGCGACGAGAACGTGATGACGGGCGCTTCCGGATTCAATGCGGCGAGCGCGCCGACCGGTCCGTCGAATGCAAGGTCCGCGTAAACTTCGTCGGCGAGCAGCGGGAAGTTGTGGCGATCGGCGAGATCGATGAGCGCGCGCCGCGCCTCCGCCGAGTACGACGCGCCCGTCGGGTTGTTCGGATCGATGACGACGAGCGCGCGCGTGGACGATGAAATCAGGCTGCGCACGTGCTCGATGTCCGGCTGCCACCCGCGCGCGGGGTCCGTGCGATAGAACACAGGCCGCGCGCCGATCTTCGCGAGCACCGCGGTGTAGAGCGGATACGTCGGCACCGGAATCAGCACGTCGTCGCCTGGTCCGGCCAGCGCCGTGAGCGCCAGTTCGATACCTTCCGAGGTGCCGGATGTAATAACCACACGGTCGGGGTGCATCGGCATCCCGCGACGAACGCATTCGGCCGTCACCGCTTCGCGTGCCGGGAGGATGCCGACCGAGGGCGCATAGCCGTTGTGGCCGTCGCGCATGGCCCGGTCTGCCGCCTCTATCAAGTGAGGAGGCGTTTTGAAACCGAAGGCGATGGGGTCGCCTATATTCAGGTAACGGACGCTCCGGCCAGCCGCCTCGACCTTGCGGGCCTCCGCCACGATGTTTCGAATGGCGTACGAGAAGCCGCTCACGCGCGGCGCAACCGGAATCGCGGCAGCAGATCGAGAACCCATCGCTACGCATCTTACGTTAAGCAAAGGTGGCTGGCACCTTTCCGCGAAGCCGCCAGCCACCTTTGCAAAACTCCGCGCCAAATGGGCGGTTTTCCGACCGGGATCGGGACGGCCGCCAGAAAAAGTTGCCTGGCACTTTCGTTGGAAAGTCACTTGCGTTCAGTCGATGTAACCCTTGCAGTGCCAAGCCGACACGGGTGGCTGGCACCGCTGTATGGCCCATGTAAGAATGCGCCACTAAAAAAGCGCAATCGCGTAATTTTTACTCGATCTTGGCGGATATAGCCGGGGTCGTTTCGCGACCGGTCGCAGTAAGTGCTTGCATCCAAGCAATTTGGCGGTGTGGCAAGAAACTTGGAGGGCTGGTGCGCATGAATGGGCGACTGCTGGCCATGAATGCCGCTATGACGCTGTTTCTCCTCTCAGCGCCGGGCGTCGTGCAGCCTTCGCTTGCCCAGGATCGGCCTGCCCCTACCTTCCGATCCGCGGTTGACGTCGTCTCGGTCAGCGCCGTCGTCCGCGATCGGAAAGGGCGGTTCGTCGGGAATCTCAAGCAGAAGGATTTCATCGTCGCCGAGAGCGGGCAGCCGCGGCCGATTCTCGATTTCCAGGCGCAGAGCGACGGTCCCGTCAAGCTCGCGCTTCTCTTCGACATCAGCGGAAGCATGCGGGTCGGCACGAAAGCAGTCGACGCGCAGCAGACGGCGCGCGTGATCCTGAGCGCGCTCAAGCCCGGCGACGAAGCCGCGATCTTCAGCTTCGATACGGGCCTCGATCGGGTGACGTCGTTCACGTCGGATGTGTCGTCGCTCATCGCGATGCTGGATCACATTGAGCGTCCGTTCGGCCAGACGTCCATCTACGACGCGGTCGCGGAAACGGCGAAGGCGGTCGCGTCGCAGGGGCCGGGCGGGGGCCATGTGCCTCAGCGCAGCGCCGTCGTGCTCCTGACCGACGGCATCGACACGCGCAGCCGCCTCACGTCGGAGCAGGTGACGGCGATGGCGAGCAGTATCGACATCCCCGTCTACGTGATCGCCGTGATGGCATCGATCGACGATCCACGCGCGGGAGGCACCGCGCATGACGACGTCGCGGGCCCGCTCCCGAGCCTCGCGCACTCGACGGGCGGCGAGATGTTCACGGCGAGCGCGCCCGCGCACGCGAGCGTCGCCGCGCGGCAGATCGTCGACGAGCTGCGCCACCAGTATCTGCTCGCGTTCGCGGCTTCGACCGGCGCCGGCTGGAAGCCCGTGGAAGTTCGCGCCCGCGATCGCGGCCTCACCGTCCGCGCCCGCTCCGGTTACGCCGCGGGGAATACGGGATGAACAACGGAACGTCGGAAGGCCGCTGATCGCTCAACTCGTGGATAGGGATCGTCAACGTTCGGAGGCAAAGATGAAGAAGCTCGTGGTCGCAGTACCGGTTCTCGCGCTCGCTCTCGG
>WNGB01010857.1_pt1 | contig 12556 bp, 5 predicted proteins | sample 5400681 | NCBI WGS metagenome assembly WNGB01 (sample SAMN13153367, study PRJNA577476) | soil metagenome | isolation source: 115 cm soil or saprolite under grassland replicate 2 | place: USA:California | collected 2016-06-15 | reverse complement strand
ATCTCCATCGCTGTCAGGCGGCGCACAAGCACAGGCCTCTGCTGCGCTCTCACCCTCAAATGTCAACAGCGGTCCCGGCATCGTGGGCGTCGGCCGCCAAAGTCCCTTAATCAGCTTTTGCAACCATGGGGAGGAGGGTGCTGCGAGTGGCGGCGCGCCTGTCCCGTGAGGATAGCGCGTCAAGACTCTTTCTTCGATTTCTTCCTTGGGCGGGACATAAGGCAAATTGCGCAAATCCTGGTCCAGACGGACAGGACCGACCATTTGCATAACATCCGGTTTTTGTGTGCCGGGAGCGTCCTGCGCCCCATTGGAGCGATTCGTTTGTTGGGTCTGTTTTGTGCGATTGCCCTGGGCGAAGACCGCCACAGCGATGCCGAGGAGGCAAAACACCGAAGCAGTTAAAATGCGAAGATTAAAGAAGGCTGATTGCGAAGTGGATTTCTTTTTCATAGATGAAGTTAGTTTACCCGCGAAGTGGAGTGGCGATGCTATCGGTTATGCTGGAAGCGTGTCAACATCTTTTTAACTTTTTTCACGAAATTTTACCCCCGAACCGGTCTTTGCCGGACAGCGACCTACGCGGAAAGCCAAATACCGAAGGGGGAAGAAGACCCGCGAATCAGGGAAATTAACGCGGATGGCTTAGCCACGTTAAATCGTTCGGATTAAGGGTGCGGTAAACCACAGATCACACGGATAAATCGGATTTTTTCCGATGTCACCGATGAGAGGGTCATGTTCCTTGGTAACGATACTGTTACTATGTCGCAAAGGATGCGACGAAAAGCAGAGGTTCGTGGGCAGATCTGATCCAAAATCCGAAAAGCGATGCGCGGACGCATCGCACTCCCAAAGCACTTCGTGCAAAATCCATCAGAAGCGGTGTTCTCTCCCAAAGTGCCCAAGCGGATCTGTGGATGGAACGGTCGCCGCGGCGACTCCCTTGGCACGCCGTAGTAATGAAGGCGGCTTAACGCGTTGGTTACGCGGCTTGGCCGCCTAATATTTGCGCCTTCGGCGACTCGTCACCCATCGATCCGAGCCGGACTGGCATTTCCGGGAAAGCCGATCCACCACAACAATCGCTACGCGTTCCTGAGACATGCTATGCGCGCTCCTGTAGCCGCGCGTCGCTGACCGCGGCACGTCTACGACGCGCCCCACCCGGGGTTAGCGACCCCGGGCTACAGCCATTCAGCTTTAACGTCACGGACTGGGCCTTGGTAGCGGAGTAGGACGAGCTCTCGGCGTCGGCTTCGTTCGAGGCGTCGGTGTTGGTCGCGGCGTAGGTGTAGGAGTAGCTGTGGGTGTAACAGTAGGTGTCGCTGTTGGAGTCACTGTTGCCGTCGGTGTCGGTGTCGGCGTGGGGGTAGCCGGCGGTGATGGCGTCGGGCTCGGTCCGCCGGTGGGAGAAACGCGCACGTAATAAACGTCTTGTTCGTGCCCGCCGACGGCTTGCGGGTTTTCGTTAAAAGTCGCGGCATACGCGACATCGCCTCCGGTATTGTCCGACACAATCGTGATGTAGTCGCCTATCTTGGGTTGTTGCGGATAACCCGCTTGAGGATTAAACAAATTGCTCACCGGAATATTGGGAGCCCACGTCACGCCGCCATCGGTGCTAAATGAATAGAATAGCTGTGAGTCGATGTTATTCGGCGCATTTCGTGTGTCATACCACACCACATCAATACGTCCATTGGGCGCTACTGAAAGCGTGCCGAACCAGTGCCACTTGTTAGGATTGACGGGATCATCGTTGATTCGATGCGGCGGCGAGCTAAAGGTTAACCCACCGTCTGTGCTGCGCGAGAACATCACGTTCGTTCCACTAACAAAGTCCGGTGTGGTGCTCGCAAGCATGTAAACGTTATTGTTTGTGCCGGTCCGATCCACCGCGACGAACGTCTGCCCGCAAAGTCCTACTCCATTGATGCCGCCCTGAATGAGATCGCCGCCTAGGTCGACCGTAACGTTTTGGTCGAAAGTCGGCGTAACGCCTGGGTTCTGCGCGTTTGACGAGCGCAGGCAGCGAAACGGACTGCTTCCACCGCCAACAAACAGATTGCCGTTGTTGTCTACCTCAAGCGTTCCGGTATCGGTGAAACTCGGAGGGCTAATGGGACTCTGCCAAGTAATGCCGGTATCGGTGGAGCGGTTGAATCCGCCGAAGTCGCAAGCAAAGAACTCAGTCCAAAACTGGTATAAGAATCCGTGACCCGTACCGCCAGTTGTGTCGATGGTAAACCACTGCTTGTCGCCTCCGTGCCCGTCGCCATCGGGCGACTGCTCGATGAAGGTTTGGCCGCCGTTGGTTGACCGCCATATGTCATCGCAAAAATCGTCTCCACGAAGACTGAGATAATAAAAGTTCCCTGTCTCATCGGACTTGGTCACCGGGTCGCTGCGGAAAACACCCGGCTGTAACACACCGGGGAAGGTCCAGTTAATGCCGCCATCAGTGGTATAACCCCAACCACCCTGTCGGAAGTCAGACATGATATCGTCAAACTGTCTCCATGCGATCATCATCTTGTTGCCGTCGGTCGGGTCGACAGCAATAGAAGGTTCGTTCGCGCAGTCGCCAAGGATATTATTGCCGCTCGCATCGACGTTTGCCTGGAAACTGGTGAACACGCCGAATTGCGAGATCATGCGCGGCGAAGTCTCTATTTTCCGCGGAGGCGCTGGTGGCATACCCTTGGATGTTTCAAGTGGCTCGTTGAGCGGCAGCTTGCGCACGGGCGCCAGCCCCGCCTGCAACGCTGTAGCACTGCGGGCGGGTGTTTGTCCCGAAACCGTAGCAAGGGCGAGCGGCAGAAGTATTACGGTGGCTAATAGCTGACCCGCCTTCGCCAAGGCTACGGCGGGCGGGTAGTTGAGGGCTGATAGTTTTTTCTTCATGGCTGAGTGTGAGTGACTGATAGTCGATAGCTGGTAGTGATTTCCCGGTGAAGCGGCAGAGGAGCGTTTACGCTCGGCTCCCTTTATCCAAGACAACAACTTTGTCGAGAATTATCTGCGAAGTCTTGGTAACACGATTGATAGGGGGATGGTTGACGGTGGAGGGCGGAGCTCCGCGACGCCCAACGAACGTCCCACGATCCCCGAGGCTCGCAGGAGCTCGCCCCTCCATATTTCTTCTCGCTGAGAGCGGAACGGAACGATTTAAGAGACACGATCTCCGACACATCCCAGCGCGCCGTTTCTACCGATCACTAATCACTTCTCACTAATCACTACTCTCCTCACGGCCTCGGCCGCGGAGTCGGACGCCCTCTCGGCGTTGGAATACTCCTCGGCGTGGGTGTTGGCCGTGGAGTAGTTGTGGCTGTTGCTGTAGCCGTCGGAGTAGCAGTAGCAGTCGGTGTTGCCGTTGGCGTCGCTGTCGGTGTGGGCGTTGACGTAGCGCTAGGTGTCGCGGTTGGCGTAGGCGAGGGACTGCCGCACGGCACCGCTGATGGGCCAGGTGTTGGCGCGGGACAAGGCGGATCCGGGCAGACGCGAACGTAGTAAACGTCTTGCTCGTGCTGGCCCCTGTTCGGATTGAAATTGAACGTGGCAGCGTAGGCGACGTTACCGCCTGTCTCGTCGGAAACGACAGTGATGTAATCGCCGATCTTATTCTGGTTCGGCCAGCCTTCCTGCGGGTTAAACGCATTGCTCACCGGCACGTTCGTCGACCATGTAACACCGGCATCGGTGCTGTAAGAGTAGAAAAGCTGCGAATCGAAGTTCGCCGCGTTCCGGTTGTCGTACCAGACCGCGTCGAGCCGTCCATTGGGCGCGACCGCAAACGTGCCAAACCAGTGCCACTTGCTCGGGTTGTTATCGTCGTTGACTCGCACCGGCGCGCTGAAGGTTGCGCCGCCGTCAATGCTGCGCGCGAACATCACATCAGTTGTGCTCCTGCCCGGAGGTTGAACGCTTGCCAACATGTAAACGTTATCGTTCGTCGCAGTGCCGGAATGATCTACCGCAAGAAACGCCTGTCCGTCGAGGCCTCCGGGATTGATTCCTCCACCAACCAGGTCGCCACCCATGTCAACCGGAGTGACCTGATCAAAAACCGGCGTCTGGTTTCCAAATTGCGCATTGCTCGAACGCGCGCACCGAAAGTCGAATCCTTCGCCACCGACGTAGAGGTTGCCGTTGCTATCCACATCGAGCGTTCCAAATATAGGCTGGTTGGGAATGTTGATCGGCGTTTGCCAAGTGACGCCGGCATTGGTCGAACGGTTGAATAGTCCGCCCGCGCAATTTGACTGGTCGAAGGCTTGATATTGGAAGCCGTGGCCAGCGCCACAGGTCTTATCAATGGTGAACCACTGTTTGTCGCCTCCGATCGCTCCCCGGTTGCCTGAGATCAGCGTCCAAGCCTGGCCGCCGTTCGTCGAACGCCAAATATCCGTGCAGAAAAAGGACAGATTTACGTCCGACTGAAGACTGTCATAGAAAAAGGTTCCGGTCTCATCCGAGCCCGTAACCGGATCACTGCGGAAAACACCGGGTTCTAATACGCCCGGAAACGTCCAGGTCGCTCCGCCGTCGGTGGTATATCCATAACCGGCCTGGCGAAAGTTGGAGGTAACATCATCGAACTGTCTCCAGCCGATAGCCATCCTGCTGGGATTGGTCGGGTCAACGGAAATCGCGCATTCATTCGCAGCGTCGCCCACGATGTTGTTACCGCTCGCATCGACATTCACTTGATGACTGGTGAACGGACCGAACCGCGAGATCATTCGCGGCGATGTCTCGATTTTCCGAGGGGGCGCAGGTGGGTTATCGTACGTCTCGAAAGGCTCCTTCCCCTGGGGCTTCCATGTGGGCGCCAGCTGAGCTGAAGCAGTGCCTAAAGCGCCTAGAACCAGACAAACCAGTAGGGCGAGTGAAACTGTGGAGCGTCTCATATTATTGGTGTAGTTACAGCGTTGACTTGATGAAGCGGACTAAGATTCGCGAATCTCGATCGCCGCGCTGGCGCTCTTCGTAATCGCAAATGGCTGCCTTGTCGAGAATTTATTTGCGGATCTTGGTACGAGATTGAAAGGGGTTGAGCCGTGGAGGGCGGAGCTCTGGGACGCCTACCGAAGATCCCACGATCCAAAGGCTCGCAGGAGCTCGCCCCTCCATATTTTTTTGTCCTGAGAGTGAAACGGAACGATGTAAGAGAAACGATCTTTGACGACCCACTGCGCCGTCCCTACCGATTACTAATCACTTCTCACTAATCACTATTTTCTTCACGGACGCGGATGCGGAGTGGGCCGCGGCCTCGGTGTTACTCTAGGCGTAGCTGTAGGTGTGGACGTTGGCGTGGGGCTGACGCTTGGTGTTGGAGTGACTGTAGGCGTTGCAGTAGGAGTAACTGTTGATGTAGGTGTGCTTGTCGGCGTTGGTGTTGCCGTCGCACTCGGTGACGCTGTTGGTGTCGGTGTGGGTGCCTGTCCGCCAGGGAATACCCGAACGTAATAAACGTCCTCTTCATGCTGTCCGTTGTTCGGATTGAAGTTGAACGTAGCCGAGTAAGCCACGTTACCTCCGGTCTCATCGGAAACGATCGTGATGTAATCGCCTATCTTGCTCTGATTCGGGTAGCCTTCGAAGGGATTAAACGAATTATTTACCGCCACGTTAGGCGACCAGGTTCCACCAGCGTCGGTGCTAAAGGAATAGAATAACTGCGAGTCTGTATTATTGGCAGCATTGCGCGTGTCATACCAGACGGCATCCAGCCGCCCATTCGGCGCCACTGAAAACGTGCCAAACCAATGCCACTTGCTAGGGTTAACCGGATCGTCATTGACCTTGACCGGCGCGCTAAAGGTTGCTCCGTCATCTGTGCTGCGCACAAACATCACGTCAGTTGTGCTTCGCCCGGGCGGCGCCACGCTGGCAAGCATGTAAATGTTGTTATTAGTCGGCCCGCCCGAGCGATCGATCGCCAGGAACAACATTCCATCCAGTCCTGCTGGATTAATTCCGCCACCAGACAGCTCGCCACCCATGTCAACCTGCGTTATCTGGTCAAAGATCGGTGTCTGATCGCCGAACTGCGCATTGATCGAACGCACGCAATAAAACGGACTGAATCCTTCGCCGCCGATAAAGAGGTTCCCGTTGGTGTCCACGTCGAGTGTTCCATCTGTGGGCTCGTTAGGAATAACGATGGGAGCCTGCCACGTGATTCCGCCGTCGGTGGACCGTTGGAATTGCACACCGTTGCCGCTGCAGTTAATGCCGTCGCTGGACTGATATTGAAATCCATGCCCTGGGCCGTTGGTCTTATCAATTGTGAACCACTGCTTGTCGCCCCCTTCCGCGAGTCCGTCCGGCTGCAGCTCTGTCCAGGATTGGCCGCCGTTGGTTGACTGGTACATGTTCTCACAAAAGGTCTGAAGCAGGCTGAGGTAGAAAAACGTGCCCGTCTCGTCCGAGTTCGTTACTGGGGCGCTGCGAAACACATTGTTTTCCAGAACCCCGGGAAAGGTCCATGTTACGCCGCCATCGATGGTATAGCCCCAGCCGCCTTGTCGAAAGTTGGAGGCTACATTATTAAATTGCCTCCAGCCAATTGCCATCTTGCTCGGGTTTGTTGGGTCAACGGAAATCGAGCATTCGTTTGCTGCGTCGCCAATGATATTCTGGCCATTGGCATCGACGTTTGCCTGATAGCTGACGAAGGCGCCGTGCTGTGAGATCATTCGCGGCGACGTTTCCAGCCGGAAAATGTACATGGGCGCCATGTCGTATTTTTCCAACGGCTCCTTTTGGCGCGGCTTCCAAGTCGGCGCGAGTTGGGCTGAAGCAGCGGTTAATCCACAAAGCAATGGCAGACAGGTAAGAAAGCTGCGGTTCAATACTCTCATATGACGTTAAATCGTTTGATATGTTGTTGAAAGCTGTCTCATAAACCCGGAAGGCGGCCTGAGGGCAGGCCGTCTCCAACCTTCTCATCGCAGCATGTCGCTGGAGCCGGGCCGCCCTCGGCCCGCGAGCAATGGAACGAACCATTGGTGCTTCGACTAATCACTAGTTGCTAATTCGCGGGAAGAGTTAGGGAGCTCAACGGCGTTGGGCGCGGCGGCGGGGTCGGACGACCTCTCGGGGTCGGTATAGTTCGCGGCGTTGGTGTCGGCCGTACCGTAGACGTAGGAGTAGCTGTAGGTGTAACAGTAGGCGTTGCTGTCGGTGTAGGTGTAACCGTTGGTGTTGGTGTTGGGGTAGGTGGGGGTACGCCCGATGGGGAAACCCGCACATAATACACATCTTCTTCATGCTGTCCGCTGGTCGGATTGAAGTTGAATGTGGCAGGGTACGCCACGTCGCCCCCGGTATTGTCCGACACGATCGTAATGTAATCGCCTATCTTCTGCTGCACCGGCCAGCCTTGATGGGGATCAAATGCATCGCTGACTGGGACGTTAGGTGCCCAGGTGACTCCGCCATCCGTGCTCCAGGAATAAAATAACTGGGAATCAATGTTATTGGGCGCGTTTCGGCTGTCTAGCCACACAGAATCGATACGTCCATTGGGCGCTACCGCGAGTGTGCCGAACCAATGCCATTTGTTCTGATTAACCGGATCGTCCGTGATCCTTTGCGGCGAGCTGAAGGTCACTCCGCCATCCGTGCTGCGCGAAAACATGATGTCGCTCCCGTTGCTGGCGCTGAATTGCTGCACCGTGGCAAGCATATAAATATTGTTGTTGGTAGCCGTGCCGGAGCGGTCTACCGCCAGAAAGATTTGGCCCGCTAATCCACCTGGATTGATCGGCGCGCCAAACAATACGCTGCCGCCAAGGTTGACTGAAACGTTTTGGTCAAACGTTGGCGTGACGGCAGGATTCTGCGCGTTGCTGGAACGAACGCAGAAAAACGAGCTGCCAAAATCACCGCCACCGATGAAAAGATTACCGTTGGTATCCACGTCGAGTGTTCCCCATACCGGCTGGCTGGGAATGTCTATTGGATTCATCCATGTGATTCCGCCATCGGTAGAGCGACTGAACTGTCCACTGAAATCGCAAGCGGCAGCCGTGCTCCATATCTGGTACTGGAACCCGTGACCCGTCCCGCCCGTCTTATCAATCGTGAACCACTGCTTGTCCCCTCCTCCTGCGTCTCCGTCAGGTTGGAGGCGGGTCCAGGTCTGACCGAAATCCAGCGAGCCGTACATGTTATCGCAGAACGATTGGAGAAGACTCAGATAGAAAAAGTTTCCTGCTTCATCGGAGCCCAATACCGGGTCGCTGCGGAAAACGTTATCCTCCAACACACCGGGAAACGTCCACGTCGTGCCAGCATCAGTTGTATATCCCCAACCGCCCTGGCGGAAGTCGGACTGAACGCTGTTAAACTGTCTCCAGCCGATTGCCATCCTGTTGTGATTTGTTGGGTCAACCGTAATCGACGACTCGTTCGCGGCGTCACCAAGGATGTTATTGCCATCCGCATCAACGTTCACCTGGAAGCTGGTAAACACGCCAAATTGCGAAACCATGCGCGGCCCTGTCTCCAGCCGGTAGATGTACGCAGGCGGCATGTTGTATTTTTCCAGCGGCTCGGTCATGCGTGGCTTGCCCGGCGTAGACGGGCGAGTCGTTGTTTGCTCTGAAGCGGTGGCCTGCTGCGCGCGAGCTGATGGCAGGTAGCTGATAGTTGATAGGACAAGAGCGGCGACCGATAGGCGACAGCCGATGGTTGATAGTTTTTTGTTCATTATTGTCTGTTTAGCTAAAGCGAGTCGAAGCAACGTTAACTGCCAAATAAAGTGGAGCGTTCCTTCTTCATCGGATGGAGCTTGCGTTCAGTAGGCGCCTTGGTTCAACCCCGAAAGCATTCGGGGCTCAACGCTGCTTTTTCTTTTTCCCTGTTCTTTAATCTTGCTACGTCCCGGGAGTGGACTGCCCTTTTAGCGAAATGCGGTGAAATGTGTCAACACTATTTTTCGATTTTTGAAACCGCGGATTACTCGGATGACGCGGATGATGAGAACGAGCAAGACGAAGATCCGCGCATTTTTCCGTCTCCTACTCTTGCTCGTGCTCTGCTCTTGCTGGAACCAAGACGAAGAGCAGAGGCCCACGAAACATGCGAATAACGCAAAAGAAAACTCACAGATACCGCCGCCGCGGTCTGGAATTCTGGGGAGCGGAGGCAACCTGCCTCTATTCGTCCGCATCCTGCCGAAGACTGCCCAACGCCTTTCATGAACACGGGCTGCGAACCACCATGAGACTTCTGTGGCGAGTCCTCGAAGGGTCTTTCGGCAAGTTCGCCACGGCGAATCCGTCCTATGGCGGACTGCCGAAAAGAGCACGCCAGCGGCGTATGTCCCTCAAAAAAGCAAGGAACTCGCGAGTTGCCTCGCGAGTTCCCGATTACTTTTTAACTCTTTTAACCTTTTAACTCATTCGCCTACGGAGTCGGCCGAGGATGCGGGGTAGGCCGCGGCCTGGGCGTGGGATGGTGCGGTGTAGGCGTCGGTGTCACAGTCGGCGTAACACTTGGTGTCACTGTCGGTGTCACTGTTGGTGTCACACTCGGCGTAATACTTGGTGTCGGCGAAGGCGACGGCGTTGCACACGGCGCTATCTCGTAAGTGCGCGAGACGTTCGTCGGCGGACTACCGCCCGCAGGTATGCAGAAGTCCTGTGTGAAGAAACCGGCCGCCGAGTTGCCTTGCACGCCTGACACCCAGGTCTGATCGGCATTGGGCGTGTTGAGCGTGCCGATGACTACGTCGAAGCGCAAGTTGTTCGCCGCAGAATTCTCATATAGCCGCACCTCATGATTCTGCGTCGCGTTGTTGTCGTTAAACAGCACCGTGCGCCATTCGATGTTGAAGATGCGGTCAGGCGCAACGCCCGAGACCGAGGTGAAGACACCGCAATTTCCACCGGGGAAACTCGCGCAGCCGCTCAGACCGATATCGGTGCGCTGGTCTTCCCACACACTGAAGATGGTGAAGTCATACGAGCACTGATTGTCCGGAGGAGGCAGACACGCTGTGACATAGCCGATAGGTTCGTTTGCACACACGAAGTCGACACGCCCGTTGGAACTAACGTTCACGCCGTTGAAACTCTGATCGTATAACTGGAACGTGAACGGCAGGGCGACAAACGTATCGCCGTCATCGGTGTGCAGACCGGTGTCCGTTTCACCCGGCACGATCGTATCAGTCCCTTCAGTTATTGTGTACTGGCTGGGAGGGCAACCCCCAACTGTGTAATCCCCCGAGAAGTCCGCGTTAGGATTGCCATCCGTATCGGTGATCGCTCCGGCAGCAATGTGCGCAGTCAAGCTCCCACCGAATGAAATACTCAACGTAAACCTGGTGGTCATGTCGCTGTTAACAACTTGGACATTTGTCACGCTGCCGCCAGCGTTGCCGCTTAGTTGCAGATCGGTTGTAGCCACCGAAGACGGATCAACAGGTACGTTCCAGTTCACGTCGTACGTATAGCTGCCAGGTGCTGGCGGTGTGAACGTGCCGCCTACCGGTGGATCAGTGTCAGTCACCGCGAGCTGCTCTGCAGCAAAACGGAACGTGCAGTTGAACTCCAGGATCGGATCGTTATTCGATGCCTGGTTAATTGCACCGGCATCAATATGCATCGTGTTCTCGCCCGAGGTCACCGGTGACGAGTTGAAGTCGAACTCGATCGTGGCATTACCGTTCGATAAGCTGAAGTTGTCTGCCGGGGTCCCGTTAACAGTGAAATCGCTCGCCTGAACAGTGGCCGGATCCGCCGGATCGCTAAGGTCGACAGTGAACACAGTTGGCGCAGTGCCAATAACCAGGCTGCCGCAGGCGGGGTCAGCGGTGGTCACGGCAAAACCAACCAGATCCCTATCGGTAAAGGCATCCTGTTGCGAGGTGCTGTTGATGGTCACTCGCCCGTCCGCCCACGAAGTGACGTGCTTGGTGGCTATCGCCGAGCCGTAGTCGTAGTCGCCCACGTAGACCGACACGATGCCCGGGTCAGGTTGCGCCGGCAACGGACTGACCACATCCGAGAGCATATCGTCAGGTAGCCAGCTCTGGCCGTTGTCGTTGGACTTGCGCGACCACATCCGGTAACACGGCGTGTTCTCGTCACCCACGACGCAATCCGTGCTTTCGCGCGCGTCATACCATGTCGCCAGGAGCGTCCCAGTCGGGCTGACCGACAGGTTAGGCTGCCACTGAGGCCGGGTCGTGGCATCGGTGTTCAACTTCAACGGCGTACCAAATGTCACACCGCCGTCAGTAGAACGAATGTAATAAACGTCACCAGCATCGCCCGCCCCGCCCTGTTGTGCATAAACCAGGTGAACGATATTGTTGAACGCGGCAGGCTCACCCCAGCCCTCGTGACGCCAGTAGGCCCCTATTGCATTATCGTTAAACATGCAGGCAAAATAACCTGCAGAGGTCACCCCTGGGCCAGCAAACGGTGTCCCGGTGTAGGTGTTGCTCCAAGTGGCACCGCCGTCGGTCGATTTAAAGATAAGGTTGGTGTCGTTGTGGGGGAAACCACCACCGCCTTCGTCCATGCCCGCGATGTAGATGGTCCCGTTGCCAGACATGTCACCCGTGATCTGCGTGTTGCGGATGAAGGTAGCCTGGGTGCTCACCATGATTGCGCTGCTCCAGGTAAGACCATTGTCAGTGGAGCGCGAAACGAAGATGTTCGCGTTGGGTTGGTTAAAATCGTTCCAGGAAATATACATGTTCCCGAAGAAGGGAGAGGCTGGGTTGTTGTCTGCCCAGCCAGACTCGCGGTCGTCGCCACCGCTAGGGTGAACGCAAAAATGGGTCCAGCTATTTGGGTCCGAGGGATCGGTGGACTTAAACCCGCCCAGGGTGCAGCCCGCGTTGCCATCGAGCCAGACAGTAAACCAAGTCTGGGTCGGTTTGTTGTACAGAACAACCGGATCACCAAAGGTATTGGGAAAAGGACTTTGACCGCTGGCGTTGGTGACTCGTGTGAAAGTGATGCCACCATCGCTGGAGACTGATACGGTGGAGATAACGAGTGGACTGGCATTGAGGCCTCGTGAATCGTTGTACGCGACCACGATCTCGTTGGGGTCATCCGGATTGGCGGTACTGAATGTCTCCGATTGAGTGATGTTGGGAAAAGTTTCGGTGCCGGTAACCAAATCCACGTCCGTGCTGCCATACACCAGGGGCGCCGTCAGGTTTCGCACAAGCTTCGAGAACGCACTGGAATTGGCCAAACCTGTTTCAGGGTCGCCACCCTTTGCCAGGCCGCAGTGAATCATGATCGCGCCGGCTCGGAAGTTTTCCATCCTATCGATGCCCAGTTGGCGAATCTTGGAGCAGTCGAACATTGGTGGAACGAGCGCGGGCCACCCCGACTTGGTCGTAACCTTATATTTGCCCGGCGATGGGGCGACAACGCGCTTGGCGGATGCGCCGCGCTTGGCTGGATTCGCCGTGGTGAGCGCGCCTAAGGCGACCAGCGAGAGGCCGGTCAGAGCTACAAACAGACCGATTAAGACACGCAGATTAAAGAATGCGGATTGCGAAGTGGAT
>WNGB01030786.1_pt1 | contig 12561 bp, 6 predicted proteins | sample 5400681 | NCBI WGS metagenome assembly WNGB01 (sample SAMN13153367, study PRJNA577476) | soil metagenome | isolation source: 115 cm soil or saprolite under grassland replicate 2 | place: USA:California | collected 2016-06-15 | reverse complement strand
CCGCGAGGCCGAAGAGGGACGCCTGTCCTCCGAACCCGAACGCGTTCAGCGTGTTCGCTCCCGACCCGCCGGTCAGCGTGGCCATCTCGATCCCCGACAGCGCGTCCATGGCGGCGCCGAACGCGAGCGAGGTGTTCGTCAGCGTGAAGTTGACATCCCCGGCCTCCACGACCCGGTCTGCACCCGCGTCGCCGGCCACCGTGTTCGCGCCCGCTCCGCCGGTGAGCTGGTCGTCGCCGTCGCCACCGGCCAGGGAGTCGGGACCGGCGCTCCCGGTGAGGGCGTCGGCGTCGGCTCCGCCGTTCAGGGTGATGGCGCTGGGGTAGGCGGGCCCAGTGCCGGAGCCGCCCGTCGCGGAGATCGTGTCGTTCCCCGCGTTCCCGTTCACCGTGATGGCGGAGAACGCGGGCGTCGCCGGAACGGCCGGCTTGACGTCGGCGTCGTTGTCGCCGTTGAGGTTCACCCCCGAGGCCCCGACCGCCACCGTGTCCGCTCCGGCGCCCCCGTTCACGGTGAGGGAGTCCTCCGGGCCGAGTGCGGCGATGATCTCGATCTCGGACGTGCCGGAGCCCTCCGCTGTGGCCCCGGGCCCCAGCGGACCGCCGCCGAGGTCGATCGTCAGCGACTGCGCCCCCGCGTCGCCCCCGACCAGCACGGTGTCGACGTTCGTCATCGTCGCGCCGCCACAGGTCGGGTCCGTGATCCCGGCGCCGGTCACGTCGAAGCTCGAGCCCGAGCGGTGCAGCGTGACGGCTCCGGCGCCCACGTTCAGCGTGGTCCCGTCGAGATAACAGGCCGGCGGCGCCAGCTCGGCCACCGTGACGTCCTCGTCGAACTCCTCGTCGGTGACGCTGGCCTCGACCGTGGTCGCCGCGGTGACGTCGAAGCCCACCCCGAAGTTCGCCACCCACGACCCCGAGTCGTTCACGGGCGTGACGACGTCCGCGCCGCCGCCCGAGTCTTCGACGTGAACCCCCAGGAAGACCGCGTCGGGCGGCGCGGTGCCGATGACGCGGTCGTTCGCCTGGTCCAGGGAGTCCACGGTGATCGCGACCAGGGTGTGGTCGACGGAGACCGCTCCCTGGGTGACGTCGACGAACATCCCGGGAACGAGGTCCTGGCCGTGCGTGGGCTCACCGAGGGCGAAGCACCCGTCGGCATCGGTGGGAACCGGCCCGGAGAACAGCGTCGAGCCGCCCGGCGAGGACCTGATCGTCGCGGTGGCCGACGAGCTCGCCAGGAACCCACACCCGTTCACCTCGTCGGTCCCGAGGTGGGCCTCGATGGTCGCGGGGGTCCTGTCGACGACGGTCGAGTTCCCCACGCCGTCCCGGACCCGCACCTCGAAGTGCGCCCCCGGGTTGAGTTGGTCGCCGAAGTCGGCGGTCCAGGCGCCGCCGCCGTCGGCCGTCACGGTCATGCCGTCTCCGCGCTCCGGGAGGCCGAACCCGACCTCGACCTCGGCGCCGGGAGGAGCCGTTCCGGAGATGAGGTCGGTCGCGAAGTCGAAGATCGCGGTGAGCGTCGCCAGCGTCGTCGACCTCGCGACGACGCCGTCGGTGGCCCTGACGAACCTCCCCGCCACGAGGTCCTGGCCGTGCACGGCCCGGCTCATCGAGAAGCAGCCGAGCCCGTCGGCGGGCGTGGCGCCGCTGAACAGCGTGGTCCCCCCGAAGGCGGTCCTGATCGTGACCGTCACCGGGTCCCCCGGCCCGAAGCCACATCCGTCGACGAGATCGGAGGGCAGGTTCCCGTTGATGGACGGGGCCAGCGCGGCGGCGTTCGTGGTGTCGCCCTCGAGGTCCCTGATCTCGGCATGCGCCGCCGACCCGTTCACGATGTCCACGAGGCCGGCGAACTTCGCGGTCCACGCCCCGGTCCCGTCCGCGGTCACCGTCTTCGTGGCGCCCCTCGTGGGGCTCTCGGCCCGTACGACCACCTGCGCGCCCGGGGCGGCGGTCCCGGTCACCTTGTCGGCGCCGGGATCGACCGCGGTGATCGCCAGGGCCGCGATGGTCAACTCGTCGCTGTGCGTCCCGTCGGTCGCGGAGACGACCATCCCGGGTCCGAGGTGCTGGCCGTGCTGCAGGCCGAAGAGGATGAACCCGCCGTTGCCGAAGAATCCATTGACTCCGCCGGTGGGGAACTCCCCGCTGAACAGGACCGTCCCGCCAGGAGCGTCCTTCACGGTCACGGTCACGGAGGAGTTCGGAGTGAAGCCGTCGCCTCCGATCTCCTCCGAGCTGAGGTCGGCCCGGATGGAGGGGACCCGCCGCGAAGCGACGGTTCCGTCACCGTCTCCGTCATGAACCGTCCCGGAGACCGTGACCCCGGCCGTCAGGTCGAACACGCCCGAGAAGTCGGCCGCCCACGCGCCCGCCCCGTCGGCCGTCACGTGGATCGAGGCGTCGGACGAGCCGTCCTGGACCTCCGCTCCGACGTCCACGTCGGCGTTCGCCGGCGCGGTCCCGGCCGCCGTCTCGGCGACCGCGTCGATGTCGTCCACCGAGACGGACACCAGCGTGACGTCCTTGGACCGGATCCCGTCGGTCGCCGAGACGAACATGCCGGGAGCGAGGCCCTGCCCGTGCTGGTCCCGTCCAATGGAGAAGCAGTCGCCGTCGGTGGACGCCGGGCCGCTGAACAGCTGGGTGCCGCCCGGGGCGTCCTTGATCGTGACCGTCACCGAGCCGTTCGAGACGAACCCGCACCCCTCGACGGCGTCCAACGTGATGTCGCCGTCGACCCTGGCGGGATCCCGCTGCGCCGTGGTCGCGTCGCCGTCGCCGTCGAAGATCTGCGCCCCGCCGTGCAGGAAGGGGGTGATGTCGACCGCGATCGCTCCGAAGTCCGCCACCCAATCCCCCGAGCCGTCCGACGTGACCACCAGCTCCTCGTGGAACGCGTCGTAGTCGTCCACGGACACCGTCACTGCGGTGGAGGGCGAGGCGGTGCCGGTGACGATGTCGTTCGCCGGGTCCACCAGGTCGACGGAGAGCGGGACCAGGGTGAGCTCCTTGGTGCTCGATCCGTCGGTGACCGAGATGAACACTCCGGGGGCCAGGTCGACACCGTACTGGCCCGGATCGAAGTCGAAGCACCCCTCCCCGTCCGTGGGGACGTCGGTGTTGAGGAGCTGCGCGCCGCCGGGCGAATCCTTGACCGTGACCGTGGCCGAGGCGATGGGTGCGAAGTTGCAGCCGTACATGAAGTCGCCGCTGACGGAGGCCTGGACCCACGGCGACGGGTCCGCCGCCGCAGGCGTCGCCACCGCGAGCGAGCCCACGATGAACAGTGCGGCGATGAGCGTCGCCGGCGACCTGCGCCCCCGGCCGGCCGAGCTCCGGCCCCCTCTCATGCGAACCTCCACCCCGGCGCGGGGCGGCCCCCCTTGCGCTGCGGACAGGCCCCGCGCCACGTGGCAGCGACCTCGCTGCTGCCCGGTCCGATTCCAGACCCCTTGGAGCTGGGTGTCAAGGGCTTTCGGCCCGCCCGGCGGAGGACCCGTGCGGGTTTGGAGGGGTTCGTCCAAGAACCGGGCTCTGCCGGGATCCGGGAGGCCGTGGAAGGGGAGCTACGCGGCGGCCGGGCCTCGGGTCTCGGGCGCGGCGGCGGGTATGGCCGGCGCGGGCTCGGCCGGCCAGCGGCGGCGCTCCCACCACAGGATCCAGTTCCGGCCGGAGATGTGCCCGGTCTGCCACTCCCAGGCCGACCCCACCGGATCGGAACCGCCGCCGACGGGGCGGACGGTCCCGTCGCCGAGGACGACGGCCACGACGTCCGTGTCGGCGGCCTCGGCCGGGCTCGGCGGCGTCGGGACCGGCCTGATGGCCTGGGCGCTGCGGGTCTCGATCGCGCTCATTGCTCCCACCTTTCCTGCGACGCGGGGCGCACCGACCATCTGGCGTTCGGGAACGCGCAACATCGTTGGGCCGAAGGCAACGACTACACTGGCGAGCCCCCGGTGCCCGGGGGGGTGGATCAGTGGAGACGCAGAGAGCCCAGCCCGCACCACGCACGCCCGGCCGGCTGTTCGTCGGCCGGCAGCAGGAGATGGCGGAGCTGTCCGCCCTGCTCGACGACGCCGTCGCGGGCCGGGGCGGCCTGGCCCTGCTGGTGGGTGAGCCCGGCATCGGCAAGACGCGCACGGCCGAGGAGTTCGCCGGCCTGGCCCGCGATCGGGGCGTGACCGTCCGGTGGGGGTCGGCCTTCGAGGGCCAGGGAACCCCCGCGTACTGGCCGTGGGTCGAGATCCTCCGCGAGGAGGCCTCGGGCTCGGGCGCGGCCGGCGCGGAGCCGGGTGAGGAGGGTCCCTCCGCCGACTCCCTTGCTCAGCTGCTCCAGGAGGCGGGCGAACGTGTCGAGGCGCCGTCGTCGCTGTCGGCGCTCCCGCCCGAGCGGGCCCGGTTCCGGCTGTTCGACGGGGTCTCCTCACTGCTGCGGGCAGCGTCGCGCCGCGCTCCCCTGCTGATCGTCATCGACGACCTGCACTGGGCGGACGAGCCGTCGCTCCTGCTGCTGGAGTTCGTGGTGCGGGAGATCCAGTCCTCGCCGGTCCTCGTGGTGGGGACCTACCGGGCCGAGGAGCTGGGCCGGCAGCACCCGCTGAGCCCCGTGCTGGGCCGGCTGACCATGGCCCGCCGGCTGGCCCTCCGGGGGTTCTCCGGCGACGAGGTGGCCGAGCTCATCGAGGCGTCCGCCGGATCGATCCCGTCGGCCGCGCTCGTCGAGACCGTGCACCAGATGACCGAGGGGAACCCGTTCTTCGTGGCCGAGGTGGTCCGCCTGCTGGCCGCGAACCGACTGGAGCCGGGCGGGGACGGGACGTGGAGCGTGGCCGTCCCCCAGGGCGTGCGGGAGGTCATCGGCCGGCGCCTGGGCGGGCTGTCGGAGGACTGCAACGCGATCCTCCGGGTGGCGTCGGTGATCGGACGGGACTTCGGGGCGAAGCTCCTGGCGCGAGTGGCCGAGGTCGAACCGGACGAGCTGCTGTCGCTCCTCGAAGAGGCCGGGGCCGGTGGGCTGGTCGAGGAGGTCCCCGGCGCGATCGGGCACCACCGCTTCTCCCACGCGCTGGTCCGGGAGACGCTGTACGCCGAGCTCACGACCATCCAGCGCGTCCGGTACCACCGGCGTGTGGCCGAGACGCTCGAGGAGCTGTACGGCCCGGCCTCCCCGGTGCACCTCAACGAGCTGGCCCACCACTACCTGGAGGCCGCGCCTTCCGGGGACCTCCACGCCGCCGTGGCGTACGCGCGGATGGCCGCCGAGCGCGCGGTGGAGCTGCTGGCGTACGAGGAGGCCGTCCGGCTGTACGAGTCCGCGCTCCAGGCCCTGGAGCTGCTGGGCGGCGGCGACGACATGCGGTCCCAGATGCTGCTCGGCCTGGGAGACGCCATGTGGCGCTCGGGGGACGAGGCCGGGGCCAGCACGGCCTTCCGGGAGGCGGTGGAAGCCGCCCGGCGGGCCGGCGACCCGGAGCTGCTGGGCCGGGCCGCCCTGGGACCCGGCTCCGTGGTGGTGATGCTCGGCCTCGAGGTCGGCATCCCGAACGAGCCCCAGATCGCGCTGCTGGAGGAGGCCCTGGCCGCGCTCGACGGCATGGAATCCGACCTCCGCTCGCGGATCCTGGCCCGGCTGGCCGCGCACCTGTACTGGTCGGCGGGAACCCAGTCGCGGCGTTCCGAGCTCGCCGCAGAGGCTGTGGAGCTCGCTCGCCGCCTGGACGATCCGGACGCCCTCGCCTACGCCCTGTCGGCGCGGCACTGGGCGACGTGGACCCCCGACAACCTGGAGGAGCGGATGACGACGGCCGACGAGGTCATCCGGCTGGCTTCCCGCCGTGGGAACCGGCTGTTGGAGGGCCTGGGCCGGGTGTATCGGGTGATGGACCTCCTCGAGGCGGGACGGATGGTGGAGGCCGGGCGGGAGGCCGCCCTCGTCGGCCGTATCGGCGACGAGCTCCGAGACCCGACGACCCAGTGGTTCGCAGCCCTCTGCCTGGGCATGGACGCGATCCTCGAGGGCCGGTTCACCGACGGGGAGCGGCTGGCCGAGGACGCCCTCCGGCTGGGGCGGGGAGCGATGACCGGGGACTCCACGTGGGCCACGATGGGCTACGCGATGCAGGTGTTCTGCATCGGCCTGCACCGCGGCGTCATCGACCAGGTGGAGGGGGCGGTCCGAGGGATGGTCCACGCCATCCCGAACCTCCCCGCGCTCCAGTGCACCCTGGCCCAGGCCTCCGCGCTGATGGGCCGGGAGGCCCAGGCCCGGACGGACCGACCGGGACCGGGCCGGGGTGCTGTACGGCATGCTGCTGCCATTCGCCGACCGGCACGTCGTGATCGGGCCGGCCGCCGCCGTCCTCGGCCCCGTCTCGCTCTTCCTGGGGGTCCTGGCCACCACGCTGGAACGGTGGGAGGACGCCGAGGTCCACTTCGTCCACGCCGAGGAGGAGGACCGGCGGACGGGCAACCGGCCGTTCGAGGCCCACGCGCTGCTGTACCACGGCCAGATGCTCCTGCGGCGGGGGGACCCGGCGGACCGGACGCGCGCCGAGGAGCTCGTGCGCGAGGCCCTCGACATCGGACGGGAAGTCGGGATGCGCAAGACGGTGGACGACGCCGAGGGGCTCCTCGGGGCGGCTCCAGGTTCGGCGGCGGTCGGTCCGGACCGGTCACCGGTCCCGTCGGGGATGTTCCGCCGGGAGGGCGAGTTCTGGACCGTCGGCCTGGGCGGCACGGTCGCCCGGCTCAAGGACGCGAAGGGCCTCCGGTACATCGCCCACCTCCTGATCCGGCCGGGCGTGGAGGTGCACGTCATGGACCTGGTCACGGCGGCGTCGGGTGCCGGCGGGGGCGCGCGGACGACGGTCTCGGTCGCCCAGGACGGCCTCACCGCCGCGAGGCCGGGCGACGCGGGCGAGGTGCTGGACGCGAGGGCCCGCGAAGCCTACCGCGCCAGGCTGGAGGACCTTCGCAGCGAGCTGGAAGAGGCCGAGGAGAATAGCGACCCCGAGCGGGCGGGGAAGGCGCGCTGGGAGATCGACGCGATCGCCGACCAGCTGTCGTCGGCCGTCGGGTTGGGCGGCCGCTCCCGCCGCGCCGCCTCCCCCGCCGAACGCGCCAGGGTCAACGTGCGGAACGCCATCAGCGCCTCCCTGAAGGTGATCCGGAAGCACGACGAGCCCCTGTGGCGCCACCTCTCGAACGCCATCCGCACCGGCACGTTCTGCAGCTACGAGCCCGAGCGTCCCGTGGACTGGTCCCTGTAGCGACTCCTACGCTGCGGCGAAGCGGTAGATGCCGTGGTGGGAGGTCGCGTACAGGGTGCCGTTCGCGGCGAAGTCGACGTCGTCGAGGCGCTGGCGCGCGATCTCGGGCATGCCCGCTGATGCCATCTTCCAGGTCGAGCCGCCGTCGGTGGACAGGTACACGCCGTACCAGTACGTGGCCGCGGCCAGGCGCTTGCGGTTCGACGGGTCGACCGCCAGCTGCGCGATGCCCGCTCGGTCGGGGAGCCCGTTCGAGATGCGCTTCCACGTCGAGCCGCCGTCCCTTGTGACGAACACCCCGCCGTCGGCGTTCCACGAGCCCGCGTACACCACGTCCGAGTTCGTCGGGTCCACCGCCAGGGCCCGGACCTCGCTGCTGGGCGCCTGGAGGTTCTTCCAGGTGAGCCCGGCGTCGTCGGTCCGGAACACGCCGCCGGTCCCGGACGCGTAGGCACGCGTCGGCGTGGCCCGGACGACCCGCCACAGGTTCGAGTCGCCCGGCGACCCACCCGACGACGTCTGCCACGTGTACTTCCAGGACCGGCCGCCGTCGGTGGTCCGGAACGTCCCGCCGGGCGTGATGTACGTGCTGAACCCGGACGCGATCACGGTTCCCCCGTCCATCACGGCCGCGTCGCTCGCGTAGCGGTAGTACTCGAGGAGCGTCCCGTACCGGTCGTAGCCCTTCTCCGGCCAGTCCGCCCGGGTCGAGCACGCCTGCCCCGAAAGCGCGAACTGGTGGAGGCACTGGTTGATGCCGTACACCCACGTCCCGCCCGGGCGGCTGTGCTTCTGGTCGATGGCGATGTTGTCCTGGAGCATGTCGGTGCTGTTGACGAACGGCTGCTGGGGCGCCACGAACGACACGTCGCCGTTCCTGGCGTCCGCCGCGCGCGTCGTCCGAACCCACGTCCGCCCGGCGTCGTCCGACCGGAACACCCCCCCGTGCTGCGTGGACGCGTACAGCCGCCGGGAGTTCGCCGGGTCGATCGTCACGCTCCACGGCGAGGCGAACCCTCCCAGGCCGGTGTTGCTGCGCCGCCACGTCGCGCCGCCGTCGGAGGACACCAGCACGCCCCGGGTCTGGGCCGACGCGTACATCCGGCTGGGGTTCGATGGGTCGATGGCCAGCGCCCGCACGATCGTGTCGCCGGTCCCGAGCGCCGTCCACCTCCCGGCCACCTGGTTCGCCGGCATGGCCGGCAGGTCGCGCCCCTGGATCCCGACCTGGACGCCCTCGATCGGGGGCAGTCCGCCCGGCGAGGTCTCGCCGACGAAGAACGGCTCCGTTGCCGGCGAGTCCTCGCCCGCCCCGGCCTCGTACGCGATCCACGCGGCCGTGGCCTCGTAGCCGAGCAGCGTGTCGGCGTTCAGCGCCATCCGCCCGCTCCGGAAGTACTCGACCTCCTCCTGGGTCTCCCCGGGGTGGTGGTACGGCATCCAGCCCGGCGGGGCCGCGGACGGGTCGCTGAACCCGATGTTGATGTCCGCCGGGATGCCGTTCGCGATGAAGATCGTGTGGTCCGAGCGGTCCAGGGGGTCGTCGACGATGTTGATGTACTTCTTCTGCGCATCGGTGAACAGCGGCTTCGTCACGCCGTCCCGGTACGTCCACGTCGGATACTTCGCGTGCATGTCGGCGAAGAACCGGTCCCGCTGGCGGAGCATGGCCTCGCGGTACAACCGGAACCTGGCCAGGAACGCCGGGTTGGCGATCGCGGCGTAGTACGACGCGAACGGGCCCAGCAGGCGCTCGGGGTTCTCCTCCGCCGGCGCCGAGAAGACGTTCAGCGGCATGAAGTCGTTCGAGGACAGACCGAACATCCGGTTGGGGTAGTTCGCGCCCACCATGTCGGTGTCGTGGTACGCGACGACCGACATCTGCGGCGGCAGCTCGAGGTGCTCGAACAGCGCGTTCGGCGAGCCCACCGTCGTGTAGTGCACCGAGCCGCACAGGCACTGCTCCTCGCCGTCGATGGCGAACAGCGCGAGCGACCGCCGGGGCCGGAGGTCGTTGGCCTGCCAGTACCGGGCCAGCCCCTCCAGCACCGCCGTGACCACCGGGATCTGCATCCCGCAGTCGAGCCCGCCGTCGACCACGACGTCCACGCAGTCGAAGTGACCGCCCATGATCACGATCTGGTTGCGCAGCACCGGATCGGCGCCGGGCACGAACGCGATCACGTTCGACTCCGGCCCGACGATCCCGAACGGGTCCTGGTTGTCGGAGCCGCCATTGGGGTCGGTGAAGTTGAACGCCCGGAGCTCGGCGAACGCGCCCTCCGACGCGAACGGCTTCAGCAGGCGTGACCACTCGTCCCGGATCCAGTTCGCGGCGGCGTCGTGGCTCGTCCGCCACGCCGTGCCCGACACCTGGTTCGTCCATCGCGACGGGAACTGCGTCGTGTAGAAGTTCTCGACCCGGGCCTCGTAGTACGGGTCGATGGAGAACGGGATCTTCGTGGCCGCCGCAGCAGTCGCCGGCGCCGGAGCCGTGGCGGCGGGATTCGCGGACACGATCAGCCAGGCCGCCGCGGCGGCGGCGAGGAGCTTCCTCGACATACAGTCCCCCTCATCGGTCGCGGGCGCCGAAGCGGGTGGTGCCCTGGAGCGTCGCGAACTTACCCCGTTCCAGGCCTCTCAAGCACGGCGGTGCGGCGACCCAAGGGGGCGGCGCTGGCCCCGGACGCATACGATGCGTGGCCAGTCGGCCGAAGGTCTGGCACCGCGTTCCTAGAGCAGTTTCGCGGCGGCGAAGGCGATCCCGGCGACCGTGAGGATCGACGCGGAGTTCGCCAGGACGGTGGTCCGAAGGATGCGCGCCTCGAGCTGACCCAGCTTCGAATCCGTCCGGTGCTCGAGCGACTCCATCCGCAGCCCCAACCGGTCCTCGAGAGCCTCCATGCGGGTGGTGAGCCGGTCCTCCAGCTCTCGCAGGTCGTGCTTCGTGGCGACGTCGGCCCACCCCACGGGCGGCAAGTGCTCCATCAGGACAGTGGCCTCCTCTGGCCCGAGGACCTCCTCCAGGCGAAGGTACAGCCGATGCCTTGAACGTTCATCGATGGGCATTGTCTCCCCCTCCTCGTGCGTTCGACAAGACGAGGCCCGAGGGGGCGAGGCCCGGAACGAAGGTACCCCGTGGGTCCGACACGGCAGCGAACCCGGGAGAAGACGGCGCCGGCCGCGGTCAGCTCGTGAGCGCGACCTCCGGTTCGGACGGCGCCAGGTTCGACCGCCTGGCCCGCCGCTCCCACCACAACACGAGCATCGAGGCCACGAACGCCCCGAGGTACGCGGCGATGTACAGCGCCTGGAGGTGGTGGACCCCGACGTGGAAGCGGTCGAGGTACACGAACGCCGCCGCCGTGGTCGGCACGATCAGGCCCTGGCCACCGGACAGGAACGTGGTGGTGGGGCCCATCGTCCGGGCCCGGGTGAGGGCCACGGTGCCGAGCACCAGTGAGAGGTAGAACGCGCCGAACGCCCGCAACGTGAACGGCGTGAGCGGCTCGGGGAACACCCGCCCGTTCAGCGCCCCCTTCGGCGCCAGCGCCGCGACCACCGCCAGGAACCCCACGAACAGCGCGAAGAAGGCCCACAGGCCCCGGACCCACCGCGGCGCGGGGATCCCCTCCGGGCCCCGGGACGGCCGGAGGCGGACCAGGTCGCGGATGCCGACGACCGCGGCCACAACGGCCAGCGCGAGCGTCCCGACGTAGGGCCACGCCAGCGCCACGCCCAGGTCGACCTTGTCCTTGAACCACACGAGGACGCCGGCCTGGAGCACGCCGAACACCCACAGGTAGATCAGGCTCGGGTACACGGAGCGCCATCGCCAGATGTGCGCGGCCTGCCAGGCCAGCACGGCGTTCCCGATGCACCACCCCCCGATGGTCATGGCCACGAAGTCGGAGACGCCCCACGGGAACCGTTCGGCCGACCACGCCGGCGCCACGAACAGCACCACCCCGAGCGCCCCGAACGCCACCGCCGACGCCCTGATGATCGCCCTCGACAGCGGCGAGAGGGCCTCGTTCCCCGCCTCTCCCGTTCGCATGGTGTCTCCTCCCCGACGACCGCGGACGCCCGCGCACCATCGCGGGGCGAAGTGTCAGGCGATCGGGGGCCGGCGGTCAATCCAGGGGCGGGCCCGTTCGACCTGCGCGGCGACGCGGATCAGCGTGGCCTCGTCGAACATCCGTCCGATCAGCTGGACGCCCACCGGCAGGCCGTCGGGATCGAGTGTCCACGGCACGGAGGCAGCCGGCTGGCCGGTGACGTTCCACAGGCTCGTGAACGGCGTGAACGAACCGGCCCGGATGAGCTCCATGAGGGGCTGTTCGTCGTTTCGGAACTCGCCGATCAGGGGCGGCCCGGTTGCCACGGTTGGCGAGAGCAGCACGTCGACGCGTTCGAAGAACTCCCCCACCGGCCGCAGCGAACGCTGGATGTCGGCCCACGTCCGCTGGTAATCGGCAGCGGTCGTGGCGTCGCCCATCCGGATGAGCTCACGGTTCAACGGCTCCACCAGATCGAGGTCCGGGCGGGGTTCGCGGGAGGCCATGGCCACCGCCCACAGCACGGGGAACCGGTACAGCAGGTCCTCCCCGGCCGGCGGGGCCTCCTCCCTCACCTCGTGCCCGAGGGACTCCAGCAGGGACGCCGCCTCCTCCACGGCCCCGACGTTCGCCGCCGCCACGTCCACCGGCGCGATGGCCTTCGGGGTGAACGCGATCCGCAACCGGTCGGGGTCCCGTTCGTCTCGGGCCTCGGCCAGGAACGGACGAGCCGGCGGCTCGGCCCACCACGGGTCGCCCGGCGCGGGGCCCGCCATCACGTCCAGCAGGGCCGCGGCGTCGGCCACCGTCCGGGCGATCGGCCCGCGCTGCGACAGCATGTGGGCCGGGCCGGGCGCGGCCGTGACCCGGCCCCGGGACGGCTTGATGCCGAACACGCCGCACACGGACGCGGGGATCCGGATCGAGCCACCGCCGTCGCTGGCCTGGGCCACCGGGCACAGGCCCGCCGCCACGGCCGCCGCCGCGCCCCCCGAGGAGCCGCCGGGGGTCCGTTCGAGGTTCCACGGGTTCCGGCAGGGATGGAAGGCCCGGGGCTCCGTCCACGGCACGCTGCCGAACTCCGGCGTGTTCGTCTTGCCGATGACCAGGAACCCGGCCGCCCGGATCCGGCGGACGGACTCCTCGTCCGCGACCGGCACGTGGTCGGCGTACGCGCCGGAGCCGTACGTGGTCCGGACTCCCGCGGTGTCGTACAGGTCCTTGATC
>WNGB01010852.1_pt1 | contig 12561 bp, 11 predicted proteins | sample 5400681 | NCBI WGS metagenome assembly WNGB01 (sample SAMN13153367, study PRJNA577476) | soil metagenome | isolation source: 115 cm soil or saprolite under grassland replicate 2 | place: USA:California | collected 2016-06-15 | reverse complement strand
GCGACCTGGCCCATGGTGATCGCGGTCTGCACCCGGGTGTCGATGCCGAGCTTCTCCAGGAAGTCCTGTAGGGCCAGGCAGTTCATCACCGTGCCGAGCATGCCCATGTAGTCGGCACGGTTGCGCTCCATGCCGCGCTGCTGCAGCTCCGCGCCGCGCCGACCGGCACCTGAGCAAGGGCCGGGTGGTGATCTTCGGCGCCGGGTCCGGCATGCCGTACTTCTCCACCGATACCGTCGCGGCCCAGCGGGCGCTGGAGATCGGCGCCGAGGTGCTGCTGATGGGCAAGCAGGGTGTGGACGGCGTGTACGACTCCGACCCGAAGAAGAACGCCGGCGCGGTCAAGTTCGACCAGCTGACGTACGACGACTTCCTGGCGCGCGGCCTGCGGGTCGCCGACGCGACCGCGATCAGCCTGGCGCGTGACAACGCGCTGCCGATCGTGATCTTCGGCCTGGAGGAGGGCAATATCGCCCGCGTGGTCCGGGGTGAGAAGATCGGCACACTCGTGTCGTCCGGCCAGTAGCGCCGGACCCGCACAGGAGTAGGTTTTCTGCCGACAGGCACACGCGTACGGGCCGCCGCGACGACGGCCTCGGAACAGGCTGCAGCGGCAGCCACTGGAGAAGGAGGACCGGTCGTGATCGACGAAGCGCTCCGCGAGGCCGAGCAGAAGATGCAGAAGGCCGTGGAGTTCGCCAAGGACGAGTTCGCGGCGATCCGCACCGGCCGCGCCAACCCGGCGATGTTCGCGAACATCACGGCCGACTACTACGGATCCCCGACGCCGATCCAGCAGCTGGCCGGCTTCCAGGTGCCGGAGCCGCGCACGGTGCTGATCTCGCCGTACGACAAGGGTTCGATGGCCGCGATCGAGAGGGCGATCCGCGACTCCGACCTCGGCGTGAACCCCGGCAACGACGGCGGCGTGATCCGCGTCGTGCTGCCGCAGCTCACCGAGGAGCGGCGCAAGGAGTACATCAAGGTCGCCAAGACCAAGGCCGAGGAGTCGAAGGTTGCCATCCGCAACATCCGGCGCCACGCCAAGGACAGCGTCGACAAGGCCATCAAGGACGGCGAGGTCGGCGAGGACGAGGGCAAGGGTGCGGAGAAGCGCCTCGACGGGGTGACGAAGAAGTACGTCGACTCCGTCGACGAGTTGCTCAAGCACAAGGAAGCAGAGCTGCTCGAGGTATAGGTGGTGGTCGACAGCGTGCCGGCGGAGGGCCCGTCCACCACAGGTCGCGCGGGCCGGAACCTGCCTGCCGCGATCGCCGTCGGCGTGGTCCTCGCCGTGGCGATCATCGCGTCGCTGTTCGTCTACAAGGTGCTGTTCGTGGTGCTCGTGCTGGCCGCGATCCTGCTCGCCGTGGACGAGGTGGCCAGGGCGCTGAGCACCGGTGGCACGCGGGTCGAGCGGCTGCCGATCATCGCCGGCACGGCCGCGATCCTGGGCTCGGCGTACTTCGGCGGGCCGATGGCGATGCTGGTCGCGAGCGCGCTGACGATCCTGTCGACGATCGTGTGGCGGATGCCCAAAGGCTCGGCCGGGTTCGTGCGCGACACCACCGCGGGCGTGTTCGTCGTCGGCTACGTGCCTGTGCTGGCGGGATTCGCGATCATGCTGACCAGGCCGGACGACGGGCCCTGGCGGGTGATGACGTTCGTGCTGGTCGTGGTGGCCAGCGATATCGGCGGCTACGCGGTCGGGGTGCTGTTCGGCAAGCACCCGATGGCACCGGCGATCAGCCCGAAGAAGTCGTGGGAGGGCTTCACCGGATCGGCGGCGACGAGCGTCGTCGCCGGCACCCTCACCGTGCACTACTTCCTGGACGGCTCGCTGTGGGCCGGCGCGCTGGTCGGCGCCGCCGCGGTGGCGACCGCGACCCTCGGCGACCTGATCGAGTCGATGATCAAGCGTGACCTCGGCATCAAGGACATGTCGAACCTGCTGCCCGGGCACGGCGGCATGATGGACCGGCTGGACTCGCTGCTGGCCGCGGCGCCGGTGATCTGGCTGATGCTGTACCTGCTGGTGCGGTAGCCGGGCCCGGACATGCCACAGGCGCCGGCCTCGAGAGCCGGCGCCCGCGACATCCTCTCGTTACGAGACGGCCTTCAGCGCATTGACCTCGCCGGAGCCGTACCAGCTGTTGTGCGCGCTACTGCCCTGGCACGTCTGCGGCGCCCCGCTGTTCTGCGGGAACGGCGCGTAGCCCGACAGGTCGGTCGGGCAGCTCAGCGCGTCGGTGGCGTTCTGCAACGCCGCCGCCAGCGCGCCGGAGGACATCGACCCGTGCGCGCTGAGGATCAGCGCCGCCACACCGACCGCGTGCGGCCCGGCCATCGAGGTGCCCTGCAGCCAGCAGTACTTCGCACCGTTCTCGACCAGCAGCCGTGCCGGGTTACAGATCGTGCCGACGCTGGAGAACGTCGACAGCACCCGGCCTCCCCCGGGGTCCGCGACAGGCTGCAGGACGGAGTCGCCACCCGGCGCCGCGACGTCGGCGGTCGAGATCCCGTACGACGAGTAGAACGACTTCATCTCCCGGCTGCCGGTCGCCGTGACGCCCACGACGCCCGGAACCTCGACCGGCACCACCGCGCACGCGTTGGTGACGTCCCGCTCGACCGCGGTGTCCGGCGGGAAGTCCGGGCTGAGCACGTCGGTCGTCGGGTGCGACAGGTCGGTGCTCTCGTTGCCCTCGGACGCGACCACCGTCACGCCGTTGTGCTGGGCGTACCCGATCGCGCGGCGCTCAGCGTTCCAGATCGCCCGCTGCACCGGGTCGTTCTTGCAGTTGAACAGCCACGGGTCGGCGAAGTAGCTGTTGTTCGTCACGTCGATGCCGTGGGTCGCGGCCCAGACGAACGAGCAGACGACCATCTCCGGGAAGAAGTACCCGTCGTTGTTGCTGGACTTGATGCCGGCGATCCCGACGTTCGGCGCCACGCCGACCACGCCGGTGCCGTTGGCGGCCGCGGCGATGGTGCCCGCGGTGTGGGTGCCGTGCCCGTTGACGTCGTTGCCGACGACAAGCGGTTGCGGCGTGCCGCTGGAGCAGTCGGTGCTGTTCGCGGCGTCGTAGTTCGGCGCCAGGTCCGGGTGGGTGAAGTCGAGACCGGTGTCGATGTCACCGACCAGGACCGACTTCGAGCCGGCGTTCACGGCGTGCGCGGCCGGCACGTTGATCTGCGGCATGTCCCACTGGAACCCTGACAGCGAGTCACCCCACGCGGCGACGGTCTGCGCCACCGCGTCGCCCTTGCCCGAGGTGTCCTTGAGCTTGGTGCCGTACGCGCCGGTGGCAACCGCCGCGTCGACGCCGGACGCCTTGCTCATCGTGGCTGAGAAGCCGCTGTTCGACGACCGGGCCACGACCACGCCGATCGCGGAGTAGTTGGCGACCAGGGTGCCGCCTGCTGACTCGACCGCCTGCTTGGCGCCGGTGGTCTTCGCCCCCGCCGTGTAGACGACGAGGTAGGTGGACTCTGCGCCGGCTCGGGCCGACGCCTGTGGAAGTGCCGCGAGGCTCGCGCCGGTCACGGCGAGTACGCCGATCGCGACGCCAGAACTGCGGATCCTGCGGAATGCTGAACGGCTCACGGTTCCTCCCCTTTGAGGATGTTCGAATTCCGTGCGCCGCGGGCGGGCGGACCCCACGCCTGCTAGCGGTGTCGGGATCATAGGTCCCCGCATGTGGCGCCGCGCAAGGGTTCACGGATCGTAACGGGCAACCAGTCACCCATCCGGGACTCTTCGGAACGTTGCGTGCTACGCCGGGCACGGACCGTCGACCGAGCGGCGGCATGGGACAATCGACCTCGCGATGAGTTCACTTCCCCTTGTCTTCGACGAGCCGCGCCGTGCCAAGAAGCCGCCGCGGCACCTTGCCGACCTGTCCGGCGCCGAGCGCCGTACGGCTGTCACCGAGCTCGGCGAGCCCGCCTTCCGTGCCCGGCAGCTGTCCAACCACTACTTCTCCCGGCTGGTCGACGACCCGGAGCTGATGACCGACCTGCCGGCCTCGAGCCGCGACAAGCTGGTCGCCGAGCTCATGCCGCCGCTGCTGACCAAGGTGCGCGACCTGGAGTGCGACAGTGGCACCACCCGCAAGACGCTGTGGAAGCTGATCGACGGCTCGCTGGTCGAGTCGGTGCTGATGCGGTATCCCGGCCGGGTGACGATGTGCGTGTCCTCGCAGGCCGGGTGCGGGATGGCGTGCCCGTTCTGCGCCACCGGCCAGGCGGGCCTGACCCGGAACATGAGCACGGCCGAGATCGTCGCGCAGGTCGTCGACGGTGCCCGGGCGCTGGCGCGCGGTGAGATCGCCGGCGGGCCGGGCCGGGTGAGCAACATCGTGTTCATGGGCATGGGCGAGCCGATGGCCAACTACAAGGCGGTGATCGGCGCGGTCCGGCGGTTCACCGAGCCGGCACCCGACGGCCTCGGCATCTCGGCACGCGGCGTGACGGTGTCGACCGTCGGCCTGCTGCCGCGGATCGAGCAGCTCGCCGGCGAGGGCATCCCGGTGACGCTGGCGCTCAGCCTGCACGCGCCGGACGACGAGCTGCGTGACGAGCTGGTGCCGATCAACAACCGCTGGAAGGTCGACGAGGTCCTGCGGGCCGCCTGGTCGTACGCCGAGACCACGAAGCGCCGTGTCTCGATCGAGTACGCGCTGATCCGCGACATCAACGACCACGCCTGGCGCGCCGACCTGCTCGGCGAGAAGCTCGCCGCGCTCGGCGACTGGGGCTGGGTGCACGTCAACCTGATCCCGCTGAACCCGACCCCCGGCTCGAAGTGGACCGCGTCCGACCCGGCCGACGAGCGTGAGTTCGTCCGCCGGCTGGAGGCGCACGGCATCCCGACCACGGTGCGCGACACCCGCGGCCGCGAGATCGACGGCGCCTGCGGCCAGCTGGCAGCCCAAGGCTGACCCGCCGCGAGCCTTTCCGCTCATCGGGCCCTTGTGACCCGGCGTGTCGCGGTTCATCGGTCCCTTCTGACCATCCGCCGCGAGCACCGTGAACATGATCTCGTGGGTGTGAACTGCTCGCCGGGTCGTTGACCATGACATTGCTTGTGCACGGGCCCCACAAGGGGTACGACGTCCCGCACGCTGCGCAACCACCGACCGATGGTGGTCTCGACCAGTAGGACGCCAGTGGTCACGAGGGCCCGACGAGCGGCGACACGCCGCGTCACAACGGCCCGATGATCGAACAGAGGTGCGGGTGACGCGTCCATCACGTCGTACAGGTTGAATCGTCAGGTATCAACGCGGATATGTGACGGATAATCACGCGAAATCACCATGAGCGGTTGACCGTGACACTCCGCGCATGTTAGTCATGTGTTGGCCGATGTAGTCAGCCAAATCTCTCGGGGGAGGGGTTCGGGTAGGGGGACCTTCTGTCTGGGCGTCGCTTCGGCGCCTCCACTTCATCCGCGCGGCGCTGAGTGCGCGCGATTAGTGCTGCTATTTCGCATATTCGGTTGCGACTTCAGTGCATTACTTGGGGGGACGTCGCTGCGTGCCTCCATGCCTAAACGCAAATAGGCGGTCTCTAAGGGATTGGAGGGGGTATGGCGACGTCTGTCTCGTATCCCGGTGTTTACATCGAGGAGCAAACCAGCGCGGTCCGGACGATCACCGCGGTGACCACGTCGGTGACGGCGTTCGTCGGGGCGACCCGGCGCGGACCGATCGACGAGGCGGTCACGATCACCAGCTTCGCCGACTTCGAGCGGCAGTACGGCGGTCTGGACGCGAAGAGCCTGCTGAGCTACGCGGTGCAGCAGTTCTTCCTGGCCGGCGGCTCGGTGGCCGTCGTCGTGCGGGTCGCGAAGGGCGCCAAGCCGGCGTCGAAGGATCTCGCGGCCGGTGCGGAGCCGAAGGCGCTGACGGTGACCTCGCGGGACGCCAGCGAGTGGGGCAACGGGCTGCGGGTCGCGGTCGACCCCGGCCCCACCGACGACACCTTCGGCCTGCGGGTGCTGGACGCCTCGGGCGCGGTGCTCGAGCGGTACCGCGGCCTGTCGATGAGCAAGGACTCGCCGCGCTTCGTCGAGACGGTCGTCAACGACTCGTCGTACATCAACGTGAAGGCGACGGGCGACGCGGTGCCCGACTTCTCGGGCACGGTGTCCACGCCGGTCGACCCGGTGCCGGACCTGGCGGACAAGAAGCTGACCGCGAGCGTCGAGGGTGTCTCCCCGGTCGAGATCACGCTCTACACCGCGGCCGACACCAAGCCCGCGTCGCTGACCGAGCTCGGCCTGCTGCTGGAGCGCAAGCTGCGCGCGGCCTCGCCGGACAGGGCGTTCACCCGGGCCGAGGTGGACGTCGCCGGCAAGCGGCTGCAGGTGCTGGCCGGGACGGCCGGCGCGACGATGACGCTGACCGGCGAGGTGGCGAACGCGCTCGGCCTGACCAGCGCGCACGCCACGGCGTTCGCGCTGGAGGGAGGCGACGACGGCGACGCGCCGACGGACGCCGAGTTCCGCGGCAGCGAGGCAGACAAGACCGGTGTGCAGGCGCTGCGGGACGTGATGGACGTCAACCTGCTCTGCCTGCCCGACCTGGCCGGGCCCGACTACGCCGGTGACGCGATCAGCGTGATCACCACCGCGGAGGAGCTCTGCGAGGACAAGCGGATGCTGCTCATCGTCGACAGCCCGCCGGAGTGGACCAGCATCGAGCAGGCCCGGGCCGGGCTGCCGGCGTACGACGCGGTCCGCAGCGACCACGCCGCGCTGTACTTCCCGCACATCACGATGACCGACCCGCTGACCGGGCAGCTGCGCACCTTCCCGCCGTCGGGCGCGGTCGCGGGGCTGATGGCCAGGACCGACGCCGAGCGCGGTGTGTGGAAGGCGCCGGCCGGTACCGACACGCGGCTCACGGGCGTGCGGTCGATGAGTGTGAAGATGTCCGACGCCGAGAACGGCCTGCTGAACCCGCTGGGCGTGAACTGCCTGCGGACGTTCCCGGTCGTCGGCCCGGTGATCTGGGGCGCGCGCACGCTGCTGGGCGCGGACGCGCTGACGTCGGAGTGGAAGTACGTCCCGGTGCGCAGGCTCGCGTTCATGCTCGAGGAGAGCCTGTACCGCGGCCTGAAGTGGGTGGTGTTCGAGCCGAACGACGAGCCGCTGTGGGGCCAGATCCGGCTGAACGTCGGTGCGTTCATGCACACGCTGTTCACCCAGGGCGCGTTCCAGGGCACATCGTCGCGCGAGGCGTACTTCGTGAAGTGCGACAAGGACACCACGACCCAGGACGACATCAACCGCGGCATCGTGAACGTGGTCGTCGGGTTCGCTCCGCTGAAACCGGCGGAGTTCGTCGTGGTGAAGATCGAGCAGATGGCCGGCCGGATCGAGGTGTGAGGACCACAAATGGCAGAGTTCACCGTCAACGCGCAGCGATTCGACCCGTACAAGAACTTCAAGTTCCTGGTGCTCTGGGACGGCAAGACCGTCGCCGGGTGCAGCAAGATCAGCCCGCTGAAAAGAACCACCGAGGTGGTCAAGCACCGTAACGGCGGCGATCCCAGCTCACCGCGGAAGTCCGCCGGGCGGACCGAGTTCGAGGCGATCACGATCGAGCGCGGCGTCACCCACGACCCCGAGTTCGACCGCTGGGCGAACAAGGTCTGGACGGTCGGCCAGGGCCTCGGCAGCGAGTCGTCGCTGCGGGACTTCCGCAAGGACATCGTGATCCAGGTCCTCAACGAGGCCGGCCAGGTGGCGCTCGCGTACAAGGTGTACCGGGCGTTCCCGTCGGAGTACCAGGTGCTCGGTGAGATGGACGCGAACGCGAACGCGGTCGCCATCCAGCACCTGAAGCTCGAGTGCGAGGGCTGGGAGCGCGACCTGGAGGTCGCCGAGCCGGACGAGCCGTCGTACCAGATCCCGTAGCGATGGCCGCCCCGACGGAGCTGCTCGCCGCCTGGGAGATCGGGCTCGCGCTGCCCACCTCCTCGGCCCAGCGGGCGGCACTGCTGCACGCGCTCGCCCGGCCCGGGCGAGCGGCCGACGAGCTGCTCGGGGTCCCGGTCGGGACCCGGGACGCCGAGCTGCTCGGCCTGCGCGCCGCGCTGTTCGGCGCCGTCCTGTCGGTCCGGACCGGCTGCCCGGCGTGCGGCGCGGACCTGGAGTTCGACGTCGACGCCACCGAGCTGGCCGGTGCGGCACCGGACGCCGACCCGGAGCCGCTGACCGACGGCGACTGGACGGTCCGGTTCCGGCTGCCGACGCCGGCCGACCTGCTCACCGTCCGCGAGCTCGCCGCCACCGGGGCAGACGACGTACGACGCTCGCTCGCGGCCCTGCTCGTGCTGGAGGCACGGCGTAGTGACCGCGCGGTACGCGCCGACCGGCTGCCGGAGCGCGTCGTACACCGGCTGGCCGACGCGGTCGCGGCGGCGGACCCGGCCGCGGACATCTCGTTCGCCATGGCCTGCCCGGACTGCGGTGCCGACGTGCGGGCGCAGCTCGACATCGCGACCTACCTGTGGGACGAGCTCGATGCGTGGGCCCGTTCGACACTCGCCGACGTGCACGCGCTGGCGTCGAGCTACGGGTGGACCGAACCCGACGTGCTGGCGCTGTCACCGCTGCGCCGCCGCTACTACCTGGAGCTGGCCGGACATGGCTGAGACGCGAACACCGGACCTGTTCGACCGGCTGCTCGCCCGCAACGGGGCGATGAGCCGGCCGGAGGCCGTGGTGCCGCTGGTGCGGCCGCGGCCGGCGATGCCGTTCGAGCGCCTGCCGGCGGCGCCCCTGACCGAGATCGAGGTCGAGGTCGACGCGGCGCCGACGGGCAGCGCGGCGACGCCCGGGGCGCCGTCGCCCGCGTCCGCGCGGCCGGCCGCCGGGCGTGGTGCGCCGGTTGCGCAGCCGTCGGCGCTGAGGCGGATCGAGGAGACCGTGCGGGCCTTCGAGACGGTGCGCACTGTGTCCGCGGCGGCGCCGGGCGCGGAGCACACGGCCGCCCCGGCCGTCGTACGACGTGTCGTGGAGCGGCTCGTGCCGCCGGCGGGGCCGGTGCTGCCCGCGGCCTTCGTGGAGCAGGCCCTCGAGCAGCCGGCGTATCCGCGACCGGTCGCGGATACGCCGGCGCAGTCCCCGGCCCGGGCCCCGGGTCACGCGCCTGCCCCCCGGCCCGCGGCGCTGCCGGTCGCGCCGCGGCCGGCCGGCGAGACCCGGCGGCGGGACGCCGGCAGCGCGCCGGCCGAGCCGTCGGTGCAGGTCAGCATCGGCCGGCTCGAGGTGACCACGGCGGCACCCGAGCCGAAGCGTGAGCGGGACGGCCGCAGCGGACGGCCGGAGCCGGCGGTCGGCCTCGAAGCCTTCCTCGATCGACACAGCCTCAAGCGGCAGGAGGCGATGTGAGCAACTACCTGGCGATCGCCCAGGCCACCGAGGCGCTGCGCGGGCTGCTGGCCCGCTCGGTGCAGTTCGACGTGCCGTACGCCGTGCAGGTGGAGGCGCGCAAGCCGCCGAACGAGCCGGTGACCGAGCCGACCATCACGGTGTTCTGCTACCGGATCACCCCGAACGCCGCGCTGCGCAACGCCGACACGCCCACCCGGGACGGTGACGGCCGGCTGCTGCGGACGCCGACGGCGGCGTACGACCTGCACTACCTGATCAGCTGCTACGGCAACGAGACCCAGCTGGTGCCGCAGGCGCTGCTCGGCTCGGTGGCGCGCACGCTGCACGAGCAGCCGGCGCTGTCCGCGCAGGACCTGGAGGCGGCCGCGGGCCAGGCCTTCCTGGCGGGCGCCGACCTGGCGGCGTCGCCGCAGGCGGTCCGGCTGATGCCGGCCAAGATGGACGTCGAGGACCTGTCGAAGCTGTGGTCGATGCTGATCCAGACCCCGTACACGCCGTCGATCGCGTTCGAGGCGTCGCTGGTGCTGCTGGAAAGCCGGCAGACCCCGGCCGCGGGCCGCCCGGTCCAGGAGCGCCGGGTCCGCGTCGTGCCGGGCCGGCGCCCGGTCGTCGAGGAGCTGCGCGGCCGCCCGGCCGGGTCGGATACCGAGCCGCGCCCCGGCCCGGTGCCGGTGGGCCACGAGGTGGTGCTGACCGGGCACGACCTGGACGGCGAGAAGGTCAGCGTCGACGTCGGCGGCGAGCTGGTCGACCCGTCCGCCGTCGATGACGGCCGGGTCGTGTTCACGCCGCCGGACGGCCTGGCCGCGGGCGTGCACCCGGTGCGGGTCCTGCACGAGATCACGCTCGGCGACGTGGTGCGGATCCTCGACTCGAACGAGATCGCGATGGCCCGGCAGGCCACGGTTACCGCGTCGGAGGTGAGCGGCGGCGAGGTCGTCGCGACACTCGACATCGCGGTCGGCGACCGGCAGCGGGTGTCGGTGCTGCTCGACGAGCTGGACGGGTCCGGCAGCTACCGGTTCGACGCGGCGTTCCCGCTGCCCGGTCCGCGGGACCCGAAGACGGTCCGGGTGGCCACGTCGGACGTTGCCGCCGGCACCTATCTGCTGAGGCTGCGGATCGACGGCGTCGACACGGTGGTGGGTGCGGACCTGCGCACGCCGGCGGTGGGGTTCTGATGGCGGTGACGATCTGATGGGCGACGGGCGCGAGGTCGACGCGGCGGTGATGGCCACGGCCGTGGCCGGCGTGCTCGCGCGCGTCGACGCGCACGCCCGATCCGGCGCGGACGACGCGGCCGACGGCGGGACGTCGTACGACGAAGGCTCGCTGGCGACGGTGGTGGCGTGCTTCGGGCTGACGCCGTTCGAGCGGGACGTCTTGGTGCTGTGCGCGGCGATGGAGCTGGAGCCGACCGCGGCGACGCGCTGTGCCGCGGCGAGCGGGCGGGAGTTCCCGACCTTCTCGCTCGCCATGGCCGCGCTGGCCGGGCCGCACTGGAGCGCGCTGACGCCGGACGCGCCGCTGCGCCGGTACCGGCTGGTCGAGGTGGCCGACGACGGGGTGCTGACCACCGCGCGGCTGCGGATCGACGAGCGGGTGCTGCACTTCCTGCTCGGGGTGTCCCAGGTCGAGCCGCGGTTGCAGGGCCTGGTCGCGCGGACCGCGGTGCCCGAGCGCCTGCCGGAGTCACAGCAGCGGCTGGCCGCGGAGCTGGCCGCGGCGGTGAGCGCCGACCGGGTCGCGGCGCTGTCCGGCGGTGACCTGCAGACCCGGCGCGAGGTGACGGCCGCCGCCGCCCGCGCGGCCGGGTTCGCGACGTTCACGCTGTCGGCGGCGGACCTTCCCGCCGAGCCCGCCGACCGCGCGGTGCTGGCCCGGCTGTGGGAGCGCGAGGGCGTGCTGCTGCCGGCCGCGCTGGTGGTCGAGGTCTCCGACACGCCGCAGGCGGCGGCCGCGGAGGCGTTCGTCGCGATGCTCGGCGTGCCGGTGGTGCTGTCCAGCCAGGACCCGCTCGCCGCTCCCGCGACGCACCGCGCGCAGCTGGTGGTCGAGCCGCTGGAGCAGTCCGAGCAGCGCGAGCTGTGGCGCGCGGAGCTGAACGGGCACGGGGGCGAGGTGGATGTGGCGGGCCTGGTGGCGCAGTTCAGCCTGCCCGGGCACGTGATCCGGTCCGCCGGCGCGGTCGCCCGCAAGGCCGGTGGCGACGTGCGGACGGCGGCCTGGCGGGCGGGGCTGGCGCACGCGCGGATCGCGCTCGACGAGCTCGGCCGCCGGGTGGAGCCGCGGGCCGGCTGGGACGACCTGGTGGTGCCGGAGCGGCAGCGCAAGATCCTGCGCGAGATCGTCGCGCACGTCCGGCAGCGCGCGACCGTCTACCAGGACTGGGGTTTCGAGGACGTACTGCGGCGCGGGCTCGGCGTCACCGCGCTGTTCGCCGGCAGCAGCGGCACCGGAAAGACGCTGGCCGCCGAGGTGGTGGCGGGCGAGCTGGGGCTGGACCTGTTCGTCATCGATCTGTCCCAGGTGGTCAGCAAGTACATCGGCGAGACCGAGAAGAACCTGCGCCGGATCTTCGACGCCGCCGAGCGCGGCGGCGCGGTGCTGCTGTTCGACGAGGCGGACGCGCTGTTCGGCAAGCGCAGCGAGGTGAAGGACTCGCACGACCGGTATGCGAACCTCGAGGTCAGCTACCTGCTGATGCGGATGGAGTCCTACCGCGGCCTGGCCGTACTCACCACCAAACAGAAGAAGGCATTGGATCAGGCGTTCCTGCGGCGGCTGCGGTTCGTGGTGGACTTCCCGTTCCCGGACGTGGCCGAGCGCGCGGAGATCTGGCGCCGGGTGATCCCGCCGCAGGTGCCGGCCGACGGGATCGTGCTGGAGAAGCTGGCGCAGCTGACCGTGGCCGGCGGCAGCATCCGCAACGTCGCACTGTCGGCCGCGTTCCTGGCCGCCGACGAGGGCACCGCCCTGCAGATGCGGCACCTGCTCGCCGCGGCCCGGACTGAGTACGTGAAGCTCGAGCGCTCCGTCACCTCCACGGAGGTGGCCGGATGGGTGTGAGCCTGCACGTGGACGAGCTGGTGATCCGCGGCGTCGACGGGGTACGACGCGCCGACGCGGACCGCATCGCCAGTGCGTTCACG
>WNGB01010846.1_pt1 | contig 12563 bp, 9 predicted proteins | sample 5400681 | NCBI WGS metagenome assembly WNGB01 (sample SAMN13153367, study PRJNA577476) | soil metagenome | isolation source: 115 cm soil or saprolite under grassland replicate 2 | place: USA:California | collected 2016-06-15 | reverse complement strand
GATCGCCCATCGATTCGTCCGCATCGTCCTTCCCCCCGGCCGGTCGTCAGCCGCCGATGCCCCGCATCGGCAGCAGGACCAGCCCGCCCCCCGCGTCGTCCATCCGGTGCCGCGGCGCCTTGCGGAGGAGCGCGCCACGCACCGCCCGGGCGAGCGCGCCGTCCGGCGCGCCTCCCCGCATGAGGTCGCGGAGCGACAGCCGCTCCGCGCCGCCCAGGCACGCCTGGAAGCCGCCGTCTGCGGCGATCCGGGCGCGGTTGCAATCTTCGCAGAAATTCTCGGTCATGGCGCCGATGAGGCCGATGAGCCCCTCGCGCCCGCCGGGCTCCGTCCCCCGCACGTGGCGCGCAGGGCCCCAGCCACGCCACGGGTCGGGCCGGAGCGCGAAACCTGCCGCGCCGAGGCGCGCGCGCACCTCCGCGAGCGGCACCACCTCGCCGCCCGTGAACGGCATCTGCTCGATGAAGCGGGGGAGGGCGCCGCGGTCCCAGGCGTGCCGCACGAGCGCCGGGAGCTCGTCCTCGTTCACGCCGCGCATCACCACGGTATTGAGCTTGAGCGAGCGGAACCGTCCGGCGGCGGCGTCGATCCCGGCGAGGATCCGGTCGAGCCGCGCGCCGCGCCCCGAGACGCCCGGGAGCTTCTCCGGGACGAGCGTGTCGAGCGACACGTTGAGCGAGCCGAGCCCCGCGGCGCGCAGCGGACCGACGAGCTCGTCGAGCCGGTGGCCGTTCGTCGTGAGCGCGACGTCCTCGATCCCGGGGGTCGTGGCGGCGTCGGCGACGATCGCGACGACGTCCTTGCGCAGCGTCGGCTCGCCGCCGGTGAGCCGGATCCGCCGGACGCCGACCGAGGCGAACAGCCGGAACAGCCGCGCGAGCTCGGCGCGCGTGAGGAGCCCGTCCGGCGGCTCGTTCTCCGCCGGGGAGCAGTAGGTGCAGCGGAAGTTGCAGCGATCGGTGAGGGCGACGCGCAGATACGAGATCGCGCGCCCCTGCGCGTCGGCGAGGGTCGGCTCCCGGGGGCTACAGGCCGGGGCCTGCATGGAAAGACTCCTTCCCGGTCGCGTCCACCCCCGGCAGCGACGGCATCCTCGCGACCCCCTGCTTTCTAGCCTCCTCAGCCCCGCCGCGCCCGCGTCGCTGCATCTCGAAGGTCGCGTGGGGGTCGCGGGCCGAGGCCCGTCCCGCCGCGACGACGCCGAACCGGAGGAGGAGCGTCCCCGCGAGGGCGAGCGCCCCCGCGATCGCGCCGCGCGCGCCCGCCGGGCGGCCCCGCCGGCGGCCCGGCAAGAGATCGAGGACGAGCGACGCCGCGACGAGGCCGCGCGCTGCCTGCAGCATGGCGCCCGAGACGCCGCGATGGAGCGGCCGCGCCACCCGCGGAGCGTGGCTCGCCGCCTCCCGATCGAGCGCGAACGAGACCGCGAGCTCCGCCGCCTTCGCGAGCCGGCCGAAGCGGAGCGCCACCTCGGCCCCGGCGCGCCGCTCCCCAGGCCGTGCCCGCGAGAACAGGGCGCGGCCGCGCAGCGGAGACGGATCTCGCGGCGGCCAGAGCTGGAACAGCGCCCCGGCCGAGACCGCGCCCGAGAAGGCGAACAGGATCGGCAGCGTGTTGCGGGTGCCCTGCCAGACCGGCACCGCCGTGTTGGCGACGAGGACGCCGGTGTAGCCGACGAGCGGCAGCCCGAGCAGCCCCGCGCCGACGCCGGCGAGATCGGCGGCGCGCGCGAGCGCCCGCGGCGACCGGGGGAGGACCGCCGGCAGCACCGAGACGCCCGCGAGCCCGCCGAACCCGGAGAGGATCCAGGTCCCCATGTTCATCGGCGAGGTCGGCCGGAACACCCGCAGCATGTACACGAACCGCGCCGGGCGGCCGAGGTCGGCGATGAGGAGGGCGGCGCTCGCCGCGGCGCCCGCCGTCGCGACGACGCGGCAGCGGCGGACGAGGCCCTCCGTGCCGCCGCCGGCGGCGATCTGGGCCGCGGCGCCGAGCACGGCGCAGGCGCCGGCGAGTCCGCCGGCGAAGAAGTACCCGGGGATCATCCACTTCCAGACGGGCTCCTTCAGGACGGGGAGGCCGTAGTAGCTCCGCCCCTCCGCGGCCTCGCCCTCGCGCGCCGGCTCCTCGCGCGTCAGCTCCCGCGCCTCTCGCCCCGGCTCGCGCACGCGCTGCAGCGATCCCTCCCCGGAGAGCCCCCCGAGGTCGGGCGCCACGTTGCGGCCGTCGCGGCGCCGCTCGGCTTCGAAGGTCGGATCCGCCGTGTCGTTCCTCATGCGCGCCTCGCAGAGAACGCCGACCCGACCGCGAGCGCCGCGAGCGACACGACGCCGGCGGCCATCGCCCACCAGCTCCGGACGATCTTCGCGGTGGGCACCACCGGATCGGGCGGCAGGTTGTAGGTCTCGGGCTCGTCGCAGAGCAGGAAGAACGCGTGGAGCCCCTCGGTGCCGGGCTGGCTCGCGGCGTCCTCGCCGTAGAGGTACGCCTGGTCCACGCCGCGGGCGTGGAGCTGCTCGACCCGGGTGCGCGCCCGCTCCCGCAGCTCCGACAGCTCCCCGAACTGGATCGAGGCGGTCGGACAGGCCTTCGCGCAGGCCGGGATCATCCCCCCCTTCTGCCGGTCGTAGCAGAGGGTGCACTTCCAGGCGCGCCCGTCGTCCTCGCGCCGCTCCACGACGCCGAACGGGCAGGCGGAGACGCAGTAGCCGCAGCCGTTGCAGATGTCCGGCTGCACGTAGACCGAGCCGAACTCGGTGCGGATGATCGCGCCGGTCGGACAGGCCTCGAGGCAGCCGGCGCGCTCGCAGTGCTTGCAGACGTCGCTCATCATGAGCCAGGCGAACTTCCCGAGCGCCTCCTCGGTCTTGCCGAGCGGCACCGGGGTCTCGAGGTGCGTCGGCGCGATGTCCCTGAGGAGGGAGGTCGGTCCCGGCTGTCCCATGGGGAAGAGCTCCGCGAACGGGCGCGCCGCGGCGGTCGCGCCGTCGCGCGGGCTCCCCTGCCCGGGCAGCGGCGCCTCGCGCTCGACGAACGCCACGTGGCGCCACGTGGACGCTCCGAGGTGGCCGGTGTTGTCGAAGCTCATCCCGGTGAAGTTGAAGCCGTCGTCGGGGAGCTGGTTCCACTGCTTGCACGCGACCTCGCAGGCCTTGCAGCCGATGCAGAGGGTCGTGTCGGTGAAGAAGCCGAACTGCTCCATGCGGTCCCCTCTCAGCGGCGCCTCGCCGGCTCCGCCCCGGGCTCCCTCGGCTCGACGGGCGGGCCGCGCCGCACGGTCCGCACCCCCGGCAGGTCGCGGGGCGGACCTTCCCCCGGCTCCGGCCGGCGCAGGTCCTCGCCATCCGTCGCCGATCGCCGCCCGAACGAGTGCCGGCCCGCGACGATGTCGCCGGTGAGCGCCTTCGACTCCTGGATCGAGACGTTCGGGTCCGCGACGAACGGGATGAGCTCGTTCGCGGGATCGCCGGTGACGCGTCCGACGTAGCTCCAGTGGTACGGGAGCCCGATGGTGTGGACGGTCTTGCCACCAACCCGGAGCGGCCGCACCCGGACGGTGACGAGGACGCGTGCCTCGATCTCGCCGCGCGCGGTCCGGATCGTCGCCCACCCGCCGTTCCGGAGCCCCTTCTCGGCGGCGAGCTCGCGCGATACCTCGCAGAACATCTCCGGCTGCAGCTCCGACAGCCACGAGAGCCAGCGGGTCATGCCGCCGGCGGTGTGGTGCTCGGTGAGCCGGTACGTCGTGATCACGTACGGGAAGCGAGGGTCGCCGAAGGCGAGGTGGTACGGGTTCTCGCGCCGGTTCCACTCCATCCGCGCCGGGTTGCACTGCTGCGGGTAGAGCGGGTTCGCGATCACCGACTCCTGCGGCTCGTAGTGCGTCGGCAGCGGCCCGTCGAGGAGGCCCGACGGCGCGAAGAGCCAGCCCTTTCCGTCGGCCTGCATGATGAAGGGGTCCACCCCGGAGATGGTCGCGGTCCCCTGCGCGTCGGGCGCGGGCCGGTATGAGGGCGGGCGGTCGGCGATGAAGTCGGGGACGTCGAACCCCGTCCACTTCCGCTGCTGCTCGTCCCACCAGACGTACTTCTTCCGCTCCGACCACGGCTTCCCGTCGGGGTCGGCGGAGGCGCGGTTGTACATGAGCCGACGGTTCATCGGCCACGCCCAGCCCCACTCCGGCGCGACCCAGGTCTGCTCGGTCCCCGACCTGCGGCGCGCGGTCTGGTTGACGCCGTCCTTGTAGCACCCGGAGTAAATCCAGCACCCGCAGGCGGTCGAGCCGTCGTCCTTCAGCGCCGCGAAACCCGGGACCGGCGCGCCGGCGGGGAGCGTGTAGCCGCTCACCTCCGAGAGCACCGCCTCGGCGGAGGGCTCCGCGTGCGGACCGTGCTCGCCGTAGGCCCAGGTGAGCGCCTGGATCGCCCGGTCGCGCTCGAGGGTCGACCCTGCGTAGAGCTTCCTGAGGCGCTTGCCGAGGTGGTACGCGAACCAGAGATCGCTCCGGCAGTCGCCCCGCGGCTCCACCGCCTTGTGGTGCCACTGGAGCAAGCGCTGGGTGTTCGTGAACGAGCCGTCCTTCTCCGTGTGGGCGGCGGCGGGGAAGAAGAAGACCTCCGTCCCGATGTCCTCGGTCCGCACCTCGCCCCGGTCGATCTCGGGCGCGATGCGCCAGAACTCGGCGGTCTCGGTGGGCGCGAAGTCCCGCACGACGAGCCAGTCGAGCTTGCGGAGCCCCTCGCGGTGGAGCGCGCCGTTCATCGACCCCACCGTCGGGTTCTCGCCCATGACGAAGTAGCCGTTCACCTTCCCGTCGGCCATGAGCCCGACGGTGACCATGTGCGAGTGGTTGCCGGAGAGGCGCGGCAGCGCGTCGAACAGCCAGTCGTTCTCCCTCGTCGCCGCTTCGCCGAACCAGGCCTTCTGGAGCGAGACGGCGTACTTCGGGAACTCGCTCCACCAGCCCGCGGCGGAGGCGTTCGCGTTCACGTACGCCCGGAAGCCGCGGTCCGGCAGCGACGCGTGCGGCATCGGCAGGTAGCCGGGCAGCAGGTCGAAGAGGGTCGGGATGTCGGTCGAGCCCTGGATCGACGTGTGGCCGCGGAGCGCCATGATCCCGCCGCCGGGTCGGCCCATGTTGCCGAGCAGGAGCTGGAGGATCGAGGCGGTCCGGATGTACTGCACGCCGACCGAGTGCTGGGTCCAGCCGACGGCGTAGCAGAAGGCCCCCGTCCGCTCACGGCCGGAGTTCCTGCACAGCGTCTCCGCGACCTCGAGGAACAGCGCCTTCGGGATCCCGCAGGTCTCCTCGACCTTCTCGAGCGTGTAGCGGGCGAAGTGGCGCTTCACGATCTGGAAGATGCAGCGCGGATCCTGGAGCGTGGGATCCGTCTTCCTCTGGAGCATCTTCGTGCCGCGCGGGTGGTCGCGGACGTGCCGGCCGGCGCCCTTCTCGCCGTAGACCTCCTTGTGGCCCGCGGCGGGCACCGCGCCGTCCACGCCCTCGTAGCTCCAGCTGTCCCACTCGTACTTGTTCGTGTGCGGGTCCCAGCCGCTGAAGAGCCCCTCGAGGTCCTCGGTGTCGCGGAAGCGCTCGTCCACGATCGTCGCCGCGTTCGTGTAGTTGACGACGTACTCCTTGAACCAGCGGTCGTTCTCGATGACGTGGTGGATGAGCCCACCGAGGAACGCGATGTCGCTGCCGGGCCGGATGGGGACGAACAGGTCGGCGACCGCGCTCGTGCGGGAAAAGCGCGGGTCCACGTGGATGATCGTCGCGCCCCGGTTCTTCGCCTCCATGACCCAGCGGAAGCCGACCGGGTGGCACTCCGCCATGTTCGAGCCCTCGATGACGATCCAGTCCGCGTTCTGCAGATCTTGCTGGAACGTCGTCGCGCCGCCGCGGCCGAACGAGATCCCCAGACCGGGGACCGTGGAGCTGTGTCAGATCCTGGCCTGGTTCTCCACCTGCACGATGCCGAGCGCGGTGTAGAGCTTCTTGAGGAGGTAGTTCTCCTCGTTGTCGAGCGTCGCGCCGCCCAGGTGCGCGATGCCCAGGGTGCGCCGCACGAGCGCGCTCTCGTGCTCGGCGCCGCGCTCCTCGACCCGCTCCTGCCACGTCTCGTCGCGCGTCGCCTTCACCCGCTCGGCGACCATGTCCATCGCCTGCTCGAGCGGGATCCGCTCCCACTCCTTTCCACCGGGTCGCCGGTAGAGCACCTGCTCGGTCCGGTGCGACCCGGTGACGTACTGGAACGTCGCCGCGCCTTTCGGGCAGAGGCAGCCCTGGGAGATGGGCGAGTCCGGGTCCCCCTCGATGTCGGTGATCCGCTCGTCCTTCACGTGGACGAGCTGCCCGCAGCCGACGGCGCAGTACGGGCAGACCGAGCGCGCGACGCGGTCGGACGACGCGGTGCGCGGCCTGAGGTCCCGCGTGCGAGCGCTCGCGGCCGTCGCGCCGAGCCCTGCCGCATCGCCGGCCCGGAGCTGCCGCAGCACGGGCCACTCGGAGAGCACCGGAAGCTTCGCCATGGTGTGAACACCCCCGCGAAGGTTGCGTACGGCCGCGTGCCGTCGCAACGGGCGGGCGGACGGCGCCCGACGGCTCACGCCGCGTGACCGGTCCGGCTCAGGGGTGGACGGGCGCTGCGGCGGGCGCGAGCCGCTCCGCGTGTGCGTAGACGTTCATCGCTCCGCCGCGCACGAAGCCCGCGAGCGTGATGCCCGCCGCCGCGGCGAGATCGACCGCGAGCGACGTCGGCGCGGAGATCGACGCGACCGCAGGGAGGCCGGCGGCCGCCGCCTTCTGCACGATCTCGAAGCCCGTCCGGCCGCTCACCGCGAGCACGGCGGGCGCGCTGCCTGGCGGTGCTCCCGCACCGAGCCGCCCGGCCCGGACGAGCGCCCCGATCACCTTGTCCACCGCGTTGTGCCGCCCGACGTCCTCCGCCGCGGCGAGGAGCGCGCCGCCGTCGCCGACGAGCACCGCCGCGTGGAGCCCGCCCGTGCGCGCGAAGGCGGGCTGCGAGCGCGAGATGGCCTCGACGGCGGACACGAGCAGCGCGGGCGCGACGCGGCGGCTCGCGTCGACGGGCCGGATCCGCTCGGCGAGCCCCGAGATCGCGCGGCGGCCGCACACGCCGCAGGCGGACGAGATGGGCGCGACGCGGTGGCCGTCGAGCAGCCGCTCCGGGTCGAGCCGGATCCCCGCCGCCGAGCGGACGTCGATGACGTTCCCGAACCCCTCCTCGCCCGGGCGGCCGCAGTGCGCGACGGAGGACACGTCGCAGGCGCCGGCGAGGATGCCCTCGGCGAAGAGGAAGCCGAGCGCGAGGTCCGCGTCGGAGCCGGGCGTCCGCATCGTCGTCGCGACCGCCTCGCCGTCCACCCGGATCTCGAGCGGCTCCTCGACGGCGACGGCGTCGAGCGACGCGGTCCCGCCGCGGACGACCTCGCGCATGGCGACGCGGGGGTCTGGTGGGCGATGATCCACGCCGGCAGATTAGCCCCCTGGCGCGCCGCGCGCTCGCCGGAACGCCCGGGGTGGGGCCGCTGCGCTACGATGCCGGCCCTGGCCGCACGCCGGCCGTGCGGCCGCGGGCGACCGAGCTTAAGACAGGCGGCTTGACCCGGAATCCCACAGACGCGGCGCCCGCCGCGAACGCGCTCTCGGCGCTCACGCCCGAGGAGCGTCTCATCGTCGCGGAGGAGGAGGCGCTCCTCGCCCGCGTCCGGGCGTCGCTCGCCGCGCGGCGGGGCGGGCGCGGGGAGGGCGACCTCGTCGTCCGGCTGCGCGAGCTCCGGGACGAGGCGCTCGAGTCCACCTCGAAGGACCTTCCCACCGTCTTCCAGGAGATGGGCGTCCTCCGCGCCGTCATGGAGCGCGTCCGCCCGGGCGACCTCCCGGATCCGGCGGCGCCGTACTTCGCGCACCTGCGCGTGCGCGAGGACGGCGAGGAGCGCGACTACTTCCTCGGCCGGCACACGTTCGTCGACCGCGAGGCGGGCGTGCGGGTCGTGGACTGGCGCTGGGCGCCGGTCGCGTCGCTCTTCTACCGGTACCGCGAGGGCGAGGAGTTCGAGGAGCCGTTCCCCGGGCGCGTCTCGCGCGGCGTGGTCGCGGTCCGCCGGGTCGTGGTCGTGGACCGCGGCGGGCTCGCCCGGATCGCCGCCGACGGCGTGGCGCTCGCGCGCGGCCCGAACGGCGTCTGGCGCGCGGCGCGCGGGGCGGGCGCCGCGCTCGGCGGGGGCGAGGGCACCGCGGCGCGGGCGGGCGCGCTCGGCACCGGCGCGGGGGAGCGCGACCGCGCGGCGGCGCCGGAGGTGACGGCGCTGCTCGACCCGGACCAGTACGCCGCCGTCGCGGCTCCAGCCGAGACGCCGCTCCTCGTGCTCGGCAGCGCGGGCAGCGGCAAGACGACCGTCGCGCTGCACCGGCTCGCGCGGATCGCGTTCGAGGATCCGCGGCGGTTCCCGGCCTCGCGCCTGCAGGTCGTCGTCCCCGAGACCGGGCTCGCGCGGCTCGCGGCGCGGCTCCTCGAGCCGCTCGGGCTCGAACGGGCGCAGGTCCGCACGGTGGACGCGTGGGCGCGCGGCGCCTTCCAGAGCGCGTTCGGGGTTCCGCCGCCGCGGCTCACCGAGGAGACGCCGCCGCTCGTCGCGCGGCTGAAGCGCCACCCCGCGCTGTACGAGGCGCTGCGGCGCCGCCCGCGCCTCGCCGTCACCCGCCCCGCGTTCGGGCCGCTCCGGCGCGAGCTCGGCGACCTGCTCGTCGACCGCCCCTTCCTCGAGGCGGTCGTCGGGGCCGCGGAAGGCGGCCTCCCCACGACCGCGATCGACGAGACGCTGCGCCACACGCGGCTGCAGCTCGCGCCGCCCTCGGAGGACCTCTCCGCCGTGGACCCGGACCGTCGCGAGGCGCTCGACGGGAGGCCGATCGACGAGGACACCCCGCAGGCGCTCTCCGGCACGCTCGACCTCGAGGACCTGCCGATCCTGCTCTTCCTCGCCGCGGGTGCCGGAGGCGGCGTCGGCAGGAAGATCGCGCACCTCGTCGTCGACGAGGCGGAGGACGTGTCGCTCTTCGAGCTGGCGGTGCTCGGGCGCCAGCTCTCGGGCCGGAGCGTCACCGTCGCGGGCGACGAGAGCCAGCAGACCTTCTCCTCGTACGCGGGCTGGCCGGAGGCGCTCCTCGCGCTCGGGGTCGAGCGCGCCGGGACCGTCCGCCTCGAGACGACCTACCGCTGCCCGCGCCCGATCGCCGAGGCGGCCCACGCGATCCTCGGCCCCATCGCGCCCGCCACGCCGCCGCGCGCCGGCAAGGAGGGCGCGCCGGTCTCGCGCTTCGACTTCCCCACCGAGGCGCACGCGCACCTCTTCCTCGCCGGCGCGATCCGGGACCTCGTCGAGCGCGAGCCGCAGGCATCGGTCGCGGTCGTCGCGCACGCGCCGGAGGTGGCCCGGTCGCTCCACCGCCTCCTCTCGGACCTCCCCGAGGCGCGACTGTCGCTCGACGGCGCGTTCACCTTCCGTCCGGGCGTGGACCTCACGGACGTCGCGAGCGTCAAGGGGCTCGAGTTCGACTACGTCATCGTCCCGGACGCGTCCGCGCGCGCCTATCCGGATGGCGAGGACGCCCGGCGGCGGCTCCACGTGGCGGTCACGCGGGCCGCGCACCAGCTCTGGATCGCCGCCCCCGGTACGCCCTCACCGCTCCTCGCGGGCATCCGCGCGGCGTGATCACCGGCCACGACCGTTCGGTCCCTGGCGGGGCGGGGTGTACCCGAAGCGAGCACCGGGGCGCTCGCCTCGCTACATTGACCGGGCGTTCCAACCCATACGGCAGGACATCGATCCGCATCTTCGCGGGAGGGACAGACATGGCCCAGGTGACGCTCAAGGGAAACCCCATCCACACGAACGGCGACCTCCCGGCGGTCGGCGCGAGGGCGCCCGACTTCAAGCTCACGGCCGGCGACCTCAAGGACGTCTCGCTCGCGGACTACCGGGGCAAGAAGAAGATCCTGAACATCGTCCCGAGCCTCGACACGCCCACCTGCGCGACCTCGACCCGGAAGTTCAACGAGTCCGCAGGGAAGCTCGCGAACACCGTCGTGCTCGTCGTCTCCGCCGACCTCCCGTTCGCCGCGAAGCGGTTCTGCACGACCGAGGGGCTCCAGAACGTCGTCCCGCTCTCGCTCATGCGCGACAAGTCCTTCGCGAAGGACTACGGCGTGCTCCTGCAGGACGGCCCGCTCGCCGGGATCACCGCCCGGGCGGTCGTGGTGGTGGACGAGGGCGACCAGGTCGTCTACCGGCAGCTCGTCCCCGAGATCGGGCAGGAGCCCGACTACGAGAAGGCGCTCGCGGCGGCCCGGTAGCGCCCGCCCCGCGTCGCGCGGGCGCACGAACCGCGATCACGGGACGCGTCCGATCGCGTTGAGGCAAGCAGGTCCGTTCCCGGTGTGACACCTTCGTCACATCTTGGGTGGACCGACCCAGCTGCGCAGCATCCGCTTCTACGCGGTCGCGGCCTCCATCGCGTGGAGCGTGGTCGCGCTCGTGTCGTTCGCTTCCTACGCGGGCCTCGCGCACCGCGGCGTCGTGGAGCTGGCAGTCGCGCAGGCGCGGGCGTCGTTCCAGAAGGACCTCGCCTACCGGCGCTGGGCCGCGCAGCGCGGCGGCGTCTACGTGCCCGTGAGCCCGGAGACTCCGCCGAACCCGTACCTGCGAGTGAACGAGCGCGAGATCGCGACCCCGAGCGGACGCGCGCTCACGCTCGTGAACCCGGCCTACATGACCCGGCAGGTGCTCGAGCAGGAGCGGCGGCGGGGCGGAGCGATCGGGCGGATCACGAGCGCCCACCCGCTGCGGCCCGAGAACGCGGCCGACCCGTGGGAGGCCGACGCGCTCGCGAAGATCGAGGCGGGCGCGGTCGAGGTGGTCGAGGAGGTCGAGCACGACGCGCCGCTCCTCCGCTACATGGGGCGGCTCACCGCGGAGGAGCGCTGCCTCTCTTGCCACGCCGGGCAGGTGGCGAAGGCGGGCGACCTTCGGGGCGGGATCTCGATCGTCGTGCCGATGCCCGAGTACTTCGCGGTCGCGGACGCACAGACCGAGCTGGTCGGGATCGCGCACCTCGTCGTGTGGCTGCTCGGCGTCGTGGGGATCGCGGTCGGGTCGGCGCGCGCGACGCGCCGGGTGCACGAGCGGGAGCGGGAGCGCGAGGCGCGCGAGGCGCTCGAGCAGGAGCTCGCCCACGCCCGGCGGCTCGAGGCGCTCGGCCGGCTCGCGGGCGGCGTCGCGCACGACCTCAACAACCTCCTCTCGCCCATCCTCGGCAACGCCGCGCTCGCGCTCGAGCAGGTGCCGGCGGGCGAGCTGCGGGTGGACCTCGAGGACATCCGGGACGCGGCGCTGCGCGCGCGCCAGCTGACCCAGCAGCTCCTCGCGTTCGGCCGCAAGCAGATGCTCACGCTCGAGCCGATCGACCCAAGCGAGGCGGTGGAGGGGGTCGTGCCGATGATCCGGCGGCTCGTCGGGGCGGAGGTGGAGCTCCGGACCGAGCTGACGCGCGGGCTCCCCGCGGTCCGGGCCGACCGGGCGCAGCTCGGCGCGGCGCTCCTCAACCTCGTGGCGAACGCGGGCGACGCGATGCCGGCGGGGGGCGTGCTCCGGCTCGCGACCGCCATCGACGAGGTGGACCCGGAGCGCGCGGCGCGGATCGGGGTCGCGCCCGGCCGGCACGTCGCGATCGTGGTCTCGGACAGCGGCGCCGGGATCGACGCGGCGACCCGCGCGCGGCTGTTCGAGCCGTTCTTCACGACGAAGCTGGCGGGCAACGGGCTCGGGCTCGCGAGCGCGCACGGCACCGTCCGCCAGCTCGGCGGCGCGATCGAGGTGGAGAGCGCGCCGGGCCGCGGGTCCACCTTCCGCGTCCTGCTCCCCGCGACCACGGACGCGCCGGTCGCGACGGCGCCGCCGGCGGCGACCTCCGCGGTCCCGCGAGGCACCGAGACGGTGCTCCTCGCGGAGGACGAGCCGGCGGTGCGCCGGGCGGCGACCGCGGTCCTCGCCGGACTCGGGTACCGCGTCCTCGCCGCCGGCGACGCCGGGGAGGCGCTCCTCATCGCGGCGGCGCGCGGGCTCGAGATCGACGCGCTCGTCACGGATCTCCGCATGCCGGGAGTGGGGGGGCGCGAGCTCCACGCGAGGCTCGCGGCGGCGCGGCCGGCGCTCCCGACCGTGTTCATGACCGGGTTCGCCGGGGACTCGCTCGGCCCGGACGATCCGCTGCCGGCGGGTGCGGCGGTCGTCCAGAAGCCGTTCACGCCGGGTGACCTCGGGATCGCGGTGCGGCGCGTGCTCGACGCGGCGGCCGCCGCTCAGGCCCCGTCGCCGCCGAGCGCCGCGAGCCGCTCCTGAGCGGACTCCCACTCGGCGTAGCGCGCCGAGAGCTCCTCCTTCGCGGTCCGCTGCCGGTCGATGACCGGCTTCGCGCGCGCGAAGTCCGCGTACAGCGCGGGGTCCGCGAGGGCGGCGGTCGCCTCCCGCTCCTCCCGCTC